>Ga0209266_1000007_pt1 | contig 168806 bp, 162 predicted proteins | sample GraSoiAngelo_132_FD_185889 | JGI IMG/M metagenome (GOLD analysis project Ga0209266, IMG submission 185889) | Grasslands soil microbial communities from the Angelo Coastal Reserve, California, USA - 14_0929_02_40cm (SPAdes) (version 2) | ecosystem: Environmental > Terrestrial > Soil >...
CAGCGGCACCGTGGCCAGGCCCAGGGCCGACCCGCCCATCCCGAGGATGCTGAGCAGTCGGCGCCGCGAGATGTTCGAGGCGTGATCGCGAGTCGCGGTCCCTTCGTTTTCACGGTCCACCACGCGTCTCCCTCCCTTTCGATCCACCGAACGCTCAGCCATCGACCACATGTCAGGGCGAACCGTACCCGCGAGTGGTGAGCCGGCCCGCCGGACCACGACTCGAGATCTCTCACCCCCCTCCGTCACCCCGACCGCCCGGCAGCACGATGGTGTCCCTCAGGTCCCAGCCTGCCTCCGTTCGCGTGCCGACCCGGACATCCCGGCCCGCGTCCTGCCCCATCACCTGGGCCCGCAACGGCTGGCCCTGGGAGAGGCGCAGCCCGTACTCGAGCACCGCACCCTTGTACACGAGGGACACCACCTCGACCGGCACGCGGTTGTCCCGTGCGCGGGAGTCAGCACCCAGCCGCACGCGCTCCGGGCGGATCACCATCACCGCCGGTTCGCCCGGGGCGATGGGCGGCGGGCTGGGCAGCCGGAGGGCCTCACCCCCCAGGAGCAGGACGGCGTGGCCGTCGCGCGACTCGACGGTCCCGCGCAGGAGGTTGGCCGCGCCGACGAAGCTCGCCACGAATTGCGTCCGCGGTCGCTCGTAGAGCTCGACAGGGCCGCCGACTTGTTCGAGGTGGCCGTCGCGCAGGACCGCGATCCGGTGGCTCATGGACAGGGCGCCGTCCTGGTGATGGGTGACGGCGACAAACGTCGTGCCGAGCTTATGCTGAAGGTTCCGCAGCTCCTCCTGCATCTGCTCGCGCAGCTTCTCGTCGAGACCCGTCAGCGGCTCGTCGAGTAGCAGCACGGTCGGCTCGACGACGAGCGCCCGGGCCAGGGCCACCCGCTGCCGCTGGCCGCCGGACAGGGTGTTCGGGTCCCGGTCGTAGAACCCGTCGAGGTCGGTCAGCCGCAGCATGGCCTGCGCTCGGGCCTGGCGGGCCGCCGGACTCACCCCGCGCAACCGGAGGCCGTACTCGACGTTCTGACCAACGCTCATGTGCGGGAACAGAGCGAGGTCCTGGAAGACGGTACTGGTCGGGCGCCGGTTCGGAGGAAGATCGGTGGCGTCGATGCCGCCGATGAACACCCGGCCCGACGAGGGGCCCTCGAGTCCAGCGATGATCCGCAGGAGGGTCGTCTTGCCGCTTCCGCTCGGGCCCAGCAGCGTGAAGAATTCGCCTCTCTGGATTTCCAGTGTGACGCCGGCGACGGCCGTGATCGCGCCGAAGACCTTCGTCACGTGCTCGACGCGAACCTCGACCGGCATCGTCGAGGTCAGGGTTCACGCTCGAGGCGAATGTGTAGCTGGCCCCACTCGTCGACCTCGAACCAGCCTCCGGGAGGGACGACGGTGGTCGACGACGCCTCCTCCACGATTGCCGGCCCGGAACGCTGAAACCCCGCCGGGAGCGTGTCGCGCTCCAGCACGATCGCCTCGGCCACGCCGGCGTCGCCGAAGTCCACGACCCGCCGTCCCTTGAGGGGAGGGTCGCCAGGCCGGCGCTCGATCTTGCGGAGATCGGGCCGCCTGGCGAGGTGATACCCGGTCAGCCGGTAGTTGACGACCTCCACCGGCGTATCCGGCAAGTCGAAGGTGTAGGCCTTCTTGTGCGCCGCGTGGAACAGTTCCGCGATCCGGTCCACGTCCGCCAGCGCGCCGTCCAGCGCGACGGGCACCGTGTGGTCCTGTCCGTGGTAACGGGCATCCAGGCTGCGGACGAATCGCACGTCAGCGGCTGCGACCCGGTCGGCGGCGTACTGAGCGAGGATCTCTCGCGCCATCTCGGCAAAGACGCCTTCGACCTCGTGGAGGGTGACCTCGGCCGTCCGCCGCAACTGGGTCCTGATGAGGTCGATCCGGGGTTCGGTCATCAGCATGCCCCAGGCCGAGAAGCACCCGGGGTAATTCGGCACGATGGCGGCCTTCACACCCAGTTCCTGCGCCAGGGCGGCCACGTGCATGGGACCGCCGCCGCCCGAGGCGACCAGGACGAAGTCGCGCGGATCGTGCCCGCGCTGGACGCTGACCAGCTTGAGCGCGTTGATCATGTTCGCGTTGACGAGGCGAACGACCGAGACCGCGGCCGCTTCGACCGAGATCCCGAGCCCGCGGGCGATCTTGGCCATGGCGCCGTGGGCCTGGTCACGATCGAGGCGCAGCCGGCCCCCCAGGAAGTAGTCGGGGTTGAGGACGTTCGTCAGGAGCATGGCGTCGGTGACGGTGGGCTCGGTCCCGCCGCGTCCGTACGAGGCCGGTCCCGGGTCGGCCCCCGCGCTGACCGGTCCCACCTGCAGCGCGCCGCTGGGATCGAACCTCGCGATGGAGCCGCCGCCGGCGCCGATCTCGACGATGTCGACCACGGGGACTTTCACCGGGTACCCCGGGAAGGTGCGGGTCTGGAACAGCTTGTACTCCGTGGTGACCTTCGGCGTGCTGGCCTCGACCAGCGAGCACTTCGCGGTGGTGCCGCCGATGTCGAGGGAGATCACGTTGGGCTCCCCGACGAGCCGCCCGACGGCCGCGGCGCCGATCACCCCGGCGACCGGCCCCGACTCGATGAGCTGGATCGGGCGTCGTTTGGCCAGGGCGAAGGTGGTCGTGCCGCCGTTGGACTGCATCACGTGGGGCTGGAGGTCACCCCTCGTCGAGACGGCGCGCTCGAGGTTGTCCAGATAGGCCTCCGCGATCGGCTGGACGTAGGCGTTCAGCACGGCGGTGGTCGAGCGCTCGTACTCCCGCCACTCCCGCGTCACGTCCGAGGAGACGGTGACGGCGACGCGGGGCAGCTGCCGCCGCAAGTGCTGGGCGGTCCGCAGCTCGTGGTCGGGGTTGGCGTAGGCGTGGAGGTAGCAGACGGCAATGGCCTGCACCTGCGCGTCGCGACACCGCCGCACCACCTCCTCGACGTCTTCCATTCGCAACGGCTTGAGCACCGTGCCGTGCTGGTCCACCCGCTCCTCCACCTCGAACCGGAGGTGGCGGGGCACGAACGGGCGCGGCTTCTCGAACCTCATGTTGTAGAGATCGGGACGGTTGCCCCGGCCGATCTCGAGCACGTCCCGGAACCCGCTGGTGGTGACGAGCGCCGTCTTCACACCCTTCCGCTCGGTGATCGCGTTGATGACCACGGTGCAGCCATGGATGAAGTATCGAAACGCGTCCGTCGAGAGATTCGCCAGCGTGATCGTGTCGAGCACCCCTTGCGCCAGGTCGCCGGGCCTGGTCAGCGCCTTGGCCAGGCCGGTGGCGGTCGCGTCCTCGTCGAAGAAGACGAGATCGGTGAACGTCCCCCCGATGTCGGTTGCGACCCGGAGGCTCATGCCGCCGGGCGACGTCGCCCACGCCCGCCACGTTGCGCGGCGGTGCGTGCGTGGTCGATGGTGCGATCCTCCTTGAGGACCACCCCGTAGGTCTGGAGAGCTTGCTGGGGGGTCAGCAGGCCGCCGCGGACGTCCTGGCCGACGAGCTCGGGATCGCGCTCGCGGGGCGGGCCGTACCCGCCCCCGCCGCCGGTCACGATGCGGATCTGATCGCCCTTCTTGAGTGTCGTGTGCGGCAGGCGCGCGCCCCGAAACCGCCGGCGGCCGGAGATGATCTCGAGATAATTGGTCGTCCCCGGCTCCCCACCGGCCACGCCCCAGGGACGCGCGATGGACCGGCCGATGCTGGCATAGGAGAACGCGTCGTCAGTGAGGATGCGATAGACGCGCTCCAGGCCGAAGCCCCCGCGGAACCGACCGGCGCCGACGCCGCCCTCGGTGTGGAAGCGGTAGCGTTCCACCCGGAGCGGGAACTTGTTCTCTATGAGCTCCACCGGATAGTTGTACGTGTCGCCGTCGGTGGTGGCGATGAGCCCACTCTCGCCGTCCTTGTCGGGTCCGGCGCCCCAGCCGCCGTTGTGGGGCTCGATGTGGACGAACAGCTCGTTGGTGACGGGGTCGCGACCGCAGATATAGGTGGCGCACAGGCTCACGTACGAGCCGGCGGTCAGCCGGTGCGGGGCCGCGAGGGCCAGCGCCTTCCACACGAGCTCGGACACGTGCGCGGAACCCTCGTAGTACCACCCGACCGGTGCCGGCCGGACGGCGCTGAAGACCGTGCCCGGCGGAATGACGACGCGCAGCGGTCGGAACCACCCGTCGTTCGAGGGTGCCGTCGGCTCGGTGACGGCCTTGAAGATCGTCTTGCAGGCCGACAGGGTCGCCGAGTACGTGCAGTTGATGGGCCCGGGCACCTGGGGGACGCACCCGGTTAAGTCGATGGCCATCGCTTCGTCTTCCACCGTCACGCGCACCCGGATCGGGAGCTGGAGGTCCCGGTTGCCGTCGCCATCGATGAAGTCCTCGGCCTCGTAGACGCCGTTGGGAATCAGTCGCAGGGCCTGCCGGGCCAGCCGTTCTCCCTGCTCGAGGATCGCGCCGAAGGTCGCGGTCAGGCGCTCGGTGCCGTACCGGCGACAGATCTCGTGCAGCCGCCCTTCACAAACCCGGACCGCCGCCAGCTCGGCGTTGAGGTCGCCCAGCGAGTGCTTCGGCAGCCGCACGTTGGCCGCCACCAGGTCGATCACATCCTGGAGCACGGCGCCGTTGCGGCAGAGCCGGATGCCGGGGAACTGCACCCCCTCCTGGTAAATCTCGGTCGAGTCCGGCGACAGAGATCCGGCGACCTTCCCGCCCACCTCGCTCCAGTGCGCCACCGCGATCCCGAACGCGATCAGGCCTCCCTGCCAGAAAATCGGCTTGATGAGGGCGACGTCCGTGGTGTGCGTTCCCCCGCCGTAGGGGTCGTTGGTCATGTACACGTCGCCGTCCGCGATGGTGCCGGCGAACTTTCGCAACATGCTCTGCACCTGGAGCCCGAAGGTGCCGGTGAAGAGCGTGATGCCGTTGTTCTGGGCGACGAGCTGGCCCTGGGCGTCGGTGACGCCGCAGGCGAAGTCCAGGACCTCGTAGATGACCGGGCTCATGCTGGTCCGGACGAGCACGATCCCCATCTCGTCGGCGGTTGCCAGGAGCTTGCCTTTGATGATCTCTGTGGTTACCGATTCGACGTCGGTCATCCTCGGTCGCCTCCTCCCGCATACCGGGGCCGGCGCCCGATTCGGGTTCCCGCCGGTCCCTGGTCCGGTCTTTCTATCGCATGTTCCCCCGGCCTGGGCAACTCCCGCTAGTCGACTTTCCCGTACCAGACACTCCCACCGAACGTGGTGATGAAGATCCTGGCCGGATCGCGCGGATCGACGATCACGCGGTGACCCCACTTGAAGTCGAACCCGGCAATGCGCCTCCACGTCAGGCCGCGATCGGAGGACCGCCAGGCGGAGGCCTCGAAGCCCGCAGCGTAGAGCACACGGGGGTCGCGCGGGTGGACCGTCACGTCGTACACGTGCTGGTCTTGCGCGAGGACCCGGCGCCATGTTGCGCCGACATCGGTCGAGAGATAGATGCCGCCGTCCTCCGCGCCTTGCGGAGTGCTCCGGCCCCAGGCGGCCAGGTACAGACGGCCGGGGTCCTGTGGGTCGATGGCCAGGCCGCTCGGACCGTTGACGCCCCGGAGCAGCGGTATGCGGGTCCAGTGCTCTGCGCCGTCGGTCGAGCGGTAGAGGGCGCCGTCCCCGGCGTTTGCGAAGCTGCCGTCGTCGCTGCGGCGAGCAACCACCAGGTAGAGCGTGCCCTTCGTATCACGCGCGAGGCGCCAGGCAAGCGGCTGCGCGCCTTCGATGCCGGCGTTCTTGAGAGCCCAGCGCTCTCCCCCGTCGGTGGACTTGAACACGCCCCGGCCGAAGCCCGTGACGTACAGCGCGCCCGCCGGGTCGCGCAGGATGTGGGTGGCGGCTGTCTGCGGCATACCGGTGTTCTGCACGCGCCAGGTGCCTCCGCCGTCGTCGCTGCGCACGACACCACCGTCGTACGTCTCGGGTGATCGGCCTTGCCACATCTTGGGCCGTGGAAGGTCGTGCACGCCGCTCATGACTGCCCACATCCGGCCGCGCACGTGCGGGTCGAATTCCATCCAGTACGTGGTGTTGACCCACGGTCCCGGCACGCCGCTGCGGGTCGCGCTGTACCAGCTGGCCCCGTCGTTGTCGCTGGCAAAGAGACCGATATCCGTGTAGCTGATGAACATGTGGCGTGAGTCGAAGGGGTCGAAGTGCACGCCATAGCAGGTGGTGACGTCGAGGCCGTTGGTCGTCCAGCCGCCAGCGGGCGTGCGAGTGGAGTAGACCGCTTGCCAGGACGCGCCACCGTCGAGCGTACGGAGAGTACGCCCGTAGTCGGTGGCGTACACGACGTCGGGCGTGCCGGGCGCGACTCCGAATCCGACAGGGTTGCCGGCCCACCCGGCATTGAAACGCTCGCTGAGCCAGGCATCGCGGACGTTGTGCCAGACGGGTGTCCAATGACGACCGCCGTCGACGGTCTTGGCCACGCCGAACGTCGCCCGGATTGGCGCGCGAAGCCCCGAATAGGAGACGTACGCGACGTCGGGCTGCTGGGGGCTGGCCGCGATAGCGGTGGCGCGTCCCCAGAAGCCCCACAGCGAAGAAGCGCTCCACGTCATGCCTCCATCTGCGGAAACGAAGATCTTGCCGGCCGAGGTCGCGTAGAAGCGCGGTGGAGTCCCCGTGACGTCGGTGAAGACGCCGGGGGACGCGCCGGTGCGCCAGCCCCCGGCCTGTCGGCGATACATGGCGTCGGGACCGGCAACGTACACGGTGCGGTCGGCCTTGCTCGAGCGCGGGTCGATCCACATCCAGCGCGCTCGGCCGGGCAGGTCGGCGGATTTCCGCCATCTGGCGCCGCCGTCGGGGGACGTCCACAGGGCGGAGTCGATCGCGAGGTACAGGACGCGGGAATCTCCAGGATCGATGGCCATCGCGCCGACATCACCGCGCGGCCCGCTGGCGACGTGAAGCCTGAGGCCCGCGTGGTCGTCGCCCATCGTGATCTTCGCGACGGCGCTCGGGAAGAATCGGGCCCAGGTCCTGCCACCGTCGGAGCTGCGGAAGAGCGCGCCGGCCTGGGCGTAGATCACGCCTGGGTCGATCGGGTCGAAGAGAAAGAACTGGACGGGACCGCCCAAATTGAAGTGGCGCCAGCGCCCTCCGGCGTCGGTCGTGATGTAGTTGCCGGTCATGTCGCTGGCGACGAGAGCGGTGCGCGGGTCATGCGGGCTGACCGTCGGGTGGAACAGCGCGCCCCCGCCGCCAGGCCCGATGATGCGCCAGCTGTCCTCGCGCGTAGCGAATGCGGTCAGGGCGAGGGCGGCGGCCAGCACGAGCGTCGCGCGTTTCAGCAGGGTCCGATTCATAGGGCTCTACAGTCGCACGAGGGCAAGCCAATTGCAGGGGCTCGAGGACTTGCGCCGACGGTCAATTCGGCAACACTGTTTCCATGAGCAAGGCGCGGCAGACCGTCCTGGAAGTCGCGGGTCGCGAGGTGGTGATCACCAACCCGGATAAGGTGTTCTTTCCGCAGGCCGGTCACACGAAGCTAGACCTGGCGAACTACTACGTGGCGGTCGCCGAAGGGGCGCTGCGCGGAATCGCGGGGCGGCCGATCGTGCTCAAACGCTACGTGGACGGCGCGGAGGGCGAGCCGTTCTTCCAGAAGCGGGCCCCCGCGCAGCACCCCGGGTGGGTCGAGACGGTGGAGCTGCGCTTTCCATCGGGCCGGACGGCGCGAGAGATCGTGGTACGCGACGCGGCGCAGCTGCTGTGGATTGTGAATCTGGGATCCATCGACCTGAACCCGCACCCGGTACGCGCCGACGACCTCGAGCATCCCGACGAGCTGCGCGTTGATCTCGACCCCGGCCCGGGTACCAGCTGGGACGACGCGAGGCGCGTGGCCCTGATCGTACGTGACGTGCTCGACGAACACGGCCTGCGCGGCTGGCCGAAGACGTCGGGATCCCGCGGCATGCACGTCAACGTGCGGATCGAGCGGCGCTGGAGCTTCGACCAGGTGCGGCGCGCGGCGCTGGCCCTTGCGCGGGAAGTGGAGCGGCGCGCGCCCGAGCGGGCGACCAGCCAATGGTGGAAGGAGGAGCGGCACGGCGTCTTCCTCGACTACAACCAGAACGCCAAGGACCGTACGGTGGCGTCGGCCTGGTCGGTGCGCCCGACCCCTGACGCGCGCGTCTCGATGCCGCTCGCATGGGACGAGGTCGCCCACTGCGATCCGGCGGCATTCACGCTGGTCACCGCTCCAGCGCGTCTGACCGAACGCGGCGACGCGTCGGCAGGAATCGACACCGCGGCGGGATCGCTCGACAGCCTGCTCGAGCTGTCTGCCGCCCAGGAAGCCGCGGGCCTCGGCGACGCGCCCTGGCCGCCGCACTACAAGAAGCAAGCCGCCGAGCCGCCGCGCGTCGCACCGTCGAGACGGAAGCACGCAGCGAGCGCCCGAGAGAAAGGCCGCGGCGGCCGCCAGTCGGTGCAACCGCTCGTCACTGTCGCGAAGGCGGAGCATACGGAGGACGCGCTCGCGGGGCTGGAGCGCTGGAAGGCTCGCCATCGGGAGGCCGCGGCGTGGCTGCGGGTGGACGACGTCCTCGTCGACTCGATGCGTGGCCGCTCGAGCACGTGGACGCGCATCCGGGTCAACCTGCGTCACGTTCCCGAGGGTGAACGCCCCGCCGAGGAACCGCCCGATCCCGACTACGATCCCTGGGGTGGCCCGGGAGTCGCGCGGCGCGGATCGCGCACGCCGAAGACGCGCTCCAGCTCGTAGGCTGGCGTGACCTCCAGCTGATCGTAACGGCAGTCTTGCGGGCGCTTGTCGGGGCGCCAGCGCACGAACTGAGCGGCATGCCGGAAGCGAGTCCCCTGCATGTGGTCGTACTCGACCTCCAGGACGCGTTCGGGTCGGAGCGGCTCCCAGCTCAGGTCCTTGCCGCGGTTCCAGCGGCTGGTCGCGCCGGGCAGGCGTTGCCCTGTTGCGTTCGCGTCTTCCTGCGCCTCGGCCCAGTGACGCCAGGGATGGCCCTCGAGCGCGTTCTCCCGGAGGGGCGCCAGGTCGGCGACGAGCTGCTTGCGGGCCGCGTTGGTGAACGCCGCGGTGACGCCGACGTGGTGCAGCGTACCATCCGCGTCGTAGAGGCCGAGCAGGAGCGAGCCGACCATCGAGCCGGTGCTGTTCTTGTGCCAGCGGAAGCCGGCGACCACGCAGTCGGCGGAGCGCGCGTGTTTGACCTTGATCATCGTGCGCTCGCCGGCGCGGTAGGGCGCGTCCAGGCGCTTCGCCATGACGCCGTCGAGCCCGGCTCCCTCGAAGCGACGGAACCAGTCCTCCGCGAGGGTACGATCACGCGTGGCCGGCGAGAGGTGCACGGGCGGTGGAGCGTCGGCCAGCACCTGCTCGAGCCGGTCGCGCCGCACCGCGAGCGTGACCTCGCGCAGGTCCTCGTTGCCGAGCGCGAGCAGGTCCCAGACCACGAACGAAGCCGGCGCCTCCGCGGCCAGGAGCTTCACCCGCGATGCGGCCGGATGGATGCGGAGGAGCAGCGCCTCGAAGTCGAGCCCGCCCGCGCCGACGATGACGATCTCGCCGTCGACGACACAGCCCTCGGGCAGCGTCGCAGTGAGGGGTGCGACGAGCTCGGGGAAGTACCGGTTCATCGGCTTCTCGTCGCGGCTCTGCAGCACGACCTCGTCGCCGTCGCGAAACACCAATGTTCGAAAGCCGTCCCACTTGGGCTCGAACTGCCAGCCGTCGCCGGTCGGCAAGGCGTCCGCGGCCTTGGACAGCATGGGCACGAGCGGCGGAACGAAGGGCAGGCGCATGGTCCAATCCTAGCGCTTCGGGCTACCCGAGCGAGAGTCTCCGACGAGGCCGTGGACGTTTTGCCGGAACGGAATCCGATGGTGGCGAGAGCCGCTCGCGGGCCCGTCGGCGGCGCGCCCCTCGCCTACGCGCTGGGCAGCGGCCGGCCGCCCCAGCGCTCCAGCGTCGCGAACTCCGCCACCGTCTTGCGCTTGAGCTTCGTGAGCGCCCGCAGCGGGCGCCCGAACGGCATGACGGCGGCCACGGCGATGTGGCGCGGGAGGCTGAGCAGCTCCTGGACTTTCGGTTCCTGGGCCACGGCCAGCGTTGTGATCGTCCCGCCGTAGCCTTCGTGACGCGCGGCCATGAGGATGTTCCAGGCGAACGGGTAGATCGAGGCGCCGCTGATCACGCCGACGCGAGTGAGCAACTGGTCCATCGACGCCACGACCTTGAGGTCGACGCAGACGACGAGGACGACCGGCGCCTTCACGAACGGCTCGGTGAGCCGGGCCGGCGGTGACGTGCGCTCGATGGTCACGGCGTCCACAATGGTGGGGTCGATCGTGTTCCAGGGGTTCTCGCCGGCCTGGACCTGCGCGGCGTAGCGCTTGGCAGCGGGCGCGGAGCAATCGGAGAGCGCCTTGCGGGTCGCGGGATCACGGACGACGATGACGCGCCAGCCCTGGCGGTTGCCGCCGCTGGGCGCGAAGCGCGCGTGGTCCAGGATCTTGAACAGCACCGCGTCGGGCACCGGCTCGTCGGTAAACTCGCGCGCGGCGAACGTCGTCTGCATCACCTCGTAGAGCTCCATGACCGCCTCCTCACTGGTGCGGAATGGTCGCGAAGCGTCCACTGCTTCGCCTTCCGCCGCGCGTCGCCCGTCGCTCGCCAGAGATACCACGCGGCCACCTACAGCGAGGTGTGTCCGTCATCAGGTGCCCAGTGTGAAGCGGAAGGGAGCGGTGATCCCTGGCTCAGGCACCGAGCGCTCGCGAAATTTGCCCTGATCCCCTTCAAGCCGGGATGGCGTAGTGGAGGTTGGCCGCGATCCAGCCCGTATAGGCTACGACGTCTGGATCGCGGAGAGGCGCCAGGGAGTGGGGCCGACCGGGCGCGTGAAGGTCCAGTACTCCTCGACGTCCTGTGGCGTTCTGGACCCGTCGACGAGATTCCTGGTCGTGTCGTCGAGCGTGTAATCGACGAGGGACGCGGCAACGTACACCGTCGCCCAGTCCTGGCCGCTCTCCTGCCACGCCTCCGTCACGTCGGCGCGCTTGAACTGGATCTGCTCGACCCGGTTCGTCTGGCGCGCGCTCCGGAGCCGGTCGCACTGAGCCTGGAGCCGCGCGTACTCCTGCGGCGTGAGCCGGTCGTTGAGGGTGCTCATGTCGCGCCGCCCGACACCCTCTTGGACGTCGACGAACACGCGCTGTACCCACCGGGCGAAGGCCGTGGGGTCGAAGCCAGGGTCCATCTGGCGAATGTGGGCGATCCCGCGCTCAAGGTCGGAGGACGCGGCCGGCGCCTCCACCGCGGTCGCCCCGCTCGACCATCTCTCACTCCCGTCGCCGGCGCCGTAGGCGCTCGCCCCGGCGCCCGCGTACGCCGGCTCGGGCGCGGTGTGGCGCCCGCGGAAGGCGCGCAGTAGGAGGAAGATGCCGCCGCCGATGAGCAGGATCTCGAGGAGACCGACGCCCCCGCCGAAGCCCTGGCCCATGCCGCCGAACAGGAGCGAACCGATGAGGCCGCCGAGCGCGAACCCGGCGATGCCGCCCATGAGGCCGCCGAAGATACCCGGCCGCTGCGGCGCGGGCTGGGCGGACGGACGCGCGGGGCTCATCGGGTTCGCGGGCGCGACAGGCGAGGGGGCCGGCCGCGCCGGGGCCGAGTAGGACCGCGAACCGCGGCTTCCACCGCCTCCCGCGCGCGCCCACAATGTCCCCGTGTCGACGAGCAGCAGCGAAACGAGCGTCAGGCCAAGCAGTGTCAGAAGGGCTCGAGACTTCATGGGCGCACCTCCGCCCCCATTCTACGCTTATGCGGTCGCACCGACCCGCCGCCTGAAGAAGAGCGATCTCCCCCCCGTTTCCCTTCGAACGACGTTTTTCGGAACCAGCGTGGGGGCGAGCAGAGTTAATTGCCCGTCGTCCGCGTGCCAGCAGGGACTAAACCCACGAGGTGAGCCGAGGTACAGGCTCGGCGGGAGGGGACGAGTTCAACGCTCTGCTCGTTTCTCTCCACTCTCGCTGGAGACCATCGGCCACCCATCGTCGCGCGACGAGCCCTCGTACCTCAGGGTCGAGGCCAGTGAGATCAATTCGGTGGAATTCGTTGGTACGCGCGTGAATCCCTCCGCCGGGCGCACGCTTGACTCGTCCCGTAATCAACCATATGTTTAGTTAACATCGCCGATGGAAAGACAATCGATCGCGAGGAGAGACGCCGAATGACGTCTGCCGCTCGAATTGGAAGCCACCGCGCCCGCCGCCGCGATGCCGCCGCCACGCGCGAGGCGCTGCTCGCCGCCGGCACCGAGCTCTTCGCCGAGCGCGGCTACGACGGCGTGCCGGTCGCGGCGATCGCCCAGAAGGCTGCCGTCAACAAGGCGATGATCAACTATCACTTCGGTGGCAAGCGAAACCTCTACCTGGCCATCGTGAGCGCGACGTTCGGCGAGATGGTCGCGAGCGTGGAGCGGCTCGCGGCGTCGCCACGGCCGGCGCCGGAGGTGCTGCGCGAGCTGATCGCGGTCGTGGGCGAGATCGCCACGCGGCGCCACCCGCACTTCTGCTCGATGATGCTGCGCGAGGTCCTTGCGGGCGGCAAGCACCTGGACCCGGCGCTGATCGACAAGCCGGCGCGGATCCTCGGCGCCGTGCAGCGCATCGTGGCGCGCGGCGTGAGCGACGGTGATTTCCGCCCCGTCGATCCGCTGCTGACGCATCTGAGCCTCGTCGGCAGCCTCGTGTTCTTCTTCGCCACGGCGCGGTTCCGCGAGCGTGTGCTCGCCAAGCGGCGCCCGGCGATCAAGCCGCCGGACGCCGCGGCGTACGTGAAGCACATCCAGGACCTGCTCACGCACGGGCTCGCGGCCGAGCGTCGGGGCGCGAGGCGCGGCGCATGAGCGCGCGCCAGCGCCGGGTCGCGATCGTTGGCGTGCTCGTGCTCGGCCTCCCCGGGTTCGCCGTGTGGCGCCTCGTCTTGGCACCGCCCGCCGTGCCGCCGGGCGTGATCGCGGTGAGCGGGCGCATCGAGGGCGACGATGCCGCCGTGGCGGCGAAGACGTCAGGACGGATCCGCGAGATCACCGTGCGGGAGGGTGATCCGGTCGAGGCCGGGCAGGTCATCGCCGTGCTCGACGACGAGCAGATTCGCGCCCGCGAGGAGCAGGCGTCGGCGGCCGTCCGTCAGGCCGACGCGCGAGTGCGCCTGGCGCAACACCAGATCGCGGTGCTGAACGAGCAGTTGCAGCAGAACCGGTTTGGCGTGGATCAGGCGCGCGCCGACGCGCAGGGCCGCGTCAGCGAGGCCGAGGGGAAGCTGGCCGCAGCCGAGGCCCAGCTGGCGCAGGCCGAGGCCTCGCACACCCAGGCGAAGTGGGACCGGGAAGCCATGGGCCGGCTCTTCAAGCGCGAGCTGGTCGCGGAGCAGGAAGCGCGACGAGCCGAGAGCGCCGAGGAGGCGCAGGCGGCGGTGGTAGCGGCCGCCCGACGTCAAGTCGAAGCGGCACGCGGCTCGCTCACGGCGGCGCAGGCGAATCTGCTCAACCCGGCGATTCGCTCCTCCCAGGTCGCCGCGGTCCAGGGGCAGATCTTACAGGCGCAGGCGGACATTGCCGCCGCGCAAGCCGAGGCCGAGCGCGCGCGAGCCTCGCTCCAGGAGGCGCGGGCCAACCAAAAGGATCTCCGCGTCGTCGCGCCGTTCACCGGTACGGTGGCGACGCGCACGGCCGAGCCGGGCGAGGTGATCACGGCGGGCACCCCGGTCATCACGCTCGTGAACCTGGCCGAGGTCTATCTGCGAGCGTTCGTGCCCGAGGGACAGATCGGGCGCGTCCGGTTGAGCCAGCCGGCGCGCGTCTACCTCGACTCCGATCCGGCGAAGCCGATCGACGCGTACGTGCTGCGCATCGACCCGCAAGCGTCGTTCACGCCGGAAAACACCTACTTCCGTGAGGACCGGGTGAAGCAAGTGGTCGGCGTGAAGCTCCGGCTGCGCGGCGCCGTCGGCTTCGCAAAGCCGGGTATGCCGGCGGACGGCGAGATCCTCGTCGAGGGTCTCCAGTGGCCCCCGCGGCCGACGCACCGATGAGCGAGCCCGACGTCGCCATCCGCACCCGGGCGCTGACGAAGCGGTATGGCGCGCTCGAAGCGGTCCGCTCCATTGACCTCGACGTGCGAGCCGGCGAGATCTTCGGGCTGATCGGGCCGGACGGCGCCGGGAAGACCTCGACGTTCCAGATCCTCGGCGGCGTGATGGAGGCGACGTCCGGCGCCGCCGAGCTGCTCGGTCAGCCGGCGCGACGGGCGCGGGCGTACGTCGGCTACCTCACGCAGGTGTTCAGCCTCTACCCGGACCTGAGCGTGGCGGAGAACCTCCGCTACGTCGGGGAGCTGCGGCGCGTGCCGGTGCACCAGATCGAGCAGCGCGGGAATCGCTATCTCACGATGTTCGGGATGGAACGCTTCACCGAGCGGCTCGCGGGACGGCTCAGCGGCGGCATGAAGCAGAAGCTGGCACTCGCCTGCGCGCTCGTGACCGAGCCCCGCATTCTCCTGCTCGACGAGCCGACGACGGGCGTCGATCCGGTCTCTCGCCGCGAGTTCTGGGACGCGCTCGCGCAGCTCTCGAGCCAGGGCATGACGATTCTCCTGGCGACTCCGTATCTCGACGAGGCGGAGCGGTGCCATCGCGTGGCCCTCATGCACGACGGACGCCTGCATCGGACCGGCACGCCGGCCGAGCTGCGCCAGTCCCTGGGGCTGCAGCGTCTGGAGGTGCGCGCGCGCGACCTGCGCGGGGCGGAGACCGCCCTGGCGCAGCGCGACGGGATCGTTGACGTCCAGCGGTTCGGCGACCGCCTCGACGTGCTGGTACACGAGGTGCAGGCCGGAGAGCATGCGGTGCGCGACGCGCTGGGCCACGCCGTGGAGAGCGTGCGCGCGGCATCACCGACGCTCGAGAACACCTTCGTCGCGATCCTGCGCGGCCTCGAGGGCGACAGGCGCGTGGAGCCGTTCCCGGACCGCCGCGACGCCGAGCCGGCCGACGATCCGATCGCCATCGGCGCGCGCGGCCTGCGCAAGACGTTCGGCGAGTTCGTCGCGGTCCAGGGCATCGACCTCGAGGTGCGCTACGGCGAGGTCTACGGCCTGCTCGGCGCCAACGGGGCGGGGAAGACCACGACCATCAAGATGCTCTGCGGCCTGGTGGAGCCGAGCGAGGGCGAGGTGCGGCTCGCGGGCGAGGTCGGAGCGCTCCGCTCGGAGGGCGTGCGGCAGCAGGTCGGCTACATGTCGCAGAAGTTCTCGCTCTACGACGACCTCACCATCAACGAGAACCTCGACTTCTTCGCCGGCGTCTACGGCGTGTCGCCGGGTCGGCGGGCGGCCCGCAAGCGCTGGGTGCTCGAGTTCGCGGGCCTCGAGGGCCAGGGCGGTCAGCTGACGGGCAGCCTGCCGGGCGGGTGGAAGCAGCGCGTGGCGTTTGGCGCGGCGATCATGCACGAGCCGCGCGTCCTCTTCCTCGACGAGCCGACGTCCGGCGTGGATCCGATCGCCCGCCGCGCGTTCTGGGCCATGATCAATCAGCTCGCGGACCAGGGCACCGCGATCCTCGTCACCACGCACTATCTGGAAGAGGCCGAGCAGTGCAACCGTCTGGGGTTCATGGTCGCCGGCGAGCTGGTCGCGGAGGGTACGCCGAGCGGCGTGAAGGCCACACAAGGCGGCCGCCTGCTCGAGATCCGCGCCGACGAGCCGCTGCGTGCCGTCGCGCTGCTCAAGACGGGGATGGAGCCGTGGCGCGTGTCGCTCTTCGGCGATCGGATCCACGTCATCGTCGACGGCGATGCGCAGGCGGCGGCTCGTGAGCTCACGGCCAGGCTCGCGCGCGATGGCATCCGCGTGCTCGACGCGAGGGAGGAGGACTACTCGCTGGAGGACGTCTTCCTCGTCATCGCGGCGAAGGGCGCCGTCGCCGCCTGACGGCTGGCAGTATGCGACGCATCCTCGCGCAGACCCGCAAGGAGCTGACCCAGCTCGTGCGCGACCGTCTGGCGCTGGGGCTCGTGCTCGTGTTGCCGGTGTGTCTCACCGCGCTGCTCGGGACGTCGATCTCGCTGACCGTGACCGACATCCCGATCGTCATCCAGGATCTCGACCAGACGCCGCTGTCGCGACGCTACGCGGACATGTTCCGTAGCTCGCTCACCTTCCGCGTCGTCACGCTGCCGCCGGCGACGTCGCCGGCGGCCATGCTGGACCGCGGCACGACGCGCGCGGCGATCATCATCCCGGAGCATTTCGAGCGCCAGATCCGCCGCGCGCGGCCAGCCGAAGCGCAGGCGCTCGTCGACGCCACCGATGGCAACACCGCGCGCCTCACGCGGGGCAACGCCGGCCAGATCACCAGCGCCTTCGCGCAGCAGTTCGCCCGGACGGGCACCCGCGCCACCATCCAGACGGCCACCCGGCTCTGGTTCAATCCCGGCCGCGATCCCGGCAAGTTCTACGGTCCGGGATTCCTCGTCCTCGGCCTGTCCATCTTCCCGACGGTGATCGCAGCGCTCGCAATGTCGCGCGAGGGCGAGCAGAAGACGATCCTCCAGGTGTACGTCTCGAGCATCTCGGCGCACGAGTTCCTGCTCGGAAAGATCCTGGCCGGCATGGCGATCGGGCTCGCGCAGTGCCTGCTGGGCGTGGGCCTCATGTTCACGCTCTTCGGCCTTCAGTTCGCCGGCGATCCCACGCCGTTCGTCGCCGGCAGCGTGCTGTACGTCTTCTGCATGGCGGCCTTCGCGTCGCTCGTGGGCGCGGCCATCCCGAACCAGGCGGCTGCCGTCCAGGCCGTGGCGCTGGGAGGCTTCCTCCTCTCGTTCCTCCTCTCCGGGCTGATCTTCCCGATCGAGAACATTCCCGACGGCCTGCGGTGGGTCTCGAATCTCGTCCAGGCGCGCTACTACATCGTGATCGTGCGCGACGCCTTTCTGCAGGGCGGCGGCTGGCCCGCCGTGTGGTGGGCGGTGCTGGCGGTCGGCGCGATCGGCCTCGTGTTCTACGCGCTCGCCTGGCGAACGATGCGCCGGATGCAGGTGAAGGCGTGAGACGCGTCTGGAGCGCGCTCTTCGGCGGGCGCTTCTGGGCGCTCGCCCTGAAGGAGCTGCGGCAGATCCGACGGGACCGCCGGCTCACGATCTCGCTCATCGTGCCGCCGACGCTGCAAGTGCTGCTGTTCGGCTTCGCGCTGGACTCCGACGTCCGGAACCTCAAGCTCGGCATCGTCGACGAGAGCCGCACGCTCGAGAGCCGTGAGCTGATCTCCGTGCTGACGCAGAATCGCACGTTCCGGCTGGCCGGCTCCTACCAAACGGCGGCGACGCTCGGCGAGGCGCTCGGCACCGGGCGGCTGGATGTCGGCGTCGTGGTGCCCTACGACTTCGCCCGGCGGCGCATGCGCGGGCGCCCCGCCACCGTCCAGGTGCTGCTGAACGCGGCGAACGCGAACACCGCGCAGATCGCGCAGGGCTACGTCGAGGGCGCCGTCGCCTTCCTCAACCGCGAGGTCAACGGAGGCCGGGCGGCGCCCGTCGAGCTGCGCACGGCCTTCCTGTACAACCCCGGGCTGGTCAACGCCTGGTTCGTCGTGACGGGCGTGTTCGGGACGCTGATCATCCTCAACGGCTCGCTCGTCTCCGCGGCCACGATGATCCGCGAGAAGGAGCGCGGCACGGTCGAGCAGCTGCTGATGACGCCGGCGAGCGCGCTCGAGGTCGTGACCGCGAAGATCGTGCCGCTCTTCGTCCTGCTCATGGCCATGGTGGCCCTGGTGCTGGCGGTGGCCCGGCTGGTGTTCGGCGTTCCGCTCCGCGGCAATCCGGCGCTCGTGCTCGCCGCCTGCGCGTGCTGCGTGCTGACCGGGATCGGCCTGGGCACGCTCATCTCGACGTTCGTCCGCTCGGCCAACCAGACGCAGCTCATCAGCTTCTTCATCAACCCGCCGCTCGCGATGCTGTCCGGCGGGCTGACGCCGATCGAGGCGATGCCGAAGTGGGTGCAACCCCTGACGCTCTTCAACCCCATCGCGCACTTCGCCACGATCGCACGCAGCGTGCTGATCAAGGGCGCCGGCCTCGATGTCGTCTATCCGAACCTCCTCGCGCTGATCGGCCTCGCGAGCCTCTTCGTTGGCATCAGCGCCTGGCGGTTCCGCCGTCAGCTCTCTTGATCAGCAGGAGATCCTTTGCGACACGGTTCAGAGGAGGCATCAATGCGAAAAACGATGCAAAGAATCACCCCGTTCTTGTGGTTCGATACCCAGGCCGAAGAAGCTGTGAACTTCTATGTGTCGATCTTTAAAAACTCCAGGATCGGAAGCATCGCCCACTATGAAGAAGAGGCGGCAAAGGCCTCCGGAAGACCAAAGGGATCGGTCATGACGGTGGCATTTGAGCTCGATGGGCAAGAATTCATAGCGTTAAACGGCGGGCCGCTATTCAAATTCACCGAGGCGATCTCCCTTGTCGTGAACTGCGAGACGCAGGAAGAAGTGGACCACTTTTGGAAGAGGCTCACCGCGGGCGGCCAGGAAGTGCAATGCGGCTGGCTCAAGGACAGATTCGGTGTTTCGTGGCAAATCGTTCCCACGGTCTTGGGCGAGATGCTGCAGGACAAGGACCCCGGAAAATCGAGACGGGTCATGGCGGCGATGCTGAAGATGAAAAAAATCAACATCGAAGCATTGAAGAAAGCGCACGGGGCGTGACGTCGGCCGACGACAGAATCGGGCTAGCGGTCCCAGAGGTGCGACGCGTCCGTGAGCGGAGTGGTACACGGCGGTCCGTCGGCGTAGTGAACCTGCGGCACGCTCTCGGGCTCGAACGGGACGATGATCAGCGTGGCCGAGCGGGTCCCGTAGTCGGTCGTGTGAACGCACGCCGCGTGAACTTGAACCGGCCTCGCGCTCGTGTCTGCGTCGCCTTCCTCTTGCCGGTCGGTGGCGGGGACATCGTGGCTCCGCAGCACGCCGTGGAGTTCACTGAGGAGCGTGGGCCCCAGCCACACGCGCGCGGGGAGGAGCGCCCGCCGGATCATCTCGGCTTTCGCGGAGACCGGGTCGAGCGGTCGATTCTCGAGCACATGGACGCCTGGTGAGAGCTCCTCGATCTCCGGTGTCTCGTGGGAGCCAATCACGACGTAGAAGAGCGCGTCGCGATCGCCGACCAGGAGCCAGCACGGGTTGTACTCCGAGCCGCGGATCGTTTTCTGGAACGCCACGACCGCGTCTCGGGCCCGAGTATGGTCGGCCAGCGTCAACGGAAGCTCGCCGCGCGAGCGGCGGGACGGGTCACGGCCGGTCGGGGCAGGCCGATTGGTCACTCCTGCGTAGACGCCGTGCTCGTTGACCGCGAGCCACGTGCCGCCGGCGAGCACGTCGCGACCGCCGAGAATTCGTGGGGCGCTCGCGCGGAGCACCTGCATGGCCTCGGCAGCGCGCGCGTACCGCTCGTCCCGGTTCGCGGCGATCACCACCGGTGCCTCGGGATGGGCGTGAAAGAACACGGCTAGCAGGCACATCGCGAAATAGACGTCAGGTCTTTGGGCCGCCTCTGGCGGGCGTGCTGATCAGCGCGGCCCAGTCCACCGACTGCTGGTAGGTGTGGGCGGCGCGGAACAGCACGTCCTCCCTGAAGTGCGGCGCCACGAGCATCAGGCCGATGGGCAACCCGTCCGACTTCCCGCAAGGGATGCTGATGGCGGGATGCCCCGTGTAGTTGAAGGGGCAGGTGTTGGCGATGACCGGCGCTAGGTCCATGCCGAGCTTGCCACCGAACAGGGTGTGCTCGAGCGCCTCCTCGTAGTTCATGGGTTCGCGCCAGCGGGGAGCACGCAGGGGCACGGTGGGCATGGCCAGGAGATCGACGCTGGCCAGGACGCGGTCGTACTGCGCGACGAACGTGGGACGGACGTTCTGCGCCCTGGCGTAGAGCCGCCCGCCGTAGTGCTGCTGCAAGAAGTGGCCCTGCATCAGGTTGAGCTTGAGATTTGGCGAGAACTCTCGCCCGTGGCTCTGCTTGAGGCGACCGAAGATCGAGATGAACGAGGCCGGGTAGTACGTCCTGGCGAACGAGCCTCCGAAGTTCGTGTCGTACATCCGCTTGCCGCCTTCCAGGTAAATGGGCAGGAGGGCGAGGGGCGCCCGCGTGTGGAGCGGCACGGAGACGCTCTCGGTCCGCGCGCCCTTCCGCTCGAGCACGTGGATCGCTTCGCGCACGCACTCGTCCACGCTCCGGTCGCCGCCCTCGACGCCGAACCCTTCCGCCAGGATCCCGATCCTGAGCCCGCCGGCGCCGCGGGACAGGGCGTCGGTGTACGCGGGGACGCTCGCCGGGACGTGAGCCTGGCGCGGGTCGTCCCCATCGCTCCCGGCGACGCACGCGAGCGCCGTCGCCACGTCTTCCACCGTTCGGGCCATGGGCCCCACGTAGTCGATGGTCGGCTCCAGGCCGAACACCCCGGAGTGGGGTACGAGGCCGTGCGTGGGCATGAGACCCACGATCCCGCACCAGGCGGCGGGGATGCGGATGGAGCCGCCCTGATCGCCGCCGAACGCGACGTCCACTTCTCCACCGGCGACGGCCGCGGCGGAGCCCGAGGACGACCCGCCCGTCACATGCTCTCTGTTGTGGGGGTTCAAGGGGCGCCCGTAGTCGCCGACACCGGAGAGCCCCGGCCCGCCCCAGGAGAACTCCTCCATCTTGAGCTTGCCGACGATCGTGCCGCCGGCGTCGAGAAGCCGCGTCACGATCGTGGCGTCGAAGTCCGGCACGTAGCCGTCCATGAGATGCGAGCCGAACGTCAGGGGCACACCGGCGACGCTGATGTGGTCCTTGAGCCCGATGGTCTTGCCCCGCAGCGGGCCCTGGTCCGCGCCCGCGACCCGGCACTTCCTGATGAAAACGTTCAAGGGGTCCTCGTGCTCCGTCGGCCGGTAGCCCGGATCACGATCCGTGAAGCGGAGCGGCGGGCGATGCTCCTCGACGCGCAGCTCGTTGAACACGTCGAGCGCGTCGATGGTGGCCATCATCCGCGAGTGCATGATCCGCGCCTCGGTGGACGTGAGATCGAGGCCGAGGGCCTCGCCGTACGCCTTCACCTCGTCGACGTCGGGTCGCCTGAGCATTCGTGTCCTCCCGTCACAATCCTAGTCCCCTTTCGCGGGTTGCGCGTGTTCGACGCGGTGGACTATAGTCGGCCGGCGAGCCATGGTGAGCGTGAGCGCGCAGACCCCACTGTCGGCCGTCCTGGACGACGCGCGGACGGCGCTCGGCCGGCGGGTATCCTACCTCTGCTTTCCCGGGCTCTCGCGCGGCGCCGATGCAAACGGGTCATCCAACCGTCGGGCATTGTGCCACGACCTCGACTTGCCCATCGTCGGTCGTCGACGCCAGCGCGTGACGCTGTCGGTCGGTCGGGAAGGCCGTGGTGGGCGCCGGTTCACCGTGCGGGGCGCGCTGGTGTCGATCGCCGGGCACTGGCGCCTCGAGCCCTGCACGGCCGGCGTGCTGGCCCACCTGACGCTCGACTACGACGTCTGCGCGGCCCTCAAGGAGCAAGCGGTCAACGAGCTCCGCAGCCGGAGTCCGCTGCCGATCCGGACCGACGCCGACGCGATCCTCGGACGGGCGGTCGACGATTTCTTCGAGACGCGGTTCGCCGAGGACGCCGCCACGTACTGCGACCGCCTGCGGGCCCGGCTCGAGGGGCCTGCCTCGTGACCTCCTACGTCGCCCAGCGGCTGTTCGGACTCGTGCCCGTGCTCTTCGGCATCTCGGTGGTGATCTTCCTCGGGATGACGCTCATCCCCGGCGACGTGGCGCGGGCGTTGCTCGGTCCGATGGCGACCGACCAGTCGCTGGCCCAGCTCCGCGGGGCGCTCGGACTCGATCAGCCCATGCACGTGCAGTACGCGAAGTGGCTCTGGCGCGCGCTGCACGGCGACCTCGGCCTCTCGCCCATCGTGCACCAGCCGGTGGTCGAGCTGCTCCTGCCGAAGTTCGGCAACACGTTGATCCTCGCCGGCGCGAGCTTCGTCCTGGCGGCCACCGCCGGCATCGCCGTCGGCGTCCTGGCTGCGGCGCGGGAGAGGACCGCGATCGATCGGGCGACCATGGGCGCCTCGCTCGTCGTCGGCAACATGCCGCCCTTCTGGCTCGGCCTGGTCCTCATCATCGTCTTCGCCATCGACCTGCGCTGGCTTCCGAGCCTCGGGATGTACTCGACGCGTGGGGCCGGCGGCCTCGGCGATCTGCTCACCCACCTGGTGCTGCCGGCGGTGACGACCGCGGCCGCCCCCGGGGCCATCATCGCGCGGATGACGCGGGCGTCGGTGCTCGAGATCCTCGGGCACGAGTACATCATGGTGGCGCGCGCCAAGGGGCTGGCCGAGCGGGTCGTCATCAGCGCCCACGCGTTGCGGGTGGCGTGGCCGCCGATCGTCACGATCGCCGGGCTGCAGCTCGGTTATCTGCTCGGCGGCGTGGTGTTCACCGAGGAGGTCTTCGGCTGGCCCGGGCTCGGCCGCCAGCTCGTCAGCTCGGTCATCGCGCGCGACGTGCTGGTGGTGCAGGGGGCCGCCCTCTTCATCGCGCTCTCGTTCGTCGTCGTCAACCTCGTGGTCGACCTGCTGAACCTGTACCTCGACCCGCGGGCCCGGCCCGCGTAGGCCCGGCGCGATGGCGACCGTCCTGGCGATGGAAGAGACCCGGCCGCGTCCTCGGCGCGGCGCCGGACGCTTCACCGCGTTCCTGCGCGCGTTCATCCGGGACCGCCAGGCCCTCGCCGGCCTCGTGATCGTCGCGATCGCCGGCGGCGCGGCCGCCGCCGCGCCGCTCGTCAGCCCGTGGGATCCGCTCAAGTCCGTGGAGGTCGACCGACTCTCCCCGCCGGGCACGCCCGGGCACCTCCTCGGGACGGACGAGCAGGGACGGGACATCCTGAGCCGCCTGATCTGGGGCGGGCGGATCTCGCTCCTCGTCGGCATCGTGCCCACCGTGGCCGCGGGCATCGTCGCCCTGCTCCTCGGGCTCGTGGCCGGCTACCGCGAGGGCCTGCTCGATCACCTGATCATGCGCGTGCTCGACGTGTTCTTCGCGTTCCCGCTCGTGCTCCTGGCCATCGCCATCGTGGGCGTCATCGGCCCGGGCGTGGGCAACCAGATGTTCGCCCTCGCCGTCGTGCTCGCGCCCTACAGCACGCGCGTCGTGCGCACCGCGACGCTCTCCGTCAAGCCGCTGGAGTTCGTCGAGGCCGTTCGCGCCCTCGGCGCGGGGAGCGGCCGCGTGCTCTGGCGGCACCTCGTGCCGAACGTCCTGCCGCCGCTGCTCGTCTACACGAGCACGCTCGTCGGCCTGATGATCGTGGCCTCATCCGGCCTGAGCTTTCTCGGCCTCGGGGTCCAGCCGCCCACGCCCGACTGGGGCGTGATGGTCGGCAGCGGCCGCCTCGTGATCTACCGCGCCGCCCACGTGGCCACGATTCCGGGCGTCATCATCGTCGTCGTCGCACTCGGGTTCAATTTCATCGGGGACGGCCTGCGCGAGGCGCTCGACCCTCGCGCGCGCCAGTGAAGCAAGGATCGACAAGGAGGAGCGTATGGACGCTGAGAAGATCGGTCGCATGTTGCGGATGCTCGGGCCCGGGGTCAGCCGTCGCGACTTCATCCGGACGACGGCCGTGGGGGCGGCGGGCACGCTCGCCGCGCCCCGCGCCGCGCGGGCCCAGGGCGCGCCGAAGAAGGGCGGGACGCTCGTGTACGGCATGGAGGGCCCGTCGGACATCCTCGATCCCCAGGCCACAGGCTGCTGGCTCACCTACCGGGTGACGTTCCAGATGTTCGAAGGTCTTCTGGCCGAGGACCTGACGAAGGCGGACGTCGCCGTGCCTCCGCTCGTTCCCAGGCTCGCCGAGTCCTGGCAGGTCTCGAAGGACGGGCTCACGCGCACCTTCAAGCTCCGCAAGGGCGTCAAGTTCCACGACGGGACGCCGTTCAACGCCCAGGCCGCGGTCTTCAGCTGGGAGCGCATGTTCAAGAAGGACGCGCCCCACTTCTATCCGCGGGCCAACAGCTACACGTCCTACGTCGTGGAGTTCATCACGGGCGCCGAGGCGGTCGACGAGTACACGCTCAAGCTGACCTTCAGCAAGCCCTACGCCGAGTGGGAGCGGATGACGCTCCAGAGCTGGGGCGAGCCGATGATGGTGAGCCCGACCCAGGTGAAGAAGCTCGGCAACGAGAAGTTCGCGAACGGCCCGGTCGGCACGGGGCCGTTCAAGTTCGTGGAGAACGTCCCGGGCGACCGGATCGTCCTCGAGCGCTTCACGGGCTACTGGGGCGCGCAGGCCAACGTCGACAAGCTCGTCTTCCGACGCCTCGACGATCCTGCGGCGCGCGTGGCGGCGCTGCGCACGGGCGAGGTCGACTTCATCCTGGCGCCGCCGCCCGACGAGGTCGAGGCGCTGCGGAAGGACAGGTTCACCGTGCTGCAGAGCAACGCGCCCCACATCTGGTACTGGCACCTCAACATGAGGGACGAGTATTTCAAGGACGTCCGCGTGCGCAAGGCCGTCCAGATGGCCATCGACAAGGAGAAGATGTGCAAGGACCTGCTCCGCGGAACGGCCACGCCCGCCTGGAGCATGGTGCCGCCGGCGACCATCGCCTACGATCCGAAATACAAGGCGTACTCCTACAATCCCGAGCGCGCCAAGCAGCTCCTCAAGGACGCGGGGCACGCCAACGGGTTCGAGACCGTGTTCTGGACCTCGACCTCGGGCTCGGGTCAGATGATCCCGGTGGCGATGGCGGAGTGGATCCAGCGCGACCTCGCCAAGGTGGGTATCCGGGTGAAGCTCGAGACGTTCGACTGGATCACGTATCTGTCGAAGATGTTCCAGGGGCTCCGCCCGGGCCACGGGGCCTACCAGCTCTCCTGGGGTATGACGACCAACTTCTGGATCGACATCGTCGCCCGCTCCACGCGGCAGCCGGACAAGGGCGTGAACGTCGGCTGGTACGCGAACCCCAGGGTGGACGCGCTCCTCGACACCGCGCGCGGCGAGCTGGACGAGAGCAAGCGGGTCGCGGTCTATCGGCAGATCGACCGTATCCTCATGGAAGACGACGCGTCGTTCCTGCCCATCTGCAACGACCTCAACCTCGTGGTCCTGAACCCGAAGGTGAAGGGGTTCGTGAACCCTCCCGAGGAGTGGTTCCAGCTCTGGACGCCGTGGGTGGAGGCGTAACGTCGACGACCGAAGGCATGTCGAAAGGAGAATGGGATGATGGGACGCAGACGATTCGGAGGGCTCGCCGTGCTGATTGCGTGTCTGCTCACGGTGGCGGCGGTTTCTGCCGACGCACAGACTCCGAAGGGCGCAGGCACCGAGCATCGACAGTGGGTCGAGGGCCCACGGCCGTCGCCAGCATCGCCGCCGATCTACCAGATCACCGAGCAGGAGCGGTTGGTCCCCGTGCGCGACGGCATCAGGCTCCAGACGAAGACGTGGCTTCCCGTCCTCCCGGGGGGCTCACGAACACCGCCATGCGTGGTGGAAACGGACGGCTACGACGTCGTGCTGGACGCGTTCTTCATTCCGGCGCTTCAGGATCTCGCCAGGCGCGGCTACGCTGTGACGTTCGCCAGGCTGCGGGGAACGCCTCCATCGGAAGGCGTACGCGATCTCTACAACAAGTTCGGAGAAGACGGCTACGACATCGTCGAATGGGTCGCCGCGCAGCCGTGGTGCAACGGTGACGTAGGGATGGTAGGAGGTTCGCTGCTCGGCATCAGTCAATGGCTCGCTGCAAAGCAGGCACCGCCCCATCTCAGGACCTTCATCCCCGACGTGTCGTGCGGTGACTGCTACACGTATCTCTGGTACGTCGGGGGAATGCTGCCCGGACCCGGCCGAAAGGCTCGTCCCGTTCCCGAATACCAGACCGCCATTCTCCACCGCAACTTCGACGACTGGTGGCGCGAGCGGAGCACCATGCCGGAGGACGTTGAAGCGATCGCCCGGCGCGGGATCCCCGTCCTGGTCCGGGACGCCTGGGGCGACTATCTGCTCGGTGGCGACGTCACGAACTACGAACATCTGCGCGGCCTTGGACACAAGAGAAAGATCATCCTCGGCTCCGTGTCCCACGCTCCCGCTCCGGATTCCCTCCCGTATAGCAACGTCGAGTACCAGGTGATGTGGCTGGACCGGTGGCTGAAGGGGATTCACAACGGCGTCGACACCGAGCCCCGCGCGCTGATCTACGTGCAAGGTCCGAATCAATGGCGTTTCGAGGACGACTGGCCGATCCCTGATACGCATCGCGCACATCTATATCTGCGCGCGGCCGTCAGCGGGACGGGTGTCAGTCTCAACGACGGATCGCTCAGCGAAGAGACCCCGAGCGCCCATGAAGCCGTGGCGAGTGTGACCTATTCGCCGACGGGCCCGTTCAATTACGCCGGCGCAAACGGGCCGATCCTGGCGACTGATCAGCGGCCGGACGAGACTCACAGCCTGACCTGGACCGGCGAGGCACTGAAGGCGCCGACGGAGACGACGGGGTGGTGGTACCTGAACTTCTGGGCGTCAGCGACGGCGGCCGACACGGATTTCGTGGTCGAGATCACCGACGTGGCTCCCGACGGAACATCGAAGCAGGTGGGGCGCGGCTGGCTCAACGCTCCGCGTTACTTCTCCAGGTCCCATCCCCAGCCGCTCGTCCCTGGACGGATCTACCGCTTCAGTGTTCAGATCTGGCCGACGTCCTACGTGTTTCAGGTGGGGCACCGAATTCGCGTGGATCTGTCCGGGTCGGACTGCTGTGCGCCGGTCGGAGAGGACCCGAATCCCGACCCCGCCCAGGTGACCGTGTACCAGGACGCTCGGCATCCTTCGCACATCGACATCCCCGTCATCGGCGTCACCGCCTGGCGGAATCTGCACGGGCGCTCCGCGGAGGGAGACGACGAGGGCAGGGGAGACGACGAGCGCAAGAGAGACGACGAGCGCAAGAACGACGACGACGAGGGGAAGGGAGACGACGCCGGCCACCCGGGGAGGATCGACTAGCGCGAACTCGGACCTGGCACGAACCTCGCCTATCGGGATCGGCGGTTCATGAGACGTTCGCACGGCTCTTTGGAGGGGGTTCGCCGGCAGGGAGCGAACACCCCGGAAACTCAGGACAAGAGCGTGGTGCCGTGACGCCGTTGAGTCGAGCCCGGGGGGATCCCTGTGTCAACGAGGAGGACATCGCTTGCCAGGCCGGCACGAGGCGCTGCTTCCCAAGCTGAGGACCCTCTTTGAGTTGTTCGGGCTCGTGGTGCTCGCCGCAGGTATCTTTTGCGGCCTTGCTCTCCTGACCTACGACCCTACCGACTCGACACAGGTCGCCAATTCGAGCGAAACCTACCGAAATATGGGCGGACCCGTGGGCGCCTGGCTCGCCAACCTTTTGCTCAGAACCTTCGGGATCGTCAGCTTGCTGATCGCGCCCGTCCTCTTCCTTTGGGGCGGGCTGATGGCCCTCGGCTTCATCCGCTGGCCGAAACCCAAACGGTTTGTAGGCTTCGCGGCGATCCTGATGGTTTCTTCTGGGCTCGTTCATATCGAACACCCGGACCTGGGCATGACGCATCTACCCGATGGTCTTGGCGGTGTGATCGGCACCTTCCTCGGCAACAAACTCCTCAAGAGTATTGGTTACGGTGGTGCCGTCATCGCGATGACTCTGACGGGCATCGCCAGCCTGGTGATGAGCGGTAACTTGACGGTTTCCAATACGGCGAAATTTGTCGAGTACCTGCTCTTTCTCCTGCGACGCCTGGCCAGCCAGCCTACGAGCAGAGACGGCAAGAGACGGATCCCATCGCTTGCCAGCCCGCTGACGAGCGAGACGACGGCCCAGGTCAATGGCGAAAATGGCAGGCGTACAGCCCCGTCGATGACGGCGGACCAGGATGAAGATGAAATTGACATTCCGCTCGACCTCACCTCCTCAGTGCCCAAAAATGGGGAACCCGACCTCGACATGTTTCAGACGAGCAAGGTCAATTCCTCGCGAAAGCCCGACTTCAGCGCGCTGGTTCAGCAGCTCGAAGGTCAGCTGCGTGAGTTCAAGATCGAAGGCAAGGTCACCAATACGACCGAGGGGCCCGTCGTCACGACGCTGGAGTATGAGCCGGGCGCAGGAACGAAAGCCGCGCGAATCGTCAGCATCGCAAACGATATTGCCCGGATGTTGCGCGCCCAGAGTGTGCGGGTCATTCCAGCGCTCCCCGGCAAGAATACCGTCGGCATCGAGATCCCCAGTGAACAGCGGAGCATCATTCGGTTCGGTGATGTGGTGAGGAGTGCCAGGTTCCGCACCGAAGCGCTCACCCTGCCAGTGGCTCTTGGAGTCGACACCTTTGGGAACCCGGTGATCGAAGATCTGGTGCACATGCCACACCTGTTGGTCGCCGGGACGACCGGCTCAGGCAAAAGCGTTTTCATCCACAACCTCATCGCCGGACTCGTCTGCAAGAAGAGCGCGAAGGGAATGCGGTTCGTCTTCATCGACCCCAAGATGGTCGAATTGGCGGCCTACAAGAACTTGCCCCACCTTGCCTGCCCGGTGATCAGCGACGTGAAGACCCAGGCCAAAGCCGTCCTCCACCGTTTGGTGGCGGAGATGGAGAATCGCTACGAGATGATGCTCGCCCTCGAGGCGCGAAATATTCAAGAGTTCAACGCGACCATCCGCACACGACGTCGCAGCGAATTTGCGGACTTCAACGGCAAGTGGCAGGCCCTGCCCTATGTGGTCTTTCTCATCGATGAATTTGCCGACTTGATCCTGATGCTTGGCCGGCCGGCTGAAGAGCTCATCACTCGCTTGGCCCAAAAGGCTCGGGCGGCGGGGATTCACCTGGTCATCGCCACCCAGCGCCCTTCCGTGAATGTCGTCACCGGATTGATCAAGGCAAACTTTCCTACCCGCATCGCCTTCCGTGTCCAGAGTGGCGTCGATTCACGCACCATCCTCGATCAGACCGGCGCCGAGACCTTGCTCGGCAAGGGCGATCTGCTCTACCAATCGGCCGGCAAGATCCAGCGACTACACGCGGCGTTGCTCGAAGACAGCGAAGTCAGGAAGCTGGTCAAAGCCTGCGCCTGAAGCCCCGCTCGGGAAAACTTGAGTCCCTGCCTCGGACTCTGTTTGTATGGGAGGTATGCGAAAGTCGCCGAGAACGCAGCCGACCCCCCCGCCGCCGAAGCCGGCCGTGTCCGCCGTCGAGATGGGGGCTCGCCAGCGGGAGATCTCCGTCTCCGAGTTCTTCACCAAGAACCGACATCTCCTGGGATTCGACAATCCGCGAAAGGCGCTGCTCACGTGTGTGAAGGAAGCCGTCGACAACGCCCTCGACGCCTGCGAGGAAGCCGGGATCCTCCCCGACGTGGTCGTCAAGGTGGAGGCCGTCGCCAACGGTGACGCGCCGCCCCCGGCGAGCCAGGCGAGCCGCTTCCGGATCACGGTCACCGACAATGGCCCTGGCATCATCCGCCAGCAGATCCCACCGATCTTCGCGAAGCTCCTGTATGGGTCCAAGTTCCACCGGCTGCGCATGAGCCGAGGACAGCAGGGAATCGGCATCTCGGCGGCCGGCATGTATGGACAGCTCACCACCGGCAAGCCCGTCCAGATCACCTCGCGCACCAGTGCGAGAGCGCCCGCCCATTACTTCGAGGTCCAGATCGACACCAAGAAGAACGAGCCGCAGATTCTAGAGAAGAAGCAGATCGCCTGGGAGTCCCCCCGCGGGACCCAGGTGACCATGGAAGTCGAGGGGCGTTACCAGAAGGGCCGGGCCTCGGTGGACGAGTACATCGAGCAAACCATCATCGCCAATCCGCACGTCAAGCTGACGTACCTCAGTCCGGAGGGAGAAACGAAAGAGCATCCCAGGACGTACCACGAGCTCCCTCCCTCACCACGCGAGATCAAGCCGCACCCCTATGGCATCGAGCTCGGGATGCTGCTCAAGATGCTCCAGGACACCAAGAGCCATTCCCTCGCAGGGTTCCTGGCCAGTGATTTCAGCCGGGTGTCGCCTCGCCTTGCCGAGGACATCTGCAAGACCGCGCGCCTCTCGCCCCGCGCGCGTCCCCGGGACACGCACGGGCCGGCCCCGGAGACCCTCTACAAGGCCATCCAATCGACCAAGATCATGGCGCCACCGACCAACTGCCTGTCGCCGATCGGTGAGAAGGCGCTCCTCGCCGGCCTGTATCGGCAGATCAAAGGGGACTTCTACACGGCGGTGAGCCGGCCGCCCGCCGTGTACCGCGGCAACCCCTTTGTGATCGAGGCGGGCCTGGCCTACGGGCGGGGGCCTTCGCCGGAAGCGGAGAGCCAGGAGAAAAAGCCGATCCCGCTGGCGGAGGGGGAGACGCAGCAGGACGACGCTGAGCTCGCCCGCGTCATCCGCTACGCGAACCGCGTGCCGCTCCTCTATCAGCAGTCCGCGTGCGTGATCTACAAGGCGGTGCTCGACACCACCTGGCGCAACTACGGCGTGGCCCAGTCCAGGGGGGCGCTCCCGACTGGCCCCATGGTGATCTTCGTCCACATGGCCTCGGTCTGGGTTCCGTTTACCAGCGAATCCAAGGAGGCGATCGCCGATTACGACGAGATCCGCAAAGAGGTCACCCTGGCGCTGCGCGAATGCGGCCGGCGGCTCGGAGCCTTCCTCAGACGACTCGAGCGCGCCGACAGCGAGCACCGTCGGCGCAACATCTTCGAGCTCTACATCGAGGAGGTCGTCGAGTCGTGTAACCGCCTCAAGGGGGGCCGGTTGCCCACGGCGAAGCTGAAAGAGCAGCTCCAGAAGATGGCCCTGAAGCGGACCGGAGGCGAAAAGACCGACGAGCTCCTGGGGAAGAACGGAAGTGGCCCGGAAGGGCTCCCGCATTCGATCATCGTCACGCCGGAGGGTATTGAAGGGGAGGTGCCGGTGCTGGTCGGCGAAGCGTCGGGAGGGGCCGTGTCCCCGAACGGAGCTCCCAAAGAAGACGAGGAGGCCGGCGAGCCGTCACGGCGCAGCGGAAAGACCCGGCATCGGGCGAAGGGCAAACGCGAGGCCGCCAGATCGCCGGCGCGCGCCCGGCCACGCGGGAAGGCCTAGGACGCACCGATGGCCCGAAAGCCCCGAAGGACGAGCGCGGTCGAGAAGAAACTCGTCGGTGTGGCCGACGTGGTGATCACCGCCGCCCAACGGTACCGGGATCCCACCCTGGCGATCCCCGTCCGCTCCCTGTCGAACGTCACCTTCAACGAGCGCAAGGGCCTGCTCGAGATGGGCAAGCGGAGGCAGGCCCGGTCGTTCTTCAACGTCGGGATGGCCAAGAAGTTCATGCAGACCGTCCTCGTGGCGGATGCCCTCTGCGAGCTCCAGCGGGCGGACCTCACGACCTCGCTCCGGGAGATCTACTACCGAACCAAGCACACGATCAAGAACTCGCACGAGAACACCCTCGACACCCAGGACGAGTCCGATCCGCTCATCGAAGACCTGGAGGTGACGCTCGAGACCCTGCGGGAGGAGCTGCACGTGCGGGCCGAGAACGCCGGCTCAGTCGTCGGGCCCCTGGTGCTGGTGGACGACGGCGACCGGGTGGACTGCGCGAGGCTCGGGAAGGGGGGCTATTCCGTACCCTCCATCGTCGAGCCGGAGTACCTCCAGATCAAGAAGTGCACGGCGGATTTCGTCCTCCTGGTCGAGAAGGGCACGCAATGGAACCGGCTCTCCGAAGACAAGTTCTGGCGGAAGTACAACTGCATTCTCCTGACCGGAAACGGCCAGCCGCCCCGCGGCGTCCGACGTCTGGCGCGGCGGCTGCACGAGGAGAAGCGGCTGCCCGTCTATGTCCTCGTGGACAACGACCCGTGGGGCTACTACATCTACTCGGTCATCAAGCAGGGCTCGATCAATCTCGCCTTCGAGAGCCAGCGCATGGCCATTCCCAAGGCCAAGTTCATCGGGCTCTCGAGCGGGGATCCCGAATCGTACGGGCTCCCGCGTAACGTGGGAATCAAGCTGAACGACAAGGACATCGCCCGCGCCCGCGAGCTCTTGAGCTACACGTGGTTCCAGAAGAAGAGCTGGCAGGAGGAGATCAAGCGGATGCTCTCGAGCGGGCTCAAATACGAGCTGGACGCCCTCGCCAACAAGGACTTCCAGTACCTCACCAAGAAGTATCTTCCCCGCAAACTCAAGGAGAAGGATTGGTTGGACTAGCTGGAAATCCCGGCTACAACCTCTCGGGCGGCCGCGCGACGTACTGACGTCCGCTGCCAGAGGAGACCTGGTGGCTGTCGTCCGTCGGCGATCGTTCTTGAAGTGGGCTGGACTTGGCGCGGGCGCGCTTCTCGCTCCGACGCTGAGACTGAGAGCAGGCGGTGCCGAGCCCGCCGTGCTCCCGATCAAGCGTGTCGTCGTGATCCTCCGGGAGAATCACAGCTACGACAACTACTTCGGCACCTTCCCTCAAGGCAACGGAAAAACCACCGGTGGGCGCTGTGAGGACGAGCGCCCTGATCCGCCGCACTTGAGAGAGCACGCGCTTCGGCGCTCCTATGTCGACATCCGTGGCTACTGCCATTATCGCGAGGCGGACATCCCGAATTACTGGACCTACGCTAGGGCGTTTGTCCTCTGCGACAACTACTTCGCCGACGTCCTCGGCCCGTCCTATCCCAATTACTTCATGCTCATGGCCGCGCAGACACCGACGCTGGATCACATTCGCGGCCAGACGCGAGGTAAGTACGATCTGCCCGCGATCACCGACCGACTCACCGAGAAGGGGGTGACGTGGAGGAACTACGACGGTGGCCTTCCGCTCGTCTCGATGTTCAAGAGCGCGTTGGCGAGCGGTAATGTCGTTCCGCTCCACACCTTCGCCGACGACGCCGCCGGGGGCAGGATCCCCTCCGTCTCATGGCTCACCCCGGCCCTGGTCGATAGCGAGCATCCGCCGGCGAGCGTCAAGCGTGGCGAGAACTGGACCGTGGGCCAGGTCAACGCCGTCATGCGAAGTCCAGTCTGGCCGGAATGCGCCATCGTCATCGTCTGGGATGAGTGGGGTGGGTTCTGGGACCACGTGAAGCCGCCCGTTGTGGAAAGGGAGGCGGGCTTTTTCGGACAGGTGATGCGGTACGGTTATCGCATCCCCTGTTTGGTCATCAGCCCCTACGCCAAGAAGGGGTACGTCTCCCACACGCTCTACTCCCACATGAGTGTCCTACGTACGATCGAGCGACTCTTTGACGTTTCACCCCTGAGCGAACGCGACGCCGCCGCGAACGACCTCCTCGACTGCTTCGACTTTAGCCAGACGCCGCGCCCGCCACTTGTCTTGACGGAGCGTGCGTGAGCTCCCGCGGGAGCGGGTCCGCCCTGAGCGCGTCCCCAGGCCGGCCTGGGTGAACAGCCGCTTGCTTCGTCACAACGAGATCACGGCCGCTCGCCCTCTCGCCTAGGCAACCCGGCGGCAACACGGGCGACCGCGTGCCGCCACCGCTGCGTGCCGTCGAGCTTGGCAAGGTTCTCCGAGCGCAGCAGATGGTCGACCTTTTCTCGTGACAAGCCGATCTTCGTCGCGCCGGTCACGATGATAACGCGGTCGATCACCGGATAGCGCTCGAAGACGCGAATGGCCGTGGCCGCAGTGAGTGTCCGCGCGTCGACCGGGAGCGTCGACGCGAGGGTCACCGTGAGCGCGGTCCCCTCAAGCGCGAGAGACTCGATCAGACCTTTCATTGAGTCCCCCCTCGGGCGCCTGCGCCTCCAGCTGTCCGAGCATGAGATCCAGGACGCGAACGAGTCGGGGATCGAAGGTTCGCCCAGCTTCGTCGCGGACAAAGCCGCGCACGTCCGTGTTCGGGATGGCCTTCTTGTAGGCTCGGCGCGAGGACATCGCGTCGAACACGTCGGCCACGCAAGCCAGGCGGCTGACCGGATGCTGCGCCCAACCGGTGGCCACCGATGGATAGCCGCGTAAGTCGAAGCGTAGGTGGTGCTCGAAGGCGACGATCATCGGCAGACGGTTCGAGCCCGGCAGGCGGCTCAGGAGATCCGCACCAAGGACGGGGTGACGTCGCATGATCTGCCATTCCTCTTCGTCGAGTGGGCCGGGCTTCCGTAGGATCTCGAGCGGGATGGCGATCTTGCCGACGTCGTGGAGCATGCCGGCCATCGCGATCTCCCGGAGGAGAGTCTCGGGCAGACCGATCACGAGCCCGAGGCCGATCGAGATGACGGCCACGTTTACCGAGTGATACAGGGTGTACTCGTCGTAGGACTTGATGCTCGCGAGACGGAGCACCAGCGCCGGGCTCTGGAGGATCTGCTCCAACAGCGTCGAGGTGAAGACGCGGAGCGTTCCCAGTTGCTCGACGGCGAGGGGAGAACGGGCGCGGACGGTTGCCTGGATGTCGCGGAGTGCGTCGATGGAGCCGTAGTAGGCTCGCTTGGCCGTCGTTTCCCCGCCCCCTTGCTCGGGCTGGACCGGTGGACCCAGCAGCACGTGAGACAACCCTTTGCGAGAAGTCCACGCCGACGGCTCGCCGCCCACTCCCTCGGTGACTGCCTCGAGGAGCGCGTCCACTTCTCGCGGCTCCACGCCCGCGATGAACGAGATGCTCCCGATCTGCCGCTCGTTCTGGCAGACCGCGAGGAACTGGCGGTAGAGGAGGCTTTCTCGAGGGAGGATCCGATCGTCGGCGACAAGAACGTCGCCCAGGAAGCGATACACGAGCCTCCCGTGCGTACTCAGGTAGGCGGTCAATGCATCGTGCAGGGTCTGCTTGGCTTTGACCGTCAGCGCGTGCATCCGTGGATAGAGCGCGGCCGTCCGGACCATGCCGTGCAAGCAGCCGAAGACGTGCGACGCCTGATCGGTCGCACTATCTGTCATCAACAGCCTCGGGGGAGACGCGCGTCCGCGGCTTCCGGCCGCTCAGCGTCTCTGCGGCCAGATCCCGGACGCGGCGGTCGGCGCGCTTCCAGAACCAGGTGCGTCGGCTGACGGTCGCCTCGAGCACCTCCAGCGCGGCCGAGGTGCCGATCGAGGCGAGCGCGCGGATCGTCTCCAGCTGGACCTCCGCGTCGTCCTCGCTCCGGGCGCCTGAGCCCAGCAGCACCTTTCGCAGCTCCGGGACGGCGGTGTCGTTCCCTGGGACGCCGACTGCGCTGATCGCCGCCCGTCGCACCGATGTGTCTGGATCGTGCACGCGGCGGAGAAGTGGGGCTCTCGCGCCTGCCCCGCCGACGTGGAAGGCGACACGTACGGCCTCCACCCGGACCCGCGGGTGGGGATGCTCCAGCACGGGGACGATCGCCGGGAACGCGGACGCGTGCCCGATTTTCCGGAGCGTATAGAGGGCGTTCCTCACCACGAACCACCGCTTGTCATTGAGCCGCGACAGCAACGAGGGGATCGCCGGCACTCCCACGCGGGCCAGCACTTCGCACATCCGTATCCGGATCCGGCGGTGTGGCTCCTCCGCGAGGAGCGCCGTGAACGCCTCCGCTCCCTCTGGGCCGGCGAGACGCAGATATTCGCTCGCGACGTCCATCGGGCCCGTCGGAGGGTCCCGACGGAGGAGATCCACGAGGAGCGAGACGTGGCTGTGCCCGGCGAGCTTGCCGCGGATCAGCGCGGTCGAGGTCGGCGGGTCGGCCGCAACGCTGCGCAGGACGCGTAGGGCCAGATCGGGCTGGCCGCCCGCCAGCGCCTCGCGAGCGATCTCCGCCAGCGAATCGACTGCGAACCCCGGAGAGTCGGCGGGTTGGACGCTCCCGATCAGCGCCAGGAGCACGTCCGCGCTTCGCGCGAGGAGCATGTCGGGACGGCAGGCGTCCATGATCTCCTGCCGCAGTTCGAGTAACAGGGGGTCCTTGTGCGAGAGCAGGGCGGGTCCTGCTGGAGGCGCCCCGAGCTCGGTGCCACGCTCGAGCGTCAACGTGATCGCCTCCAGCAAGCGCAGTCGCTTGCCTTCCTCCCACGGGTACTCGAGCAGCTCCGTCGTCAGCGCGACCAGCCGCTCCCGCGGGACGTGGCGGGCGATCTGTCGCAGTTCGTCCTCGGTGACCTGCGTGAGGAGGTTGAACGCGGTGAGATCGGTCCCCGCACCGGGAAGGAGGTAGTCACCGAAGAGGGGCGTCTGGGTCGCGTCGGGGAGGAGCATGAGTGCCTCGAGCGTCGTTCGCGCGCGAACCTCGCGGTCGCCACTGCCTTGCGCCATCGCGCCGAGCGTTTTGATCGCCGCGTAGAGGAGATCGAACCGCCCACCGCGCGAGACGGTCTCGAACCACTCGAGCAACCCGGTACGCTCATACGTCAGGTTCTCGAATCGCTCGTCGACCACCTTGAGGATGGACTCGACGAGCCGATCCAGGGTGTCCGCACCCGTCCCACGGAGTATCGGCCCAGAGCCCGACTCCTCCGTGCCGGTGGACCAGCCGACGTCCAGATTACCGGGGGGCGCCGGGAGGCCGGCGAGACCTGGCGCACCGACGCTCACGCGGACGACGGCTCGATCGCGGAGGTAGTTGCGTGCGGCAGTGATGGAGGCGAACTGTTTGACCGGCTTGTTGAGGACCTCCAGCATTGCCTGGAGCTCCCAGTTCTCGACCGACGGCTCGATACTGAGCTCGGCGATCCCCCGAGACTGCATCTCGAACCGGAGACCCTTGAGCGCCGGATCCGTGGTGGGGAGCTCTCCGCCCGCCCAGGTGAAGCGGTCCCGCCCCACTCGGATCGGGAAGATCAGCCCCTGGCGGAAGGCGTCGTCCAACGAGCGCCGTAGGCGCTCGATCCACGCTGTCGCTGCCTCGCTGGTCGGGGGGTAGAGCGCCAGCGACTTCTTGGCGGCCAGGAGGGCGCGCAAGAACACAAGGAGCGCCTGCTGATTGGACATTGCCCGGAAAGCCTTCTCGTCCCAGTGTACTGAAGCCCACGCGGCGGTCAAAGAAGGCTGATCACCGGTGGCTTGGCGCGCGGTCGCCGCTACGGCCCGAAGCGCACCTCGAGGCGCACGGGCGGGAAGCCGACCGCGCGCTCTCTGTCCCTGACCCGGATCAGCGTCGTGCGATCGTCGGCGAGATAGAACGCGTCGTCCTCGTCGTCGCTCTCGCCGACCAGGCCGAGTGCGTCGATCCCGAAGGGGAGCCGGAACGTGCCCGTGAAGGGCAGAGGGACGGGCGTCACGGGCATCAGGGTGCCGCTCGCATCCGCCATCTGCGTGATCGTGAAGTTGCCTGCGATCGAACCGAGCGGCACCCCGGAGTGCACGGCGAGCGAGAGATCGACGATACCGTCGAAGGTCCCGGTGATCACGGGCAGATTGGGGACGTGGACCTTGCTGTTACCCGGCGCATTGATGAGGACGTAGAACCTTCCATAGACCGGCCCGATGCCCGTGACCATAGAGAGGTCGCTCGTCCCGGTCGCGCTGACCGTGCATTTCCTGAGTCGTGGAACAGCGATCAGTAACTCGGACGGACACAAGGGAGTGCCGAGGTTGGCGACTCCGAGGAGCGGGGACCTCGCATTCCGGACGATGACGCTGCCGTCCAGACTCTCGGGAAGGAACGTGACCCTCTCGCTGATTTCGTACAGCGTGACATCCGAGGCCGTGTCGCCGGCAGTCGGGAGCACCGGCAGCAACAGGGCGAGTCCGGCGAAGATCAGAACGCGTTTTAACATGTCTTGCTCCTTTTCGCTTGGCTCGAGCTCATCAGCCGTGACCGCCCGCAGCGTGGGCAGACTCGTCGGGGTCAATCCAGTACATGCATGGAGGAGTAGGTACGCGCGGGGCCGAGCACAATGCGGAGAAACCCGTAGAGGAGCATGCGGAAATCCCGCAGGCTGGGAGTATGATCTGAGGCTGACGCAGGGGAGGCGCTCGGCATGACTCGGTTCCGGGTCGGCGTCGACATCGGGGGGACGTTCACGGACATCGTCCTGCTCGATGCGGACGGGCGCCTGCACACCAAGAAGGTGTCCTCGAGCGTCGACGACTACGCGCGCGCCATCGTCGAGGGGGTCGGCGAGGTGTTCCGCGAGACCGGCCTGGTGGGCGCCGACGTCGCCGAGGTGCTCCACGGGACCACCGTCGCCTCCAACGCGATCCTCGAGCTCAGGGGCGCGAAGACCGGGCTCATCACGACCAAGGGGTTCCGTGACATCCTCGAGATCCGTCGGTTGCGCATGCCCCGTCTCTACGACCTCACATGGGAGAAGCCGGCGCCGCTGGTCGAACGTTACCTCCGGGTCGAGGTCCAGGAGCGGATCAACGCGCGTGGCGAGGTCCAGGCGCCGCTCGATCCCGTCGACGTCGAGCGTGTCCTCGACCGGCTGCTGGGGGAAGGGATCGAGGCGCTCGCCGTCTGCCTCCTCAACTCGTACGCCAACCCCGTGCACGAGGAGCGCATCAAGGAGATCGTCGCGCGCCGCGCGCCCGGCCTGGTCACCTGCATCAGCGCGGAGGTGCTGCCGGAGATCCGGGAGTACGAGCGGACCTCGACGACCGTCATCAATGCCTACGTGATGCCGATCGTGCGCAGCTATCTCGCGACGCTCAGGAGTGGTCTCGACGACATCGGGGTGAAGGCGCCGCTCCTCATCATGCAGTCGAACGGCGGCCTCATGACCGACGCGGCGGCGGCGCAGAAGCCCATCCACGTCATCGAGTCTGGCCCGGCTGCCGGCGTCGTGGGCGCCCAGGTGCTGGCACAACGGCTCGATCTGGGCAAGCTCATTACCTTCGACATGGGCGGGACGACCGCCAAGGCCGCGCTCGTAGAGGACGGCGACGTCAGCCGGGCCGCGGAGTACCAGGTCGGCGGCGGTATCGTGCACGGCTCGCGGCTCCTCACCGGCGCCGGCTACCTGCTGCGAGTGCCCGCGATCGACCTGGCCGAGGTGGGCGCGGGCGGGGGCTCGCTGGTGTGGATCGATGCCGGCGGCGCGCTCCAGGTCGGCCCTCGGAGCGCGGGCGCCTCCCCGGGGCCGCTCTGCTACGACCTTGGCGGCACCGAGCCCACCATCACCGACGCGAACGTGATCCTCGGCTACCTGAACCCGACCCGCCTCGCCGGCGGCGCGGTGAAGCTCAACGCGGCGCGGGCCCACCAGGTGTTCGAGGAGAAGGTCGCGCGCCCCCTCGGGCTGCCGCTGGCCGAGGCCGCTCACGGGGCACACCTGATCGCCGCGTCGAACATGATGCGCGCCATCCGCGCGGTGTCGAGCGAGCGCGGCCGCGATCCCCGCGAGTACGCCCTGTTCGCGTTCGGCGGCAACGGACCAGTCTTCGCGACGGGAATGGCGCAGCAGCTCGAGATGCGACGGATCGTCGTGCCGCCGGCCCCGGGACTGTTCTCGTCGTTCGGGCTGCTCTACGCCGACGTCGAGCACCACTACGTACGGACCTGGCGACGCCTGGCAGCGGAGGCCGAGCCGGCCGCGCTCGGTCAGGTGTTCCACCGTATGGAGACCGAGGCGACCGAGCAGCTCGCCGCCGAGGGCTTCACCGGCCGCGCCGTGCGCATCCGGCGCTCGGCCGACTGCCGCTACCAGGGTCAGTCGTTCGAGCTGACTGTCCCGGTGACCGGGGGCTCCGTCGACCGGAGCACCGTTGCCGCTCTGGCGGAGGCTTTCGGGCAGGAGCACGAGCGGACGTACGGGCACAGGGCCGGGCCCGACGAGCCCGTCGAGATCGTGAGCCTCCGCGTCGTCGCCCAGGGCCTCCCCGACCGGCCGAGGGTGCCGGAACGACTCAGGATCGACCGGCGAGGCGGCGGCGATCCTCCGACGCGGCGCGTGTACTTCGGTCCCGACCGCGGCTGGCAGGAGACGCCCATCCTCGACCGCCCGGACCTCGCCACACCGCGCGTCGGCCCGTGCATCATCGAGGAGTACGACGCCACCTGCGTGGTGCCCCCTGGCGCCCGGGCCGCGCTGGACGCCTACGGCAACATCATGATCGAGCTGGGCCAGGAGATCTGAGCGGCGAGGAGATCGTAGATGGCGACGGCGCTCCGCGATCCGATCGGCTTCGAGCTGTTCAAGAACACGCTCCTGTCGATCGCCGACGAGATGGCCCTGACCATCCTGCGCACCGCGTACTCCGGCGTGCTCAAGGACAACATGGACTACTCGACCGCCTTCTGCGACGGCGCGGGACGGACCGTCACGCAGGGGCTCACGCTGCCCGCCCACCTCTCCTCGTTCCCCGACGCGTTGGCCGCCACCATCGGGCGCTTCGCCGACCGCATGCACCCGGGCGACGTGTACTGCCTGAACGATCCGTTCGAGGGCGGCATGCACATCCCCGACGTCTTCGTTCTCAAGCCCATCTTCCACGAGGGGAAGCGGCTGGCCTTCGCCGCGACCATCTGCCACCAGACCGACATGGGGGGTCGGGTCGCTGGCTCCAACGCCTCGGACTCCACCGAGATCTACCAGGAGGGCCTGCGCATCCCGCCCGTGAAGATGTACGACAGGGGCGAGCCGAACGAGACGCTCTTTCGACTGATCGAGAAGAACGTCCGCCTGCCGGTGCGGGTCTTCGGCGACCTGCGCGCCCAGCTCGCCGCGTGTCACATCGCCGAGGCGGCGTTTCTCCGGCTCGTCGCGCGCCAGGGCGCCAAGCGGGTCAAGGTCTACATGGAGGAGATCCTGGACTACACCGAGCGCCTGACGCGGGCGGCGCTTCGCCAGCTACCCGACGGCGAGTGGTCGTTCGAGGACTGGATCGACGACGACGGCGTCGATTACGGCAAGCCCATCCGACTCTTCGTGACGTTGCGGAAGACGGGCGATCGCCTGGTGGCCGACTGGACCGGCACCTCGCCCCAGGTCAAGGGCGCCATCAACAACACGCTCTCCTTCACCAAGGCCGCCACGTTTACGTGCCTCAAGTCCGTCCTCTCCCATGACGTCCTGTGTAACGCCGGGTTCTATCGGCCGATCGAGGTCATCGCCCCACCCGGGACGATCGCCAACGGCGTGCTGCCGGCCGCCTCCGCCGCCCGAGGCCTCACGGGCTTTCGTATGCTCGACACGTGCTTCGGGGCGCTGGCCCGCATGCTGCCAGAGCGGACGATCGCGTCGTCGGAGGGCGGCAACACGGGCGTGTCGATCGGCGGCTACTATCCGGACCGCCGGCCGTTCATTTTCGTGGAGTTCATCTGCTCAGCCTGGGGCGGCCGTGCCTGGGCCGACGGCCTCGACGGCAACGCCAACATGTTCGCCAACATGTCGCTGCCGCCGGTGGAGATCACGGAGGCCGAGCAGCCGCTCGAGATCCTCTGCACCGAGTTCCTTCAGGACGTGGGCGGGCCAGGCAAGCACCGCGGCGGAGCCTCGATCCGCCGTGACTACCGGCTCCTCGAAGAGGAAGCCGTCCTCCAGGTGCGCGCCGATCGCAACGTCTTTCGCCCCTGGGGCCTCTTCGGCGGTGGGCCCGGGCGCCCCTCGCTCAACGTGCTGAATCCGGGACGCGAGGACCGTGTGCTGCCGGGCAAGTTCACGATGATCATGAAGCGCGGCGACGTCTTCCGTCACGACCAGCCAGGCCCCGGGGGCTGGGGCGACCCGCTCGAGCGAGCCCCGGACCGGGTGTTGCGCGATGTCCGCAATGAGCTCGTGAGCCTGCGGTCTGCGCGCGACGACTACGGAGTTGTCATCGACTCCCGTACCTGGACGGTGGACGGTACGGCGACGGCCGCCCTCCGGGCCGAGCTTCGCGCGCGCCGCGGCTGGCAGGAGGTGCCCGTCGTTTCGCGCTGACCCTCGGGTCAGAGACCTCCGGGGAGCCGGGCCGTCCATCCGCTCGCCTGTTCGTAGGCGTAGGCGACCCGCAGGACCTTCGCGTCTGCGAACGCCCGGCCGTGGACCATCAGGCCCACGGGCAGCCCGGCCCGCGTGAAGCCGCAGGGGACGCTGCACGCGGGCTCGCCGGTCAGGTTGGCGACACACGTGAGGCGCGCGCCCACGTCGAGCACCGAGACCGTGCGGCTCTTCAGGGGAACCTCGAGTCGCCCGATCGGGGTCGCGGGGAGCGGCGTCGCCGGTGATACGAGGACGTCCACGCGGCGGAACACCTCGCTCAGCGAGTGACGGATGCGGGCGCGCACCCGCTGCGCCTGCAGGTAGTCCGTCGCCAAATAGAGGAGCGCGCCCTTCAGGAGCCCGCCGACGTCAGCCCCGTAGTCCTGTGGGCGCGTGAGGAGCCACTCGCGGTGGTAGTGCGCGGCCTCCGCCCACGCGACGACAAAGCAGGTGTCGAGCGCGGCCTCGACTCCGGGGATCTTGACCTCGACCACCGACGCGCCGAGCTTCCGGAGCTCGTCGATCGCCGCCCGCACCAGGCGCTCGACCTCGGGGTCGATCACGTCGAAGTAGTAGTGCGACGGCACGCCGACGCGGACGCCCTCGAGGTCGGGCCGGAGCGCCCGCTGGAGACGCGGGAGTCTGACGCGCGCCGACGAGGGATCGCGGGCGTCGTGGCCAGCGATCGCCTGGAGCACGACCGCGGCGTCGGCGACCGTGCGGGTCATGGGGCCACCGTGGTCGAGGGACCAGCTCTCCGGGAGGATCCCCGTGCGGGGAACGAGTCCGTAGGTCGGCTTGTGGCCGACGATGCCGCAGAAGGAGGCGGGGATCCTGATCGACCCGCCCGTGTCGCTGCCCAGCGACGCCAGGCCGAGGCCGGCCGCGACGGCTGCGGCCGATCCCCCCGACGACCCGCCCGGGATGTATCCGAGCTTCCACGGGTTCTGGCATGTTCCGAAGTGCGGGTTGTCGCTCGTCACGCCCGCGGCGAACTCGTGGAGGTTCGTCTTGCCGACGAGAACGGCGCCCGCCTCGGCCAGCCGCGCCGTTGCGGTGGCGTCGGCGCTCGGGACGAAGTCGCCGAGGATCCGCGACCCCGCGGTCGTGCGGATGCCCCTGGTGCAGTAGATGTCCTTGAGCGTGACGGGGATGCCGTGGAGCGGGCCCCGGTAGGCGCGCTTTGCGATCTCGCGGTCCGCCCGGCGCGCCTGCGCCAGGGCGAGGTCGGCGGTCACGGTGATGAAGGCCTTCAGCGTGCCGTCGAGCTGCTGGATCCGGTCGAGGCAGGCGCGCGTCAGCTCCATCGACGAGAGCTTCCGGGCGCGCAGCAGCCGCCCCGCGCCCGTGATCGTGAGGCTCCGCAGGTCGTCAGGACTCATGGCTCATGGGGTGGAGAAAGTCGAACTCGAATGACCCGACGTCCATCGCGTAAAGCCGCTCGACGCGCCGGCGAAAGGCCGCGAAGACCTCGGCGAGCTCGGTGTCCCGTGTCCTGTCGGCGCGGAGCCCCGACCACTCGGCGAGGACCCGCGCGACGTCGGGGGTGATCGGAGACGAGTCACTCATGGGGCACTCCTGACCGGGCGTCGGCCCGGGGTTCGGCGATCCCGTTTTGCCGGCGGGCCAGGAAGCAGGCGACGCGGCGACCCGGGAGAAGCTCTTCGAGGGGTGGGTAATCACGGGCGCAGTCGTCGATGGCCCACGGGCAGCGGGGATGGAGGTGGCAGCCGGCCGGCACGTCGATCGGGCTCGGGATCTCTCCCGCCAGGAGGAAGCGGGACCGCTGGTCGACCGGGTCGGGGTAGAGCACCGAGGACAGCAGCGCTCGGCTGTAGGGATGGAGCGGGCGGGCGAAGATCTCGTCGGTCGGCCCCGTCTCCACGATCTTGCCCAGGTACATGATGGCCACCCGCTGGCAGACGCGGCGAACGGCCGTGAGGTCGTGGGAGATGAAGAGGTAGGCGAACCCCAGCCGCTGCTGGAGGTCGGTGAGGAGGTCGAGGATCTCGGCGCGCACCGAGACGTCGAGGGCGGAGGTCGGCTCGTCGAGGACCACCAGGTCCGGGTTGGTGGCGATGGCGCGCGCGATGCCGACGCGCTGCTGTTCGCCCCCGCTGAGTTGGTGGGGGTAGAGGGTGAGGAACGCGGCGCCGAGGCCGACCATGTCGAGGAGCTCGAGGACCCGCGCCCGCCGGCCGCCGGGTGTGGACCGATCCGCGAGCATGAGCGGCTCGTCGAGGATCCGGCCGATCCGCATGCGCGGGTTCAGGGAGTCGTACGGCTCCTGGAAGACGAGCTGGATCCGTCGCCGCCACGGGCGGAATTGCTCCTGGGTCATGGCCGTGACGTCGTCGCCGAGGAAGGTGATCCTTCCTTCCGTGGGCTCGATGAGGCGGAGGATGCAGCGTCCGACCGTCGTCTTGCCCGAGCCGCTCTCGCCCACCAGGGCCAGCGCCTCCCCGCGGTCGATGTGGAACGAGACGCCGTTCACGGCCTTGACCGTGCGCCGCCGACCCAGCGGGAAGAACTTGACGAGCCGGTCGACCTCGAGGGCGCGCTCGCCCATCAGACGGTGACCCGCCCCGCTGCGATCTCGGCCCCCAGGAAGCAGCGCACCAGATGCCCGGCGGCCACCGGCTCGAGGGCGGGGGGCTCCGTCGCGCAGCGCTCGACCCGCACCGGGCAGCGCGGCGTGTAAGCGCAGCCGACGACCGCGGCGGCGACGCGCGGGCCGGCCGACGTCGTCGCGCCGCGGCCCTCGTCCCGGGCGGCGGTGGCGGCGCGCAGGAGGCGGCGGCTGTAGGGATGCGTCGCCCGCTCGAAGAACGTCTGCACGCCCGCGCTCTCGACGATCCGCCCCTGGTACATCACGGCGACCCGCTGGCAGTAGTGCGCGACGACACCCAGGTCCCGCGAGACGAGGAGGAGGGACGAGTTGGCGTCGCGCACCAGGCCCCGCATGAGATCCAGCACCTGAAGTGAGATCGTCACGTCGAGCCCGGCGGTGGGCTCATCCGCCATGAGGAGCTTCGGCGAGTGAGCGAGCGCCATGGCAATGATCACCCGCTGGCACATTCCCCCGCTCAGTTCGTGCGGATACGCGGTCAGGCGCGCCTCGGGGTCGGGGAAACCGACCCTCCCAAGCAGCTCCAGCACGCGCTCCCGGGCCTTGGCGTGCCCGACCGTGGCATGGGCCCGCACGACGTTGGCGATCTGCGCGCCGATCGTGGACACCGGGTTCAGGTGTTTGCGCGGCTCGTGAGTGGTGAGGGCGATCCCGCGACCGCGGATGGTGCGCAGCTCCTTCTCGGACTGCCTCAGCAGCTCGTCGCCCTCGTACAGGACCTGTCCACGCGTGACGCGCCACGGCGGCTGCAGCAGCCCGAGAATCGCCCGCACCAGCACCGTCTTGCCCACACCGGACTCGCCGACCACGCCCAGCGACTCGCCAGGGTAGACGGTGAGATCGACGCCGTTGAGGACCCGCACGGGGCCCGCGTCGCGGAGGTAGTCGACGTGGAGGTCTTTCACCTCGAGCAGCGCGTCCACGCTATTGCCGATGGGTAGGGTCGAGGTAGTCGCGGAGCCCGTCGCCCACGAGCGCATAGCCGAGGATCGTCACGCCGAGGGCGAGACCGGGGAAGAGCGCCGTCCACCACTGGCCGGTCATCATGTTCGGTGCCCCGATGGCGATCATCGAGCCCCACTCGGGCGTCGGGATCGGCACCCCGGCGCCGACGAAGCTCAGCGCGGAGGTGAGCAGGATCGAAAAGCCGATCGTGGGCGAGAGGTTGGCGAGCGCCGGCGTGAGCGCGTTCGGCATGACGTGCACGAAGGCAATCCGGAGCCCCGAGCCCCCGACGCAGCGCGCGGCGTCCACGAAGGGGCGCTCGCGCACGTGCAGCACGGCGCCGCGCGTGACACGCAGGAAGAACGGGACGTTCAGGAAGGCGAGCGCGACGATGACGTTCTGGATGCTCGGGCCCCGGAACCCGACGAGCGCGAGCGCGAAGATGAAGAGCGGGAAGGCCTGAAAGATGTCCGCGCCACGCATGATCGCGTTGCTGACGAGCGCCCACAACCCCCGCGCGCCGGCGAAGAAGCCGGAGACGACGCCGAGGACGACGCCGCCCACGAAGGCGACGACCGTCGAGATCAGCGCGATCGTGAGGTCGATGCGGGGCGCCGCGATGACGCGGGAGAAAATGTCCATGCCCGAGATGTCGGTGCCCATCCAGTGGTCAACGTTGGGAGGCAGGACCGCCTGCCCGGGGAGCGCCTCCTCGGGGCGGTAGGGCGCGATCCACGGGCCCAAGAGGGCCAGGAACACCGTGACCATCACCACCACGAGTCCGAAGAGGAATCCTGGCTGCGTCCGCGCGAAGCGCCAGAAGTGCGCCGTCGGGATCGTCACGCCCGGATCCGCGGGTCCAGGAAGAAGTAGGCGAGGTCGACCAGGAGGAACACCACGCTGGTGAAGACGGCGGTGAGGAGCACGAAGGCCTGGAGCGGGGCGTAGTCGGAGTTGACGACGGACTGTACGGCGTACTGCCCGAGACCGCCCCACGCGAAGACGGTCTCCACCAGCACCGCGCCCCCGAGCAGGAACCAGAAGAGGATGCCGACGATGGTGACCACCGAGGGGAGCGAGTTCCGCAGCGCGTACCGGAGCTGCATCAGGCGCGACAGCCCGGCCGCCCGCGCGTAGGTGACGAAGTCGGAGCCAAGCATGTCCTCCATCGTGGAGCGCGTGTTCTTCATCACCAGCGGCATGTAGATAGCGGTCAGCGTCGCGACGGGCAGGACGAGGTGCGTGACGGCGGACCGGAGGGCCGGCCAGTCGGCGGTGAGCAGGGCGTCGAGCGCGTACATTCCCGTGACGTGGCGCGGCATGCTCACGGTGAGGTCGAGCTGTCCGACGGGGCCGGGGAACCAGCCGAGCTTGTAGAAGAACACGAAGATGACGATGAGCGCGAACCAGAAGTCCGGGAGCGCGCCCGCGAGAAGCCCGTAACCGAAGACGAGCCGATCCGCGATCCCGCGCTTGCGTACCGCCGTCAGCACGCCGAGCGGGATGCCGATGACGACGCAGAAGAAGACGGCGAGGAGGACCAGCTCCATGGTGGCGGGGAGGCGCTGAGCGATGTCGGCGAGGACCGGCCGCGAGGTGACCCAGGACGTCCCCAGCTCGCCCCGGGCGATGCTCAGGACGTAGCGCACGTACTGGACGTGGAGGGGCTGATTCAGACCCAGGCGCGTCCTCACCTCCTCGACGCGCTCGACGGTGGCGAAGGGCCCGGCCAGAAGATACGAGGGATCACCGGGGAGGAGCCGCACCAGGAAGAAGACGATGACGGAGACGATGAACAGCTGGAGCGGCAGGAAGGCCAGCCGCTGAGCGGCGTATCGCCAGAACCTCACCGCGACCGTCCCCCGTCGGTCACGTGCACGACATGGGGCCGGGCGAGGCGCCGTCGGGAGGGCTCGACGGCGCCTCGCGCCAGCCGCCGGTCACTTCTTGTAGAGCCAGTCGAAGTGGACGTTGTTGTCCGGGTACCAGTGGAATCCCTTCCACTCTTTCTTGAACGCCTCGCGCCAGCCGGGGTTGACGAGGAAGATCCAGGGGACCCGCTCGGCGGCGATCTGCTGGATGCGGAGGTCCATCTTCAGGCGCTCCGCGCCGTAGGAGGTCTGGAACATCTTCTCCGTGAGGTCGTTCAGCTCCGGGTCGTCGTTCCCCACGCCGTCCATCACGTTCGTCTTGGGGTGGGTGAGGTAGACCCAGGCCGTGTAGCCGGTGTCGGCGACCCAGGGCCACTGGAAGTTGTCGCAGTGGGCCATCTGCTTCCGGGTGAACTTCGTCTCGGAGTACACGGCCGAGGGGAGTCCCTCCAGCCGGACCTTCAGGCCGACCTTCTCGAACGAGCTCTTGATGAGGATGCAGGTCTCCTCCATCTCGGCGATCGCCTTGTCGTACGCGATGTTGATGTCGAAGCCGTCGGGGTACCCGGCCTCCTTCAGCAGCGCCTTCGCCCGGGCCAGGTCGGTCTTGTAGACCCAGAACTTCGGCGTGTAGTTCGGGTAGATCTCGGGCGTGATGCTCCGGATCAGGCGCCCCTGTCCGAAGTAGACCTTCTGCTGGATCTCGGCGTAGGGGACGGCGTAGGCGAGGGCCTGCCGCACCTTCACGTTGGCCATGATCGGGTTCGTCTGGACCGAACCGAAGTACGGGATGAAGTTCGCGGTGTGGCGGACGACCTCGAGGTTCGGGTCCCTCATGATCTCCTGGTACTCGCGCTCCCGGAGCCGCATCGCGTAGTCGACCTCGCCCCGCTTGAGGAGCGCGAGCCGGGTGGCCGAGTCGGGGATGATCTTGATGAGGATCCGGCCCACGGCCGGCCGCGGCTGGTAGTGCGGGTTGCGGACCAGCTCGAGCTCCTGCCCGGGGACGTGCCGGAGGAGGTGGTACGGGCCGAAGCCGGCGGTGTTGGTCTTGAGCCACTCCTTGGCCCAGGGGTCGCCGGACGTGGCGTGCTTCTTCGCCTCCGTCGCGTCGAACGGCCCGCCGTAGTAGTTCATCGCCTGGAGCTTGAGGAAGAGCGGGTTGAGGGCCTTGATCTTGTACCGGACGGTGTGCCGGTCGGGGCACGTCACGTCCTCGTGGGTCGCCAGGCCGATCACCTGCGCGAAGAAGAACTTCACGCCCTTCATCTCGTAGGCGCGCGCCCACGACCAGCGGATGTCCTCACACGTCATCTCGTTGCCGGCGTAGCTCTTGACGCCCTTCTTGAGCCGGAACGTCCACGCGGTGCCGTCCGACGCGGAGCTCCAGCTCTCGGCCCAACGGCCCATGACGGCCTGGTCGCCGGGGAGGCTGACGCCCGCGCCGCAGACCTTGTGGTCCGGATACCAGATGGGCTTGTACTGGACGAGGTCGCCCCCGTAGGTGAGCGCCATCAGGTTCTCGGTCTCCATCGTGAACGCCACTTCGTCGACCGCAGGCGGGCTCGCGGCGTAGGCGGCCACCAGCGTGAGATCCTGATTCTTGGGTGGCGGCGCGAGGCAGTCTTCGGCCGCCCCCTGCGCAAGGGCCGGGACCGGCGTGCCGACCGCCGTCGCGAGCACCACCGAACAGAACACCAGAACGGCGCCGAGCAGCGAACCCTGTCGCATGGAGACCTCCCGGCCATTGTGACGGCCTCACCAAGGTGCGGGGACACCGAGCCAGATCCGGCCCTGGAACCCTATGTCCAACGCGAGGCCGCGTCAAGCGCTACCGCTGGACCTGCTCGAAGGCGTGGGCCGCGCGGAGCACGGTGCCGTCCTCCCAGCTGCGACCGATCAGCATCATCCCGAGCGGAAGCCCCTGCGACATTCCACACGGGACGCTCATCGCGGGGTGGCCCGTGACGTCGAAGGGGCACGTGTTGGGCAGAACCTCGAGCGCGCGCCGAATGATCTCCTCGCGCGGGGCGTCGAGCGGCGGCAGCGGTGTGGCCTTCATCGGCGTCGTCGGCATCACGAGCACGTCGCACTCCTGGAGCGCCGCGTCGTAGGCGGCCTTCAGCGTCCGCGCGAGGTTCTGCGCTTTCGCGTAGTAGCGCCCGTCGTAATAGTCCTGCATGAAGTGACCCAGCAGGACGGTGAGCTTGGTGCTCTCCGAGAGCTCGGTGGCTCGCGCCCGGCGCCCGCGGGCATAGGCGTCGAGGAGGCTCGTGTTGTAGTAGCCCTTCCAGTTGGTGCCCATCCCGTTGCCGCGCACCATGAGCATGGTCGTGCCCTCGATCGCGATGGGCCTCCAGATGTGGATGGCGTCGCGGTGCAGCGGGATCGAGACCTCTCTCACCGTGGCTCCGACCTTGGTGAAGCGCTGCGTCGCCTCACGCACGCCGGCGTCGACATCGATCTCGGACAGGCCCGGCCAGCCGAAGCCTTCGCGGACGATGCCCAGGCGAAGGCCGCGCACCTCGCCGGTCAGCCCCTGACTGTAGGCCTCGGGCTGGAGGTTCGTGGGCTGACGGGGATCGAGCCCGTCCAGCCCGGCGATGACCTCGAGGAGTCGCGCACAGTCCGCCGCCGTCCGCGCCATCGGTCCGGTGTGGTCGAGCGTCAGCTCGATGGGGAAGATGCCGGTGTATGGGACCAGACCATAGGTCGGCTTCAGGCCGAAGACGCCGCAAAACGACGCAGGCATGCGAATGGAGCCGCCCTGGTCGCCTCCGATGGCCAGGTCGACCGCACCGGCCGCGAGCAGGGCCGCCGACCCACTCGAGGAACCGCCCGCCGAGTAGCCGCGCTTGTGCGGGTTATGGGTCGGCCCGGTGTCGGCGGTATGGCTGCTGCAGGAGAGGCACAGGCTCTCGCACACCGACTTGCCGGCGATCTCGCCGCCCGCGTCCAGGATGCGGGTCACGATCGTCGCATCGACGTCGGGGACGTAGCCCTCGAGCACGCACGTCCCGTTCATCATGGGGATGCCCGCCACGCACACGTTGTCTTTGATCGCGACTCGTTTGCCGGCGAGCGCGCCCGACGGTGCGCCTTTGATCGAGCACCTCCAGTACCACGCGTTGAAGGGGTTCTCCTCGGGCGCCGGTCGATACCCCGTGGTGCGCGGGTACTGGACGGGCAACTTCGGCTCGCGGAGCTCGTCGACTCGCCGGTACGACACGATCGCTTCGTCCATGAGGTTCCGGTACGCCGCGAGGTCCTCGTCGGTGAGTCGCATGTGGTAGGCCTCGGCGGCCCGGCGTAGCTCTTCGATGGATGGCTTTCGCACGTTCATGGCCTAGACGCCTCCTTCTCGCATCGACGCCGCTCGGGGAAGCGGCCGCGGCGCTCGCCACGGCGTCCTCCGGAGCGTGCCCACGATCCCGTCGGGAAAAAAGAACACGGTGACGATGAAAAACAGGCCGACGATCAGAAGCCAGAGCACCGCGAGGAAATCGCTGATGATCGCCTTGAGCAAGTTGACGAGCACCGCACCCACGAACGCCCCCACGAGGGTGCCTCGCCCCCCCACCGCGACCCAGACGATCACGTCGGTCGAGAAATTGAGGCCGAAGAGCGGTGGCGAGACGAATCCCGAGAAATGAGCGTAGAGCGCTCCGCTCAGCCCCGCGAGTCCCGCCGAGATCATGAACATGATCGTCGTGAGGTACGCGGTGTCGTATCCGAAGAACTCGGTGCGCTCCTGGTTGTCCTTGGTCGCCGCCATGACGAGCCCGAACGGCGACCGCACGATGTAGCGACAGAGAAGGTAACAGATCGCCGACACCACGAGCAGCACATAGTAGACCTGCGCCTCGGAGTCGAACTCCCAGCCGAGGCCGGACGGGCCGTGCAGCGCAAATCCGGGAACGCCCAGGAGGCCGTTCATCCCGCCGAGCCAGTACCAGTCGCTCACGATGAGCTGGAAGATCATGGTCACGACGAGCGTGATGATCGTGAAGTAGACGCCGGTGACGTGGCTGTAGAAGAGGAAGTACCCGAGCGCCCCCGCGAGGACGACGGGCAGCAGGACCGCCAGCGCGTACCCGAGGTAGCTTTGGTCGAAGCCCTGCACCTCGCGCGCGAGCAGCGCGACCAGATAGCCGCCGAGGCCGAAGTACGCCGCGTGCCCGAAGTTGAGGACCCCGGCATAGCCCCACAGCAGATCGAGGCTCATGGCGAAGATGCCGAAGATCAGCGCCTGGCTGAGCAGCTCGGTGTAATACTTGCCCGCGACCGGTGGGAGGGCGAGGGCGACGAGGACGCCGGCCGCGAAGAGCAGGCGGGCCGGCTGCGATCTCATCCGCCGAACAGCCCGCGCGGGCGGAAGCGAATGATGATGATGGCGATGACCAGGACCGCCGCCTGCGCGGTCGTCGCCGAGATCAGGTAGGAGAGCAGCGTCTCGAGCTCTCCGACCACGATCCCGCCCCCGAGCACGCCCGCGAGCTGCCCGATCCCGCCCAGGATCACGACAAAGAACGAGCGAGCCAGGAAGTTCACGCCGGCCTCGGGCGAGACCGTGATCTCCGGCGTCATCAGCGCCCCGGCCAGGCCCGCGAGCGCCGACCCGAGGGCGAACGTGCTGAGGTACATGCGCGAGGTGTTGATCGCCAGCGCCGAGGCCATCTCGACGTCCTGGGTGATCGCGCGGATCTTCAAGCCGAAGTCCGTTCGATAGAACACGTAGAAGGTGATCGCGATGACGGCCACGCACACCGCCATCAGGAAGACACGGTAGATCGGGTAGGTGAAGCCGAACACCCGCACGTCGCCCAGCAGGGGATGCGGCGACGCCCGGTAGCCCACGCCGAAGACGATACGCACGAGCTGGCGGATGACGATGCTGAGCCCCCACGTCGCGAGCAGGGTCTCGAGCGGACGGCGGTAGAGGAAGCGGATGATGCCGACCTCGACCAGCGCGCCAAAGAGGCCGACGACGACCGGCGCCAGAGCGATCCCCCACCAGGCGCTCAATCGGAGGACGTCGGCCGCGATGACCGTGTACGCCCCGAGGATGAAGAACTCGCCGTGGGCGAGATTGATGACCCCCATCACGCCAAAGATGATGGCGAGCCCGATCGAGATCAGGATCAGCACGCTCACCAGCGTCGCGCCGTTGAGAAACTGCGTGAGCAAGGACCCGAGCTCTAACACGTGCGTTCACCACGCGGTGGTGGGGCGGCGGCGCCGCCCCGTTGCCGCGTCCGGATTACTGGAAGCAGTTCACCTGTGGTGGCGTGACGCCAAAGTTCTTGATGATCCGAAACTCGCCCTTCTCGTTGTACGCCTCGGCGATGATCGAGTTCAGCGCCGCATGACGATTGTCGGCCATCCAGATGTCGCCCTGCGGCGCCTTGTAGCGGATCCCGGGGAACGCCTTCGTCAGCTTGCTCCAGTCGCCGCTTCCGGCCTTCGCCAGCGCGAGGGCCGCCACGTGCACCCCGTTGTACATTCCCTCCGGGATGCTGTCGACGAGCTTCTCGTTCGGAAACATACGGCGGAATCCCTCGACGAACTCCTTGTTGCGCGGCGTGTCGATGCTCATGAAGTACGACTGCGAGGAGACGATACCGATCCCCGCCTCGCCGAGCCCCGCCGCCTCCTTCTCGGCAACCCCCGAGGTGCAGATGCGGGTCGTCTTCTTCAGGCCGAAATTGTGAAACTGCTTCAGGAACGTCACGCTGTCGCTGCCGATGAGCAGGCTGTACATCACGGCCGGCTTGGTGCTCGCGACGCGGTTGACCAGCGAGCTGAAATCGGGCGTGTTCCAGGGGAAGTACTCCTCCCCGAGGATGGAGCCGCCGCGTTTCTCGACCAGGGCCCGGACGACCTTCGACGTCTCCCTGGGCCAGATGTAGTCCGAGCCCGCGATGTAGAACGTCTTCCCGACGTTCTCCATGATCCAGGGGACGAATCGCTCGACCTGCTGGTTGGGAACCGCGCCGGTGATGAAGACGCCGTCGTGACAGTACCCGCCCTCGTAATAGGTCGGATAGAGGTAGACCCGCTTCTCCTTGGTCGTGACCGAGCCGACCGCATTCCGCATGGCGCTGGAGATCGAGCCGACGACGACGTCCACCTGGTCGCGCTTGATCAGCTTGCGGGCCTTCTCGATGCCGACCTTGGGATCGGTCTCGTCGTCCTCGATGACGAAGTCGAGCTTGCGGCCCTCGATGCCCCCGCGGTCGTTGATCTCCTTCTGGGCGTACTGTGCGCAGTGGAGCATCGTTTCACCGAAGATCGCGTGGACGCCGGTGAGCGAGACCAGGATGCCCATCTTCGCCGGTTGCGCCGCCGCCCGCAGCACCGCGGGATGGCCAAGCGTCGCGACGCTCGCTCCCGTCGCGTAACCCACAGACTTGAGAAGCTCTCGCCTCGTGATGGTGTTCGCCACGTCGCGTCCTCCCCCTCCAGGGCTCCGTTGCGTTCGCGGCCGCTTCGAGACCTCACACCGCAAGGTACTGCCTGATCACCTCCTCGTCCGCCAGCTCCGACGCCCGACCGTGCAACACGATCGTGCCGTTCTCCATCACGTAGTAGCGGTCGGCCAGCGCGCGGGCGAAGTCGAGGTTCTGCTCGACGAGCAGCGCCGCCACCCCGCGCTCCTGGCACACGCGGTCGATGATTCCCCGGATCGCGTCCACCAGGCTGGGCTGGAGACCCTCCGACGGCTCGTCCAGGAGGAGCAGGTCGGGCTCGCCGACGAGCCCGCGCGCCAGCGCCAGCATCTGTTGCTCGCCGCCGCTCAGGGTGCCTCCGTGCTGGGAGAGCCGCTCCCCGAGCACCGGGAAATAGCCGAAGACCTCGGGTCGGAGTGCCTTGTCGGCGGAGCGCTGCAAGCGCGCCCCGAGCCGGAGGTTCTCGGCGACCGACAGGCGTGGGAAAATGTGCTTCCCCTGAGGCACGTAGCTGATCCCGAGAGCCGCGATCTCGTAGGTGGGCAGCTCGGTGATGTCGCGACCCTTGAAGCGCACACCTCCCGACCGCGCTCGCGTCAGCCCCATGATCGAGCGAAGGAGCGTGGTCTTGCCGGCGCCGTTCCTGCCCAGGATGGCCACGATCTCCCGCGCACCGACCTCGAAGGTCACGCCCTTCAGGATCCGCGTCTGGCCGTAGGCCGTGTCGAGGTGTTCGACCTGGAGCACGCTGGCGCTTCGCACGGCGGCTGTGGCTCCCCCCACGCGGCTACACCTTCCCCAGGTAGATGTCCCGGACGAGCCGGTTGGTCTCGATCGCGCCGATGTCGCCCTCGGCCACGATCTGGCCCTTGTGGAGAACCGTCACCTTGTGCGCGACGGCGCGTATGAACTGCATGTCGTGACCGATCAGGAGGATCGTGAGCCGGCGTGCCGACAGGTCACGAATCAGCCTCACCGTCTTCTTCGTCTCCTCCGCGCTCATGCCGGCCGTCGGTTCGTCCAGCAGGAGGAGCCTCGGCGCGCTCGCCAGCACCATGCCGATCTCGAGCCACTGCTTCTCGCCGTGGGACAGGTAGGCGGCGGGCATCTCCCGCTTGTCGGAGAGTGTCACGTCCCCCAGCACGGCGGCGATGCGGTCGCCGAGCTCCGCGGCCACGCTCTTCCGGAACAGCGCCGGCGTCGGGAGGAGACGGTGCACGGCGACGGCCACGTTCTCGTACACGGTCAGGCTCTCATAGACGTTCGGGACCTGGAACTTCCGCCCGATGCCTTTTCGTGTGATCTCATGGACCGGCAGCCGCGAGATCGCCTCGCCCATGAAGTAGATCTCGCCTGCCGTTGGCGTCTCCTTGCCGGTGATGAGATTGAAGAGCGTCGTCTTGCCGGCGCCGTTCGGACCCACGAGGCAGCGCAGCTCACCCGCATCGATGCTCAAGTTAAGGTCGTTGGTCGCGGTGAGACCGCCGAAGCGCTTGACCAGGGCCTTCGTCTCCAGGATCGGGGACATTGTCGACGCGCCACGCCTTTCCACGCCGGGTTGTGAAGCGAGAGAGCATCGTAGTCTCGGTGATCGAGGCCGTCAAGGCGAGCGAGTCGTTGAGCGGGGGGTCGCTCGCTGCGATACCATTCCCCAGGGAGGAACGCCATGGCCGTGGAGAGACTGACACGCCCGGCGCTGCTGATCGTCGACATGCAGAACGATTTCGTCAGGGTGGGAGCGCCGCTCGAGGTGCCTCAGGCACGGGACACCATCGCAGTCCACCGCGCGCTCATCGCGTTCTGCCGCGAGCGCGCGATCCCGATCCTCTACACGAAATTCGTCGCCGGTCCCGAACGCACGCTGATCTGGGAGTGGTCGCCGGTGCTGGCGCCGCCCGTCTGCTGCTGCTGGATCGGCCATCGTCGTCACTACCCGGACGTCGGGAAGGAGCTCGATTGCGCCGACATCATCCAGGAGATCTATCCGGCCCCGGCGGACCCGATCGTCGAGAAATTCGGGTACGGCTCCTTCCACAACACCAACCTCGATGACGTCCTCAAGGCCCGGCGCGTGGAGTCACTCTTCGTCACCGGAACGGTCACACAGATCTGTGTCGAGGAGACCGCGCGCGAGGCGTTCAAGCGGGGCTACAGGACGACCATTGTCTCCGACGCCGTCTCCTCGTACCTGCCCGACCTGCACGCTGCGACGCTCAAGAACTTCCACCTCAAGTTCGGCTGGGTCTCGACGGCCAAGGACCTCATGGAGGAGCTCAGGAAGGGGCCCTGACCGAGACGCCCGTCAGCGCCGTCTTCGCATACTTCGCGTCGCGGTACTCGCCGGCGAGCACGGGCGGGTATTTCGCCGGTCCCTGCGAGGGAAGGGACTCGATCAGCGTGTCGTAGTTGGGGTGGTTGAAGAACGCGATGGACAGGCGCGGGGCGGCGTTCGGCGTGTCGGCGGGCGAGGGATTCACCACGCGGTGCATGTTCGAGAGCCAGCGGTCGTTCGTCCAGCGCATGAGGAGATCGCCGATATTCACGACGAACGTCGTGGGCGAAGTCCGGACGTCGATCCATCGCCCGCGGCGCGTCCTGACTTGCAAGCCGCCCGGCACCTCCTCGCCGCTGAGGATGGTGAAGCCGCCGTAGTCCGTGTGGGCGCTGGCGCGGAGCTGGCCGGGGCGTGGAGCGCCCGCCTGCGTCGGGTAGTAGTTCAGTCGCATCGTCCCGATGGACCGGTCGGCCTTGTCGTCGAAGAAGGCTTCGTCCACGTCGAGCGCGAGGGCCGCCAGCCGCAGGAGGAACAGGGCGAGGCGACTCATGGTGCGGTAGTACGCGGTCGCGGCCTGCTCGAAGCCCGCCGGGGCGACCGGCCACACGTTCGGCTCGAAGTGACGGCGTCCCGCCGGGGCGGTGTAGTACGCCTCGCGGGTGACGTCGACGGGGCCGACGTGGAAGAACTCCTTCAGATCGGGCGGCGCCGGCGCGTCGTTCGCCGTCGAGAGCGTCTCGCCGCCGACGGGATGATAACCGCGGTTGGTCCCCGCGACGGGGTGACGGGCCATGAGCTTGTCGGCGAGCGGGAGGGCGAAGAACTCGTGCGCGCGCCGTCGGAGGTCGTCCACGACATGATCGGGCACGCCGTGGCCGCTGATCGCGAAGAACCCGATCGCGCGGCAGGCGGCATCGATGGCGCGAGCGACGGTCCGACACTCGGCGAGGCCGCCGCGACGCGCCGGCGCCAGGTCGATCACGGGGACCTCGATGTCCGCGACTCGCATCTGTCGCGCGAGCATAGACGACCCCCCAGGAGGGCGTCAACGCCGCGTGAGGTCCGCCCGTCACCTTCCGCGCGCGCCGAAGATCTCGTCGAGGAGAGTCAACAACCGGCCGACGTCCAGGGGTTTGGTGACGTACGCGTGCGCGCCTCGAGCCCTGAGGCGCGTGACCTGACCGGGGGTGGCATCCGCGCTCAGGATCACGACCGGAATCTCCCGAGTTCGAAGGTCATCGCGCAGTCGGAGGAGCACTTCGTCCCCGGGAAGGTCCGGCAGATGCAGGTCCAGGAGGATCACATCGGGCCGGTGGGCCCGGGCGAGCTCGAGGCCCTGACTGCCCTGCATCGCCGAGAGAAGGGTCAACCCCGGCCGCCGGCTGATGATCCGCTCGAGGAGCCGGAGGTTCGCCACGTTGTCCTCGATGTAGAGCACCGTTCCCTGGCCCGTCGGTGTTTCCGCCTCGGACGACGTCGTGTCGATCTGAGTCACGGTGACGGGCCCGTCGGTCGCCGCCAACTCCACCGTGAACGTGGTGCCTTCACCGAGCCGGCTGTCGACGAGCAGCCGGCCTCCCATGGCCTCCACGAGCCGTTTGGAAAGGGCGAGCCCCAGCCCCGTCCCCTCGGTGGCGCCCCGCTCGGCGCCGAGCCGATCGAACGGGGTGAACATGCGTTCGAGCATTTCGGGCGCGATCCCGCCGCCCGTATCCGTGACGCCCACGCGGACCCACCGCGCGCGTCGCTCCTCGCACGAGACCGTGACGGCGCCGCCGTCACGGTTGTACTTGACGGCGTTCGATAAGAGGTTGAGGAGCACCTGCTGAAGCCGTTGCCGGTCGGCGGTCACGTAACGGTCCCCGGTGACCGTGTCGAGCAGCCTGATCCCCCGCGCCGCCGCCTGCGGGCGAACGAGGTCGAGGGCGACCCGGGCGACATCGCCGACGAGCACCGGCTCGGGGGAGATCGACAGCTTACCGGCCTCGATCCGCGCGATATCCAGGACTTCGTCGATGAGCGTCAACAGATGGCGCCCGCCCTTGAGGATATGCTCGACGCTCTCCCGTTCCATCGGGCCGTGAACATCGAGCTCGAGGAGTTGAGCGAAGCCGATGATTCCGTTCAGCGGGGTGCGGAGCTCGTGGCTCATCCTGGACAGGAAGTCACTCTTGGCGCGGTTGGCACGATCGGCTTCGGCCTCCGCCTGTCGTCGCTCCGTGATCTCCTGTTGGAGCTGTTCGTTGGCGACGCGCAGTTCGCGCGTGCGCTCGTGCACCCGCTGCTCGAGCTCCTCGGCCTGGCGTTTCACGCGCTCGTGGAGGCGCGCCTGCGCAATCGTGATGGCCAACAGGGCGGCGACTTCCTGCGCGATGGCGATCTGCTCGGGGGAGAACTGCCCCGGCGCGCCGCCGAAGCTCACGCCGCCGATGAGCTCGCCCACCGCGATCATGGGCACCACCATGTACACGTGGACGCCCGAGGCGAGCAGGGCCTCCACCTCGGGCCCGCGCGGCAGCGAGTTGACGTCGACCACCTGCAACTCTCCTCTCCGCAAGGCGTCGACGTCACCCATCAGCGCGAGCGGAAAGCGGACGCCGGGCCCGAGGCGGACCCGGCGGCGCCCGACCGCCGCCAGCCACTCCACCTCGCCGGCCTCCAGGTCGAACATGTTCACGATGGCCCGTGGTACACCGAGCAGGTCGCGCAACTGCGGGAGCACCGCCGCGGCGATCGCCGCGGGCTCCTCCGCGGCGATGATCGCCCGGTCGATCTCGTGGAGGACTTTGAGCCGCTCCGCGTATTTGGCGAGCGCGACCTCGGCCTGCTTCAGCTCCGTGACGTCGGCCGCCACGACGAGCGCCGCGCGCCGACCCGTGAACTCGAGGGAGTGAGACGCGACATCGACGGTTCGGATGCGACCGTCTTTCAGTCGATGGCGCCAGGTCCCCGCGTGTCGTCGCACCTCCCCGGCCGGCGCCGCCCCGAGTCCCGCCACGGCGTCCGTGAGCCGTGGCACCTCCTCCGACGGGCGGATGTCGGTGATGCGCATGCGAAGAAACTCGTCGCGTGAGTACCCGTAGTGCGAGACCGCCGCGTCGTTGACCTCCAGGAACTGGAGCGTCGCCGTGTCGTACACCCACATGGGCAGGGGGTTGCTCGCGAACAGGAGGCGGAAGCTCGCCTCGCTCTGGCGGCGGGCCTCGTCGGCGCGCTTCTGGTCGGTGATGTCGCGCAGGAAGGCGCTGAACACCGTCGACCCTTTGAGCCGCACGGGCGTGATCGCCAGCTCCACGGGAAACTCCGTGCCGTCCCGGCGGACGGCGCTGAGCTCGATCCGCCGGTTGAGCACCGGCCCTTCGCCCGTCTCGCGAAAGCGCGCGAGCCCCCGCTCGTGCGCTTCCCGATAGGCGGCAGGGATGATCGTCTCGGAGAGCCGTCGATGGAGGACGTCCGCCGCTGACCACCCGAACAGCTTCTCGGCCTGGCCACTCCAGGCGATGATCCGTCCGTCGATGTCGATCGTGACGACGGCGTCGAGCGCGTTGGCGAGAATGAGGCGCGTGCGCTCCTCGCTCTCGCGCAGCTCGCGGAGCGCCTGCGACTCTCGTGCGGCGCTGACGGCGCGCACCAGCCGTCCCAGGCCGTCCTTGGGCACGTAGTCTGCCGCGCCCTGCTCGATCAATGCGGCCGCCTGGGGAGTGCCGGCGACCGTATCCGACACGACGATCAGGGGAATGTCGAGCCCGGCCGCTCGCAAGTGGTGCAGCGCACGAGAGGCGTCGAACCGCGCGAGGCGACGGTCGGCGAGGATGACATCGGGCCGCGAGTCGAGGGCCGCCAGATAGGCGGCCTCGGTGTCCACGCGGGTCCACGTGGCGAGGAAGCCCGCCCGCCGCAACTCGGCCAGCAGGAGTTCGGCGTCGGCGTCACGATCCTCGACAACCAAGACGCGCAATGAGTCGGTCATAGGCTCCTGGCGGAGCTGACGCGCCCCGCCGGCGCTCCTTCCGAACGACCGCGTCTCGTCAAAGCATACGCGGGCGGTCGCGTCACGGACAAGGAGAATGACGCCGGCGCGTGATACCATGCGCCGTACCTCCGACGTGACGACGGCCGCCGACGGAGATGGGATGGCTCACAAAGGCATGAAGTTCGGCATCTTCCTCGCCCCGTTCCACCGGATCGGCGAGAACCCCACCCTCGCTCTGGCGCGCGACATGGAGCTCATCGAGTGGCTCGACCATCTCGGCTACGACGAGGTGTGGGTCGGCGAGCACCACTCCGCCGGGTGGGAGACCATTGCCTCGCCCGAGGTCTTCATTGCCGCCGCGGCCGAGCGCACGCGCCACATCATGCTCGGCTCCGGCGTGACGAGTCTGCCGTACCACCACCCGCTCATGGTGGCCAACCGTTTCGTTCTGCTCGACCACATGACGCGCGGCCGCTCTATGCTCGGGTGTGGCCCCGGCGCGCTCGTGTCCGACGCCTACATGATGGGCATCGAGCCCGTGACCCAGCGTCCGCGCATGGAGGAGGCGCTCCTGGCCATCATGCGGCTCCTCAAGTGTGAGGATCCGGTGACGATGAAGACCGACTGGTTCGAGCTGCGCGAGGCACGGCTGCATCTGGCTCCGTACACCGAGCCGCACTTCCCGATCGCGGTGGCCAGCACCATCACTCCCTTCGGCATGGTCGCGGCGGGTAAACACGGTCTCGGCGTGCTGTCGATCGGGGCGGGGCTGCCCGGCGGGCCCAACGCGCTGGCCGCGCAGTGGAAGATCGCCGAGGAGACCGCCGCGCGGCACGGGAAGCGCATGGACCGGAAGGACTGGCGCGTCGTGGTCAACGTCCACGTCGCGGAGGAGGACGAGCGGGCCCTCGACGAGGTGCAACGCGCCGAGAGGCACGAGACCGTGACCTACTTCGAGGAGACCCTCGGCCGCCCGCCCGGCCGTGCCGATGACCCGCTGCGCGAGGGCGTCCGCATGGGCACCACGCTCGTCGGCGCGCCGGAGACCGTCGTTCAGGGGATCGAGCGGCTCCAGGAGCTCAGCCAGGGCGGCTTCGGCGGCCTCCTCTTCCGCGCCCACGAGTGGGCCAACCGGGAGCAGACGCTGCGGAGCTACGAGCTGTTCGCCCGCTACGTCATGCCCCGCTTCCAGGGCTCGCTCGACACCGTCCGGGCGTCGAACGAGTGGGCGCGCGCGAACCGCAAGACCATCTTCGGGCCGAACGTGGAAGCCGTGCGCCGCGCCTACCTGGATGCCGGTCGCGAGATCCCCGCCGAGTACAAGGAGCGCACCTCGGGAGCACGTGATGTGGATCCGCCACCCCGGGCGCCATGACCCGCGGTCCCGGACGGGGGAGGACTATCTGACTCGGCCGGCGCGGTAGAGGCGAAGGAGACGGTATGAGGCTGACGGGGAAGGTTGCGCTCATCACGGGCGGCGCCAGCGGGATGGGCCAGAGCGAGGCGACGATCTTTTGCCGGGAGGGCGCAAAGGTCGTCGTGGGCGACGTCCTCGAGGTGGAAGGGCGCCAGGTGGTCGACAAGATCGCCGCGGTGGGCGGGCAGGCGCGCTTCGTCAAGCTCGACGTCACCCGCGAGGCGGACTGGCGCGAGACCGTCGCCACGACGGTGGCGAGCTTCGGCAAGCTGGACGTCCTCGTGAACAACGCGGGGATCAGCGGTACCTTCGATCCCGACACCGAGAGCACGCTGGCCTGGGACACCCTCATGAACGTGAACGCCAAGGGCGTCTTTCTCGGCATGAAGCACGCGATTCCCGCCATGCGGCAGGCTGGCGGAGGCGCCATCGTCAACATCTCGTCGATCTCGGGCTTCGTCGGCCAGGACAGGGTCCATATGGGCTACAACGCGTCGAAGGGCGCGGTGCGCCTCATGACCAAGTCGGCCGCCGTGCAGTATGCCAAGGACGGCGTCCGGGTGAACTCCGTGCATCCCGGCATCATGCCCGCGATGCGCACGTCCAAGATGTCGGCCGACCCGGAGTGGCGGGCGAAGACGCTCAGGGCCGTCCCGATGAAACGGGAAGGAAGGGTGGAAGAGGTCGCATATGCCGTGCTGTTCCTTGCGTCGGACGAGGCGTCGTACATCACCGGGACGGAGCTCGTCGTCGACGGCGGCTACCTCGCGGTGTAAGGCACGCGCGGCCCCCCCCCGACACGATACCTCATGCCACGATCCGCGCGACCGCCCTTCCACGCCGATCACGTCGGCAGCCTGTTACGCCCGACCGCGCTCAAGACCCTCAGGGTCGAGACCGAGTCGGGGCGCGCGAACGCTGGAGAGCTCAGGGCCGCCGAGGACCAGGCGATTCGCGAGGTGGTCGGACTTCAGGAGTCCGTCGGGCTCCACGGGATCACCGACGGGGAGCTGCGCCGTACGTCCTGGCACCTGGACTTCCTGCTCGCGCTCGGTGGCTTGTCGAGCCAGGGGCCGACCATTCCCGTCACCTTTCACGGCAAGGCCGGTGACGTCCACTTCACGCGCCCGACGCTCGCGGTCACGAGCCGCGTCACCCGGCCGCGACCGATCTTCGTGGACGCCTTCACGTTCCTCGCCTCGGTGGTCTCGCGGACCCCCAAGCTCACCATCCCGTCGCCGTGCATGCTCTACTCGCAGGTCGGCCGCGCCAACATCGATGCCGCGGTCTACCCGGACCTCGACGCCTTCGTCGAGGACACCGCCGCCGCGTATCGCGCGGAGATCGCCGACCTCTACGCCGCCGGGTGCCGATACCTACAGCTCGACGACGTGAGCCTGGCCTACCTCTGCGACGAGGAGATGCGGGCCCGCGGCCGGGAGCGCGGCGAGGATCCGGACGCGCAGCTCCGCTTGTCGGTCAAGCTGATCCAGGCGACCCTCTCCGACAGGCCCCGCGACCTGGTCGTCTGCACGCATCTCTGCCGTGGCAACTTCCGCTCGAGCTGGCGCGCCCAGGGCGGCTACGCGCGGATCGCCGAGGTCATCTTCAACGAGCTACCGTACGACGGCTTCTTCCTCGAGTTCGACGACGCGCGCTCGGGCGACTTCTCGCCGCTGCGGTTCGTTCCGAAGCACGCGCGCGTGATCCTGGGGCTGGTGACCACCAAGGTCGGCACCCTCGAGCGGAAGGACGACGTCAAGCGGCGCCTCGACGAGGCGGCCAAGTACGTGCCGCTCGAGCAGGTCTGCCTGAGCCCGCAGTGCGGCTTCTCCTCGACCGTCGAGGGCAACGAGCTCACGGTCGATCAGCAGAAGGCGAAGCTGTCGCTCTGCGTGGAGCTGGCGCGGGAAGTCTGGGGCGGGCTCTAGACGAGACGTCGCGCTCCGCATTGCCAACGTGTCAGGCTGGTGTCATGAGGACGTCACTCGCGCCGGCTAAGCGTGCTCCCCGCCTGAGCAGCGTCCTGTGGCATCGGGGTTGCTCATGTCGCGACCCGATGACAATCGACCGCCGCTCTATCGACCTGGACGGGCGCCGCGTCTCCTATCTGACCGCGGGAGGTTCGGCGGCTGCACCGGTGATCCTTCTGATCCACGGCTCGGGGGTGAGTGCGGGCTACTGGATCCATCAGCTTCGCGGTCTGGCCGACCGGTTCCGGGTGACGGCCATCGACTTGCCGGGACACGGGAAATCCGATCCGATCCCGCGGGCGAGCGTCGAAGAGTACGCCGAGACCGTTGCAGGGCTCCTCGAGGCCCTCCACACGGGCCCGGTCCTCGTCGTCGGGCACTCACTCGGCGGCGCCGTCGCCATGGCGCTCGCCGCGCGGCGGCCGGGGACGGTGACGGGGCTCGTCCTCGTCGCGAGTTGCGCGAAGCTTCCGCGGGTCGACGCCACCCGGGAGCGATGGCTCGCGTGTCTTCCCGGCCCCCTGCGGAGGGTCCTGTTCTTGTGGACGGCGCAGAAGCTCCTGTTTTCGGCCGCCGCGCCGAGTCACGCGGTCAGCCTCGGCATGCAAGAGCTCCGTTCCTGCCGCGCGGAGACGGTCGTCGAGGATGTTCACGCCGCTCAGGCCATGGACCTGACCCGACAGGCCAGGGCGCTCGAGGTTCCCACCCTCATCCTGTGCGGCAGCCGGGATCGACTCACGCCGCCGGCGCTCTCCGAGCACCTCAGCGGGCTGATCCCGCGGTCAGGGCTCCACATCATCGAGGGGGCCGGACACATGGTGCTCCTGGAGGCGCCCGAACGCGTGAATCAGGAGATCCTCGGCTTCGCCGCGTCGCTCGGGGGCGAGCCGCCCTCGTTCAGCGTCGTGTGGGAGCGACGCGGACGGTCGCTCGTTCGGCGGCTCCTCGACTGGACGCGGGCACGTGTGCCCTTCCTGACCTCGTGACCCCGTGCCCGTCCCCGTCCTAGCTTCGACGGGTCAGCGCGGTTTCACCAGGAAGTTGGCCCGGCGGTTCTTCGACCAGCACGCCTCGTTCTCCTCCGTACAGACCGGCTGCTCTGCCCCGAGGCTCACGACCGATATGCGCTCGGCCGCGACGCCACTCGAGACGAGGTGGTCGCGGGCCGCGCGCGCCCGGCGCTCGCCGAGGGCGAGGTTGTACTCGGCGGTGCCGCGCTGGTCGCAGTGCCCCTCGATCAGCACGAGCGCCTCCGCGTTCGTCTTGAGCCACTCGACGTTCGCCTCGAGGATCTTCGCGTCGTCGGGCCGGATGTCGTACTTGTCGAAGTCGAAGTAGATCGGCTTCACCTCGGCGATCACCGTGAAGTCCTTCAGGACGGGCCGGCCCGGCTCGGCCGGCGCAGAAGGCGCAGCGGCGACGACCGGCGGCGTCTTCGACGGCTCGGGAGCGCCCGGCGCCGGCGCGGGGGGCAGCGCGGGCGCGGCGACGGCCGGCGTCGACGACGTGACACGCGTCAGCACGATCCTCACCGGCGGGTCGGCATCGCGGATGGAGCCGATCATCTGGTCACCCTCGACCTTGAAGTCGGCCCGAAAGAGACTGCCGCCGAGCTCGTGGCGCATGACGACCTCGTTGCCCGACGTCTCGAACGCCACGCGCACCCCGCTGAGCCCGGCGTTGCGCACGGCCTGCGGCACCGCCATGACGGCGCCGGTCGTGTGCAGCGTGAGCCGTCCGACCCCGCGCCGGCCTTGCTGGAGGAGGTCCGCTGTCGCGTCATCGGTGCGCGCGATGTCCATCAGATGCCCCCGCCACGTTCCGCTCCACTTGCCGGAGATATCCACATTGCCGGAGTCCCCGGTCGGTGGCGGGTTGATCGCCCCCGTCGTCGCCGCTGCGCAGCCGGTGGCAACGAGCGCGACAGCCATCAACAACAGTCCGAGTCGTCGCATGCCCCCCTCCTTCGTGGAACCAGGCCGTCCGACGGATCCGTGCCTCCATCGTACCCCCGGGCTTCGCGCATCCCAGCATGTTCCAGCACGGCCCCCCCGGCAGCACTTCGACCTTGAATCTCCCACATCTTGGATGATAGAGTCCCGCCGATCCCAGATCTTGGGGATAGAGAGGCGTAACCCAATGTCCCTTCTCCTCCGCTCGCTGCTCCAAGAGGTCGCCGCAGGTCTCTCCGGCGTCCGCGCCGGCGAGCCGACGGGAGCGCGCACGATGCGCTATCTGATCGTCGTCGCACGGAACGAGCCGGCTCTCTACGAGCATTTGCGCGATCGTCATGGAAACGATCCGAGGGTCCGGGTCGTCATCGACCGGCGCACCGCAAGGAACGTCGCAACGACGGAGGGCCTGCCACGTGTCGAGCGCCGACGACGTCGGTCGTGGCTCGCCACGGGAGCCTCTCATGAGCTCGTCGAGCTCGTGCGGGAGAACACGGCCGAATCCCCGAGTCCGACACCGAAGCCCAACGTCCACTCTGAGGAGGCACGACGGCAGATGAGCGAGACAGAGACATTCGAGGAGCAGCAGCGGGTCGGCCGGTGGCTCGCAGAGGGCCAGCACATGCTCGGCCGCGTGGTCCCGGCACTGATCGAGGATCGGGATCGCGTGCGCCAGGCTCTCGAGGCGAGGGAGCGAGAGTGCGAGGAGCTTCGGCGAGAGGCCGACGAGCTTCGCCGCACTCTGGGCTCGCTCCAGAACGAGGCCGAGAGGTTGCGCGGCGAACGAGTGGCGATGGCCGAGGCCTTCGGAGGCGTCGCGGACTTGCTGGGACAGATCCAGCGGCCGCTGGAGGAGATTACGCGCCGGCTCCACGCGGCGCGGCCAGTCGCGGCCGACGCGTCCGCCGCCTAGCGGGAGCGTCTCCCCCTCGCCGGCGCAGCTCGCCCTGATCCGCTCCTGGGCGGACGTCGTACTATCCGTGCGCGCGCGTCACAGGCGCGCGGTATTTGGGAGGAAGGCCGATGGCCGTGCCGGTACCGGATCTGCGAAAGAAGAGCGAGGCGGAGCTTTGGGAGCTCTTGCATTCCGGGGAAGTCGATTCGTCACTCCACCGGCAGTGTCTGGTGATGCTGGAGATGCGGAACATCGAGAAGCAACTGAAAGCGGCGACCGAGCAGGCGCGCGCCGCGGCGGATCTGGCGATCGCCTCACACGGAATGGTCGCCGCAACGCGCGCGCTGGCCGCCTTCACGCGGGGCCTGGTCAGAGCCACGTGGGCGCTGTTCGCGGTCGCCGCAGCCACGCTCATCCTCACCCTCGCGCAGGTTCTGATCGCGACGAAGGTGGTCGGGTGAGTGGCGTCACACCGCGAGTCGACGCTCCCACTGCACGTTGCAGTCTACGCACTCCACCCACGCCACGCCCCAGCACACGTCGTTCTCGGTCACCTCGACGATGCGGCCCGCGAGCCCGTCGCACACGCGATGCTCCGCGAGGTACGTCTCGAAGCTTCCGACGAGGTCGGCGATGACAGCCGCGCGGCGTCCATCCTCCATCGTCGTCCCCCACTAGAGCGCCCGATACACCTCCGTCTCGAACTTCTCGAACAGGTCGATCGCCGTGCGGTCGTAGAACGGGAAGACCTGTGAGAGGAAGACGCCACAGACGCGCTTGGCTCGGTCGATCCAGAAGTAGGTATTGGCCAGACCGGCCCACGCCAGGCTGCCGGCCGCGCGGCCTGTCGGCGCCGGCTGGGTGTTGATCAGAAAGCTCAGGCCCCAGCCCTTCGGCATCCGCGGGAACAGCTCGACGTCGTTGGACAGCGTCGGGGCCGTCGACCTCAGCACGCCGATGTCGAGCGCGCCGAGGTGGTTCTGCGCCATGAGGGCGACGGTCTCGGGGCGCAACACCTGCGCGCCTTTGAAGGTGCCGCCCTGCATGATCATGTACGCGAAGGCGAGGTAGTCCGGGGCGGTGCCGTACAGCCCGCCGCCGCCCATCAGGAATTCGGGGTCCTGTTGGACCTCGAACGGGACCGGGGTGAGCGCGCCGTCTGCCCCCCGCTGGTGCACGCTCGCGAGCCGCTCGCGTTGTGAGGGCGAGATCCGGAAGGAGGTGTCTTTCATGCCGAGGGGGCCGAAGATGTTCTCCTGGAAGTACCGGTCGAGCTTCTGGCCGCCCGCGGCCTCGACCATCTTGCCGACCCAATCGATGCTGATCCCGTACTCCCATCGGTCGCCCGGATCGAACATCAGCGGGGTCGTCAGCGCGGCGTTCGTGCAGGTCGTGACCCCCGGCGTGCCCGTGACGGTCTGATACCGGGCGACCGCCGGGTCCCAGATCTCATAGCCGAACCCCGCCGTGTGGGTCAGGAGGTGACGGAGCGTGATCGACCGCTTGGGCGGCCGGAGCAGCGGCTGGCCGGCGGCGTCGAAGCCCTCGAGCACCCTGGCCGCGGTGAGCTCCGGGACCACCTCGCTCGCGGGGCGCTCGAGACTCAGCTTGCCTCGCTCCACGAGCTGCATGGCGGCGGCCGCGGTGATGGCCTTGGTCATCGACGCGATCCACACGACCGTGTCGATGGTCATCGGCGCTTTCCCGCCGAGCTCCCGCCTGCCAAAAGCGCCTTCGTACAGGATCTCCGTGCCGGTCGCGGCGATCGCGACGACACCGGGCATCGCCGTCGACTCGACGGCTTGGCGCAGGATCCGATCGATGGTCTTCAGGCCCGACATGTTCCACCTCCGCGTGGGTAGGGCGACAGGGTATAGCAAGACGCCGTGCGTCTCAACGGGCGGGCGTCGCCGCTCGCCCGACGCCGGGCGGAGAGATGGGATTTGACAAACCGAGTGGGCGAACGATAATGGCGCATCGCGGCGAGTCGTTTCCCCACGCCTCGCTCGCAAGGGGAGGTCGAGTCCGATGCGGCACGCAATGCTCACGCTCCTCGTCGCCGTCGTCCTGCAGCTCACGGTGGGCTCCGCGCTCGGCCAGACCTTCGTGTTCGGCGCCCAGGGTGAGCCCGTGCAGCTGGATCCAGCAATCATCACTGACGGGATCTCGTCGCGCATCACCCGGCAGGTCTTCGACGGGCTCGTGAGGTACAAGGGGGCGACCACCGAGGTCGAGCCGGCGCTGGCCGAGCGGTGGGACGTGTCGGGGGACGGCCGGGTCTGGACGTTCCAGCTCCGCCGCAACGTCCGGTTCCACGACGGGACCCCGCTCGACGCCGCGAGCGTCGTCTGGAACTTCGAGCGCTGGTGGAAGGCCGGTCATCCGCAGCACGACAACCAGGTCAAGGCGGGCCAGACCTTCGAGTACTGGGAGGCGCAATTTGGCGGGTTCGACGACAAGTCGATCGTCTCGAGGGTCGACGCGGTCGGCTCGCACACGGTCCGCATCACGCTGAAGGACCCGCAGGCTCCGTTTCTCGCCAACCTCGCGATGTTCGTCTTCGACATCGCGAGTCCGAGCGCGGTGGAGAAGTGGGGCACGGAGTTCGGAAAGCACCCGGTGGGCACGGGCGCCTTCAAGCTCGTCGAGTGGAAGCCGAACCAGGAGGTCGTCCTCGAGGCCAACGCCGACTACTGGGGCCCGAAGCCCCGCGTGAAGCGCGTGGTCGTGCGGAACATCAAGGACAACTCGCAACGACTCGGCGCGCTGAAGGCGGGCGAGATCCACGGCATGGAAGGGCTGAACCCCGAGGACGTTCTGGTGGTCAAGAGTGACCCGGATCTCCAGCTTCTCTTGCGCCCGACGAACACCACCGGCTACATCGCGTTCAACTTCAAGGTGAAGGAGTTCCAGGACAAGCGGGTGCGCCAGGCGTTCGCGCACGCCGTCAACAAGAAGGCCCTCGTGGATGCGCTGTACGGCGGCACGGGGCTCGTGGCGACGCAGTTCCAGCCGCCCTCCCTCTGGGGGTACAAGCGGGACCTCCGAGACTTCGACTACAGCCCGGCGAGGGCGCGGGAGCTCCTCGGACAAGCCGGGTTCGCGCAAGGGGTTTCGGAGATCACGTGGGACGACGGGAAACGGGAGCCCCTCGTCTTCTGGTACATGTCGCGCTCGCGGCCGTACTTTCCCAACCCGAAGGAGATCGCCGAGGCGATGGCCGCGGATCTGGCGAAGGTCGGGATCAAGGCCCAGCTCCAGACCGCCGACTGGGCGGTGTACCTGGACAAGCGGAAGAACGGGCAGCTTCCGCTCTACATGCTCGGCTGGACCGGCGACAACGGCGACCCCGACAACTTCCTGTGTTACTTCTTCTGCTCGCCGGGCGCCCCGCGCGAGGGCTTCTACGCGAACAACCCGCTCGCCGAGGTCCTGCTCCGCGCCCAGAAGCTGACGAACCAGGCGGAGCGCGCGAAACTCTACCGTCAGGCCGAGCAGATGCTGCACGACGACGTCGGGCGGCTCTTCATCGCGAACAACCAGCCGCCGCTCGCCTTCTCCAAGCGAGTGAAGGGATACGTGCCCCACCCGACGGGCTCCGAGTACTTCGCCGCGGTGGAGATCCAGTAACGCTCAGGGATCCACGGCGGAGCTGGCCGTGAGGCGCTACGCGCTTCAGCGCGGCCTCACGGCGGTCCCCGTCCTCCTCGGTGTCTCCGTCCTCGTTTTCAGCTTCATCCACCTGATTCCCGGCGATCCCGCCGTGACGATGCTCGGCGAGCGGGCGACGCCCGAGAAGGTGGCGGAAGTCCGCGTCCGGCTCGGGCTCGACCGTCCCCTCTGGGAGCAGTACGTGCGCTACGTGGGTCGCGTCGTACGCGGCGATCTCGGGGTGTCCATCGTCCGGGGCGACCCGGTGCTCACCGATCTGCTCCGGCGCTTCCCCGCGACCGTTGAGCTCGCGACGGCGGCGATCGTCGTGGCCGTCGGCCTGGGAATCCCGGTCGGGGTGGCCTCGGCCGTCTGGCGAAACTCGGTGGTCGACAGCCTCGCGCGGCTCCTGGCGCTCACCGGGGTCTCGATGCCCATCTTCTGGCTCGGCGTCATGCTGGCGTGGTTCTTCGGCGTCACCCTCCGAGTCCTGCCGACCGGCTTCCGCCTCGACACCGGAACCGCGTTCGTGCCGTGGACCAACTTCGTCATCGTCGACGCCGCGCTGCAGGGGAACTGGCCCCTGCTGGTCGACGCGCTCCGCCACCTGATCCTGCCCGCGCTCGCGCTCGCGACGATTCCCCTCGCGATCGTCGCCCGCATGACGCGCGCCAGCATGCTGGAGGTGCTGTCCCGGGAGTTCATCCGCACGGCGGAGGCCAAGGGGTTGCCGCAGGGGGCGGTGATCCTGCACCACGCCCTTCGGAACGCGCTCCTGCCCGTGGTGACGGTGATCGGACTTCAGATTGGCCAGCTGCTGGCTGGGGCGATCCTCACCGAAACGATCTTCTCGTGGCCCGGCATCGGGCTGTGGGTCTACGAGTCGATCGAGGCTCGGGACTACGCCATCGTGCAGGGGACCAGTCTCTTCATCGCGGTCATCGTCGTGGTCGTGAACTTGATGACCGACCTGCTCTACGCCGTGGTGGATCCACGCATCCGGTACGATTGATGGCGACGGTCCAGGACGCGGTCGTCCGTCGCCCGGAGGCTCGGACGGGCCGCGGTCGGAGCCCGGCCCACGCGGCCTGGCTCCGGCTCGTCGCGAGTCCGGTGGCGCGCGCCGGGTTCGCCATCGTCGGCGTGTTCGTCCTGATCGCGGTGCTCACACCCGCGGTCCATCACTACGACGCCACGACCGACGCGGATCTCACGCTGCGGCTCAAGCCCCCGACCGCGGCCCACCCGCTCGGCACGGACACTCTCGGGCGCGACATCCTCGTGCGCGTCCTCCACGCCACCCGGGTGTCGCTCGGGCTCGCGGTGAGCGCCGTCGCCGTCGCCGCCGTGGTCGGCTCGCTCCTCGGCTTTCTCGCCGGCTACCTCCGACGTCGGGTCGACCTGGTTCTGATGTTCTGTATGGATATCCTCCTTGCCTTTCCGGCGACGCTCCTGGCGATCGCCATCGTGGCGATGATCGGCCCCGGCCTGCGCAACTCGCTGTTCGCGATCAGCCTGGTGTCGATCCCCGCGTACGCGCGCCTGAGCCGCGGCGCCGTGCTCGCGCTGCGCAACCAGGAGTTCGTTCTCGCGGCGCGGGGCCTGGGCGGTGGCGGGGGCCGCGTCCTCGTGAGCCACATCGTGCCCAACAGCCTGCCACCGCTGATCGTCCAGGCGACGCTCTCGGTCGCGTTCGCCATTCTGGAGGCGGCGGCGCTCGGCTTCCTCGGGCTCGGAGCCCAGCCGCCGACGCCCGAGTGGGGCGCGATGCTCGCGGATTCTTACAAGTACTTCACGAGCGGCGCGTGGTGGGCCTTCTTCTTCCCCGGCGCCGCGATCATGCTCGCCGTGCTCGGGTTCAACCTGCTCGGCGACGGCCTCCGCGATGCGCTCGATCCGCGCCTGGGCCAGTGAGGACGGTCGGTCGCTACCGCAGCGCGCGCCCGTCGCTCTCGAGGAAGGTATAGTCCCAGACACTCACCGCGTAATGGTCGGCGGCCGGGAGGTGGGGGACCTCGAAGTACGCCCGCCCGAGCCCGGACACGCCGCCGGGGATCCAGGCGATGCGGCTGCCGACGACGACACCGGAGCCGTCGAGGGCTCGCGCGAGGATCCGGACGGGCTCCGCGTGCTGCCCGTGCAGGCTGGCGATGTAGCCACGGACGACGCGCGCGTTCGCGCCCTCGGGCTCGACGGCCCAGTCGAGCTTGAAGTGGGTCTCCCAGCCGGCCATCAGCGTGCTCGCCGAGGCGGCCGCGTCCCTGCCGACCGTGACGCAGGAGGCTCCGGCGACGACCACGATCAGACCGAGCGCGAGGCCGGCGAGGCTCATGCTCTCCTCCTTGTCTTAGACACATATACGCCCTGGAGCCGAGCGTTGCTCGGGCAAGAGGAGAACCTTTAGGGTGTTTGCCCCCGGCCGGATTCGAGGAAACACCTGATTGAACGGGCTTCTCACCACACCTAGGCTCGAATCGGCGGGTGCCTATCCAATGACCGAAATGACGACAAGAGTGTTGATCGTCGACGACGATGTCGAGTTCCTCGAGGGCCTCAAGGCGACTCTCGTGGGACAGGGCTATCAGGTGGACCGATCGTCGCACGGCGCGGATGCTCTCATGGCCATCCGCCTGGTGCGTCCGGACGTTGTCCTGCTCGACATCAGGATGCGCGGAATCAGCGGCGTGGAAGTCTTGAAGCGCATCCGCACGATGGATCCCACCATCCCCGTGATCATGGTGACCGCCGCCGATGATCCCGTGGTCATCCGTGAGACACGCGAAATCGGGGCCTACGGCTACCTCGTCAAGCCGATCGAGGAGGCTCGTCTGACCCGGATGATCACCGAGGCTGTCGCGGTCTCCCGGCCCGGTCGCGACGGTCTGGGGCGACTCGCGCGTCCGGTAGGGAAGGCAGCCGAAGCCAAGGGGTGAATTTCGGGCACGCTCGTGCCACGGGGTCACCGCCGCTTGTCCCAGATTGGACGCGCACGCCTCGATTCGAGGTGACCGCCTGACCAGCTAACCCCGGTTTTTCCAACTGTCCCGAGCCCTGAGCCGATTGGCATCGCCTATGCTGCCTCGGCTCGTCCATGAAAAGCGCGTCCGTCCTCGCCGCCGTCACGGCGCTAACTCTCGGCTTCGCTCCGGCGTTTGGACAGGATGGGAGCATAGGGGTGAAGGCGCCGAGCCCCACTCGTGGAGCGACGCTCCCGAGCCTCCAGTACGAGGCCACGCAGCCCATCGACGACAACTACCCCCTCGGAGGCGTGCGGATCCTCTACGATCCGGCCTTCTTCAGTCAGTTCTCGGTCCCGACCGAAACGCCGACCTCGACCGGTCGGGTGGGCCTCGCAGGCTGGACCACGCCCAACCCTCCGCTCGGCGGCAATGACGGTGGCTTCAGAGAGGTCAGCGGCTGGCTCGGCTTCGGGCTGGCCGTGACCTGGGGTGGACCTGCCGCCCGGAAGACTCCGACGCAGCGCGCCGAGCCGAAGGCGGCCGCGCCGAGCCGACCGGCACCCTGAGCGGCGCACCCGTCCCCGCTCCGCCCTCCGACGATTCCGGCACTTGATACAGGATCCGCGCTGAGGGTTTGCCCCGATACCTGGTCCTTGACATGTAGGGAGACCTCGCGCTATGTTCCCGCGCCAGCGGGTCGAGAGGGCGGGGACGCGGGTTCGCTCGAGCACTACCACCACGCACGAGGAGACGAGGCCATGAGAAAGCTGGGGATCGCCGCGGTGCTACTCGGAATGCTGTGCATGGTCCCGTCCACGGGATCCGCGCAGGTGAAGGTGTACTGGACCACGAGCGGCATGTTCGGTCCGTTCAACATCCAGGGGCTGATCCCGTCGATCCCGAAGGAGAAGGCGCGCGACATCACGATTCCGATCAGCATGTGGGTCATCGACCACCCGAAGGGGCTCGTCGTCTTCGACACCGGAAACAACGCCGCGGTTTCCGACGGTGGGTGCAAGAGCCACTGGGCGGCCGGCAACTGTGACTTCCTCAAGCCAAGTCAGAAGCGTGACGACGTCATCGACATGCAGCTGAAGAAGCTCGGGTACTCGACCGACAAGGTGAAGGCCGTGATCACCTCGCACGCTCACCTGGACCACATCGGCAACATCAAGCTCTTCCCGAAGGCGGTCCACGTCATCCAGAAGAAGGAGCTGTACCAGGCGTGGTGGCCCGAGAAGTTCCAGCGGGAGGGCGGCGTGTTCGTGATGGCGGACTTCGACGGTCCCGCCCGTGACTTCAACTACCTCGAGCTCGAGGGCGATTACGATCTGTTCGGCGACGGCACCGTGACGGTTCTCAGCACGCCGGGCCACACGCTCGGCCATCAGTCGGTGAAGGTCAAGCTGGGCGGCGGGCAGACGCTCGTCCTGTCGCAAGACGCGATCTGGATGAAGGAGAACCTGGACGGCTATCCGGCCGGGCTCAACTACAGCGTCAAGGACTATAACAACTCCGTCAACAGGCTGAAGATGATCCGCGACCTCGAAAACGCGGAGATCTTCTTCGCCCACGATCAGGATCAGTTCGCCGCCAAGGGCGGCAAATGGTATAGATAGGCCCTCGCTTACTCCGCAGCAAGGAGGCCCCCCGCAGCGGGGGGCCTCCTCCCGTGGTGCCTGCATCGTGAGTGCCTCAACTGCCGCGATCGTGCTCGAGTCGGTCTCAAAGCGCTACGGCTCAAAGACCATCATCCACGACCTCTCCTTCAGCGTGGCGACAGGTGAGATCGTCGGATTTCTGGGTCCGAACGGCGCCGGCAAGACCACCACGATGCGGATGATCGCCGGCGTCACCGCGGCCACCGCTGGCCGGGTGACCGTGGCCGGCTACGATATGGCCACCCAGAACACGGACGCGGCGCGGCAGATCGGGTACCTGCCGGAGCATCCGCCGCTCTACGACACGCTCGACGTCTCGGCCTACTTGCGTTTCGTCGCCAGGGTGAAAGGGGTGGACCGCTCCGCGATCCCCGCGGAGCTCGAGCGGGTGACGGCAGCCTGCCGGCTGGAGGCCGTGGTCCGGCGTGAGGTCTACAAGCTCTCGAGAGGGTACCGGCAACGCTTGGGGCTGGCCCAGGCCCTGCTCGGCAAACCAGACGTGTTGCTGCTGGACGAGCCGACGGCCGGGCTGGATCCGGGCCAGATCCAGGAGACCCGCGAAATCATCCGCGCGTTCGGAGAGGATCACGCCGTGCTGTTGAGCACGCACATCCTGGCCGAGGCGACGCTCATCTGTCGTCGGGTCGCCATCATCAACCATGGCCGGCTGTTGGCCATCGATTCGCCGAGCGGGCTCGAGCAGGCGATGGAACAGACCAACCGGGTGACGTTGCAGGTGACCGCGCCAGCACAGGCGTTGCGTGAAGAACTGCTGTCGGTGGACGGGGTGAGCGGTCTGGAGATTCACCCGTTCCCCGGCGATCACGACGTGCTCAGCGTGGAGTGCCAGGTGGACGCGCGGGACGGAATCGAGGCGGCGATCGCCCGGGCCGTGGCTAGCCGCTGGGATTTGCACCGGCTGGACCGGCAGCGGCCCACGTTGGAAAACATCTTTCTGCGATATGTGAAGGAAGCCCCGGTCCGAGGGGAGACGGCGTGAGCGGCACGCTGGCCGTCTATCAGAAGGAGGTATCGGTCTATTTCCGCTCGCCGATCGCCTACTTCGTGGTCGCGGTGTTTCTCCTGGGGACGGGATATTTTTTCCTGTACAACATCTTCCTGACCGGTGACGCCACGATGGCCGAGACATTTCAGAACATGGGCGTCCTGCTGCTGACGCTGATTCCCGTGGTCTCGATGCGGCTCTTCTCCGCCGAGTACACCGCCGGCACGATGGAGCTGCTGCTGAGCCTTCCGCTCGCGCCCTGGCAGATCGTCCTGGGCAAATACTTGGGCGCGGTCACCATGCTGCTGCTGATGACCGCTGGCACGCTGATCGACCTCGTCCCGCTCTACCTGTTCGGCAATCCCGAGACGACGACGATCGTCGCTGGCTACATCGGGTTCGTGCTGCTCGGCATGGCCTGCCTGGCCGTCGGTCAGCTCTTCTCGGCCCTGACGCAAAATCAGATCGTCGCGGCGCTGATCACGGCGGCGGTGCTGCTGGGCTTCTGGTTCGTCGGCCACCTGCAGAGTTTTCAGACGTCCTACGCCTTGCGCAGTCTGTGCGGCTATCTGTCGTTCGCGCTTCATTTTGCCGATTTCATCCAGGGGCTCGTCCGCACCGAAGCCGTGATGTTCTATCTGGTCGTCGGCGCGATGGCCCTGACCCTCAATGCCAGTTACCTCCAATGGCGGCGCTGAGGTGGATCGGTCCTTCCGCTCCGGACTGATCCTCCTCGCGGGGATCGCGCTGCTCGCGACAGCGCTCGCGATTCAGGTGATCCTCCTCGAGACCGTGGTGTGGACCGTGGTGCTCGCGGGAGCGGGGGTCCTGCTTTCGGCGTGGGGTGCCTTTGCCCTGCGCACCGAGCTGGGGGAGGTGGTGCAGCGGCGCCGGGGCGAGATCGCGCTGTACACCCTGGGCATGCTGGGCGTGCTGATCGCCCTGGCCTACCTCTCGACGCTCTACCCGTTCCGTTTCGATCTGACCCAGGCACGGCTCTACTCGCTGTCTTCGGCCACGGTGACCATGCTGAAGCGGCTGGACCAACCGGTTCACATCGTGTTCTTCCACGATCCGATGATGCGGGAGACGGTCGAGTTCTATGAGCTGATCGCCCAGCAGACGAAGCTCGTGACCGTCGAGTTCTACGATCCCATGCTCAACCCCGCTCAAGCCCGGATGCTGGGTGTGCAGTTCGCCGGGACGGCGGTCATGGAGAGCGGCGGCCGCCGGCTGCAGGTGAGCGGCGACAGCGAGACGGACATCGCCAACGGCATCCTGCGGGTGTCACGCGCCACCACGCAGCTCGTGTGTTTTCTCGATGGTCACGGCGAGCCTGACCCGTTCAGCCTGGAATCCCACGATCACATGGAGGGCGCGCAAGGGCATACCCATGGCTTGGGAGCCAAGTACGTGCTGCACGAGCGCCACGGGATCGCCAAGGCCCGCCACGGTCTGGAGAACCTGAACTACAAGGTCGAGAAGGTCTCGCTGGTGCAAGGGGGAGACGTGCTCTCCCGCTGCGCGGTGCTGGTCGTGGTAGGGCCGAAGGTGGCGCTGCTGCCGACGGAGGTGGCCGCGGTGCGAGCCTACCTCGGGAAGGGCGGTAACGCGTTCTTCATGCTCGATCCGTTCGTGCGGACCGGGCTGGAGCCGGTGGTCCGAGAGTACGGCATCGTGCTGAACGACGACATCGTCATCGACGAGGCCAGCCACTTCTGGGCGGATGTCTCCTCGCCTGCGGTCAGCGACTACAACCGCCACCAGGTGACCCGCGACCTGCCGCTGACGTTCTTCCCGGGCGTGCGCTCGCTCTCGCCGACGCCCCAGCGCGTGCCGGGCACGTCGGTGACGCCGCTCGTCAACTCGTCGAAGAACAGCTGGGGACAGACGAATCGCAATCGCGTGGAATTCGTCAAAGGCCACGACGTGCCCGGTCCGAACACGCTGATGGTGGTCGCCCTCCGGCGCCCGGAAGCGTCTGCCCACGCCGCCGCGGGCCGATCCCGAATCGCCGTGGTGGGCGACTCGGATTTCGCCACCAACTCCTTCTTCCACATCATGGGCAACGGCACCCTGTTCCTCAACACGGTGAACTACCTGGCGGCCCAGGAAAATCTGATCGGCATCCAGCCGCGCACCCACGACCTGCCGCGTGTCAACCTCACGAACCGCCAGATGAAGGGCACGTTCTTCCTCTCGGTGATCCTCGTGCCCGCCATGCTGGCCGTGGTGGGCACCGCGGTGTGGTGGAGGCAGCGGTGAGCGTGGGCGGGCTACGCCCCAGGCTGGCGGTCGTCTGGCTGGTGTTATTCGTGCTGGTCGGGGCCATCGTGGCCATCGAGCACGCCAATGTCGTCCGTCAGACGTCGGGGCGCGAGGGGGATGGAGATCCACGCATGCTGCTGCCCGTGACGGTGGACCAGCTCGGTGCGATCGAGGTGGCCACGGCCGGGATGCTCCATCGCTTCGAGCGCGACCCGGCGGGTGCCTGGTTCTACCACGGCGTCCACGCAGGATCGGAAGGGACCCACGCGCACAGCGCTGATCCGGCGATGGCGGCGCGTATCGAGCGCGCATTTCTCGCGTTCGGCCGGACGCGCATCGAGCGCCAATTTGCGCTCGCGGCGCCCGGGGGCGACTACGGCGTCGCTGCGCCAGAGACGATCGTCCTGGTCTACCGGCCGAACGAGCGGCAGCCGCTCGTCCAGTACGCGGTCGGCGACATCCTGCCGGATACGGTGAGCCGCTATGTGCTCGTCGTCGGAACCTCGACCGTGGTGACGATTCCCAACTATCAGATCGACAATTTGTTGACGTTGATTCAGACCGTGAGGGGCGCATCCGGCGCCGACCGGACGACGAGAAACTCGCGCCGGTGACTGCACGGCAGGCGCTCGCCGCGGGTCTCTCCCTCGCTGCGGCCGTCTCCGCCGTGAGCCCCGCCTTCGCTCACACCGGCGGTAGCACCGGCTTCGCCTCGATCGTGATCGGCCGCAACCGCATCCGGTACAGCCTGACACTCTGGCCGGCGACGATGCCGCCCGCGGTGGGCGAGGACCTGCGGCTCACGCGTGCCGGCCACGACGCCAGCCGCGACCGGCTCCTCGGCGTGATCCGCGACAAGGTCACGCTGGTCGCCCAGGGGAGACGCTGCGAGGCCGGGCCTGGACTCCTCCTTCCACCCGCGCCGCGCGGGGACAGCGTCACCTTCGTCGTGGATTTCACCTGCGCCGAGGCTGTCAGCGATCTCCTGATCCGCGACGACCTCTTCGACGTCCTCGGAGCCGACTACCACACGCTCGCCCGATTCGAGGCGCCGGGCTTCAGCGGCCAGTTCGCGTTCACTCCCGAGACGCGCGAGACCCGGGTGACGTTGGCCGGTGCCGGCGAGGGCGGCCGTGGGACGGTGAGCTTTTTCATGCTCGGCATCGTGCACATCCTGAGCGGCTACGATCATCTGCTGTTTCTGCTCGGACTGATCCTCCGCGGCGGGCGGCTGCTGTCGCTACTCAAGATCGTCACCGCGTTCACTGTCGCGCATAGCGTCACGCTCGCGCTGGCCGTGCTCGATGTCGTCGTGCTCCCGGACCGGCTCGTGGAATCCGTGATCGCCCTGTCGATCGCCCTCGTCGCCGCCGAGAACCTGTCGCCCCGCCCCGCGATCCCGCGACGGTGGGTGGTCAGCTTCGTGTTCGGCCTCGTGCACGGCTTCGGTTTCTCCGCGGCCCTGCGGGAGCTCGGGCTGCCGCGTCAGGGGCTCGTCCTGTCACTCCTCGGGTTCAACCTGGGGGTCGAGGCTGGGCAGGCGTTCGTCGTCGCACTGGCGCTGCCGGCGCTGGTCCTGCTACGTCGGACACGCTGGGAGGTGCCCATGGTCACGAGCTCGTCGCTCGCGATCCTCGTCGTCGGTCTGGTGCTGTTCGTCGAGCGCGTCTTCCTCTGACCGGCAGAGCCGTCCTTGTCAGCCGCAGGCCACGACGTACACGTCCTCGGTGGAGGCCGGGAGCGGATACTCTTGCCAGGAATTGCCGCCGTCCTGGGTGCCGAAGACCTGGCCGGTCCGGGTGGCGCAGTACACGCGGTCGGGATCCCGGCGATCCAGGGCGACGGCCATCATGGTGGACCGCGCCTTGACGCCGCGGTCGAAGCGCGTCCAGGTCTGCCCCAGGTCGTTACTGCGGTAGAGAGTCCCCTCCTCGCTCCGCGCGGCCGGGCTGAGACAGGCGAAGAGCACGCGGGCATCGTGGGGCGCGACCTGGACGTCGCGCGCGTACGTCAACGGGGAGAAGTGCCTGATCTCCATGTCCTCCCAGCTGGTACCGCGATCGGCGCTCCGGAACAAGCCCATGCGCAGCGCCAGGAACACGACCCCGGGCCGCGCACCGCTCAGGCACAGAGCGTGCGCGTCCAGCATGCCTTCCATGTCGGTATTGCTCACGATCCGACTCTTGAGGTGGGGCCGGTCGGCGAGCTTGACCAGGTCCAGGCTGCAATCGGTCCAGCTCTCCCCGCCGTCCGGGCTGCGCATGACGCCTCCCACTTCCAGCGCGGCGTAGAGCTCGTCGGGATTGCTCGGGTCGGCGGCCAAGCGGGTCACACGGGTGGGAAACGTCATCTGGACCCGCTCGAGCGGCTTGGCATTCGGGAGCCGATGCCAGGTATCGCCGCCATCGTCGCTCCGGTAGACGGCGGCCGGCGCGGTGCCCAGGTAGAGCGTCCGCGGATTGTGGGGATGCACGAGGATCGACCAGACGACCATGCCAGGATCCGGGAAGTCGAGTCGCTCCCAGTGCCCGCCGCGGTCGAGGCTACGGTACGGCCCGTCCTGCGTGCCGGCGTAGACCACCAGGGGATCGGCCGGATGCACGGCGAGCGCCCGGATCTCGGCCCGCTCGGGCAAGCCACGCGTGAGCGGCTCCCAGAGATCGTCCCCGACGGTTCGCCTGAAGAGCCCCCCGGGAGACTGGCCAGCCGGCCCGGATCCCCAGTGCGCTGAGCCTGCGTAGATGGTCGAACGCGGTGTCCTGTCAGCCATGATCGTGCCCCTTTCCCGGGCGCTTACGCCGAGCCGAGCATAGCGCGACGCGCGGGTCGTCCGCGATGGCGTAATCCCTGATAGAATCGCGGCAACTCAGCCCGAGGGGGACTCGATATGAACGATCTGGCGCACGGCGTCCTGCCGCTCCGCGACAAGGTTTCACCCGAAGAATGGGCCGTGCGCGTGGATCTTGCCGCGTGTTATCGACTCGTGGCCCACTACGGCTGGGAGGACCTGGTGTTCACGCACATCACGGCGCGCGTGCCTGGCACCGAGGACCAGTTCCTCATCAATCCGTACGGCATGTTCTTCGACGAGATCACGGCGTCGAGCCTGGTCAAGATCGATATTCACGGCAGCAAGGTCCAGGACTCGCCGTATCCGGTGAATCCGGCCGGCTTCGTCATCCACAGCGCGATCCACGCCGCGCGGCACGACGCCAGGTGTGTGCTCCACACCCACACGCTGAACGGCGTGGCCGTCTCGACGCAGCGGGCGGGGCTGCTTCCCATCTCGCAGCATTCGATCTCCGTGCTCGCGAGCCTGGGCTACCACGACTTCGAGGGCCCGGCGCTGCGGGACGACGAAAAGCCGCGTCTGGTCGCGGACCTCGGCGACAAGACCTCGCTGGTGCTGCGCAATCACGGGCTCTTGACCGTGGGCCAGACGGTCGCCGAAGCGTTCGTCGCGATGTATTACCTGGAAACGTCCTGCGCGATCCAGGTGCGGGCGCAGTCCGGCGGAGGCGAATTGATTCCGGTTCCCAAAGAGGTCATCGAGAGCTCCTACGCGCAGCTCATGGCGGGACCCGGACGCCGCGGCAATCTGGGCGCGCTGGTGTGGCCCGGGCTGCTCCGGCGCCTCGATCGGCTCGATCCGTCCTACCGCGCCTGACGCGCGGTCACGACCTCCGCGCGAGGGGGCCGCGCAGGAGGTGGCCCGGCAGCGCCCCGGTGGGCTTGCCGTCGCGCAGGACGATCTCGCCGTTCACGACCGTCGCGGAGATGCCGCGCGCCCGCTGCACGAGGCGCCGCGCCCCGGCCGGAAGGTCGTGCACCACCTCGGGCATCTCCGGCGCGATCCTCTCGGCGTCGAAGACGAGGAGGTCGGCCGCCAGCCCTTCCCGGATCAGGCCACGGTCCGCGAACCCCCAGTAGGTCGCGGGCTCGAAGCTCAGCATACGGACCGCCTGCTCGAGCGTGAACGCATGCTTCGCGCGCACCCAGTGGCTCAGCAGGTGCGTCTGGAGGGAGGCGTCCATGATCTGCGAGACGTGCGCCCCGGAGTCTGAGAAGGTCACGACCGTGCGCGCGTGTTGCATCAGCTCGAGCGCGTGGTCCTGGTTCTCGTTGGCAATGGGTTGGAGGAAGAAGCGCTCCAGGCCCTTCTCGAGCGCAAGGTCGATCATGGCCTCGACCGGGTCCACGCCGCGCTCGCGCGCGATCTCGGCCACCGATCGGTGCGGCCCCTCGACCGTGTCGAAGACGAAGATCCATTCGTACGCGGCGGGCCGCGGCTCGGCTCCGATCGCACGGCGCTCCTCGCGCTCCCGCGCGGCCTCGACGAGGCGACGGCGCACCTCGGGATCCCGCAGGCGCTGGCGCTGCTGGTCGAGCGGCAGGGCCCGCAGCTCCTTCCACGCCGGGAGCCGGTCGAACGGCAGATTGGTCTTGAACGAGAGCACCACACTGAGCGCACGGCTGTGCACCTGCGCGAACATCCGGCCGCCTGCGGCGGCGGTCTCCTCGAGCAGGTCGAGGTAGACGCGCCAGACCTCCGGGGCCTCCCGCCGGCTGAACAAGCCCCACGTCACGGGGCGTCCGGTCTCCACCGCGAGGTCGCGCAGCCGCACGTGGTAGTCCCGCAGCCCCTGGGGGTCGTGCGAGGTGCGGCCCACCTCTTCGCCCGCGAGCTCGAAGATGCCCGCGTTCATATCGCCCATCACGCCGACGAGCCGCCGGACCTCCTCCCAGGTGGCGAGCCGGCTCGCGACGGGTCGCCGGTCGGGCGTCTCGTGACTCGGCGAGCGTGAGGTCGTGAAGCCGATGGCGCCGGCGCGGATCGCGTCACGCAGCTCGCGCTCCATCGCGCGGAGGTCGTCCTCGCCAGCCGGCTTCTCGAACGCCCGCTCGCTCATCACGTGGGTGCGCAGGGCCGAGTGACCGATGTAACAGGCGTAGTTGATGCCCTTGGGCAGGGACGCGACGCGATCGAGGAACTCCGGGAACGTGGTCCACGTCCAGTCGATGCCGGCCTCCATCGCCTCGGCGGCGATGTCCTCGGCGCGCTCGAGGTTTCTCATGACGAGGTGCTTGTCGGAGGCGGCGCAGGGGGCGAGCGTGAATCCGCAGTTGCCCATCACGACCGTGGTCACGCCGTGCCAGCAGGAGCAGGTGCCGAGCGGATCCCAGAAGACCTGGGCATCCATGTGCGTGTGCCCGTCCACGAAGCCGGGAGCCACCACCTGGCCGTCCGCGTCGATGACCTCACGGGCGCGCTCCCGGACCCGGCCGATCGTGACGATGCGGCCGTGCCGCACGCCGACGTCGGCCCGGTAGCGGGGCATGCCGGAGCCGTCGATCACCACGCCGTTCTTGATCACCAGGTCGTACGCCATCGCCCGCTCCTCCCGTCCGGGCCCGAGGGGCCACGCTTGTCGCCGTATCGTACTCCGTTGTAGCGGGGGCCGCGAGGCCGGAACACACCGCGGGTGGCGTGCCGTGGGTACGGGGCGGCTCCGTCTAGCCAAGAGCCATCGCGACGTTGAAACGAGGCTCCCGAGGACAACCTCGACCTCGAGAGCCTGCGCCCCTGTGTCAGGAATGACTTACTGAACCGGCGGCGGGGGCGGTGGCGGAGGTAGCGGTGCCGGGTTGGGGATCCAGATCCACTGATACGCGCTGTAGATCCCGTCTCCATGCAGCTCGTACCGACCATTCGGGTACTGGATCACGTTGGGGTACGCGTGTGCGCGCTGGACCACGACAACCGGGGCCGGTGCCACATACACGGGCCGTTCGACGACGACCTCACGAACGTGGGGCCGCGGGTGAAGCAGGGGACCGACGAGCTGGTTGAACACCGCGAACGAGGCCAGCCCGAGAGCCACATTGGTGCCAGTGCTCCCGCCCGCATAGGCCGCCGGGGCAACCGCGCCGACCATCAGGGCGACCGCTGCTGCTATCGCGACGAGCGTGCGCATCGTGTGTCCCTCCCTTCCTGTCGCGTTAGACGCCGGGGCCGCAACGTTGATTTACCGCACCCGATTCCGCCGACCCGAGGTCGCCACGGTGTCAACGCCGGGAGGCGGTCGTTCGTCTAACGGCTGAGATGAAGGTCGTTCAGCCCTCGTCCGTCAAATGCCTAGCAAGGGCGGGTATGAAAAGGTCAGCGATGGCTTCAGTCCTGGCGCTCGCGCTGCTTCTCGTGCCTGTAGCGCCGGGTCTCGCGTGGCACGGGCATTCCGGCGTTCGGACGGGTGTCTTCGTCGGTGTCGGCCCCGCGTTCTGGTGGGGTCCGTACTGGTGGCACTACCCGCCGCCGTACTACGTGTACGCTCCGCCGCCGGTCGTCGTCCAGGAGCCGCCGGTCTACATACAGCAGGAGCCGCCCACCCCGGCGACGCAGTCGTACTGGTACTACTGCGGGAGCGCCAAGGCCTATTACCCGACCGTCCCGGCGTGCCCTGAGCCGTGGCTCAAGGTTCCTCCGAGGTCCGAGTGATGACGCACCACGTCCTTCCCGTCGCGGTCGGCCTGCTGATGACCGCGTGCGCGACGGTGCCCGCCGGGCCGAGCGTGATGGTACTACCGGGCAACGGAAAGAACTTCGAGCAGTTCCAGGCGGACGACGCGGTCTGCCGTCAGTGGGCGGCGCAGCAGACCGGGACGACGACGAAACGGGCCACGACCGAGAGCGCGGTCAGCGGTGCCGCGATCGGGACGGTTCTCGGGGCGGCTGCAGGGGCGGTGGTTGGCGCAGTCGCCAAGAGTCCGGCAACCGGAGCCGCGGTCGGCGCGGGAGCTGGATTGCTCGGCGGGGCGGCGGTGGGCGGGAGCAATGCGCAGGCCGCAGGCACGCAGGTGCAGCACCGCTACGACATGACCTACATGCAGTGCATGTACGCCAAGGGCAACCAGATTCCCATGGCCCGAGGCTCTATCCCGTCGACGTACGTGGGGCAACCCGCCGCCTCGCCGCCGCCCCCACCTCCGCCGCCGCCCGGAACTCCGCCGCCGCCCCCCGGACCCTTGCGGTAGCGCGCTCCCGATGAGCGCCCGCGTGTCGCGTAGCCCCGGGGAGGCCGAACGAACTCTAGCCGACCGGGACAGGAGGAGGGCGATGAGGTCCAGACAGCGGACCGGCGTCGTGAGGATCGCAGTGTTGACCTCTCTCATCGTGCTCGCCGGTGCGTGGGCGCTGGCGCACGCCCAGTCGCCGACGTACATGCACGGGCCCGGGGCCAGGGGTGACGGAGGAATGATGCTGTCGCTTCTGCTCCGGAGCGCGAACCTGACGCCCGAGCAGGAGGCGAAGGTGCGTGAGACCCTGACCGCGCGACGCGCAGCGTCGGGGGCGCTGATCGACCAATTGCGTCAGGCGCAGCGCGAGCTGGCCGACAGGGTGTTCGCGCCTGGCAATCTGGAGGAGGCGGATCTCGCGCCTCAGCTCCAGCGGATCGCGAGCCTCCGAGAACAGCTCGTGCAGGAGAACGCCAGGGTCGCGCTCGAGGTGCGGGCGATCCTGACCCCGGAGCAACTGGCGCGGGCCGCGCAGGTCAAGGATCGCATGAGACAGCTACACAACGAGATGCGACAGCTCATGCAGCCGGGCCGTTCGTAGCGACCCACCGGGGCGGCGAGCGTTCCGCGCGATCGCTCGCCGCCCCGGCAGATCCTCCCGACTCAGGCCTTCGTTAGCTGATCACGGATCGGCAGGCGCCGGATGCGCTTGCCTGTCGCCGCGAAGATCGCGTTGCACAGTGCGGGCGCGATCGGCGGCACGCCCGGCTCGCCCACGCCACCGAGCGGCGCGTTGAAGTCCCCGGGTATGAGGTGGACTCGGATCTCGCGGGGCGCGGCGTCCGTGCGCAAGATCTCGTACGCGTTGTAGTTGTCTTGCTCCACGCGTCCGGCCTTGTAGCTGATCTCCTCCTTCGTGGCGAGGCTCACGCCCATGGTGCAGGCGCCCTGGAGCTGGGAGCGGACGCGATCAGGGTTGATCTGGGCGCCGCAGTCCACGGCTATGTCCACTCGCGGAATCGCCAGCTCTCCCTTATCGCTGACCGCAACTTCTACCACCGCCGCCACGTAGGTCACGAAGCTGTAGACGACGGCGATGCCCTGCCCGCGGCCCTTGGGCAGCGTCTTGCCCCAACCCGCTTCGCGCGCTGCGGTCTCGACGACGCGCCGCATGCGGCCGGTGTCCAGGGGGTACCGTTCCGGATCTTCGCCATGATTCCAGGTATCGCCCATGGTCCGGGGGTCGATGCGTCGGGCGGGACCGATCAGCTCCAGCAAGAAGTCCTTGTGATCGCGCCCCGCCGCCGCCGCGAGCTCGGCGACGAAGGACTGGACGGCGAAGGCGTGAGGAATGTTCGACACCGAGCGGAACCAGCCGATGCGCGTGTGGGCCGTGGCCTCCGGGTTCTCGATACGGACATTGGGAATCACGAAGGGTATGTTGACGGCCGTCATGCCGAGCTCGAATGGCGCCTCGTTCTTCGCCTCCGGGTTGAACGTGGACATGATCGTCGGCGCCACGGTCCGGTGCAGCCACGCCACCGGCTTCCCACCGGCGTCCAGTCCGGCTTCGAGGTGCTCGATCGAGACGGTGTGATAGTAGGAGTTGTGCAGGTCGTCCTCGCGCGTCCACGTGACCTTGACCGGCGCGCCGCTCATCGCCTTGGAGAGCACGGCGGCCTCGATCATGAAATCGGGCTTGGACTTGCGCCCGAAGCCGCCGCCGAGCAGGGTGACGTTGACCTTCACGTTGTCCGCCGACATCCCGAGCCGCTTGGCGATGCGGTCACGGGCGGCCTGCGGCGACTGGATGCAGCCCCACGCCTCGCACTTGCCATTCACGATGCGCGCGGTCGCGGCGGGCGGCTCCATGGTCGCATGGGCGAGATGCGGGATGTAGTATTCGGCCTCGATGCGCCGCGCGGCGCTCGCCATGGCTGCATCGACGTCTCCATCGTTGCGGACCACCTTCCCCGGCTTGCGCGACGCTTGCTCGAGCGTCGCCTTGAAGGCCGTGGAATCGTACGCGGCGTTCGCGCCATCGTTCCACTCGATCTTGAGGGCTTGCCGGCCCTTGATCGCGGCCCAGGTGTTGCGACCGATCACCGCGACGCCGCCCAGCGGGTTGAACTCCGCGGGCGGCGAGCTCGGCTCGATTTCCACCACGCGGACCACTCCCGGCACTTTGAGCGCCTCCGAGGCGTCGTACTTGACCACCTTGCCCCCATAGACCGGCGGGCGCGCGATCACCGCGTAGAGCATGCCGGGGAGCCGCGTGTCGATGCCGTACTGGGCCTTGCCGCTCACGATGTCGGGGCCGTCGACCAGCTTCAGCTCACCCTTACCGATGTAGCGGAAGCGCGACGGATCTTTGAGTCGTAGCGTCTCCCTCGGTGGGACCGGGAGCTTGGCCGCGTCCTTGGCGAGGGCGCCGTATCCGAGACGCCGCCCCGACTGGCGATGCACCACTTCGTGGTTCCGCGCTTCCACCTCGCCCACGGGCACGTTCCAGCGCGTCGCCGCCGCCGTTTCGAGCATCGCGCGCGCGGCCGCGCCGCAGCGCCGCATGGGTTCGAAGAAATGGCGCGTGCTGCGCGAGCCGTCGGTGTCCTGGTTGCCGAAGCGCTTCTGGTCGCCCGGCGCCTGCGCGACGCGCACCCGCTTCCAGTCGGCTTCGAGCTCATCGGCCACGATCATCGGCATTCCGGTGCGGACGCCCTGCCCCATCTCGGAACGGTGACAGACGATCGTGACCGTGCCGTCCTCGCCGATGGCGAGGAACACCAGGGGGTTGTCGATCCAACCGTCGGGCATTCCGTCTCTTCCGTACTTGGGCGGGTCGGCCGCGCGCAGGGCCGCCGGGAACCCGACGGCGAGGACGAGCCCGCCGACCGCGGAGACTCCGGCGAGAAAGCCGCGCCGGCTCACGTTCGCGAGGAGGAGCGAGCTGTCGGACCGCACGTGACTCGGAGCCGAGGTCGTCGAATCGTGGGACGCGCTCATTGCGTCGCTCCTTTCTGGCCGGCCACACGCTGGATAGCGGCGCGAATTCGGGTATACGTGCCACAGCGGCAGATGTTTCCGCTCATCGCCGCGTCGATATCGGCATCCGTTGGCTTGGGGTTTTGCTTGAGCAGTGCCGTGGCGGACATGACCTGGCCGGCCTGGCAGTAGCCGCACTGGGGCACGCCGACCTCGACCCACGCCGTCTGCACGGCCTTGCCGACCCGGTCCGCGCCGATCCCCTCGACGGTCGTGATCTTTCGTTGCGCCGCCGCCGAGACCGGCGTGATGCAGGCGCGCGTGGGTTGGCCGTCCAGGTGCACGGTGCAGGCGCCGCACAGCGCGATGCCGCACCCGAACTTGGTCCCGGTCAATCCAAGGACATCGCGCAACGCCCACAGAAGCGGAGTGTCCGGTGTCACGTCCACTTGTTGCGCTTTGCCATTCACATGAAGCGTTACCATATGACCCTCCTTGGCGACGAGCCTCCGTGGACTCCGGCCGAGCCTGCGCTCGGCCGTTGCCGGCGGTTGCTCTCCGTGTTACTCCGTCGCGGTGACCGTCGCTTCGAACGGCGCCGATCTGATGTCGAGCTCGCCGCCTCCGTGGTAACTGAAGCGAAACACCCCGTGCACGGCGTGGGTGCCGGCGCTCTTCGGCGTGGCGCGAACCGTGAAGACGATGCTGCCGTCCTGAACCGAGCCCGGGACGACCGTCCCCTCGAGCTCGACGCCGCCGTCAGCGGCCGACAGCCTGATGAGCCGGTGGCGGTACGAATCCGTGATCTTGAAGCCTTCGCCCATCGAGATCTTCGCCACGATGATCGCCTTCTCACCCACCCGCGCCGATGCGTTCTCGATGCTGATCACGACGGGCGATTTCGAGTCCGCGGCGGCACTCGGCAGGCCGCTGCATACGACCGCCGTCAACGCGACGAGCGTCACGACCAGACGGCTCACGGGACGCGTCCCCCCTCCGAATCGTGGACTCCGCCCGAGGCGAGCCGGTTGTCGCTGCGGCAACCGGCTCGCCCAGGCGCTTCGTCGCGACACCTACTGCGAAACCGCGAAGACCCAGATCACGCCACCCTGCGGCACGTCCTTCTCCCAGCCGAGAAGATTGGAGAGGAGCCCCTGCTGGAAGGCCGGGTCGACGCCCCAGCCCGACACGACGCTGATGTACTGTGTGCCGTTGACCGCGAAGGATGACGGCGGCGCGACGATGCCGGAGTTCGTGCGGAACTGCCACAGCACCTTCCCGCTGGACGCGTCGAAGGCGCGGAATTGCCGGTCATTCGTCCCGCCCGTGAAGACGAGCCCGCCGGCGGTGGTCAGCATCCCACCCCAGGCCATCGAGTCGGGGAACTGGTGACTCCACGCCCGCTTCACCCCGTTGAGGTCCCAGGCCTGGATCTGGCCGAAGTACTTCGCGCTCTTGTCGACGGCGAAGCCGATGTCGGGGATGTCCACGCCCGTCCACCATTGCCCGGCGACGTACTGCTGGACCTTGCCTTCCATGAACCCGCAGTGGTTGTCGTTGGCCGGGATGAAGAGGCGCCCCATCTTGGGGTTGTAGGCGGCCGAAGGCCAGTCCTTGCCGCCCCAGAGCGACGGACAGAAGTCGGCGCGCTTGCCGGTCTTCGGAATCCGCTCGGCGTAGTATTCGGGACGGCCGGTCTTCGGATCGATGCTCCGGAACACGTTTTGCTTGACGTACGCATTGGCGGAGACGAACCCGATCCGTTCGCGGCTCCGCTCCAGCAGGTACAGATAGCCGTTGCGCGCCGGGTGGACCAGTCCTTTGACGATGCGCCCGTCCTTCTGATAGTCGAGGACGAGCGGCGCGTCCGGCTCGTCCCAGTCCCACGATTCGTTCCACTGGTACTGGAAGTGGCCCTTCATCTTGCCCGTCTCGGGCTCGATGGCGACGGTTGACGCGGTGTAGAGGTTGTCACCCTGGCGCTGATCCCCGAACCAGGGCGAGGCGTTTCCGGTGCCCCAGTAGGTGAGGTTCAGCTCGGGATCATAGGTACCCGTCAGCCAAACCGACGCGCCGCCCCGTTGCCAGGTGTCGCCAGACCACGTGTCGTGCCCGGGCTCGCCCGGGCCGGGAATCGTGTGCGTCTTCCACGCGGGCTCGCCGCTCCGAGCGTCGAAGGCCTGCACGAAGCCTCGGACGCCGAACTCTCCGCCGGAGACGCCGACCATGACCTTGCCCTTCGCGATGAGCGGGGCGAGCGTCATGTAGTAGCCGGTGTGGTAGTCCTCGACCTTCTTTTCCCATGCGACCTTTCCGGTCCTGGCGTCGAGGGCGACCAGGAAGCAGTCCAGGCTCGCCAGGTACACCTTGTCGTCGTACAGGGCGATCCCGCGGCTCGTGTTATGAAGCGCCTTGAAATCCTCGGGCAATTCCCGCTTGTAGCGCCAGAGGAACTTGCCCGTCTTCGCCTCGAGGGCGATGACCTGAGCGTACGGGGTCACGACGAACATCACGCCGTTGTTGACGATGGGCGGTGCTTCGTGGCCCGAGTCCACCCCCGTGGAGAAGGCCCAGACGGGAGTCAACTTCTTCACGTTCCCGGGGGTGATCTGCCCCAGGGGACTGTAGCCCCACCCTTGATAGTTGCCGCGGATCTGCAACCAGTTCTCGGGTTCCGGCTTGACCAGCCGTTGCTCGGTGACCGGGCTGTAGCTGCCCTGAGCCACCGCCATCCCCGGCAGCATCAGAAGGCCGAGGACAGCTGCGAGCGCCAGTAGGGTTCTGCTTGTCTTCACGATCATTCCTCCTCGGTTTGTACGACTGAAACGCGGTGAAGCGGCGCGTCCCCTCATGATGGGCGCTCGCCGCCGACTCGACCCGTGAACCCGCCGGCGACCGTCAAGGCGCCGTCGACCATCTTGATGGGCAGCATGGGGAGCCGCCGGGGCGCAGGCCCATCGACGACCCGGGCGCGGTCCAGAGGGTCGAATTGGCTTGCGTGGCAGGCACAGAAGAGGGTCTTCGCCTGGGCCTGCCACATCGAGACCGGGCATCCCTGGTGGGTGCAGACCGCCGAGTACGCGACGACGCCATCCGCCGCGAGGGCACGAGTCTCCTCGGTCAGCTGGGCGGAGTCGAAGCGGACGAGCAGCGCCAGATTCAGGGTCGACCCGTTTCGCACGACCTTCGTGTGGGGATCCATGGGGTAGGCGAGTTGCTGCGGCCCGCCGAGCGTCAGGTCTTCAACCGTGATGAGCTGCCCCTCCCGGTCCCCAAACGGGAACACGAAGCGGTCACCCTCCTGCGGACGGGCCACTCTCGGGTCGTCGGCCCGGGCGGAGACGCCGTCCATGAAGGAGAAGCACAGCCCCAGCCCGAGGGCTGCCTTCAATACGACGCGACGTCCGTGGGACACTGATCCCATCCCGGGCCGTGGAGACAACGCATAGAACGGAGGCCCCGCGTCTGTCAAGTGGCAACGCGGCAAGACCCATCGGTTATGCCATTCCTGGTGGCGCGCCCCCGCCTCCGTCACAACAGGGCGCACGCCTCGTCGAAGGTGAGCCGCGGCTGTCCCGCACCGAATCTCGACTGGACGTTCGGGAGCCCCGCTGCGATGATCGCGCCGGGCAGCGTGCGCGACGGTCCGTCGGCGCACGGCCGTGGGCTACTCAGGAACGCGGACGCGGGAGGAGCGATCATGCACGTGCAAGACAGTTCGTGGGCGGGAGACTGGGGACTCGTTCCCCTCCGGCTCGTCGTCGGCCTGGTCTTCGTAGTTCACGGAGCTCAGAAGCTCTTCGTCTTCGGTTTCGGCGGCGCCGCGGGCTTCATGGCCAAGGTGGGCATCCCGTTGCCCTCCGTCGCGGCGGTCGTCGTGACGGCCGTGGAGATCCTGGGTGGACTGGCGCTCGTCCTCGGTCTGGGTACCCGGGTGGCGGCGGCCCTCCTGGCGTTCGAGATGCTCGTCGCCATCCTGACCGTCCGCCTCAAGATGGGCTTCGTGGGTGGCTACGAGTTCGAGCTCACGTTACTCGCTGCCAGCCTGAGCCTGGCGCTCCTCGGGGCCGGACCGGTGTCGGTGAGGAAGATCTTCGCGCGCCGTACGGGCACGGCGGCTTAGGTCTCCGAGAGGCCAGTGATGGGACAGGGGTTTGCGCTGTTCGCCGGGGTGGCGCCCGAGATCATCCGCGCGTCGGCCCGCGAGGCCGAAGGGCTCGGCTACACCTCCTTTTGGGTGAACCACCCGGGCGCGACCGATGGGCTGGTCTCGCTCGCGCTCGCGGCGACGGAGACACGGCGGATCGAGCTTGGGATCGGGGTGATTCCGCTCCATACGCGTGGCCCGGACAGCATCGTCCAGGGGGTGCGCGCCAACGGCCTCCCCCTCGACCGTCTCCTCCTGGGGGTCGGAAGCGCGAACCCGGGCGCCCTCAAGCGCGTGCGCGACGGGGTTGCCGCGCTCCGGCCCAAGCTTGCGGCGCGCCTCGTCGTGGCGGCGCTCGGTCCCCAGATGTGCCGCGTGGCCGGCGAGGTCGGTGACGGCGTGCTCTTCAACTGGCTGACGCCCGAGCATGCGCGTCGCTCGGCCGACTGGGTCCGTGCCGGCGCGGCCGCGGCGGGTCGGCAACCGCCGCGGCTCTTCGCGTACGTCCGCGTCGCCCTCGGGGCGGCCGCGGGCGAACGGCTGCGGGAGGAGGGGGCCCGGTACGCGGCGATCCCGGCGTACGCCGCCCACTTCGCCCGCATGGGGGTGAAGCCCGTGGAGACGGCGATCGCGGCCCGGAGCGCGGAGGAGCTCGCGCCTGCGCTCGCGAAGTGGCACGGAGCGGTCGACGAGATCGTGCTCCGCGCCGTCACCGCAACGGACACGGTCGACGAGAACCTGGCGCTGCTCCGCGCGGCACCTCGCCCCACGCGAGGCGAGCCCCGGTAATCGCACACCTCGCCGGCGCCACGGAAGGCTCTGCTATGATTTGAATCGTCTCGACTCGTGCCGTTTCCCGAGGAGGCCGTGGTCTGACGCAGAGATTCGTGCGATTGCTCCTCCTCCTCGGCGTCGCTCAGGCCGGGTGCGCGGGAGTCGCTCGCCCGGCACCGACGCCCCAGGCCCAGGCGCAGGTGTACCTCGATCAAGGCCAAGCCCTCATCGCTCGGGGTGAGATGGCGGCGGCCGTGACAGCACTACGCGAGGCACTCCGGCGTGAGCCCGACCTGATCCAGGCCCGCTCGAGCCTCGGGCTCGCCCTCTACGGCATGGGCGACCTCGACGCCGCCGTCGAGGAGTTGCGCGCGACCCTCCGAAGGCAGCCCGATGCCTTCACGGCTCGGCTCACCCTGGCGAGCGCGCTCGTGGCGAAGCAGGACTGGGCGGCGGCGCGCGTCGAGCTCGAGCACGTCCTCCGAGCGCGACCCGACCTCGGCCAGGCGCACTACGGCCTGGGCGTCGTCCGATACGCGCAGGGCGACCTCGACGGGGCGATCGAGGCGTTCCGTCGTGTCCTCGCGGGCGATCCGCACCACCAGGATGCGCGCTACAACCTCGCGCTCATGCTGAGGCTCGCGCAACGCAATGGAGAGGCCACGCCCGAATTTCTCGCCGCCGCGCAGGCGGGACACGCGCGCGCGCAGTACTTCGCGGGTACGGCGTACGCCGCCGGCCTCGGGGTCGAGCGCGATCTGGCGACCGCCATCACGTGGTGGTTTCGGGCCGCCGAGCAGGGCGTGCCGCAGGCCGACGAGGCGCTCGCGCAGCTCAGACAGGTCGCCCTGGGGCGGGACCGGCGCGCACCCGCGGATCGCGCGAACGTCGAGCAAGCGTTTCGGGACTATCGCGCGGCGCTCTGGCGGGACTTCCCAGGCCTCGCGCCTGACGGAGACGACACGGTCGGCGGCGCCTTGCTCCGGAAAGGGCGCGTGAGCGAGGCGGTGCCGGTGCTCATCCGCGAGGCCGCCGCGCTGAGCGAGCCGGCCGACCGGCTGCTCGAGCGGCTCTGGACAGAGGGCGTCGACGGACTGCTGCCCGCGCACGACGCGCGGATCCTCGGCTACTTCGACCGCGCAGCTGCCGAGGGTCTGCGCTCGCCCGTCCGTTAGGAGTCCTTCGATTCCCCGCCGCGCACTGCCGGCCGCGCTGATCGGGCTCGCGGCGAGCCTGGTCGCTGGCGTCGTCCTCGCGGGGGGCGGAGGTGGCCTGACCGCACTCGATTGGTTGCTCTACGATCGCGGGCTTCACGGGCGCGGGGCGGCCGTCAGCCCCGCGCTCCTCGTCGTCGCGCGCGACCCGGCGAGCGAGGCCCGATTCGGCGCGGGCCCTTGGGACCGTGCGGTGCTCGCTCGGCTCGTCGTGGGCCTGAACCGCGCCGGCGCCGCGGCCATCGGCGTCGACATCCCGCTCGGCCCGCCGAGCGCCCCCGGTCGCGGTGGCGCGTCAAGCGACGCGTTGCTGAGCCAGGCGACCGTGCTGGCCGGGAATGTCGTCTATCCGATCACGCTCGACCTCCATCCGCTCAAGACGGATCTCGTGCCGGCTCTCTCGCCTTCGGAGGCTCATCCGTCGTGGCCGCTCCTCCCTCGGGTCCCACTGGCCCTCCCGCGGGCGGAGCCCGGGGCCCCGCTGCCCGGGCTCGCCCGGCAGGCGAGAGCGGTCGGCCACACGCGGGCGCCCGCCGATCCTGACGGCGTCGTGCGCAGAGTTCCGCTGTTCGTCCAACTGGGCGACCGCGCCGTGCCGGCGTTCGGCTTCGCAGTCGCGACGGTGGTCGCGGGCGTGTCGCCCGATCAGATCGTGGTCGAGCGCGGCTCGATCACGGTGGGGCGCTGGGGTCGGATCCCTGTCGACGACCGTGAGCGGGCGCTCGTCGGCTGGGTCGCCCCTCGGCGGCTCACGGTCGTACCGTTCCTTGACCTCTGGACAGCCGTCGAAGAACGCCGGGCCGAGGCGCTCCGGACCCTGGTGGAGGACAAGATCGTGCTGGTTCTCACCGAGCCCGCACGCGGGGTCCATCGCACACCGGTCGGCTCCGTGTCCGACGGAGAGATCCAGGCGCAAGTGCTCAACGCCGTGCTCACGGGGTCGTGGCTCAGAGAGGCGCCCCTCGGGTGGACGCTGGGCGCCACGCTGGTCATCGCCGCGCTGACGGCGTGGCTCGGCCTGGTACTCTCCTGGTGGGCGGCGCTGGTCGGCGTCGCCGTCCTGTCGTCCGGCTACGCCGGCGCTCTGCTGCTGTCGCCGCCGTTGATCGGCGTCGTCCTGGCGGCGGTCCCGCCGCTCGCCGCGGCGGTCGTGGCCGGGGCCGGCGCGCTCCTGTGGAACCAGCTCGGCTCAGCCCACCGTCTTCACGGCCTCGAGGGTGAGATCGAGACGATCCGTGAGGCGTTGGTGCGCCAGGAGTCGACGGTCGAGGCTCTGGAAGAGGACCTCGAGACGGCGCGCGGTGCGGTGGCGCGATCGACTGGCGCCGAGCGCGACCTCCTCCAGGTCGCCGAGGCGCTCCGAGTCGAGCTCGCGGCCGCGCGTGCGCAGGAGGGGCAGACGCGAAGCCGGCTCGCCGACCTGGAGCGCGAGCTTCGTGCTGCCGACTCCCGACACGTGGAGTTCGACGACGCTGAGCAGGAGCGGCTACGCCGACGGTGCGCGGAGGTCGGGATCGTCACCCGTGATCCCGCGGTGCTGGCGCGCTTCCACGACCTCGAACGGGCGGCGCGCTCCACGTTGCCGATTCTCGTGCTGGGCGAGCCGGGAACGGGCAAGGAGCTGTTCGCGCGCGCGGTCCACCGCTTGAGCCCTCGGGCCGGCGGGCCCTACGTGGCGGTCAATATGGCCGCGATCCCGCTTGAGCTGTTCGAGAGCGAGCTGTTCGGCCACGTGAAGGGCAGCTTCACGGGCGCCGTCGCGGAGCGGAAGGGGTACTTCGAGCAGTCCGACCGTGGAACGATCTTTCTGGACGAGATCGGCGAGCTGCGGGCCGACCACCAGTCGAAGCTCCTCCGCATCCTTCAAGAAAAAACCTTCTACCGGGTTGGGGCGACGCGTGCCACCGCGGTGGACGTGCGGGTCGTCGCCGCCAGCAATCGCGACCTCGAGCGCGGCATCGCGGAGGGCTGGTTCCGCGAGGACCTCTATTTCCGCCTGAAGGGTCTCGTGCTCCGGCTGCCGCCGCTACGCGAGCGACGCCAGGACGTGGGCCCGCTGGCGGCGCGCCTCCTGGAGGACGCCTGCGCCGAGGCGGGCAGGCATGTGACGCTCTCGGAGTCAGCGCTGCGCGCGCTCGAGGGGCACGACTGGCCCGGCAACGTTCGGGAGCTCCAGCACTGTCTCCGCCAGGCTGTCGCGCTCGCCGATCGAGCGGTCCTGGTCGCGGAGGACCTGCGACTCGCCTCGGCGAGCGAGGCGAAGGCCGACGCCGCGGGCGACGCGGCGGTCCTCGTCTGCCTGCGCCAGCACGGGTTCGACATGCAGGCGACGGCGCGGGCGCTCGGCTGGGACCGGAGCACGGTGACGCAGCGGCTCAAGGGGCTGGGCTTTCGCGCGCTCGTCGAGTCCGGCGGCGATCGGCGGAAGGCGGCGCTGGAGCTGGCCGGCGCCCCGGCGCTTGGCCGCGTCGTGGAGCTGAAGCTCTCCGAATACCACGAGCACCTGCTGAGGGCCGTTGAGCCATTCGACTCCGTCGAGGCCGCCCTCGGCGCGTGTCGGCGGCGCTTCAAGAACCTGCCCGACCGGCACTTCCGCTCGCTCGAGCTTCTGGTCCGCCAGCACTTCGAGGGCCGTCCTCGAGGCGCTCGCGGCTGATGAAGGCCGCGGGAGCGGGCGCCGCTTGCCCCGATGCGGGGACCCGCGCGGGGATGCGGGGCTCTCCCCGCATCGAGCGACGGCGCTCCGTCGGGAAGTAGATGAAACCATTCGTTCCGTAGCTCTCCCCCGATGTGGCTCGCGCATTGCTCTGTCTCCTCCCTCAAGGAGGAAACAACATGGCCAACACACACGAGACCACAGAGCCGCCGGCGACCGGGACGCGCGGCGGGAAGGAGCTCGCGATGATCGTCGGGGTGCTCCTGACGGCCGTCGCCGTAACGATCGTGACGTACGGGGTTCGTTCCCGAGGCACGGAGGAGGCCTCGCCCAGGCCGGGCGCCGTCGCGACCGCGCCGGCCCAGGTGCCGACGGTCCCGAACGCGGCGGCCTCCGCCCTGACCGACGCCACGGTCGTCCACACCGACGTCTACTTCGACTTCAAGAGCGCCCGCCTGCGGGCGGACGCCGTCCGCATCTTGCAGGAGACGGCCGTGGTCGTCGACCGGACGAGCGCCTGGGTGGTGCTCGTCCAGGGCCACGCCGATCGTCAGGGCCCGCCCGAGTACAACAAGGTCCTGGCGCAGCGGCGAGCGGAGGCCGTCAAGCAGTTCCTGGTCGAGCTTGGCGTTCCGGACGCCTCGGTCAAGGTCGCCACGATCGGGCAGGACGGCGCTCTGTGCGACGACCCGAGCAAGGAGTGCCAGCAGATCAACCGCCGGGTGCACGTCGAGATCCGCAAGCTTGCCCACTAGCTTCGTCGCCTCGTCGGAGGGGGCGACGTCACAGGCGTGCCCCGAGGGCGCGACGGCCCCCTCCGACACCCGGCGCGGTCCAGCTCGCGTACGGGAAACCCCCGAGCGACACTCAGATCGTTGACAGCCCAACGGCGTGGCGCCTAGAGTAGCAACGCTGAATTCACAGACCGACCACCGGCGGCACCGGTGGCGATACTCGCATGCTGGGTCGAGCGGTCGGGAAGCGACCGGCCGCGGTAGGGAGTATCAAATGGCGAGCGGTCAGGCGTCCCCTCACGTTCAGCCGGCATCTCGAGTCAAGGTCGTGCTCTCCGCCGCGGGTCTCGTCCTCCTCGCCGGCGTCGTGACCGTGGCGGCGATTCTCGAGATGAAGGCGAGTCGTGCCGTCACGTCCGAACCCCAGACGCGTGTCGCGGCGCCCGAGCCGCGACCTCCGCTCACCCGCGCAGAGGAGGCGTACGTCCGCGCGCTCTGGCCCATCCACGGGGAAGTCGAGCGCAGCTCGGTACGGATGAGCCTCGCCCAGATCTCCTACAAGACGCGCGACATGGGGACGGTGCAGCTCAAGAGCAGGGTCGACGAAGCGCTGGCGAGCTATCGCCGCGCCGAGAAGTGGCTCGGCACACTCGAGCCGCCGCCGTCGTTGCGGCGCTCCCACGACGAGTATCTGGCGGCGGTCCGCTTGTTCCAGAAGTCCGCCGTCGAGGCGCGCAGGATGTTCGACGACGGCAACGACGACCACCTCCGCGCCGCATATCCGCTCGGCCTCGCAGGGAGCAACAAGCTCCGGGAGCTGGGGGAGAGGTTCTGGCCCGAGGAGTTTCCACCCAACTAGATGATCACCTTGCTCTCGCTGATCTCCCTCGGATTCTTCCTCGGCATGCGTCACGCGACCGATCCCGACCACGTCCTCGCGGTCAGCACGATCGTGACGCGACAGCGGACGCTCCGCGCGGCCCTCCTGATCGGCATCCTCTGGGGCGTCGGACACACGCTGACCATCGTCGTCGTGGGCGCCGCGATCATCCTGTTCAGCGTGGTCATCCCGCCCCGGCTCGGCCTGACCATGGAGATGGCGGTGGCCCTCATGCTGGTCGTGCTCGGCATGTGGAACCTGACGGGAGTCCTCCAGCGAATCCGCGAGGCGCTGACGTCTCGGGGGGCGCGCACGGGCGGACTCCACATGCATCCTCACACCCACGGCGATTATGTCCACAGTCACTCGCACGGGCACGAACCGGACGATCACGGGCACCGTGACGATCAAACCCCGCAGGCGTGGCTGGACCGGCGGCTCGGCCGTCTCGGTCTCTACCATCTTGTTCGTCCCCTCGTCGTGGGGCTGCTGCACGGGCTGGCGGGATCGGCGGCCGTCGCGCTGCTCGTTCTCGCGATCATCCAGACTCCCGGATGGGCCGTCGCGTACCTTGTGCTGTTCGGGCTCGGGACGATCGTCGGGATGATGCTGATCACCGTCGCGGTCGCCGCGCCCATGCTCTATACGGCCAGGCGGCTCTCGGGCATTGACCGGCGCCTGCGGATCGCCTCCGGTCTCCTGAGCCTCGGATTCGGGTTGTTCCTCGTGTACCAGATCGGGTTCGTCCATGGCCTCTTCACCGGGCGCCCGAGCGGGTCTCCGGAGTGATGTCGCTCCGCGGCGCGGCTCGCGAAGGTCGAGGCGCGACAAGCGAGTCCCGCCTGTCGTGGCGAGCGCGCCGGCCCTGTCATCGGAGCGTCGCCACGAGGCGCGCGGCGTTCGTCGTCAAGACGAGACCGATCCCGACGATCACCAACGCCAGGCCGATCTGCACCCCGGCGACCCACCGGCTCGTGAGCCAGGCGAGCAGCATTCGTCCCACTCGCACCGCGACCAAGCCGACGACCACGAGGACCGACGCGAACCCCAGACTGAAGACGAGGACGGTGAAGAGCCCGAGGAGCAGCTTGCCGCTCGCGACCGCGGCGAGCAGGATGGCCAGCGCGCCCGGATCCGGCAGCAATCCGCCGGCGACGCCGAGCCCGAGCAGGATGCCGAGTACTCGGCCGGGCGCGCGTCACCGTCTCGAGGTCGTGCGTGTGGTGTCGACCCCACGCGTGGCGGTGCAACGGCGTACTCCCGTCGGCTTCACCCCGGGCGATCGACAGGAGGCCCCACTGGCTTCGCAACATCCAGAGACCGATGCCGACGACCAGGCATCCGGTCCCGACGGCGAGATACGCCTCGACTCGCTCCGATCAGCCAGGTGGAGCCGAGGGTCGCCAGGACGGCGACCAGCACGATCCCGCTCGTGTGCGACAGCGTGACGAACAGCCCGAGGACGAAGGCGTCGATCGGGCGTCCGCGCACGCCGACGATGTAGGACGCTGCGATGGTCTTGCCGTGCCCGGGCGTCGCGGCGTGGAGCGCTCCGAGCCAGAAGCTCGTCGCGAGGTAGAAGAGAGCCTCAGCCATGCGTCTCGGTCAGCCGCGGAGATCGAGCAGCAGCGCGGCGTGGTCGCTCGGGGTCGCCGCGCGCGGTCGCGCTCGCCGCCCCCAGTCGTAGCGGACGCCTCGGAGACGCGGTTGCAGCTCGTGGTTCACGAAGGCTTGATCGATCCGGAAGCCGTTCCCCCGGTTCGGTGAATACCAGGTATAGGCGCGCGCCCGGCCGCGCACGAGCCGGAACGCGTCGCGCCATCCGAGTCGCTCGAGGGCGTCCAGCCAGGCCTCTTCTTTCGGTCCGAACACGGGGGTCTCCTCGTCGATGCCCGGGCGGCCGGAGTTGGTGTCGCCGAGCATCAGGAGCGGGCCGCGGCGCCAGCGACCGAGCCAGGCGAGCAGTTCGGCGTAGAACAGGTCCTTGCGGCCGCTCACGCGATTCGGGACGTGCATCGCGCCCAGTGTCAGGGGGCGTGGGGCTTCGACGACGGCGGAGAGCCAGCGGCCCGGCCCCTCGGGCTCCGCTCCGAGGCGCAGTCGACGCAACGGCCAGCGCGCGGCGATGAGCAGGCGATTCGCCGCCGGCCGCGCGCGATCCGCCGTCGTGCATTGATGCCCGAGGCCGAGCGCGGCGAGGGAGCGCGCCAGCTCGAGGCTCGGCGGCGTGGCGCGAAACTCGCACAGCGCGACCGCGTCCGGCGCCCAGCCCGCGAGCTGGCGGGCGATTCGCTCGACGCGCGTCCCGCCGCCGGCCCGGATGTTCCAGAAGACGATTCGCATGCGCGGGCTCGCGTCGGCGCCGGACCCTACGGCTTGCGCAGCGACGTCTCCAGGAGCTCGAGCGCCGCCTTGGCGAACGCCCACATGTTCGTCTCCCGATCGCCGTGCCGGGTCTCCAGCGTGACGGCCCGCTCGACCGGCCCCGTGACCGCCAGACACGCGTGGCCCGGCGCGTCGCCGTAACGGTTGCCCGTCGGTCCGGAGGCACCCGTCTCGGCCAATCCCCACGTCGCCCCCACGAGCTCGCGGATCGTCCGCGCCTTCAGGAGCGCGTACGCCTCGGTGCTCGAGCGGATCGACTTGACCGACTCGTCCTCCACCCGCAGCAGCGCGCGCCGCGCCGCCTGCGTGTAGATCACCGCCCCGCCCAGGAAGTAGGCCGAGGCACCGGGTACGGCGAGCAGCGCGGCCGAGATCAGGCCTCCCGCCGACGATTCGGCGACCGCGATCGTCTCCTTCCGCTCCCTCAAGCGCGCCCCGAGCGAGGCGGCGATCGTCGTCAGCTCGCCCATGGGATCCGGCTCGCGCGTCAGGCGCGGGCGGCCGGCGCGGAGCGGGACACCACGTCGACGGCCTCCGCGAACGCCGTGAGCGTCCGGGCTACGTCGTCGTCGCCATGGGCGAGCGTGACGTAGATCTTCGACACGCCTTTCACGACTCCCCGTCGCAGGCACTCCGCGTTGAAGGCCTTGAGGCGCGCGCCGTCCGCCGTCAGCATCGCGCGGTAGTCGGTGATCGGCCGGTCCGTGAAGACGACGTCGAAGACCGCGGTCTCCCCGATCACCTGCGCCTCCAGGCCGGACTTCCGGACGATCTCGGCCAGGCCGTCACGCAGCGCACGTCCGATCCGCTGGAGCTGCGCGTACGCGCCGGGCTTCCGCAGCTCGGCGAGCGTGGCGAGCCCCGCGACCGCGGCGATCGGGTTGCCGCTGAGCGTGCCGACCTGCGCGACGAACTCCGGCGTGCCTTCCAGCCGCGGGTCGAAGGCGCGCATGATCTCCCGCCGGCCGCAGACCGCGGCGAGCGGGAAGCCGCCGCCGATGATCTTGCCGTAGGCGGCCAGATCGGGAACGACGCCGTAGTATTCCTGGGCGCCGCCGTAGGCGAAGCGGAACCCGGTGACGACCTCGTCGAAGATCAGCGGGATCCCGTGGCGTCGCGTGAGCGTGCGCAGCCCCTCGAGGAAGCCCCGCTGGGGCGGGATGAGCCGCTGGAACGGCTCGACGATGACCGCGGCGAGCTCGTCGGCGTACACCGCGAGGAGCGCCTCGACGGTGGCGAGGTCGTTGTAGGGGGCGATCAGCACCTCGCCCTCGAGGACGTGCGGGATGCCGGCCGAGTCCGGCGTGGCCGCGGGAAAGGCCTTCGGCGACCTCGGCGCCGCGCTCATCAGCGCGTAGTCGTGGCCGCCATGATAGCCGCCTTCGAACTTCATGATCTTGTCGCGCTTCCGATAGGCGCGCGCCACGCGAAGGGCGAAGAACGTCGCCTCGGTCCCGGTCGACGTGAAGCGCACCTGCTCGGCGCACCGCACCGCGCGGCAGAGCTCGTCGGCCAGGTTCACGATGGGCTCGTTCACGAGGAAGTAGGTGGTGCCGTGCTCGAGCGCCTCTCGCACCGCGGCGACCACCGCCGGGTGTGCGTGGCCCAGGATCAACGGGCCGGAGCCCATGAGGTAGTCGATGTACTCGCGCCCGCTCACGTCGTAGAGCTTGGATCCCGCGCCGCGCCTGACGACGAACGCGAGATCGTCCGGGAACCACGACGACCCGAGGACGCCGCCGGGCAGCGTGCGGGCCGCGGTTTCGAGCATGCGCTTCTCTTCGTCCGATCGCGAGCGGTCCATGTCGTGTCTTCCTCCCGGGCGATCGCGCGCCCTCTCGTAGCCGCCAGCTTACAAGCTTCCGCGTGCCCGCGCGAGGCCGATCGAGTTCTTGAACCGCCCGCTCGGGCCACCTACACTGGCGCCACCCCGGCACCGGAGGGTGGCATGAGAGAGCTCGTCTTCGCCCTGGAGTTCAGAGGAAGCGCGGGACCCGTGTCCGGCGGCGAGGGCAGGCGCCGGGCCAGGACGTCGGCCACGAGCCAGGTGCTTCGCACGCGGCTCGGGTCCGGCGACGTCCAGGCGACGGTCGAGCCCGCCGGCGAGGGGATCGCGGTCTTGGAGTCGGAGGTGCTGGCCACCGGAGAAGGGACGTTCGTCGAGTCGGGCACCATTAGCTACGGCGACGCAGGCCGCGTCGCGTTTCGAACGGTCGGGCAGGGCGTGACCGGGGCGAGCGCGATCGCGGGCCTGCGACACGGCGCCGTGATCTGGGAGGTGATGCGAGGCGAGGGTCGACTGGCCGGGGCCCAGGGGTTGATCACCTCGAACTTCACGGTCGGGCCCGACGGCCAGGTCATCGATAACCACTTCGTCCGACTCTTCCTACCCTCGTAGCTTCGAGGAGAACCGACATGACACGACAGTCCAGCTATTCGCGTCGGCAGTTCTTTCGCGTCGGCGCCGCCGGCGTGGCGGCCACCGTGGTCACGGCACCGCGCCGCGGCCGCGGCGTCGCCCACGCGGCCGTCCAGGGTCCGCCGCCCCTCAACACGGCGCCGCGGGTCTTGCGCAAGCCGCCACTGGACGAGCTCGGACGCATCGCGAAGTCCTACGATCTGGATCTGAGCACCGAAGACCTGGCATCCTTCCGCACCCTGATGGATGGCGTCCTCGCGTCCTACCGGCGCCTGGATCAGTTCGCGGAGCCGACGCTGCCCGTCAAGTATGCTCGCAACGCGGGCTCCCGCCCGCCCGCGTCCGAGAACCGGCTCAACGCGTGGTACTGGAAGTGCTCGATCAAGGGCGCGCCCTCGGGACCACTGGCGGGTAAGAAGATCGCGATCAAGGACAACGTGTGCGTGGCCGGGATCCCGATGATGAACGGCTCCGCCGTCCTCGAAGGGTACGTGCCCGACGTCGACGCGACGATCGTCACCCGGATCCTCGACGCCGGCGGCGAGATCGTCGGCAAGGCCGTCTGCGAGCACCTCTGCTTCTCCGGGGGCAGCCACACCTCCGACACCGGGCCGGTGCTGAACCCGCACGATCCGAAGCGCTCCGCCGGCGGCTCCTCGAGCGGGAGCGCGGCCCTCGTGGCCGCCGGAGAGTGCGATATGGCGATCGGTGGCGACCAGGGCGGGTCGATCCGGATCCCCAGCTCGTATTCGGGCGCCGTCGGCCACAAGCCGACGTACGGTCTCGTCCCGTACACGGGCGTCTTCCCGATCGAGCTGACGCTCGATCACACGGGCCCCATCGCGCGCACGGCGGCCGACTGCGCCGCACTCCTCGAGGCGATCGCGGGCCCCGACGGCCTCGATCCCCGACAGTCGGGCGCGGTCCGCACCGAGCCCTACACGAAGAAGCTCACCGGCGATGCCCGCGGCGTTCGGATCGGCATCGTGAGGGAGGGCTTCGGCTGGCCGAACTCCGAGCCCGACGTGGACAAGATGGTGCGAGACGCTGGCGCGCGTCTCACCCGCGCTGGCGCCGCCGTGACCGAGGTCTCCGTTCCCCTGCATCGTGACGGGATTCACATCTGGAACGCGATCGCGGTCGAGGGCGCCACGATGCTGATGGTCGCCGGCAACAGCATGGGGACGAACTGGAAGGGACACTACACGACCTCGCTTCTGGACTTCTACGGCCGGAGCCGTCGGGCCCGGGCGAACGACCTCTCCGAGACGGTGAAGCTGGTGATCCTGCTCGGCCAGTACATGCAGGACAACTATCACGGCCGGTACTACGCGAAGGCGCAGAACCTCGCCCGGGTGCTCCGGGCGGCGTATGACGAGGCCCTCGGGAGCGTCGATCTTCTCCTGATGCCGACGCTGCCCCTGAAAGCGACGCTGCTGCCGGCACCGAACGCGAGCCGCGAGGAATACGTCGCCCGGGCGCTCGAGATGATCACGAACACCGCGCCCTTCGACGTCACCGGGCACCCCGCCGTCACGGTCCCCGCGGGGATGTCCGCGGGACTTCCCGTCGGAATGATGCTGATCGGCCGGCACTGGGAGGATGCGACGGTGCTGCGCGCCGCCGACGCCTTCCAGAAGCTCACTTAGATAACTCGGAGGGGGGCTTAGAGGCGCAGGGCGAGCCGCTTGCTGACGCGCCCGCCCTGGATGTGGTTGTTGACGTAACCCTTCGACTGGTTGCGCCCGGGATCTCCGGCGACCACGATGCCGATCCATGCGGCTCGCGGAAACACGCGCACGGGCCGGTCGGGATCGCCGGACCCCGCGTACTCGGGCGGAAGCGCGCCGGACTCCGCCAGCGCCTTCAGGCTGAACGCCGTGCTCCCGAGATGCCACGCGTACCTCTCCACCTCGCGCGCGGGGATCGTGACGTTCTCGTGGAGGTAGGCGCGCACGTCGTCCTTCGTCCACCCGTCGGCCGCGATGACCCGCGCGATGCTCGGGCCGATGACCAGCAGTGGCTGCCACCGCGCGTACTTCATCCCCGTGAACGACCAGTAGGCGCACGCCCGCCCGAAGACGTCGGCCAGGACCTGGACGTGGTCGAGCGCGCGCGTGCCTGCGGTGTAGATCGGCGGGCTCGAGCTCACCACGCTCTGCACCGTCACGGCGCCGTCGTCCTTGGCGAACCCCTGGTCCTGCCCGAAGGTCGTCCAACCGATCTCGGCGGCCGCGTCCTCGTCCTCGGCGAGCGCCACGTTGAAGGTGGCGGCGATGCTTCCCTTGTCGCCGGCGCCCGGTGGAATGCGGAGCCCGGCGACGTTCCGGAGATAGAGACGCAAGAACCGGCCGAGGCTCGTGTTGGCCTGCCGGCCGACGCGCATGACGCCCTGGCCGCGGTTGAAATCGAGCGCCTTCGCGACGGCGCCACTCACGATAATGAGCGGCTCCCAGCCCGGGGTCGATCCCGCGTCCTGCACCCTGAACTCCGGTTCGGCGATCGCCTCGACCACCGCGATCAGAAGGGGCATGTACTCCGGACGGCAGCCGGCCATCACGCCGTTGACCGCGATACTCCAGACGGTGGCGGCGCGATTCTCGGGCGAGAGGGTCCCGATCACCTCGGCGGGCGACCGATCCGCGAACTCGAGAAAGCGCTCCACGCGCGGAATCGTGGGAGGGATCACCGGCAGTCCGTCGGTCCACAGGCGCGCGTAGAAGAACTCCTGGACCTGGTCGAGCGTCCCGCGAAAGACGACGTCGCGGGCGGCGGGCTCGACGGCGCGGGTCAGCGCCGTCTCCACGGGCCGCGCCAAGCCGTCGACGATCGCGTCGATGAGCCGCTCGACCTTGGCGCGCACCGTCTCGGGGCCATCGGTCATCGGCACGCCGGGATACTCGGCGATCGGGAGCGCCGGCATGCCGACGCCCTTGGCCACGACGGCGGCCTGCTCCCGGAACGGCGTGGTGACGATCGAGACGCTCGGGACACCGGCCCGCTCGGCGATCGCCGCGGCCCGCAGCACGGCGGGCGTGCAGCTCCCTCAGGCGCCGACGGCGGAGATGACGGCGTCGCAGCCGTGCTTGCGGAGCAGGGCCGGGAGGGTCGCCGCCAGCTCCGCTTCGTCGCGGCCGTGGGTCGAGCCGAGCGTCTCGTAGTCGACGAACCGAACACCGGGATAGCGCTGCGCGAGCGCGCGCCGGATGAGCGGGAAGATCTCCTCGCCCTTGAAGAGGTAATCCCACAGCTCACCGATCGTCTTGCCGGCGAGATCGGGACTGCGCGAGGCGAGCGCCGTCGGGGCGGCCGCGGACGGCGCGAGCGGCCAGACGACTTCGTAGACGGGCTCTCGATCGGCGGTCGTCATGCTCTCACTCCCGGTAGTCCAGGCCGGCCGCGGCGAACCGCGACTTGAAGGCGGGTCGCGCCAGGAAGGCGATGAACGCGCGCGCCGCCTCCGGCACGGCACTGCGCGCGGCGAGGCCGGCCGAGTAGGTGGTGATCTTTTGCAGGTCTTTCGGCAACGGACCCACCAGGGCGACGCCCTTGACGGGGACGATCTCGCTGATCTGGTGCGCGACCAGCTCGACCTCCCCCTTGGCGACCAGCTCCGCCGGGTAGCCCCCAGGCACGAGCCGGGTCTTCGCCTTGACCGCCTCGGCGATGCCCAGCCGCTCGAGCACGCCCGCGAAATGGATCCCGCTGGTGCCGCCCTGGGCCGGGTCAACGTAGACGAGGGACCTCGCGGCGCGCAGGGTCTGCGTGAGGGCCTCGGGCGTGGAGATGTCGGGCTTCGGCGCGCCCTCGCGCACCGCGATGCCCATTCCCGTTCGGGCGATGTCCGTCCTGGTGCCGGGGATGACGGCCCCCTGACGCGTCATCTCGTCGATGGCGACATCGCTCATGATGACGACGTCCGCGCTCTCGCCGGCCGTCAGCTTCTGGCGGATGGCGCCGACCGTCCCGAAGGCGAGCGCCACGGTGTGCCCCGTCTCCCGACGGAACTCTTCGGCCAGATCGGTCACGATCGCCCTCACCGCGCCCGCGCTCAGGACCCGGACCTCCGCCGCCTGGGCGTGGTCCACGCCCGCCCCCACCGCCACGGCGATCAAGAGCGCACCGAGCCTCCGCATCAGGGTCCTCCCCTTCGAGGGTACGTCGCCTTGCGCACGGCGTTGTCGACGAGAGCACCGGGCGGCGCCGACACTATCGCAAACGTTCTCGCGACGCAATGCGGGCTCGCTGAACCCCCGTCAGGCGATCTTGATGATCCCCGGCTCGACCGGCTTGAACCGGTCGGCGACCAACGGATCGTGGCCCGCGACGATCAGCCGCTCGGCGCCGGCGAGGGCGTGGATCGTCTCGAAGGCCGCGAGCATCTCGGGCAGGCTCGTGACGATCTGGACGGGCTGGCGCGTCTCCACGTTGCGGTAGAAGTGCGCGGCATCGGAGGTGAGCACGACCGTCCCGCGTCGGGTCTGGACCGTGACGATCTGGAGCCCCGCGGTGTGGCCGCCGACGCGATGGACGCCGATCCCGGGGAGCACCTGGCGGTCGCCGTCGATGATCCGGACGCGGTTCGCATAGGTCAGCGTCACCAGCCGCGCGAGCGCCCCGACGTTCGCCGATTGGCGGAACGCCGGCGCGTGGCCGTACGGCCCAGTCCAGAAGGCCACCTCGTCCTGCTGGATCCAGTACTCCGCGCCGGGGAACAGACTGTGCCCGGCCCAGTGGTCGTAGTGGAGGTGCGTGATGAGCGCCACGGGCACGTCCGCCGGCTTCACGCCCGCGCGCTCGACCATCGCCGCCGGGCTCACGTAGCCCCGGATCCCGCGCTCCCGCGCGTCGTCGTCGAGGAACCCGGTGTCCACGAGGATCGGATGAGCGCCACCGAGGATCAGCCAGACGTAGTAGTGGAGCGTGATCGGCTCGTGCGACGCCTCGCGGTAGAAGAACTGGCAGGCCGTCGTGTCCCGCTCTCCGTACTTGAGCGCGTACACCTCGTACATGGGTCACCTCGCTCGCGTGGTCGTCCTTCGTCCGGCTCGATTGTATGGCAAGCTGTGGCAGCCCAACACGAGGGGGTCGACGGCTCATGAGCGGACGACTGAGCGGCAAAATCGCGATCGTGACCGGCGCCGGTTCGCGGGGCCCCGGCCTCGGGAACGGCAAGGCGACCGCCCTGCTCTTCGCCCGGGAGGGGGCGAAGGTCCTGTGCGCCGATCAGATGAAGGAGCGCGCCGAGGAGACCGTCGGGTTGATCCGGGGCGCTGGGGGTGAGGCGTTCGCATTCACCGCCGATGTGACACGTGCCGCCGAGTGCCGGGCGATGGTCAAGATCGCGGTCGAGCGCTGGGGGGGCCTCGACATCCTCCACAACAACGTCGGCATCGAGTCGCGCAAGGATCTCCTCGAGACGCCGGAAGACGAGTGGGACCGCGTGATGGCCGTCGACCTCAAGTCCATGTTCCTCGCCACGCAGGCGGCGGTGCCGGCGATGCTGAGCCGCGGCGGTGGCGCGGTCGTCTGCGTTTCCTCCATCGCGGCGCTGCGGGGCCACGGACGCACCGCGTACGCCACGGCGAAGGCCGGCGTCATCGGGTTCGTCCGCTCCATCGCGGTCCAGCTCGGTCCCAAGGCCATTCGCGTCAACGCCATCGCGCCGGGTCCCGTGTGGACGCCGATGGTGGAGGACCTCGGTCCCGACGCCCGCGAGCGCCGGCGGCGCGCCAGTCCCCTCGGCACCGAGGGGACCGGCTGGGATGTGGCCTGGGGCGCCGTCTACCTCGCGAGCGACGAGGCGCGCTGGGTCACGGGCCAGACACTCATCATCGACGCCGGGCTCACGCTGACGACCCGCGAGGGTTCGCTCGGCTTGCCGTCGCCAGGAGGTCCGTGAGCGGAGAGAGCCGGAGAGAAAGGAGCGAGACCAGGTCATGAAGATCGGGTTCATCGGCCTCGGCACCATGGGGCGTCATATGGCGTCCAACCTGATCCGGGCGGGCCACGCGCTGGTGGTCCACGACGTGCGACGGGAGGCGGCGGCACCCCACCGCGACGCGGGCGCCGGCTGGGCCGACACGCCCCGCGCGGTGGCGGAGGCGACCGACGTGGTATTCACGTCGCTGCCCGGGCCTCCCGAGGTCGAGGCGGTCGCGCTCGGCGAGCAGGGGCTTCTCACAGGGCTCGCGCCGGGCAAGGTCTACTTCGATCTGACGACCAACGCGCCCGCCCTCGTCCGCCGGATCCACGCGGGCTTCACGGCGCGGGGGATCCATATGCTGGACGCTCCGGTGAGCGGCGGCCCGCGCGGGGCCGAGACGCGGCGGCTCGCCCTCTGGGTCGGGGGCGACGAGGCCGTCTTCAAGCGCTACAAGGCGGTGCTCGATGCCATCGGTGATCAGCCCTACTATGTCGGGCCGATCGGCGCGGGCTCGATCGCGAAGCTCGTCCACAACTGCGCGGGCTATGTCATCCAGACCGCGCTGGCCGAGGTCTTCACGTTGGGAGTCAAGGCGGGTGTCGATCCGCTCGCGCTGTGGAAGGCCGTCCGCCAGGGCGCGGGCGGGCGACGCCGCACGTTCGACGGCCTGGCCGAGCAGTTCCTACCGGGTCGGTTCGAGCCGGCGGCGTTCGCGCTGCGCCTGGCGCACAAGGACGTCACCCTGGCGGTCGGCCTCGCCCGCGAGCATCGAGTGCCGATGCGGCTCGCCACGATCACGCTCGAGGAGCTCACCGAGGCGCTCAACCGTGGCTGGGGCGAGCGCGACTCGCGGGTTGCGATGCTCCTTCAGGAGGAGCGCGCCGGTGTCGAGATTCGCGTGCCCGACGCCGCGATCCGTCAAGCGCTCGAGCTCGGGGGATGAAGACCGCGCGGGGGGCGCGCTACCTCACCCTCCGCCTCGTGAGGTACTGACGGAGCGCCGTGTCCACGAGCTCGTGGAGGGGTAGGCCATTCTCCACCGCGCAGCGAACGATGCGGCGTTTGACCGTGGAGTCGACCCACACGTGCATCCGCCGACTCAGTGGATTCGCCGGTCTGCCGACTCGCCGTTTCTCGTCCGTCATCGCCAGCAATCTCATCGAGGGCCTCCCTAGGAATTGATTTTGCGAATATTGGCCCCCGCCGCCAGGGCGGGCAATCGGGTGAATACCGGAAAATGGCGGGAGGGAAATACCGGAAATGCCCCGTCCGGCGGGGCGCCGAGCCCCTCTCGAGCGCTCGGGAGTCCCGCGGGAGGGCACCGATCTGTGCCGGTGCCGGTCTGTGCTATTGTCGCGGTCGCATGCGGACGGTACGGATCGAGGAGCGCGATCTGGGCAAGACGGGGCTACGGGTGTCCGCCCTCGGGTTCGGCTGCGGAAACGTCGGCGGGCTGATGATCCGCGGCAGTGTCGCCGAGCGCGAGCGCGCCGTCGCGCGCGCCGTGGAGCTGGGGGTCAACTACTTCGACACCGCCCCCTCGTACGGCGACGGCCAGTCGGAGCTGAATCTCGGGACCGCGCTGAAGGCGGTTCGGGCGCCCGTCTACGTCGGCACGAAGTTCCGGCTGGACGCGGCGGACCTGCGTGACGCGCGTCGCGCGATCGGTCGCTCGCTCGACGCCAGCCTCCAGCGTCTCGGCCGGGAGCGCGTCGATCTCCTCCAGCTACACAACCCCCTTGCCGAGCGCCGCGCCGAGAGCGCGCTCGCCGTGGGCGACGTCATCGCCGAGGTGGTCCCGGCGCTCCTGGCTCTCCAGGCGCAGGGCAAGACGCGCTTCTGGGGCATCACGGCGCTCGGCGACACGCCCGCACTGCACCGGCTCGTCGGCGCGGCGCCGCTCGACACCGCGCAGGTCTGCTACAACCTGCTCAACCCCAGCGCCGGCCTCGAGGTCCCCTCGGGCTTCCCCGCCCAGGACTTCCGGCGCCTGCTCGGCGCGGCGCAGGAGCGACGTGTCGGCGTCATCGTGATCCGCGTGCTCGCCGCCGGCGCGCTGAGCGGTGTGACGACGCGTCATCCCGTTGCGGTGCCGAAGGTGGATCCGATCGCCACGGGGCCGGACTACGCGAGCGACGTCGAGCGGGCCCAGCCGCTGCGGACGCTCGTCACGGACGGCCACGTCGAGAGCCTCGTCGAGGCCTCGCTCAGGTTTCCCCTGAGCAACCCGGCCGTCTCCACCGTGCTGCTCGGCTACTCGAGCCTGGCGCACCTCGAGACCGCGGCCGCCGCCGTCGCCAAGGGCCCGCTGCCCGCCAGGGCGCTCGACCGGCTGACCGCCGTGTGGGCGCTATCTGGACGCTGACCAAAGGTCGGCCAGTAGCGGCACACCTGGGCGTGGGCGAGGATGGTGGGCGTCAAATCGTTGCCGCAAAGTGGGCAGCGGAACACATCGGGATCCGCGCGCGGAATCCAGCGGAGCTGATAGGTGTTCTGACACTGCTGGCAGGGGACGACGTGATGGCCACAACAGAGAAACAGGATCGCCTGTGCCTTAGGGTCGAGGAAGTCGATGTGCGCCAGGGCACGGGGGACCACGATCCACCTCCCGGCCTGGAGTTCCGCGTCCATGTCGGCGCGCTGCCGCCGATCGGCGCGGCGTCGCTCCAATCCGTGACCGTTGGCTATGGCCCGTCGCTCTCTGGACCGGCGATCGGGGATCACGCGCACGTTCGCGGCGTCGCCGAAAGCGTGGCTGAGCGACCGGCACAGCTCCAGCTTGGCCCTGGGGACGATGATGATGAGGGACTGCTCGGCGTTCCCTACGGCGATTTCGGAACCCGCGTCACCCTGCATACCCCGCCTCCCTGTTGCGGATCTCCAGCTTACTCGCGCGTCCTTGAGAACGAAACTTTTTCGTGCGCGTCTGGACCGCTGTGGAACCGGTTGAAAAGCATGGCGAAGACGCCATACCCGGATGGGGGATCTTCATGACGCCACGAAGTCCCGTCCTTACGGTGGCTCCCGAGTTCCTCGTGATCGTGGCCGCGGACCGCTCGGACCTCTTCCCTCGGATTCGCCGCCAGTTCCTCGACGATCCGCGCGTACACGTGATCCTCGACCGACGCCAGTGGGAGCGAGGCCACCGGGCGCGGAACCAGTCGGCCGATCGGCGGCCGGCTGATCAGCGGCGTGCGCCTGATTACTGGGAAGACCCTCGGTACCACCCCGTGGTGTTGGTTCCCACTGCCCGACGGGCTCCGGCCTCTCGCGTCCGCGCCACCCCCACCTCGGCGACTACAGGGGGCCGGACGGAAGCGACCGAGTTCGACCAGCTCTGCCGTTGGGTCGGCACCGGCCAGGAACTGCTCGCCCGCATCGGATCGTGGGTCGAAACCGTGGAGGCGTTCCAGCGAGAGGCGCGAGAGCTCCGCCGCAGCCTCGAGGAACGCGACGACGCGCTGTTGAAACTCCAGGCGGAGGTGGAGCGCCTGACACGGGTACGAGGCTAGGCCCGTTGACATGCGCGCGGCAGCCCGATAGACTTCTACTTCGTGGGAACGAAGTCGGACAACCGTCCGGTGTTTCGGCTTCCCGGCCGCGGCGTCTTCTGACCGCCGTCGCGGCTTCGTAGTCCATTCCAGTCGCAGCCCGAGGCGTCATCGCGTTCGAGTGATGATCGCGCAAACGTTCCGCAGCGCCCGGATCATGATCGTCGACGACGAGCCGGCGATGGTGCGTCTGCTGGAGCAGCTCCTCGAGCGCGCCGGCTATACCCACCTCTGCGGCACCTCGGACCCGCGCGAGGTGCCGACACGCTACAGAGAGTTCGGGCCCGATCTGATCTTGCTGGATCTGCGGATGCCCCACCTCGACGGCGTGCAGGTCCTCGAGCGGCTCAAGCGGGAGACGGGGACGGAGACCTATCTGCCGGTCCTCCTGCTGACCGCCGACGCCGCGCCCGAGAGCAGGCGTCGCGCGCTCACGGCCGGCGCGAGCGATTTCGTGACGAAGCCCTTCGACCGGATCGAGCTGCTCCTCCGCGTCGACAACCTGCTCGCGATGCGGTTCCTGCACCGGGAGCTTCGACGCCAGAACGAGGACCTCGAAGCGCAGGTTCGAGAACGCACGCATCAGCTCCTCCAGACGGAAAAGCTCGCGACGATGGGGAACCTCTTGGCCGGCGTCGCGCACGAGCTCAACAGCCCGCTGTCCGTGATCCTGGGGCACGTCGCCCTGTTCGCGGCCTCGGCCGCCGACGACGGCGCCCGGGCACGGGCGCAGGGCATCGGCGACGCCGCGGAACGGTGTGTGCGCATCGTGCGGAGCTTTCTGACGATGGCCCGGCGCCACCCGCCCGAGCGCGCGCACGTGTCGGTGAATCAGGTCCTCAAGGACGCCGTGGAGCTGCTCGCGTACGAGCTCCGGGTCGCCAACGTCGACGTCCGCGTCGATCTCCCGGATGACCTGCCCCTCGTCTGGGCCGACGGCCACCAGCTGCGGCAGGTCGCCGTGAATCTCATCGCCAACGCCCGTCAGGCGATGCTGGACACCCCTCCGCCTCGCCGGCTGAGCCTCGCGGCGCGCTCTGACGACTCGAGTCGGAGCGTGCGCGTCGAGATCGCCGACACCGGCCCGGGCATCCCGCAGGAGATCCAGGCTCGGATCTTCGAGCCGTTCTTCACCACCAAGTCCGAAGGCGAGGGGACGGGGCTGGGCCTCGCGTTGACACGCGGCATCATCGAGGGGCACGGGGGCACGATCCGCGTCGAGAACCGCCGGGGACACGGGGCCTGCTTCCTCATCGAATTGCCGGTGGGAGCGCCCCCGGTCGGCAGCGACGCCCCCGGGACGCTCGACGCCGCGGCACCGGTGGTGGGCAAGGCCATCCTGGTGGTCGACGACGAGCCGGCCGTCGCCTCGATCCTGGCCGAGGCGTTGACACGCGACGGCTACACGGTCGATACCGCCCTGAACGGCGCTCTGGCGCTCGAGAAGCTCGAGGCGCAGCCCTACGACCTGATCATCAGCGACAGCGGCATGCCCGTGATGAACGGCCTCGAGCTCTACCGCGAAGTGGAACGGCGCGAGCCGCGCCTGGCCCGGCGGTTCGTCTTCGTGACCGGCGACATCCTCAATCCGAGGACCCGGGAGTTCCTCGAACGGATCGGAGCGCCGCGGCTCGAGAAGCCGTTCACGCTCGACGGCGTCAAGCGGGTGGTTCGACGCGCCCTCCTGGCTCACGAACCCGGTTAGGCCTGCTCGATCACGCCCCCGTCAGGCTCCGGAGCAGGTCGAGGACGCGGAGGATCTCGCCGCCGCTCCGGACCATGTGACGGTCGCCGGCCTGACCCCACCTGAGGAGCCCGTCGCGGTCGATGACGAACGTCGCGCGATAGGCCACGTTCCGCTCCTCGTCCCACACGCCGTACGCGCGCATCACCGTCCGATGGACGTCGCTCAAGAGCGCGAACGGGTGCGCGTGTCGCCGATGGAACTCCGCCTGTGAGAAGGGGCTGTCGCCACTGATCGCAAGGACGACGGCCCCGCGTCGCTCCACCTCCGCGGCGACCCCGCCGAGGTCGCTCAGCTCCGGCGTTCAGATCCGGCCCCAGTCGTAGCAGTAGAAGAGCAGCACGACGTGGGCCGTCCCTTTGAAGTCCGAGAGCGCGACGGTGCGGCCGCTCGTCGACGGCAGGGAGAAGGCGGGCGCCGGGTGCCCGTAGCGGAGCATCACGCCCCTTCCTCACTTCGAGATTTTGACCAACGTCACGGCATCGACCAAGCTGTTCGCCAAGAGGAAGTCGCCGTCCCGCGTGACCGAGGTGTTGCGCACGATGTTGCCGCCACCCGGGATCGTCCAACTCTGAAATTTGGCGGTCTTGGGATCGAAGCGCACGACCATATTCGGGGTCGACCCGGATTCGCTGTACCAGATGATGTCGTTGATCGCCGAGATGCCGTAAGGCTCGGACTTCGGCCCGCTCGGAGACGGCCACTCGGTCACCTTGCCGGTTGCGGGATCGAGCCGACCCAGATAACCGCGCGAGAAGTCGCTGTACCAGACGATGTCGTCGCTGGTGATTGCGATGCGCCGTGGGCGGGAGGCAGAATCCGGCAATGGGTACTCACGAAATTCCAGCGTCTTGGGATCGACGCTTGCCACCTTATTGGTACCGAACAGAACGATGAAAACCGTGCCCTTCGAGTTCACCGCCATGCCGTAGGGGCGCGCCTTTGGCGTCGGCAGCGTGAGCAGCTTGATCTCGCCGGTCTTCGGGTCGAGCCGACCCACCCGGTTAGCATTCTGCGCTGTGAACCACAGGATTCCGCTCTGGTCGAAGATCAGCGTGTGCGGATCCTTCACGTCCGGGTCCGGCATCTTATACTCGGTGACCGCACCCGTCTTCGGTTCGAGCTTGCCGATCAAGGCTCCGGTGTTTCCGGTGTACCAGATGTTGCCGTCCTTATCCTCGTCCAGACCATGCGGTCCGGAGTGAGGCGTCTTGAGTGGATATTCCTGGATACCGCCGGTCCTCGGATCGAGCCGGCCCAAGACATTGGCCATCTGGCCCGTGTACCAGAGCGATCCGTCCCTCGTCGCCAAAGGGTCGTGCGGCCGCGAGCCTGGCGTGGGCACCCGCCACGCCTTGATCGAGACCTTGGCGGGCCCCGGGACCACCACGCCGGTAGGCTTCCCTTTTTCCGGGAAGTTCTTGGTCAAGTACTCCGTGATCGTGGCGACCTGATCCGCCGGCACGTTCACTCCGTGATTGGCCATCATCCGCATAACGGTGCGCCAGCCCTCGGCCGTGTATCCGCCGCCGAGGCGCGCGTAGAAGGGGTGGCAGCTATTGCAGAGGGCTGCGACCATTTCCTTGCCCTTTCCCTCGGGCAACTCCTGGCTCGAGGCCGGGAGTGCCCCGCACAGCAGAGCGGCTGCCATCAAAGACGGAAGTGATTTTTTCGACATAGTGCCTCCCTTGTAAGACCTCGGTGGCCGCGCGTCAACCCCTCAACCGGTGTCGGCGACGAGGCGAGTCGCCTCGATGCCCGCCAGGGCACAGGCCTCGTCCTTATCCGACACGTCGCCGGAGACTCCGACCGCACCGATCACCGCGCCGCCGGCGTCCTTGACGAGCACGCCGCCGGGCACCGGGACGACGCGTCCCTCGGACATGGCGTTGAGGGCGCCGAAGAAGGGTACGAGCTGGGGCTGCTCGGCGATCCGGCGGGCGAGCGCCCGGGTGCCGACGCCCATTCCGAGCGCGCCCCACGCCTTGGCGATCGCGATCTGGGGCCTGACGATCCCTGCGCCGTCCTCGCGGGCGAACGCCTTGAGGTGGCCGCCCGCGTCCAGGACCGCGACGGCCAACGGCGCGCAACTCGTCGCGCGCGCCTTCCGCAGCGCGGACTCGACGATGGTCGTCGCTTGTTGCAGGCTGAGTCCGGTCATATCGGGTCACCTCCTCGAGAATGGCGCGCCGAAGATTGTATGCCGCCACCTTGCAGAAGGACACCGGACGCGCAAGACTACGAGCGCCATGGCCGAGATCGTCGCCGCGCTCATGACGTCCCACGCGCCCCTCATGACTGGACGGCCCGAGGTGTCGAAGCCCGAGCAACGGGACCGGCTGTACGGCGGCTTCCACGAGCTCCGTCGGCGACTCACCGCGGCCCGCCCCGATCTCATCGTGGTGTTCGTGAACGACCACATCCAGAACTTTCCATACAGCAACATGCCCGCCTTCTGCGTCGGCCTGGCGGAGGCCTATGACGCACCGAGCCCGGGCGGCGGCCGCTTCATGCGGATTCCCCCGCGGAAGGTCCGAGGCGCGCCCGCGTGGGGCATGGCCCTCCTCGAGCGCGGCCTGGCCGCCGGCGTCGACTTCGCGTATTCCTACGAGATCGAGGGCTGGGACGAGCTGTCGGTCCCCCTACACTTCCTCACGCCGGAGGGAAACGTTCCGATCGCACCGGTCTACACGAACTGCGCGGCGCCACCGCTGCCGACGCCGCGCCGCTGCCACGAGGTGGGCGCGTTCGTGGGAGAGTTCATCCGGTCGCGGCCGACGCGGGAGCGCGTTGCGCTGCTCGCCACGGGCGGGATCTCGCACTGGGTGGGCACGCCCGAGACCGGGCGGATCAACCCCGAGTTCGACCAGCGCGTGCTGGATCACGTCGTGCGCGCCGACATCGACCCACTCGTCCGTCTCACCCACGACGAGATCGAGCGCGACGGCGGGAACGGCGGTCAGGAGATCCGCAACTGGATCGCGCTGCTCGGCGCCGTCCCCGCCTGGAAGGGCGAGGTCCTCGCCTACGAGCCGGTCGTGGAGTGGATCACCGGCTGCGCGACCGTGTGGGTGCATCCGTGATCCGAACCTCGTACGCCCTCAACAAGCTCCTGACCGCCGTCGCCCGCCAGCACGTCATGAAGGACGGGCTCACCGACGATGATCTCGCCGGTCACGACCTGAGCGACGCGGAGCGCGCCGCGCTCAGGGCGGGCGACATCACGCGCCTTTATCACCTGGGCGCCAACCCCTATCTGATCCGCCGGGTGTTCCGCTCCCGCTTCCGGATCTGACGCTCGGCTGACGAGCCTCGACGAAAATAGCTTTTATGCAAAGACTTTCCCTAAAAGCGACGATCTCGGCAGAAATATGAAGAGAAGTATGAAAAGAAGGTCTCAACTGCACCGGCCCGCTGTGGCTATGTGGCTATCGTTCAAACATTTTCACTTCGGCTCATTCTGGCACCGAAGTTGAATCGATGCGATTGAAGAAGAGGGTTGGGATGCCTTCCATCATCAAGGCACGCATGTTCGCGATCCCGGTCGTCGTGATCGCCGCTATCGGAACAGCTGGCACCCTGCACGCGGCCACAATACCAGCGACCCCACCGGGAAGCCAGATTTCTGGAACGGGCGCCGGTGGCACCGGCATCGGTTTCGTATTCGCGACGACGGCTCCGGGCAACGACAACAGCATCCTCGGCAGTCCGAATCTCATCTCCTTGAACTGGGCGTTTACGGCTATCGGCCCGATCGATTTCGTGTTTACACCCGACAACGCGGGTGACACGGGACCCTCAAATACGACCGAGTATCTCTTCAACAACGTGGAAGTCCACAATATGACCGGTCTCACGTGGACCGGGTTTCAATTCCAGCTGGGCTCCACAGATGATACCGGCGTGTTCCACCCTGGTTCCACCCTCGTGGACTTCGACACTCCCGGTAACGATCCCTCACCGACATCCTCGATCGGGTTCTCGTCCTTCAGCCACCTGGACAAGACACTCGCCTTTTTAGGCGGCTCGGTGGTTCCAAGCTCAACGGTATTCGTCTCGTTCTCGATCGACGTTCCGGACTCGCTCGACTCTCCATTTACACTGCGGGCAACACCCGCGGCAACGCCCGCGCCAGAACCTGCCTCGCTCCTCATGCTGGGCCTCGGCCTCGCTGGCGGGGGAGCGTGGCGACGATATCTGCGCGGAGCCCTCGACTAGGAATCCTGCTCTCAGCAGGGCCTCTTCCTTAACCTCCGTCGCGGCGTCGCGGGTGAACCATCACGCCGAGCCCGCCAGCTACTGCAGGGGCGAGAACGCAGCCGGCAGGAGGATCTTGTTCTCCTGCGTCAGAAGCCGATCGCTGCTGCCGGGCGGCGGCCAGACGCCCTTCTGCCTCGCCTCGTCCCGTAACCGCGCGCGCGCATCGAGACTCGAGTAGGCCCAGACGTGCACGAAGCCATTGGCACGGCCGAACTCGACGCCGCCGGCGAGGACGACGGGCGAGAGCTTCATGCGCTCGGGGAGCTTCGCCTCCCACCCGGCCGCCACGTCGGGCAGCGTGCCGGGCTTCAGCGTGTAGTAGCGCAGCTCGAAGATCGGCCCGACCTTCCCGGTGCGGACCTCGGGTACGAACCCGAACGGAACGACGATCTCCGAGCGCATCGTGCGGACGAACTCGCGAATCTTGGGCGGCCAGTTCGGGTCCTTCGCCGCCTCGCCCCGGATGCGCGCGCGCTCGCCGAGGTCCCGGTACCCCCAGACGTGGACGACCTCGTTGAGGGGTCCGATCTCCGTGTGCCAGAAGGCGGTCAGCGCGGAGTACTTCTTGCGGTACTCGTAGGCCTCGCCGAAGCGCTTCTCGACCTCGGCCAGGCTGCCAGGGGCGATCCCATAGGTTCGGATCTCGTAGATCACGGTGGTCTCCTTTCTCGACGCGCCCCGGTCGGGCGCACCTCGTGCCGCGCCGGGAGTCTAGCACCGCCCGCGTCGAGCGGGAACTGCCCTTGACAAGCCCGGATGGGTGGGCGTAGGTGTTGCACGACCACAACCCGTCGGGAGGTGCGCCGTGTGTTTCATCCACTCGGATAGTGCCGTCTCGCGACGAACGTTCATCGAGCAATTCTCACTGGGCGCGGCCGCGGCGGCGGCTGTCGCCGGCATCGGCTCGAGGCTTGCCGCGGCCGGTGAGGGCGTGACCGCTCCGGGCGTTGGTCGACCGGACATCGTCGTCGCCGAAGCCGCGAACCCCCCGGCGGGTGGAGGCAGGACCATCGACGGCTTCTCGAAGGTTCTCCACAACCGATGGAACCAGGATATCCCGGCCGTCGCGAAGGTCCGTGAGGGTGAGGCGGTCCAATTCTTGTGCCGAGATGCGCTGGATATCGGGACGGCGGCCAGGACACTCAGGCCCGACGGCGTCCTCACGCTCGATCTCGGGAAGGTGCATCCGCTCACCGGTCCCGTCGAGATCGAGGGTGCGAAGCCCGGGGACATCCTGGAAGTCGAAATCGTGGACGTCGCTCCGCTCGTCGACTTCGGGTACGTCGTCATCGGTCCGGCTCTCGGCCTCTTCGGAGGTCTCCGACCCGATGTCCTGGCCGCCTTCCACCAGTTCACCGAAGCTTCCGAGCTCAGCGACCCGAGTCCCGGAAAAGTCCCCGGGGCCATTCCGGCGGATCAGCCGTTCAACAGCGGCGCGCCATTCGTCCAGATCTTCACCTTCAACAAGGGCCAGAACACCGGGTTCGCGACGTTCGAGGGCAAAGACACCGGAAGGAAGGCCAAGATCCCGATCGCCCCGTTCATGGGGGTGTATGGGGTAGCACCGCTCCGAAAGGGCATGTATCGCACGGTCCCGCCGAATGTGAGCGGCGGGATGGGCGGCAACACGGACATCAAGCAGTTCGTCAAAGGGTCGAAGATCCAGTATCCCGTCTTCGCGGACGGTGCGAAGTTCTCGGTGGGCGACGGTCACATGGCCCAGGGCGACGGCGAGGTCTGCGTGACCGCGATCGAGACCCTCATGGCGGTGACGTGCAGGTTCAAAGTGATCAAGGACACGATCATCGAATCGCCCCGTGCGATCGTTCCGGCGGCCAACCCCAGCGACTTCGGGCTGACAAAGGACATGCTGGCGAAGGGGTTCTACCATACCACCGGGGTCGGACCCGATCTGATGGACGACGCTAAGCAGGCCGTGCGGGCGATGATCGACTGGCTCGTGCGAGATCAGGGCCTCAGCCTCCACGAGGCCTACGCCATCTGCAGCGTCGCGGGCGATCTCAAGATCAGCGAAGTGGTGGATATCCCGAACTGGGTGGTGTCGATGACGGTGCCTCGAGGGATCTTCGACTAGCCGGCCAGAGACACCATGGGCGCCGACTCGGCGCCCATGGTGTCTCTCAGTGGCCGCGCGTCACTTCAGCTCCTTCAAGACCTCCGTGACGTCGAGCGGTGTCAGGCTGATCTCGATGCGGCGATTCTCGGCCTTGCCCTCCGGCGTGTCATTGCTCGCGACCGGCCGGAAGGGTCCGTAGCCGACGGCCGCAAGATTCTTGGCGTCGACGCCGGCCTTCTCCTCCAGGTAGCGGAGCACCGTCGTCGCCCGCACTGCGGACAGCTCCCAGTTGGTCGGGAACTGCTGACGAAGCGCGACGCTGATCGGCACCGAATCCGTGTGTCCTTCGATCCGGATCTGCTTGTCCCTCACCCCCTGCAACACCTGTCCGACCTTACTCAAGACTTCCTTGCCTTGGGGCTTGATCTCGGCCTTGCCCGAGTCGAACAGGATCTTCTCTACCATCTGAACGGAGAGCTTGTCCCGGATCTGGGTGACCTTGATCTCGCCCTTCGAGATCTCGCTCTTGAGGTCCTTGACCAGGCTGTCGTAGGTGCCCTTGAGGCGGTTGATCTCCGCGTCCTTCTGCGCGGTCGCCTCGGCCGCCCGCTTTTCCGCATCCGAGAGCCGGTCGTTGAGCGCGGCGACGTCACGCTCCAGGCCGGCCTTCTTCGCCTCCAGATCGGTCGACTGCTGATCGAGGGACGCGATCTTCTGATTCAGGGACGTGATCTGCCCCTCGCGCCGCGCGACCTCTTCGCGCTGGCTGGCGACCTGTGACCGGAGCGAGGCGATGTCCTTTTCCAGCGTGGCCCGCTCCGCTGACGTCGTGCTCTCCAGCTCGCGGTACTTGGACGACGAGACACACCCGGTCAGCAAGCCTGCGACGAGAAGCGGGACGAAGAGATAGCTCCTCTGCATACGTGGTGTCTCCTCTCTACGAGTGCCGGGCCAACGAACTCGAGCCTCTCCGGGCACGTCATTTGGCCCCGCACGCTGCGGTCTCGCTCGGCGAGTAGCCGAATCATGTTTGAGGCCACACGAGCGGCACGATCCACCTAAATTGTAGGATGATCGGGGCGTTTGTCACGCCTGATTTTCGACCGGGCCGTAGGGCGCCGCCGGCCTCAGCCGCGCAGGTGAGACGTGCCCAGCGCGAAGAACCCCCAGCTCACGAGCACGGCGAGCGGCGCCGCGCCGAACGGCACGGCATACGAGCCGGTCAGGTCGTAGAGGAACCCAGCGGCGGCGGGGCCGAGCGCAGCCCCCGAGCGCCAGCCGAGGGTCAGCACGCCCATGATCGCGCCGAGCGCCCGCACGCCGAACACGTCGGGGACCACCTTCACGATCATCGTGTCCGTCGCCGCAAAGCCCGCTCCGAACACGGCCAGCGAGGCGAGCAGCGCCTCCCGCGAGGGGACCCACACGAGCGCGACCAGGGCGAGTGTCTCGAGCACGTAGGCGACGCAGATGGTCGTGAGCGTGCCGAGCCGGTCGGACACCGCGCCGGCCGTGAGACGCCCGCCCACCGAGCCGACGCCGTAGGCGCTGAGCGCGAGCGAGGCGCCCGCAAGGCCGATGGACCGGTCGCGCGCGAACGGCACGATGTGCACGGAGATCATCAGCGCGACGCCGCCGAGCAGGAGCCAGGAGACATTCAGGTACCACTGACGCGGATCGGCGAGCGCGTCGCGGAGCGTGACGCTCGCCATAGGAGAGGGGCCGCCGCGCGGGTCGGCCGCGCCCCTCACCTCGGCGTCCCGCGCCGGGCGTCGGAGGGACGCCACCTCCGCCGCGCGGGGCAGGCGGACGGTCAGCGCGGCGAGCATCGTGACCAGCCCGGAGCCGCCCCCGAGGAGCGCATAGGCACCGCGCCAGCCGAACCCTGTGATGAGCCACGCCGCGAGCGGCCCGCCCAAGATGTACCCGAGGCTGAATCCCACCAGGACGAGGGCGAGGGCGAGCCCGCGGCGCTCGTCGAACCAGCGCATCACCGTCGATGCGCTGAGCAGGTAGAAGCTCGACATGCCCACGCCGCCCACCACCCCGACGACGAGGTAGAGGTGCCACAGCGCGCCGACCATCGAGACGAGGGCGAAGCCCGCGCCGGCCAGGGCGAGCGTCAGGACGAGCATGACGCGGGGCCCGTGGCGGTCGGCGAGGGCGCCGATGCCGAAGCCGGCCAGGCCGCCGAGCACCAGGTTGACCGAGAGCGCCGTCGAGATGGCGCCTCGGCTCCACCCGAAGCTCTCGGCGAGGACGGGGAGGAACACGCCGTACGCGGCGAGCGGGGTTGCGATGCCGAAGGTGATCATGAACAGGGCGGCAACGATCAGCCAGCGACGGGCGGGGGGACGCATCCGCCGATTTCTATCACATCGCCGCGGGCTGCGTAGTGGGACCCGCACGCGCGCCTGTCCTCGCCCCCGCGTTTGGTGTATAACTAACGACGGCAACTCCAAGGGAGGAGAGAACGACATGGCCCAGCTGAGGATCCCACTGGACGCGCAGCGCTTCGCCAAAGGCCTGACCTGGAAGGACTACATGGCCCAGATGGGTGACACCCGGGTTCGCACCGAAGACAACTACGCGAAGTCGGGCCTGACCGACGACGAGCGGAAGTTCTTCGGCACCGTCACCGCGGTGCGGTACGTGCTGATGCTGGCCGAGAACTGGTGCGGGGACGTCCATCGGAACTCGCCGCTGATCGCGCACATCTCGGAAGCCATGCCGAACGCCGAGCTGCGCGTGTTCTTCCGTGATCAAAACGCCGATCTGCGAGACGCGTTCCTCAACAACGGCTACCAGTCCATCCCGGTCGTCGTCTTCTTCGACCGTGACTGGAACGAGATCGGCCGCTGGATCGAGCGCGCGCACGCCGCGACCGCCAAGGTCATCGGGATCCGCGCCAAGACGCTCGACGTCGCGCCGAAGGACAAGCAGGACGCGGCGATGGCCGAGTACAGGAAACTGGTGCAGGTCGAGTACGACGCGCCCGGCGGTCCGCTCTGGCGCGCGGCGGCGCAGGAGGTGCGGCTCTTGCTGGACCAGCAGTTGGGGCTCGCGCCCAAGAAGTAGCCCGGCCGCGGCGGGGTCGAGGGGGGTGCCGCCCCCGCTATCGCCGGCCCTCGAAGGCGAGCCGCACGCCGAAGCCGAGCAGCACCGCGCCCGAGATCGCCTCGAGCGCGCGGTGGGTCCTCGCGCTCGTCAGGATGACGCGGCCTCGATCGAACAGGTACGCGAGCCCCACGAGCCACACGATCCCCTCGACGAAGTGGATCCCCGCGAGGAGCAGCGACTTCGCCAGTGCGGGATCGCCGGGGCCGATGAACTGCGGGAGAAAGGCGAGGTAGAAGAGGGCGACCTTCGGATTCAGGACGTTGTTCGCCAGGCCCTCCACGAACGGGTAGCGGAGCCGAAGCGCCGCGCCGCGCGTACCCCGTCCGGCGCCGGTCTCCGCGGCCGGTCCCCACGATCGCGCGTCGCCGGCTCCACGCAGCGCGTCGCGCATCGACCCGAGCCCGAGCCACATGAGATAGAGCGCGCCCGCCCACTTGAGGGCCAGATACGCATTCGCGGAATGCGTCAGGATGAGCGAGAGCCCGAGCGCCGAGAGGGTCGCGTGGACGAAGAGCCCGCAGCAGATGCCGAGCGTGGTCACGATCCCCGCCTGGCGGCCGCCGCGGAGCACGCTCCGGATCACGAGGAACGTGTCGGCGCCGGGCGTCACGGTAAGGAGCGCCGCGACGCCGGTGAACACGAGAACCTGATGGTCGAGCATCCCTAGCGCAGTCCCTCGGGGTTCACGACGTTGATCGGCTTGCCGTTTGCGTAGGCGAGGATCTGGTCGAAGATCGTGCTGAACATGGTCTCGAGCCCGCCGCGCTCGACGTAGCCAAGGTGGGGCGTGCAGACCACGTTGTCCATCGCCAGCAGCGGATGCTTGGCCCCGAGGACGGGTTCCTCTTCGTAGACGTCCACCGCCGCCATGCCCGGACGTCCCGCGCGGAGCGCCGCCTCCAGGGCGCCCGGCGCGATCAGGCCGGCCCGGCTGGTGTTGACGAGGAGCGCCGTCGGCTTCATCCGGGCCAGGTCCGCCGCGGTGACGATGGAGCGGGTGGCGTCGACGAGCCGCAGGTGGAGCGACAGCACGTCGGATTCCGCGAAGAGCGCCTCCTTGCTCGGCGCGACGGCGTGGCCGTCCGTGCGTGCCCGGGCGAGCGAGGTCTCGCGTCCCCACGCGCGCACGGTCATGCCGAAGGCCGTGCCGTAGCCGGCGACGACGGCGCCGATCCGGCCATAGCCGTAGATGCCGAGCGTCTTGCCGCGCAGGCCGGTCCCGACGGGGAACGCCTGCCAGGTCCCCGCGCGGAGCGCGGCGACCTCCTGGGGCACGCGCCGGAGCGCGGCGATGATCAGCCCCCACGTCAGCTCGGCGGTCGCGTAGGACGGCCGGCCCGGAGCCATGTCGGACGAGACGATCACGCCGCGGCGCGTGCAGGCCTCGACGTCGATGTGCGGGTACACGCTCATCTGGCTGATGAGCCGGAGCCTGTCCAGGCGCTCGAGCAGCGGCGCGCGGATCGGCGTGCGCTCGCGTAGCAGCGCCAGCGCCTCGGTGTCCTTGAGCCGTGCGGCCAGCACGTCGACGTCCTTCGTGTGGTCGTTCCAGATCGTGACGTGGTGGCCGGCGATCTTGCCGAAGCACGCGAGCGTCCGGATCGTGTCCTGATAGTCGTCGAGGATCGTGATATTCATTTCAGCTCCTGAGCCTCAGTCGAGTCCACGTGCGCCTGACGAGCCCCGGGCGCGGGGACTGCTCGGTCGCCTTGAGCGGAAGCGTCGGCAGGACGCGATCGAAGCCGGCTTCCCGATCCCAGCGATTGCGCGCCCACGCCAGCCATCCGAATGCGCGCACCGCCCAGTAGATGACGAGGCGTTGCCACCCCGGAACCGCCAGCACCTCCATCCCTTCGCGAAGGATCCGATCCGAGCTCGGTCGGGACCGACGCTGCGTCCAGTAGAGCCAGTCGTGGACGACGGCGGCGTTCCCGTACTTGCCCCATTTCGGGAGCACGATCCAGAACAGACGCGGGATCGACGCGAAGTCGGTCATGAATCCCACGCGCACGTCGATCCGGTCGTCGCTGCCTTCGCGTCCGACGTCGTAGCCAAACGGCCGCACGATCACCCAGGTGGTGCCGTCGGCGAGCGGTGTGACGACGAGCGCGTCGGTGAATCGGCTCATCGTGCGCGCGGATCAGGCGTCGCCTCGGTAGGTGACGGTCAGCTCCGGGCCGTTGCGGAGAGTCTGATACACGACGCAGTAGCGTTCGGTCAGCTCGAGCAGCTTCTGCCGGGCCTCGGGACCGGCCTCGGTCTCGAGCGTGATCAATAGCCGGATGTGTCTGAAGCCGACCGAAGCGTCCTTCGCCAGGCCGAGCGTGCCTCGAAAGTCGAGGTCACCCTCGGCGGTGACGCGACCCCCACGCAACTCTATGCCGAGGGATGTGGCGACCGCCGAGAGCGTCACACCGGCGCACGCCACGAGCGCTTCGAGAAGCATGTCGCCGGAGCACGCCAACGTCCCGGTGCCTCCCGTCGCGGGATGGAGGCCGGCCTCGACGAGCGCGCGCGCGGTGGCGACCCGGCAGGAAACGCCGTCGCCGAGCCGGCCCTCTGCCTTGAGCGTCACGAGCGCCGCAGCCGGGTCGTCGCGATAGCGTTGCTTGATGGGCGCCTGGAGTGCGCGAAGGTCGTCGCGGTTCATGGGGTCTTCTCCCGATTCCGCAGCCTATCACGAGGGCGCCACGGCCCGCCGCGCGGTCTGCTACACTGCGCGCGCGATCCCGAGCAAAGGAGGCGGCCATGGCGGAGACGGCGAGGATGGCGGTGTTCCACGGGGCGGGGAAGCCGTTCGAGATCCGCGAGTACCCGGTGCCGGACCCGGAGCCGGGGGCGATGCTCATCAAGGTCGCGCTCGCCAACGTGTGTGGCTCGGACCTCCACTACTGGCGGGGAGAGCTGGACTACGCGAAGATGGGCCGGCCGCTCCCGCTCAACACGGGGCACGAGCACGTGGGGCGCGTGGCGAAGCTCGGGCAGGGGGTGACGACCGACTCCGCCGGTCAGCCCCTCGCGGTGGGCGACCGCGTCGCCTACCGGTACTTCTTCCCGTGCGGGCGCTGCCGCGCCTGTCTCCGGCAACGCACCAAGTCGTGCCCGGTGCGTCAGGCCAACTGGCTCGTCTCGTGCGAGGTGTGGCCGCACTTCCAGGGGGGCTTCGGCCAGTACTTCTACCTGCGCCCGAACCACGCCGTGTTCAAGCTCCCGGACGCGATCACCGACGAGATGGCGGCGGGCGTGAACTGCGCCTACACCCAGGTCTACGCCGGCCTCGACCTGGCCGACCTCCGCCCCGGGCAGATCGTCGTCATCCAGGGCGCGGGCGGCCTCGGCGTCTACGCGTGCGCGGTGGCGCGCGAGATGGGGGCGGGGCGCGTGATCGTCATCGACGGCGTCGACGAGCGCCTCGCGCTGGCGCGACGGTTCGGCGCCGACACGATCGTCGACCTGCGCGAGCACCCGACGCCCGAGGCCCGTGTGAAGCAGGTCAAGGCGCTCACGGACGGCTGGGGCGGCGACATCGTCATGGAGTTGGTCGGCAACCCGAAGGTGGTCGACGAGGGGCTCCGGATGACGGCGCCCGAGGGGACGTATCTGGAGATCGGCAATATCAACATCGGCTGGAAGGCGGAGTTCGATCCCGCGTGGATCATCTTCGGCAACCGTAAGATCCTCGGCCTCGCCCACTACGAAGCCGAGCATCTGCGCGGCGCGCTCGACCTCATGCACCGCACGCGCACGCGCTATCCGTGGGACAAGGTCGTCTCCCACACGTTCCCGCTCGAGGCGATCAACGACGCCTTCGTTCAACAGGATCGGGGCCACGTGACGCGCGCCGCGATCGTCCCGAGCTGAGGGCCGGCGCGCGGGTCAGGGAGCCCGGTCTATGGAGCTCAGCGGACAGGTCGCGATCGTCACCGGCGCGGGCCGCGGCATCGGTCGGGCCACCGCGCTCGAGCTGGCGCGGATGGGGGCCGACATCGTCGTCGCCGAGCTCGACCGCGCCGGGGCCGAGCGCACCGCCGCGGAGGTGAAAGGGCTCGGGCGCCGCGTCAGCGTCGTGCCGACCGACGTCACCGTGCGGGCCCACCTCGCCACGATGGCGGAGCGCACGCGCGCCGAGTTCGGGCGGATCGACATCCTCGTGAACAACGCCGGCGTCTACCGCGCAGCCGCGCCGCTCGACGTCACCGAGGAGCACTGGGACGCGGTGCTGAGCGTCAACGCCAAGGCGGTGTTCTTCGGGTGTCAGGCGGTGCTGCCCATGATGATCGCGCAGAAGCGGGGCAGTATCGTGAGCGTCGCGTCGATGGCGGGCAAGGTCGGCAACCGCAACAACCTCCCCTACAACGCAAGCAAGGCCGCCGTGATCAGCATCACCAAGAGCCTCGCGCTCGCTCACGCCAAGGACGGCATCCGGGTGAACTGCGTCTGCCCGGGCTTCGTGGAGACCGACATGTGGGCCGCCGTCGCGCGCGAGCAGGGCGCCCTGATGAGCCTCTCGCCCGAGGAGTTCACGCGACAGCGCGCCGCGCAGGTGCCGCTCGGGCGCATGGAGCGTCCGGAGGACGTGGCCAACGTGATCGGGTTTCTCGCGTCGAGCAAGTCGGGTTACATGACGGGCCAGGCGCTGAGCGTCGACGGCGGCCTCGTCATGCACTGAGCAAAATAATCTACCAGCCACGCGGTTGACCCGCCGGACCTTCCGGGATTCCCCTCCGTTCGATTCCGGTATTCCTCCGATAGTCCCCGCCGAATCGGAAGCTCACAGTGGGCTGTCGCATGCAGGCGATCGGCGGGCCGTTCGCGGGGAGGCGCCGAATGAAGACTGCAACGCTCTTGCTTTTCAGCCTTTCCTTCGTGTCGCTCGTCCACGGCGTACCCGAAGTCGAAGGGCAACCCTCCTGGCCGGACACGGTTCGTTTTCTTGAGCAATCGACATTCGGTCCGACCGTTCCGCTGATCACGAACGTTCAGCAAGCCGGGTTCGAGGCGTTCCTGGCCGAGCAGCTCGCGGCGCCGATGACCGGATACCCGGATCTGGAGTTTTGGCCACAGAATCGCCCGGCGAGCTGCACGGGAGATTGCCAACGAGACAACTACACAAATTATCTGCTTCAGCGCCAGTTCTTTCTGAACGCCTTGAACGGCCAAGACCAGCTGCGCCAGAGAGTCGCGTTTGCGTTGAGCCAGATCCTGGTGGTCTCCCGGGTGGACGTTCCTCTCCCGAGCTGGATGCGAAGCTACCAGCAACTGCTCCATCGCAGCGCCTTTGGCAACTTTCGCCAACTCCTCTATGACGTGACCCTGCATCCGACGATGGGTCGCTTCCTCGACATGCTGAACAACCGCTGTCAAGCTCGCACGCCCCCCGAGCCGACCGTCTGCAGGAACGGCCTGCGAGCCCAGCCGAACGAAAATTACGCACGCGAGATCTTGCAGCTGTTCTCCGTCGGGACGTTTCGCTTGAATCCGGATGGCACGCGGCAATTGGATGGCTCCGGCAACCCGATTCCCACCTATGATCAGCAGACGGTCGGGGAGTTTTCGCGCGTGTTTACCGGCTGGATCCTGGCTCCTGCGTTGCCTGGTCCATCCGGTATCGGCGGAACGGTCCCGAACTATCGGGATCCGATGAGGGTCCGGCAAGACGCGCTCGGGCGTGAGGACTATCACGACAGGGGGCCCAAGACGTTGTTGGGCGGCTTCGCATTGCCTGGAGGACAACCGCAAGCGGAGGAGCTGAACGCGGCGATCGACAGTATCGCGAATCACCCGAACGTCGCGCCGTTCATCGGGAAGCAGCTCATCCAGCACCTGGTGACCAGCAATCCGACTCCCGACTACGTCGGGCGCGTCGCCCTCGTATTCGCCGCCGGCCGCAATTCTCCGACTCAGCTCTATGACGTCGTGCGAGCGATTCTGCTCGATCCGGAAGCACGCGGCGATCTGAAAGACCCCGCGTCCGAGCCTCACTACGGCAAGCTGCGCGAACCGGTCCAATTCATCACCAATATCCTGCGCGCATTCAGTGCGACCAGCGACGGGGTGTTGAACTCGCTCAGTGTGGGCGGCTCGGCGATCGGCTCAGCCGAGATGGGCCAGGACCTCTTCAATCCGCCATCGGTGTTCAGTTTCTACCCCCCCACGGCCAGAGTGCCTGGCGAAGGGGTCCTCGGCCCGCAATTCGCGCTCTTCTCCTCCTTGACCTCGCTCCGCCGCGCCAACTTCGCCAATCGGGTGATCTTTTCCACGATTCCGGCCGCGGCCCCGAATCGACCCACCGGCACGTCGATCGACCTCGCCCAGTGGGATGCTCTCGCGAACGACCCAGAGCAGCTGATCGCTTCGCTGAGCGGGTTGCTCTTGCACGGAGCGATGTCGACCGAGATGCGCGATGCGATACGGGCTGCCGTGGACAGTATTCCGGCTTCAAACTCTCGCGCGCGCGTGCGGACGGCGATCTATCTCATCGCGACGTCGTCGCAGTATCAAGTGCAGCGGTAGCAGGAGACAGCCATGACCATGACGCGCAGAGAAGTTCTCTGTCGATCATTCGGCGCATTTGGCGCCGCGGCCCTCGCGTTCGAGCGTTTCGGTCTGCTCAACGCCCTCGCTCAGTCGGCGGATTACCGAGCCCTGGTCTGCATCTTTCTCTTCGGTGGCAACGACAGCGGGAACATGGTGATCCCGTACGACGACTACGCGACCTATGCGTCGACTCGACAGAACGGTGGCCTGGCGATACCGCAGACCAGCCTGCTACAGATCGATGTGCCGAGCAGCGGCAGCCGATTCGGACTGCATCCGAGCCTGACGGGCCTGCATGAGCTTTGGGGCCAAGGGAAGGCCGCGGTGGTGTGCAATGTGGGCTCGCTGGTGGAGCCGACCAATCGCGACTCATACAGGAACAGAACGGTACGGATTCCGGCCAACCTCTTCTCGCACTCGGATCAGCAGAATCAGTGGCAGACATCCGTCGCCGAGGGGTCCAGTGCCACAGGATGGGGCGGGCGGACGGCCGACAGAACGGGTGATTTCAACGCAACCAGCTTCCCGCCGGTGACCTCCACGGCCGGGACACCCATCTTTACCTCCGGGAGCGTGGAGCGCCCGCTCGCCATCGCCGCGGCGCCGACGCGGCTCGATGGAGCGCTGCGGCTCGACGGCTTTCCAAACCCGCCGGATAATGACGCACGATATGTCGCGCTACAGAATTTGCTTCTCCTCGATCAGGGCACGACGCTGGTGCGCGGCGCAAGCCGGGTGACGGCTGAGGCCGTGGCGATCGAACGCGCCCTGCGGGCCGCGGGCGACCCGGTGGTTCCGCCGTTTCCGTTGAGTCCCCGCACCAGCCTCGGCAACCAGTTAGAGCAGATCGCCAAGCTCATCAGCTTGAGAAACGAGCTCGGCATGCGTCGGCAAATCTTTTTCTGCTCGCTCGGAGGATTCGACACGCATAGCGGCCAGGTCGTCGGCGGCAATCCCGCAGCGGGCGGCCACGCCAACCTCTTGTCTCAGGTCAGCAATGCCATGCGGTCGTTCTACGACGCGACCGTCGCGCTCGGGGTGGCCTCGCAGGTCGTGACGTTCACCCTCTCCGACTTTGCGCGGACGCACGTGCCCAACGGAACTCTGGGGACGGACCACGCGTGGGGCTCGCATCAATTCGTCGTGGGCGGGTCCGTCCTCGGTGGTGACTTCTACGGTGTGGCCGGGTCGAACGGTACCGTGTTCCCGACGTTGGCGCCCAGTGGGCCGGACGATACGGACGACGGAGGGAACGCAAGAGGGCGCTGGATTCCAACGACCGCCATCGACCAGTACGGCGCCACGCTCGCGTCGTGGTTTGGTGTCTCGGGCGTCGACCTGCCCGCGGTGTTTCCGAATGTCGGACGATTCAGCCCGACGACGCTCGGCTTTCTCGGCTAGCCCGCGCGACGACGCGCTCCTGCGCCCCTCAGACGCCGCCGACGTACCGGGTGACGTGATACGGCCCGTGGGCCAGGCCGGAGCAGAAGCGGCCGACCACCGGCGCCAGCCGCTCGTAGAGCTCCTTCGTCGACGCGTTGACACCGGCCAGGCGCTGCCGCGCGAGCTCCGCCTCTTGCGCGAGGGCGGTCACGTCGACCGTCGTGACGCGGCGATCCTGGACGATCATCCGGCCGCCGATCATCACGTGCCGCACGGCGCCGCCGTCTTCCGTGTGGACGAGCTGGTTGGTGGGATCGTTGAGGGGGATCCAGTTGACGTGGCCGAGGTCGAGGAAGGCGATGTCGGCCTTGTAGCCAACCGCCAACCGGCCGATCCGCCCACCGAAGCCGAGTGTCCGCGCGCTGCCTTCGGTCGCAGCGGCCGCGACCTCCTCCGTCGTCACCCAGCGCTCGCAGTCGGGGCGCTGGGCCTTGGAGACGAACGAGGCCAGACGCATCGCCTCGTACATGTTCAAGTTGTCGGCGCAGTTGGCGCCGTCGGTCCCCAGGCCGACGTTCACCCTGTGATCGAGCATCGCCCGCATGTCGCCGAGCCCGTTGCCCAGGCGCATGTTGCTGCCCGGATTGTGCGCGACGGAGGCGCCGTGGTCGCCGAGCCGGGTCATGTCGTCCGCGTCGAGCCACACCCCGTGGGCGACCGTGAAGTGCGGCCCGAGCGCGCCGAGGTCGTCGAGGTGCGCCGTGAGCGTCTTGCCGTAGCGCTGGAGCCCGACGATCGCCTGGACCTTCGACTCGGCGACGTGGCTGTGGAGCCCGACCCCGTGCTCCCTGGCCAGCTCCACGCAGGCGCGGATGAAGTCGTCCGAGCAGTGGTGTGGAATCGTGGGGGCGATGGCGAGTCCTACCTGGTCGCGATCGAGCGTCCAGCGGCGCAGCGCCTCCCGCATGTTGGCGACGCTCGTCTTCCCCGGCGCCAGACGGAGCGTCTCGACGTCCGTCTGCATCGCCGGCGTCAGCGCTTCCATGAGCGCGGGGATCGCCTCGAAGAACGTGCGGTCCGCGACCATCGGTGCCAGGACCGCCCGCATGCCCACCTCCGCGTAGGCGCGGCCGACCGCCTCCAGCCCCTCGGGCGTCGGCGCGGGCCACTCGAACGGGAGGTCGTAGCAGGCCGTACAGCCCTTGAGGACCATCTCGACCGCACCGAGCTTGGCGCTGAGGTATTTGTCGTCCAGCGAGCGGCCGCCGCTGATCCATGGTCCGGCCGTGAGCAGCAGCTCGAGCGTCCAGCGGTCGCCCATGCCCTTGGCGAGATTCCCGTGGGCGTGCGTGTGGGCGTTGATCAGCCCGGGATGGAGCAGCGTGCCGCGGGCGTCCACGACCGTCGCGCCCGCCGGCGCCGCCAGGCCGGGCGCACCGATCTCCGCGATGCTATCGCCCGCGACGAGGATGTCCGTGAGATGGGCGCGGTGGGCGCGGATGTCGAGGAGGCGGCCGCCGCGGATGACGGTGGCCTTGGCGGTCTCGTTCTTCAGCATCAGTCCTCTCCTGGCGGCCGACTACCTGTACTCGCGCGGGAAGATCGTCGTGCAGCGAATTGGCTGGCTCGCCTCCGCGAGGCACACCTCGGCGGCCCGCCGCCAGCGCGGGTAGTGCGGCGTCGCCCGATGCGCTTCGAGTGCCGCCTCGTCGCGATAGACCTCGTAGAAGAAGAAGTGGTTCGGGTCAGCCTGGTCCTGGAGCACATCGAAGCGCCGACAGCCAGGCTCGTCACGGACGGAGCAGGTCGAGTCGTCCGCCGCAGCCTCGAGGAACCGGTCGCGCATCTCCGGTTTGACCTTGAGCGACACGATCAACGCGAACATGGGCTCCTCCTCTCCTGGCGTATAGTACAAGCATCATGAGCCAACCGCCCGAGCCCCCGCGCTTCGTCACCCTGCCCGAGATCCGCCGTGCGGCCAGGGAGCGCCTGCCCCGCGAGGTGTGGAACTTCGGCGACGGCGGCGCCGAGACGGAGACGACGCTCCGCCGCAACCGCCGCCACCTCGACCGCCTCGCCATCCAGCAGAATATCCTCGTCGACGTCCGCACGATCGATCTCCGAACGAGCCTTCTCGGCGTGCCGCTCGCGTGGCCGGTGGCCGTCGCGCCGATGGGCGGTCTCGTCCTCTTCCACCCCGAGGGCGACGTCGAGATGGCGCGCGGGGCGGGGAAGGCCGACACGCTCCAGTGGCTCTCCGGCGCCACCGGGTGGCCCGTCGAGGAGGTCGCCAGGGCCGGCATGGCGCCCCAGATGTTCCAGCTCTACCATCACGGCGACCGCGGGTGGGTCGGTGACCTGCTCGCGCGCGTCGAGGCCTCCGGATACCTGGCGGTCGCCCTCACCGTCGACGTCCAGCTCTACGGCCGCCGCGAGCGCGACATCCTCGCGCGCTGGAGCCCGCGCAAAGCCATGGAGATCGCCCCGAACCCGCGCGGGCCGAACCCCGAGTATCAGGCGCGGCTCACGTGGGACGACGTCGAGTGGCTGCTGAAGACGACGAAGCTCCCCGTGGGACTGAAAGGGATCATGACGGTGCGCGACGCCCGCCGCGCCGTGGACATGGGGGTGCGCCTGATCTGGGTCTCCAACCACGGCGGTCGCCAGCTCGACCAGACGCAATCGACCATCGACGCCCTTCCCCCCATCGTCGACGCCGTGGGCGATCGTGCCGACGTCGTGGTCGACGGCGGCTTCGCGCGCGGGACCGATGTGGTGAAAGGACTCGCGCGTGGCGCGAAGGTGGTGGCGGTGGGGCGACCGGCCCTCTGGGGCCTCGCCGCCGACGGCGCCGCCGGCGTCGCGCGCGCCTTCGAGATCCTGCGTGAGGAAGTGCGCACGACAATGGGTCTGGCGGGCCGCACGCGGATCGCCGATCTGACGCGCGACTTGATCTTCAGGGTCGATTGAGCTACTAACCCGGGACGAGGCCATGGCCACGACGACCGCGGTCACGAGCGAGCGAGGGTGCGCCGCCGAGTACGCCCGGCTGGAGGAGCGGATCCTGGCGCGGGACCAGGTCGGCGCCAGCCGCGTGCTGTACGGGCTTTTGAAGCAGGCGCGGCCGGTCACCGAGATCCTGCGCGAGACCGTGCGGATCCACGCGCCGTACACGCACGTCCCCTACCATCAGCGGCTCGACGACGGCGTGGTCAAGTTCGTGAACAACGACCACTGCCTGCTGAGCGAGCGCGTCGGCCTGCCGCTCATGACGGTGATCCGGCCGGAGCTCGCCCTGCTGCCTCTGGCCCAGTCCGTCTGGTACATCCCCTCGGGCCTCGATCCGTGGAACCAGCTCCTCGGCCGGGCGCCGGGCCACTACACGCGCCTGTACGAGATCGCCGTGAACCAGGAGCCCCCGGTGCCCGAGGTGCATTGGCCGGACCAGGAGCCGCACGAGATCGACGGCTCGCTCGGCGAACGCCTCAACCACTGGCTCACCCTCGTCCAGCGCGGTGAGGTGCTCGCCGCGTACCGGGTCTTCCTCGGGCTGATGGCGGACGCTGCGAACCGAAGGCCGGTGCTCGCCCATCTCGCCTTCGCCGGGCTGATCGACGTCCAGGACCGGATGCTCCACAACCGCTCCTACACGACGGGCCACAAGGCCTACCGCGCGCGCGCCACCATCGAGCTCGGGGAAGCCCTGGGCTGGGAGAGGGCACGCAGCGTGCTCTACGCCGGCGTGCCGGACATCGCGGTGGGCCCGCGCTGGTACTCGACCTACGAGATGGGCTCGAACGTGGTCCAGAACGTGCTCGACGGGCGCGATGCGGAGCTCCTGCGTCAGGACACGCCCCTCACCGCGGCCGAAGAGGCGATGCTGGTCGAGACGATCACCCGCCAGCGTGAATCCTCCGTCATCGACGCGCTCGTGGCGCTCCTCAAGGCGGGACGGGGCCCGCGGCGGATCCTCGACGCGATCCAGGTGGCCGCGGCCGAGGTCATCCTTGAGACAGGACACCCCAACAACTTCTCGATGGCGCAGCACGGCTACGAGTACTGCAACACGCTCGGGTGGTTCTACGACACGTTCGAGCACCCGCGGCGCCTTCCGCTCCTGTTCGTCGCGGCGTCCTTCATCAACCGGGCGGCCGAGCACCAGGCCAACACGCCGAACAACGGGCGCAAGGCCATCACGCCACCCCCGGGCGCGGACGCCTGGTCGTCGCGCCGCCTGCTCGAGACGTTGGACGCGGCGCTCCTCGCCCTCCGGCCCGACGAGGCGGTCGCGCTCACCGCGACCTATCTGAAAGCGGGCTTCGACCGCGCCCCGCTGGTCCAGGCGCTGGCCACGGCGGCCTGCACGCTCGGGAACGACCCCCACAACCAGGAGCTCGGGCTCTGCCTGTTGGAGGACTTCCGCCACACCAGGGCCGCCGACCGCGATCGGTTGCTCCTCGCCAGCGCCCAGCACACCGCGGGGCACCGCAAGTACGGCGACCCGTTGGAGGCCTACCGGCGCTTCGCCGAAGCGATGGAAGTATGACACCATGTCAGTCATCCGGTGTTAAAGGAGGCTGGATGCGCGCTCGAGAGCTAATGTGGATCGCCGTCCTGTGCGCCGTCGCCGGGCTGTCCGCCTGCAAGACCGCGCCTCCACCCGATCGTCAGAGTCAGCTCGTCGCGAAGGGGCAAGACCTCTTCTTCAACGAGACCTTCGGCGGTAACGGGCGGACGTGCGGCACCTGCCATCCGGCGGAGAACAACTTCACCATCGATCCGGCGTTCATCGCCACGCTCCCGAAGGACAATCCTCTGTTCGTCGCCGAGTTCAACCCGGCGTTGAAGGAGAACTTCGAGAATCCCGCGCTGATGCGGGAGTTCGGGCTCATTCAAGAAAACCTGGACGGGTTCGACGATCTCAAGAACAAGTTCGTCATGCGGGGGGTGCCGCACACGCTCGGTCTCCGGACGTCGGTGCAGAGCCCTGGCGGGCCGCGCACCGGGTGGTCCGGGGACGGCGCCCCGGGCGACGGATCACTCCGATCCTTCGCGACCGGCGCGGTCATTCAGCACTTCACCAAGACCCTGAACCGGGTCCCCGGTGTCGACTTCCGCCTGCCCACCGAGGAGGAGCTCGACGCCCTGGAGGCCTTCCAGCTGTCCCTCGGGCGGCAGCAGGACCTGGCGCTGCCGCTGCCGCTCAAGGGCACCGTGCCGAAGCGGGGCCAGGAGATCTTCCTCGACAACAAACTCGGCAAGTGCAATATCTGCCATGTGAACGCGGGGGCGACGGCCAACTTCCCCGGTCGGGGCCCCCTCGGGAATGCCAACTTCAACACCGGTGTGGAGGACCTGCCCGATCAACCCGCTCGCCTGACGGGCAAACGGGTCCCGCGTGACGACGGGTTCCGCACGCCGGGCGACGGCACGTTCAACGTGCCGCCGCTCGTGGAGGCGGCGGACAGTGGGCCCTTCTTCCACAACAACGCCATCGAGACCATCGAAGGCGCGGTCGCCTTCTACGACGGGGAATCGTTCAACAAGTCTCCGGCCGGCCAGGCGCTGGCGAAGGCCGATCCCGAGGGCGCGGGCATCGAACTCGATGGGACGCAGATCGTGGCGATCGCCGCCTTCCTGCGGGTCATCAACGTGCTCGAGAACATCCGCCAGAGCATCGTGCTACTGGAGACGAGCCTCGCCGTGTCGTCCTCCGCGGAGCGACGGCGGCTTCTCGAGCGCGCGGTTCACGAGACCGACGACAGCATCCGGGTGCTCAGCGGCGGCGGCCTTCACGCCGACGCCGTCGCCCACCTCCAGGAGGCACGACGGCTGGCAGACAAGGCCGTCCGGAGTGTATTCTTCGGACGGAAGTACACGGAGAAGGCGATCCGAGATCAGAAGCGAGCGAGAGCGTTCCTTGTCGACTGAGGGGCGTGAGGGAAGGCGTATGACCGTCCGAACGTTCGTTCTCGCGGTGGTCGGGATGAGCCCGCTCTTCCTGGGCGCACCGGCGCCCTCCGCGCAGGAGCTGACCGAACGGTTCATTCCGGTCGGGCAATCGCCAGGGCTGTCAGGGAAAGCCACCGTCATCGGGAAAATTCAAGCGATCAATGCGCGGGATCAGACCGTCACGATCGCCGGGCCGGCGGGAACATGGAGCGCGAAGGTCACGGAGCGGACGAAGATCTGGCTGGACCGGAGCATGTCGCGAAAGACGAATCTCACGGGGACGTTCTCCGACCTGCGGCAAGGCTTGACGGTCGAGGTGAAGCCGGACGGCTCCCAGCGCGGAGCCCAGAGCGGCCCCGCCGAGTGGATCAAGGTCCAGATCCCGCCGTCCCCTTGAACACCGGGTAGTCCGTCCGGTCGACGAGCGCCTCGTCCCCCTCCGTGGGGAGCTGCTCGGCGTAGTTCTGCGCCGCGTCGATGTCCGTCTCCCACACCTCTCGCGGCAGCTCGTACAGCACCTCGATGCCGTGACCGTCGGGGTCGGAGATGTACACGCTGTGGGTCATGCCGTGGTTGACCCGTCGGTGGAACGGCACGCCCTTCGCCTTGAGGAACGCGAGCTGCTTGAGCCAGGCCTCGCGATCGGGCCAGGCGATCGCCACGTGGTTCAGCCCCACGCGGCTCGGCAGCAGGTCCCACGGCTCACGGGTCGTGCCGCCGTCGGCGGAGGGCGCCTCGGCCAGGGCGAGATCGTGGTGGGTCACCGCGCCGTGGGCGTCGAGGCCGCTGTAGAAGCGCATCTTCGGCCGGCGCCGCCCGGGGACGGGCTTGAGCTCGGCGACGCACCGAAAGCCCATGATCTCGGTCCAGAACCGGTGCGAGGCCTCGAGGTTGCGGACGTTGAGGACGACGTGGTTGATCCCGCGTGGTGGCTGGGCGTGCGGCGGCGCGAGAGGTCCGGGCGCAGCATTGGTTTGCATGGTTTCCTCCGTGCTCACAGGAGCTCCGGGATCACCCACCGGGGCCGCCTGCCGGCGGCGACGCGTTGGATGTTGTCGAAGCCGTTCCTGAACCGCGCCGTCCAATTCTCCCACGTCGGCCCGGCGGAGTGGGGCGTGAGCGTGACGTTCGGCAGCGTGAAGAGCGCGTGACGCGGCGGCGGTGGCTCCTCGACCAAGACGTCGAGCCCGGCGCCCGCGATCTGTCCCGCCGTGAGCGCCTTCAGGAGGGCGTCCTCGTCCACGACCGGCCCGCGGCAGGTGTTGATCAGGATCGCGCCCGGCTTCAGCATCGCGAGCTCGCGCGCGCCGAGGAGCCCCCGTGTCGTGTCGTCGAGGGGCACATGCAGGCTCACGACGTCCGACGTGCGGAGCAGCTCGGCGAAGAGGACGAACCGGACCCCGAGGGCGTCCTCCTGGTCCTCGGTGAGCCGCGCGATGTCGTAGTACTGGACGTCCATGTCGAACGCCGCCGCCCGCCGGGCGACCTTCTTGCCGATGTTGCCGAGGCCCACGATCCCGAGTGTCTTGCCCGCGAGCTCGTAGACGCGCGTCTCGGCCAGGTTGCCGACCCGCCACTTGCCGGCGACGACGTCGTTGTGGAGCCGGACGAGCCGCTTGAGGACGGCGAGCATGAGCATCACGCTGTGCTCGGCCACGGCGATCGCGTTGGCCCCGCCGTTGTTGGCCACCGGCACGCGTGCCTTGCGCGCCGCCTCCACGTCGACGTGGTCGTACCCGGCGCTCAAGAGCTGGACCAGTCGGAGGTTCGGCGCCGCCCGGAAAAACTCCCCGCCCATCTGCCGGGCAAGGCCCAGGTAGTACTCGGCCGTCGCCGCCGCCTGGTAGAACTCGGGCGTGCCGGGGTCGGCGACCACGAGCTCGAAGGCGGCCGGTGTCAGGGACCGCGCGATGTCGAGGATCACCTCGGGTTGGCGGGGAGCGAAGAGGATCTTGACCGCCATGCCCGGGTCCTCAGGCGGGCGCCAGCACTTCGAGCTGGGCGCGCTGAGCGGCCGCGGTCAGACGCCGGTCGTAGGTCACGACGGCCAGAAGGTCTTCGCGGATCGACAACGCCGTTGCCAGGTGGATCGCGTCGAGGGTCCTGAGCTCTGCGGGATCGAGCGCCGCCGCCCCGGAAAGCACACGTCGATCGACGTCCACCAGGTTGACCCTGGCAAGAACATCACGGGCCCGCCGGCGCGCACCCGAGCTGAAGCCAGCTCGGCGCAAGGCTCGCGGCACCTCAGCGAGCGAGAGCGTACTCGACACGCGAATCGGCGACGTTCGGAGCAGGTTCAGCAGCGCGGCTGACTCGGGCTCGGCAACGACCAGCTTCACCAGCGCCGAGGAGTCCAGGTAGAGCATGGTCACCCGCGCTCCTCTCGAAGCCGGGCGAGCGCGCGGCTGGCTCGGCGTGTTGGGCGCCTCCCGAGTGGCGGGCCCAGCGCGAGGACGTCGCCCTCGGCCGCGCTTGCCCGCCCGGCGGCGACGAGGCGCTCCAGCAACGTTGACCTGGCGGGAGCCAGGACAGCGACCCGATGTCCCCGCTCGTTCACTTCGAGGGTCTCACCCCGTTTGACCCGTTTGAGGTAGACGCTGAGGTTCTGACGAAGCTCACGGACGCCGACTTCGCCTCTGGGGTATTTCATGTAGCACATGGTAGCACATAACAAACTACGCGAGCGGGATCGTCGCCGTCACGCAGGGGTAAGCGCCGAGGACCCGCGTGGTGTGCCCCCGGCCCGTCGTGTCCTCGACCAGCCGGGCGTCGCCCGGGCCGAAGAGGTGCTTTCCGCCGTCGCCCAGGCCGATCTCGAGCTGGCCGGAGAGGATGATGACGAACTGGCGGCGCGGGGCCGGGTGCCAGTCGAGGTACTGGCCGACCGGCCACTCGCGGAACGCGATCTGTGTCGCCGGCAGCCCCTTCGTCCACTCCGGCGTCCGGCCGAGGTCGACCGGCTCGATGCGCGACTGGCCGTCGGAGCCCGTGTAGAGCCGAAACGTTCCCATCGCGGCCTCCCGTCGGTAGCGGCTGAGTCAACCGGATGCTAGCACACGCTGCAAGAAGCCCGAGCGCCAGTGCTATGCTCCCCACGAGGATGAACCTCCTGCGCCCGCTGGATCGTTCTCTGCTGGTCAATGGATTGCGGCTGCACGCCCTGGACTGGGGCGGCGACGGTCGTCCGCCGCTCCTGCTCCTCCACGGCTTCACGGGGCATGCGCACGCGTGGGACACGCTCAGCATCGCGCTGCAGCCCCACTTTCACGTCTACGCTCTCGACGCGCGCGGCCACGGCGACAGCGATCCCGCCGAGACCTACACGGCCGCCGCGGCCTTCGACGATATTTCGGGCGTCGTCGACCAGCTCGGCCTGACCGCGTTCGTCCTCGTCGGGCTCTCGATGGGGGGCCGGAACGCGATGTATTTCGCGTCCAAGCGCCCCGACCGTGTCCGGCAGCTGGTCGTCATTGACATCGGCCCGGAGCTGAGCGCGCGCGCCATGGCGCCCTCGGCGGGGCCTCCCGAGCCCGACACGTGGGAGAGCATCGAGCAGGCCGCCCAGCACCTGTTTCGAGCGAACCCGTATCCCGGCATCCACTATTATCGCTGGGTCGTCTCGCACAGCTTGCGGACCCGCCCGGACGGCGCGCTGGTGTGGAAGTGGCATCCGAACGTCAAGGAACGCCGCGCGCCGTCGGACGTCGACTGGTGGACCGTCGTGCGCGCCATCACGCCGCCGACCCTCGTCCTTCGCGGTGAGAAGAGCCACGTGCTCGAGCGTGACGTCGCCGAGCGGATGGCCAAGGAGCTGCCGCGCGGCCGATTCGTCGAGATCCCGCGGGCCGTCCACACGCTGCACGAGGACAATCCCGAGGCGGTGCTGGCGGCGCTCGGGGACTTCCTCGGGTTCTGAGCGATGCGCTCACGCGCCGGCGCCGACGGTCCCGCCCCATGAGGCTCGTGCGCTACGGACGCGCCGGGGCCGAGAAGCCCGGGCTCATCGACGAAGCCGGCGCCGTGCGCGACCTGTCGCGCGTGGTCCCAGACATCACGGCCGCGGTGCTCTCGCCCGCGGGCCTCAAGCGCCTGCGCGCGGCCCGGACGGCGCGGCTCCCAGTCGTCCGTGGCCGCCCCCGACTCGGCCCGCCGCTCGCGGGTATCGGCAAGATCGTCTGCGTCGGTCTGAACTACACGGACCACGCTCACGAGGTGGGCCTGCCGCTGCCGAAGGAGCCGCTGCTCTTCATCAAGGCCACCAGCGCCGTCAACGGTCCCCGCGACCCGATCGTCCGGCCGCGCGAGGCCGTCAAGCTCGACTACGAGGTCGAGCTGGGCGTCGTGATCGGGCGCGACGCGCGGAACGTGAGCGAGGCGGACGCGCTCACGCACGTCGCGGCCTACTGCATCGTCGACGACGTCTCCGAGCGAGCGTTCCAGATGGAGCACGGAGGGACGACCACGAAGGGCAAGAGCGCCGACACCTTCGCGCCGATCGGGCCGTGGCTCGTCACCGCCGACGAGGTGCGCGACCCCCAGGCCCTGGAGGTGTGGACGACGGTCAACGGCGAATCGCGCCAGCGCGGGAGCACCGCCAACATGATCTTCCCGGTCCGTGAGCTCGTGGCCTACGTCAGCCGCTTCATGTCGCTGCGCGCCGGTGACATCGTCTCGACCGGCACGCCCGCCGGTGTCGCCCACGGGATGAAGCCGCCGCGCTACCTCCAGCCCGGCGACGTCGTCGAGATGGGCATCACCGGGCTCGGCGTGCAGACGAACCGCGTCGTCACCCGCGGGGGCTGACCCCGATCCGAACATGGCCCGAGCGGCCGGTCGCTCACCGGACGATGAGGGCGATCGAGAGCGCGAGAAGCGCGCCCATCGCGACGTTGAAGATTCGCAGTCGGCGACTCCCCTGAAGGACGGGCTGGACAGCCGCTCCGAACGCCAGCCACAGAAAGCAACTCGGCAAGGCAGCCAGGACGAAGAGGCCCCCCAGGGAGGCAGCCTGCACGATCGGGCTCCCCGCTTCAGCGTTGAGAAAAGTGGAGGCCGCGCTCGCCGTCACCAGCCACGATTTTGGGTTGATCCACTGAAAGATCGCAGCGCCCAGGTAGCCGACCGGGTCGCGGTCCGGTGCCGAGTCGATGCCGCTTCCGGACGTCGCGATCTTCCATGACAGCCAGAGCAGAAACGCCGCCCCGCCCCAGTGGAGCGCCTTGAGGACGAGGGGATGCTCGAGAACGAGACTCCCGAGCCCGAGCGGGACGACGAACATCATGACACCCATGCCGGTCGTGACGCCGAGCAGGCAGGGCAGGCCTCTGAGGACGCCTGCCTGCGCGCCGGCCGCGGTCAGCATGATGTTGCTCGGACCCGGCGTGACGGCGGCCACGACGGCGAAGAGAAGAAACGCCACGATCTGTTCCGTCGTCGTACGCTATCCACGCTACGATCTGGCGCGGCAGTTCAGGATCATGTTGGGGACCAGCCCCTACCGCTATCTGCTCATGCGCCGCCTCGAATTCGCACGGGAGCAGATTCACCGGGAGCGCCCGCTCGTCGAGGTCGCGTTCGACGCGGGATTCGCCGATCAGGCGCACTTCACGCGAGCCTTCAGATCGGCGTTCGGACTGACTCCTGCGCGGTACCGTGCGTTGAGGGCGAGTCAGTCACCACCACCAACCGCTTCCGGCATCGGGGTGGAAACGCCGCACCGAGAAAAGCCGCGAAGTAGCTAGTACTCGTCGAGGCCGGAGGTGCCGACCCAGCCCGTCTCCGAGACGTCGAGGATGACCCCGTCCGGGCCCGTGTACTTCACCTCGACGTTGCCTTCGTGTCGCCGGCCTTGTCCCACGCCGAGCGCCTCGTTGATGTCGTCACGGCGCGGGGCGCCCGCCTCCGCCAGCTTCTCCGCAATCTCCTCCAGGCTTTCGACCTGGAAGCCGATGTGGTGGATGCCGTTGTAGCCCTTGCCACGCTCGGCCCCGGCCACCTGATCGTTCTTGAAGTTGAGGATCGCCAGGTTGAGATCGCCGTCGCTGAGGTAGTAGCCCGTAGCCCCGGGGCTGTTCACCCTGGCGATCTCCTTCATGCCGAAGACGTCGATGTAGAACTTCGCGGTCTTCTCCACGTCCTGGGTCGAGATGGCGATGTGCTTGATCTTCGGCATGGCCTGTCTCCTCTGCGATGATGCGCGCCGGTCTCGCGTGCCTGCCTGGAAGGGTAGGCCAAAGACGCCCGAAACGCCAGGATATTGACCCTCGCCCACGACCGTGGTGTCCTTGACGACTCATGCCACGCACCGCGCACGCGCTCGCGCTCGTCAGCGCCCTCTGCTCGGCGGGCGCCACGATCTTCATCCGTCACGGCCTCCGAGGGCGCGGCCCCTACACCGGCTTCTGGATCAACCTCGTCGTCGGAACCGTCGGCCTCTGGGCCGCCGTGCTCCTGACGGGCGGATTCGGTCGCCCGTCCGCGGCCGGGGTCGCCTTCTTCGTCCTTGCCGGCCTCATCGGCACCGTCGCCGGCCGGCTCCTGAGGTTCGTGAGCATCGACAAGGTCGGCGCCTCCGTCGCCGCCTCCCTCATCAACCTGCACCCGCTCGTCGCCACCGGCGTGGCCATCCTGCTGCTCGGCGAGCGCGTCACCGCCCCGATCCTCGGCGGCACGGTGGTCATCGTGGTCGGGACGACCCTGCTCTCCGTCGGCGGGCAGCGGACCGGGTTCCGGCGGTGGCAGATCGCCCTTCCGCTGCTGTCGGCCACCTGCTTCGGCGTCGTCGCCGTGCTGAGGAAGCTCGGCCTGAACGAGACGGGCGCGGTCCTGGGCTCGGCCATCAACGTCACGACGGCCCTGGTCGCCTTCAGCGGCTTCCTGCTCGCCTCCGGCGACCGCCGCGCCATGGCATGCCGGGGCCGGAGCCTCGCCTACTTCGTGGCGGCGGGCGTCGCGGAGAACTCCGCGGTCTTCCTGAACGTCGTGGCGCTCAGCCTGAGCACCGTGAGCGTGGTGGCGCCGCTCTACGGGACGGCGCCGATCTTCGTCCTGTTCTTGTCGTTTTTCTTCCTGAGAGGCGTCGAGACGTTGAGCCCGCGCCTCATCCTGGGCACGCTCCTGATCGTGCTCGGGGTCTACCTCATCACCGCCCTGTCGGGGCGCTAGTCGGCGCACCCAGAGTCGTCAACGCTGGTATATTCCCAGCGTCGAAACCACGCGCGGGAGGCAGCCGTGAAGATCCTCTTCTTCGACGACTTCAAGTTGGGCGTCCTCAAAGGTGACACGGTGATCGATGTGACGCAAACGGTGCAAGGGATTCCACACACCGGCCCCCACGACCTGATCAACGGGCTGATCGCGCGCTTCGCCGACTACAAGAGGCCCCTGGAAGAGGCGGTCAACCGGGGCCAGGGCGTGCCGGTCGCTCGGGTGCGGATCAGGCCGCCACTGCCGAAGCCCTACAACATCGTCGCGATGGCGGTGAACTACATGGAGGACGGGACCCGCGCCGAGCCCGCGCCGATCAACGCCTTTCACAAGTCCCCCAACGCCGTCATCGGCGACGGCGACACCATGGTGCTCCCCGACGTCCCCGCCACGATCTTCGAGGGCGAGGCGGAGGTGGCGCTGGTCATCGGCAAGCGGGCCTCGCACGTTAGCGCCGCGCAGGCGATGGATCACGTGTTCGGGTACGTGAACTTCATCGACGGGTCGGCCCGCGGCCTCCCGCCGAGCGGCAACACCTTCTACCAGACGAAGTCCCGCGACACCTTCGCGCCCATGGGCCCCTGGCTGGTGACCGCCGACGAGGTGCGAGACCCGCACCGATTGCAAGTCAGGCTCTGGGTGAACGAGACGCTCAAGCAGAACTTCAACACCAGCGACATGGCCCACAAGATCCCGCGGTGCATCGAGTGGGTCAGCTCCATCCATACCCTGGAGCCGGGCGACGTCCTGGCGACGGGCACCAACCACCGCGGCCTCAGCGCCTTCCAGCACGGGGACCTGATCGAGCTGGAGACGGAGGGGCTGGGCCGGCTGCGCGTCCACGTCCGCGACGACTTGAAGCGCACGTGGGCCCGGGAGACTCGGCTCGAGCGGCAGGAGAAGAAGCTCGAAGGCACGACGCCGCAGCTCACCGGGAAGTACGCGCCCGCGCCCCGGTAGGCCACGTCGTCGGGGGAGGGACACCATGGCGTACGAGGCGCTCTTTGCCGAGACGGTCCTGATCCGCGGGCACCAACGTGACCAGATCGATGCGTATCTCGCGCGTCCGCTTGGCGCCGGCGCCCATCCGGGCGTGGTCGTCATCCACCACATGCCCGGCTGGGACGGACCGACCAAGGAGATCGCCAGGCGATTCGCCCACCACGGCTACGTGGCGATTTCTCCCAATCTCCATTTCCGTGAGGGGAAGGGGACGTCGGAGGAGAACAGCGCCAGCGTCCGCGCGGCCGGAGGCATGCCGGACGATCGCACGATGGGCGATGTCCAGGGCGCCGTCGACTACCTCCGCACCTTGCCGTATCTCAGCGGCAAGGTCGGGATCATCGGCTATTGCTCCGGTGGCCGCCAGGCCTACCTGGCCGCCTGCACCCTGCGCGGTATCGACGCGGCGATCGACTGTTACGGCGGCGGCGTCGTCGCGAAGTCCGAGGAGCTGACCCCGCGTCAGCCTGTCGCCCCGATCGAGTTCACCAGGGACCTCCAGTGCCCCTTGCTCGGATTGTTCGGCGTCGAGGACTCACGCCCCTCACCGGAGGACGTCGCGAAGACCGAGGAGGCGCTCAAGAAGTTCGGGAAGACCTACGAGTTCCACACGTACGAGAACGCGGGGCACGCGTTCTTCGCCGTCGACCGCCCTCAGTATCGCGTGCACGCCGCCGTCGCTGGGTGGAAGAAGGTCTTCGCCTGGTTCGAGAAGCACCTCCAATGATCGAGCGACCTGTGATGATCGAGCGACGACCGTTCGGGCGCACGGGTCACCTGAGCACGGTGACCCTCTTCGGCGGGGCCGCGCTGGCGCGCGCCAGCCAGGCGGACGCCGACCGCACGCTCGACCTGCTGCTCCGGTACGGCGTCAACCACATCGACACGGCCGCGCGGTACGGCGACTCCGAGCTCCGCATCGCGCCGTGGATGGCACGCCACCGGAAGGACTTCTTCCTCGCGACGAAGACCGGCAGCCGGACGGCATCCGAAGCGCGTGAGGACCTCCACCGCTCGCTCGAGCGGCTGCGCGTCGACCACGTCGATCTGATCCAGCTGCACTCCCTCGGTCATCCCGACGACTGGGATCAGGCCATGGGCCCCGGCGGCGCGCTCGAGGCGCTCACCGAGGCCCGTGAGGAAGGGCTCGCGCGCTACATCGGCGTGACCGGTCACGGCTGGACGATCGCCGCGATGCACCGGCGGAGCCTCGCGCGCTTCGACTTCGACGCCGTGCTGCTGCCCTACAATTTCTTCATGGCTCAGCAGGACCGCTACCGGACGGACTTCGAGGAAGTGCTGAGCGTCTGCCGGGAGCGGAACGTCGCGGTTCAGGTCATCAAGTCCGTCGCGCGCGGGCCGTGGGCCACCGGAACCCGCACGCACACCACGTGGTATCAGCCGCTCGAGGCGCAGGCCGACATCGACCGCGCGGTGCACTGGGTCCTCGGCCTGCCCGGTGTCTTCCTGAACACGGCGGGAGATCTGACGCTGCTTCCCAGAGTGTTGGACGCCGCGAGCCGTTTCGAGCGCCGTCCCCCTGACGACGAGATGGCGGCGGTGCTCGACTCGACGCGGATGACGTCACTGTTCGGGCTCGCGACGTGAGGGGCACAGGAGCCGCGCCCGAGCACTCTCACTGGTTGAAGGGCGCATTTGCCAGGCCCGCGCCGGCCGTGCAGATATTCTGCTCGTTCCCGGCAAACGTGTTGTTCTTGGCCCGCCCAACCCCGCCGCCGCCCTCGAAAAAGAGCACGCCGCACGCGACGAAGTCCGGCGGTAGATAGTTGTGGTTCGAAATGGTGTTCCCTGACACTAATCCCCGCGCACCAAATCCGATCTGCACGCCATTCTGGGCGGCGTCTCCAGGTCCAGTAGGGCCTCTTCCGAGCACCATACTATTGCTCACGGTGACGAACGTGCCGGGCTCGTTCGCAGTGATGCCGTTCTTGCCGTAGTTGTCGACCACGTTATTAACAATCGCCACATTCGAGTTCAGGCCCGGGCCGCCGTTGGCGCTCTGCACGAAGATGCCCAGGACAGCTTGGCAGCCCGGCGTTGCGGGATGGTGGATGTTTGTTACACGGGTGTCTTGGATCGCACCGGAGGCGGCACGGTAGAAGATGCCCACATAGCCAGGAGAGCAGGCGAATAAGGAACCCGCAGGGAGGCCGTCGATCGTCAGGTCTGACACGGCGACGCCCGCTGTTCCGTCCACGAGAAGGATCGCGGCGATCGGAGCGCCTGAGAAGAGGCTGCTGGTGTTGGCGGAGACCACGGCGGGCTTGATGCTGGTCGAGCCCATACCCTCGCCCTGGAGCGTGAGTGGCTTGGTAATCAGCACTTGCTCATCAAAGACCCATGTGCCCAGGAGAACGGTCTCTCCAGGCTCAGCATGGTTAACCGCGGCCTGGATGGTGGGGTGGAAATCGTTACAGTCACCGACATTCGCTCCCACAAAGAGAAGAGGCGCGCAGTGCACCACGAAGCCATCCGTGTCGGCGAGCACCACGGCGGGGCCCAGGAGCAGCAACGCTGCCGCCATATTTACAGCCGCCAGGATCTTCAGGCTCTTATCCATCAGCGCCTCCTGTATCACTTTGCTCTTCCGCCTCGCGACCTGAGAGATCGCGAGGCGGGGGGATCAGCACCCCCCGCCTCACGTCGGACCTCACGCGTTGACCGACGAACGGGTGCGAATTCTCCGTCAGTTCTTGATCTGGATGTTGCCCCCGGTCAAGGTGCTGGGTATTGGCCACCCGTTCGAGTAGGTCTCAGTTTTAATGCCGAACCTATCCGCAGTCCCGGGCTCGCCACAGTCGTCAACTTCAACAGTGAAGTCCTCCGTTTCCGTGCCCGTAGACGAGATGACCGTGGCCCTGCCACCGATCGTGGCGTGCTTGCTCCCAGGTATCGTCGGGCAAGAATCACCGGGGCGCTGGCTGCGGATAACTGGCCCATCAATGGATTGGGCCTTTATCCGCACGTCGGCCTGATGGTCGTTGTATTCCAGGTTTCCTGTCGCCGGGCAGCACTTCGCCACGAAGCCGAAGGTGGCCTGCGCGTTGGGATCGGCCAGACTAGGAATCAGAGCCGGCACGGACAGCAGGTCCCCAAGGGGGGAGAAGAGAGGGTCGTCGCCCGGAATCTGGCCGCCGCCGGTCACCTTTGCTGGAGCAGAGGCGCCGCCGACGCATGCGCCAGCCGGGGCGCGCGCGATGAGCCAGGGGTTGAAGTCGACGTTGGAGCTGACCTTAGCGCCAGCACCGGGGCCCATCGGACCAGGACCGTTACGATCGCCCCACCAGTTGCAGGTGCCATCCACGATGCTGTTCGGAAACGCCATGATGAGGGCCGGGTGAACTGCGATCCCATACGCTACTAAGGGGGTGACGTCGAAGTTGTTTTGGTTAACCCTTGCTGTTCCAAAGGATGGATTGTCTTCGAAAAAGACGGCGATGGCATCTGGTCCAAACATCGGGTTCGGGACCAGATCGAAGATGTTGCTGATGTTGTTACCTACGACAAGAACGTCGAGAGTGTCTCCCTCCAACCCGATGGCATGTGCCCAGCCACGACCAAGCGAGCCCAAACCAGTCAAGGTGTCGATGGTGTTGTTCGAGATTACGAGACCGGGCTGGCCCGCTCTATTGTTGACCTGAATCCCGTAGGCTCCGCGGTCGCCGCTCGTTATATTCGTGATCGAGTTCCCGCTGATCAGGACGTTCTGGCTTGCATTTGTGGCAGTGGAGTCGCCGATGTAGATACCTTTCGCAGAAGGGAAGCTCTGAATCTTGCTGATGTCGTTGGCCACGATCCTCACGTCGTCCGGACCGTTTTCGAGGTAGATGCCCTGCGCATTGGAAGCCAGCGTCAGAGTGCCGACGGCCGAAATGATGTTGTTGGTGATGAAAGCCGTATTGCCGGCCGTCTTCACGAGGATCCCGTTATTTTGCATCGGGTTGGTCAGCGAATTGGTCAGCGAAAAGCCGTCGATGGTGACATTCGCCGCCTGGATCGTGATTAGGCCTTGCACGGTCGATTCGAACGCGCCCATAAACATTCGCGCGCCCGTGGGGAAGCCCGCCTGCGCACCGCGCAACGTGAGACTCACTATGTTGATGACCACGTCCTCCGGATACGTCCCGGCGCAGACCATGATTGTGTCGCCCGGGCTAGCGTCCAAGAGCGCCGCGTTGATTGAGGTGTAGCCCGCCAGAGGGCACTGGAGGCCATCATTGTCAACCACCAACGTCGCTGCAGCAGCGCCTGGGATTTTTGCAACCATCACCAGACCTAGAAGTGCAGCGGCGAGAACACCGATCAGGAACAGCGGCCGATTCTTCATTTTGTGGATCCCTCCTGGGCAGCCTGTGGAGTTTCGGTGCCGGGCGTGGTGGGGTTTCGGCGCGTCGAGCGCGGAGGCCGTTGCTTGAAGGGGAAGACCTGAAAACTGGGTCATGGATTCACCCGAGCAGCAGCCTAGAGGGGAATACCTATAGAACGATCGAGTGAATCCCGTAATTATCTTAAGGTGATTACCTTACTAACTAGTCGGGTTATTCCCCTAATCAGACCTCCGGTCGGGCGGCGCTGGCGATCCGCAGGGCCGCGTTGTATGGCCGGGCCGCTCAGCCTCCGACGAGCTCGGGCGCGCAGATCAACGCCGTGCGGCCGGCCTTGCCCTGGTCCGCGTTCGCGAAGGCCTCGTTGATCCGCTCGAGCGGGTAGCGGTGTGACAGGATCGCGCCATAGAGGTAGCGGTCGCGCGTGCGCTCGAGGAGCTCGAGCCCGCGCCTGAGGGCCCACGCCTGGTAGCCGCCCACGCCGATCATGCGCCGGTTCAGATGGGCCAGCCACGCGGGGTTGAAGGGGATCGTCTGGTCGGCGGCGATGTTGCCGATGACGACGTAGCAGCCCTCGGCCCGCGCCATGGCGATGCCCTCGGGGAGCGCGGAAGGATGGCCGACCAGCTCGAGGACGACGTGGCCGCCACCCCCCGTCAGATCCCGCACCGCCTTCGCGCGGGCGGCGCTCGTGGCGAAGTCATCAACGTTCACGGCGTGGTCGGCGCCGAAGGCTCGGGCGAGCTGCAAGCGCTCGGCGATCCGGTCGAGGAAATCGTCGAGCGCATCCGGCGTGCGGAGCACGTAGTGGCCGGGCTGGAGGTAATTGTAGTCGGCGAAGGCACCGGTGAAGTGGGGCTTCGCGTCGCTTCGCAGCGCGGCCGGCTCCGATGCGTCGCGCGACGCAGTGGTGCGCGTCACCAGCGCGGCAGAAGTCGCAGCGCCGGCACGGGTAGAAGTAGGAGTAGACGACGCGGTCGCCCTCGTGGAGGGGCGCGCCGGCGGCGTCCGTCGACACGTGTGCGCGGAGCCGCACGACCCGGCCCGTCATCTTCGTGGCCCGTGATGGTCGGGCCGCTCCGCGGCGCGCGACCGTGCCAGCCGTGCAGGTCCGAGCCGCAGATCCGGCAAGCTTTCTGCCGCGACCTAACGACGGACGAATCGCGCGCAACATGGCGCCAAATAAGCGGATCGGCCACCGGTGAGGGTGGAGGTCTGCCGCGCAGGCGCCGCGAAGCCGCGGCACTGATTCTTCGGCGCGCGCTAGAACTCGGCGATTCTCCGAGGATCTGACGGTGCCGAGATAATGCGGTAACTGATCTAAGTGTTTGACCTGGGCAACATTCCGGAATATACCTTACCCAACGCTAGGGCTTTTACCCTAGTGCAGGGGCGGTAAAGACGATGATTTTGGCCTTTCCATCGTTCAAGCGACCGTCGCTCCGGCGGAGGGCCCAGGTGTCGATCGAAGCGAAGCAGGAGCGCGCCGCGGCGCAAACGAGTGTGCTCATCCTTGGGGATCATCGCCAGTCGCTGACGGTCATCCGGTCGCTCGCGAGCGCCGGCTTTCGTGTGATTTTCGGTAGTGAGCGCGCATCGACCGTTGCCGCACATTCGCGCTTCGTCTCGGAGTCGTGGCTGCACCCACCCCTTCTAGAGGCCGAGGAGTTCGTGACAACGATGGTCGATTTCCTCGAGGCTCGGGGGGACGTCTCGCATGTCTTTCCAGTTGGCGAGAGTGAGCTCGATTGCCTTGCGCGTCACTATGCCAGAGTCTCCGCGCACGCGACGCTGGTCATGCCCGAGCCCCAGACCGTAAGCGTCTGCCTCGACAAGCTCCAGGTCTATCGACGCGTGTCAGACCTCGGGCTCGCGTTGCCGAAGACGGACAGTGCATTCGATCTCGCCCAGCTCCTGGAGCTGGCGAAGGACATTCGGTTCCCGTGTATTGTGAAGCCGCGAACCTCCCTGCACCCCTTCTTCGGTCAAAAAGCGGTCCTCTGTCGTACCGAAGAGGCGCTGACGTCGTCGTTCGCCGTGTGGCCCACGCGGCAGGAAGCCCTCATCGTCCAGGCCTGGGTTGCGGGCGCACGCTACAACTGCGAGTTTGCCGCCGTCAACGGCCGACTGGTCGAATACTTCGAGCACAAGGTCGTGCGGTCGGATCGACCCGACGATCTTGGCGTGGAAGTCGAAGGCATCTCGGTGGGGCCGACGAAAGAGCTGCAGCAATCCTGCGAGGCTCTTCTCGTGGATCTTGGGTATAGCGGCGTCGGGTGCGTGCAGTTTCTCGTGAACGAGCGGAACGGCACGAATGTCTTTCTGGAGATCAACCCGAGACTCGACGCGACGTGCGCGTTCCCGTGGCATTATGGCTGCGATCTCCCGAGGCTCGCCGTCGAGATCGCGCAAGGCGACAAAGCTCTCGACCGGTTTCCGGGAACGTTGCCACGCTATCCGACGTCGAAGCGTGTCCATTGGTGTCTGGGCGACGTACGGGGCTGGCTCCACGAAGTCAAGCGGGGGGAGGTCCGCGTCGGTCCGTCGCTTGTGTGGCTGGCGAAGATCGTCGCCTCCTTCCTGCGCGCCAATTGCCACTTGACATGGTGGTGGAAGGATCCGGCCCCCGTCGTCGTCCTCTGCCGAGACCTTCTCGCATATGCTTGGCGTTGTCTGTTCCGCGTGAGCCGGAAGCACACATTGAGCGACCGGCCGGTCGTGAATTGATCGTCGGGCCGCTCCGCGGGAGCGGGCAAGCCAATCCTCCCGACTCAGACCTGCCCCTCCCACGACGCGTCGGCGAGCTCGCGCCAGCGCGCTCGGATCCGCTCGAACTCTGACTGTGGCAGAGGGCCGGCCTGGAGCAGGGCCGCGTTCTCCTGCCATCGCTCCGGTCTCGTGGTCCCGACGATCGCGGTGTGGACGCCCGGCGCACTGAGGGTGAAGCGGAGCGCGGTCGCGACAGCCGTGTCCGCCGCGGACTTCAGAAAGTCATAGTCCAGCGCTCGCAGGCGCGACCAGTAGGTCTGATAGTAGGACTCGGTCGGCTTCCGCGCGTACCGCCACGCGACGTTCGCGAGCGGTCGCTTGGCGATCACACCCATCTCGTGTGCCCGCGCCAGCGGCAGCGTCAGCTCGAGGGCCTCCTGGTCGGCGACGCTGATCGAGGTCTGGAGCGTGTCGAAGCGGCCGCACTCGATCGCGAAGCGCGCCCCGTCGCCGTCGCCGCTGTAGCCGATGTACCGCGTCCACCCTCGCTCGCGCGCCTGCTCGAGGGCGGCGATGACGTCGCCCCGCCGAAGCTCGGCGAGTGAGCAGCTGTGGAGCTGGATCAGATCGAGGTAGTCGGTCGCGAGGCGCTTCAGGCTCCGCTCGACCGAGGCCAGGAGCGGGGCCGGCCGCCAGTCCGCTCGGTCCCAGCCACGGGCGTGGCCGCACTTGGTGAAGAGGTAGAACTCCCGGCGACGGGCGCCGACCGCGCGCCCGATGAGCGTCTCGCTGTCGTCGTAGCACTCGGCGGTGTCGATGATGTTGAGCCCGGCGTCGAGCGCGCTTCCGAGGAGACGCTCGACCGTGCGGCCGCTCACGCGCTGGTAGCCGATCTCGGCGCCGCCGAAGCCGAGCACGCTCGCGACGATGTCGGTCCTGCCGAGCCGCCGCCGTTCCACTCGTCACACCTCGTCGAGAGAGGAGTATCGCACAGAGGACATTGACGCCTCTCTGCGCTCGACGTAGCCTTGCGCCATGACGACGTATCCGGCTCGAACGCGGCGCTGGACGCGGGAGGAGTACGGACGCTTGATCGAGATCGGCGTCTTCCGCCCCGGCGAGCCTGTCGAGCTCCTGGGGGGCGAGCTCGTCGTGAGCGAGCCCCAGGGGAGCGCGCATTACACGGCCATCGGGCTCGTGGAGGACGTCCTACGCGCCGCCCTCGGACCGGGCTGGTTGGTGCGGTCACAGGGGCCGATCGCGCTGGACGACGAATCAGAGCCCGAGCCGGATATCGCGGTCACTCGGGGAGGCCGCCGGGACTACAGCCGCGCGCATCCCGCGCAGCCCGCTCTCGTCGTGGAGGTCGCGGAGTCGAGCCTCCCCCTCGACCGCGAGCACAAAGGCAGTCTCTACGCCCGGGCTCGTCTGGACGACTATTGGATCTTGAACCTCATCGACCGCGCCCTCGAGGTCTACCGGAGGGCGGTCCAGGATCCATCGGCGCACTTCGGCTGGCGCTACGCGTCTCGGGAGGTGCTAGGTCCCGAGTCGTCTATTGCGCCGCTCGTCGCGCCGCACGCGCAGATCGTGGTCAGAGACCTCCTGCCGTAGCACGGGCGCGTCCATGAAAATCACCCACGTCACCACGCGCGTGCTGCGGACCCCGGCCGACAACCCGCTCGTCGTCGGCTTGCCCGTCCCGACCGACACGCGCGAGTTCGTCACCCTCGAGCTCGGCACCGACCAGGGGCTGGTCGGCGTGGGCCTGACGTTCTTCGGGGGCGCGCTCACGGCTGCGCTCAAGGTTGCGGTCGACACACTCGTCGGGCTCATCGTCGGCGACGACCCCACCCAGACGGAGGCCATCGCCGCCAAGCTCAGGCGCGCCGCAGGCAGCTCGGGCCCCGGCGGGATCTTCACGCTTGCGCTCTCGGCGATCGACACGGCGTGCTGGGACATCCGCGGCAAGGCCCAGGGTCAGTCCGTGTGCGCGCTGCTCGGCGGTCTGCGCGACCGCGTGCCGGCGTACGCGAGCGGCGCTCTGCTGCGCCCGCATCCGGTCGACTATCTCGCCAAGGCGGGCCCGCGGTTGCGGGACATGGGCTTCAAGCAGATGAAGATGCAGTGCGGAAGCGAGCCGTCGGTCGCGGCGTCGATCGAGCGCGTCCGCATCGTGCGCGACGCCATCGGCACCGACGTCGACTTGATGTGCGACATCAACCAGCTCTGGAGCGTGAATCACGCGATCGAGGTCGGGCGCCGGATCGAGCCCTACCATTTGTATTGGCTGGAGGACCCCGTCGCCCACGACGACTACGCCGGCCTCGCCCGCGTGGCCGACGCGCTCACCACGCCGATCGCCGCCGGCGAATACCACTACGGCGTCGTGCCCTTCCGCCACATGCTGGAGGCACGCTCGATCGACGTCGTGATGATCGATCTCTTACGCGTGGGCGGCATCACGCAGTGGATGAAGGTGGCGGGCATGGCCGAGGCGTTCAACCTGCCCGTGGTGAGCCACCTCGTCCCCGAGATTCACGTCCACCTCGTCGCCGCGATCCCCAACGGCCTCACCGTCGAGTACATGCCGTGGACGCTTGGGCTCTTCGCGGAGACGCCGGCGCTCGACGGCGGCCAGCTCGTCGTGCCGAAGAGGCCGGGGCTGGGGCTGGCGTTCGACGCGGCGGCGATCAAGCGCTACCAGGTCGGGTGATCGTTTGTGGCCGATCGAGTGGGAAGGAGGCGCCGATGACGACCCCGGCTCCGAAGGACGCGCTGCTCGCCAATCTGGACAAAGTCGTGCGGGAGACGTTGGCCTACTTCGACGGGCCAGGCCGCGCGACCAAGGCTCGAGTCGATCGCTGGCAAGCGCGGGACGTGCTGATGCACTTCATCTACTTCCACGACGCCACCGCGTGGGGCATCCAGTCGGCGGGGCTCGGCGGGCCGCCGTGGCCGGTGCCGGCCGACTCCGACACGGTGAACGAGGTGTGCCGCCGGCTCCACGAGCACGAGAGCCTCGACGAGCTCCTGACGCAGCTGCGCCAGTCTCACGCGCGGCTCGTGCGAGCCGCTGGCAGTGCGTCCGACCTCGACAAGCCCTGCTTTCAGCGGGCGACGGGCGAGCTCATGACCGGCCGGCAGCGGCTGGAGTTGCTCGCCCGCCACTGGGCCGAGCACGTGCAAGAGCTACAGGGCGCGGCCACAGCCCACTAACGTCTCGGGTCCTTCCGCGCGCAGCGGTCGCGCGCACCGGCGTTCAGAGGGCGGCGACCTCGACGGCCTGGCCGAGGGCCGCGCTCCGGGCCACGGCCTCGGTGAACTCCATGTAGCGGACGCCGTCCTCGAAGGTCGTTCGCCGGACCGTCTCGCGGCCGCGGATCGCGTTGACGAACTCCTCTTCGACCCGCCAGCCGCTCCGCCGCTCGGCGGGGATCGGAATCTCGCGGAGCCCGTCCTCGCCGCGCCGCGCGCCCGACAGGCGCCGCGCGTCGGCCTCGAGCCGGAGCGTGCCCTCCCGCCCGAAGATCCACACCTCGCTCGGCGGCGCCAGGGCCGTGACCGAGCTGAAGCGGAGGTGGGCGACGGCGCCGCCCGGAAGCTCGGCCAGGAGGTCCACGTGGTCGGGCACCCGCACCTCGTGCCAGGCGCCGCGATCGTCACGGCGGCGCGGCACCGCGATCTTCGTCATCGCCATCACCCGGCGGGCGGGCCCGAGCCAGCGCATCATCGCTTCGTACCAGATCCCCATGGTGAGGACGTTGAACCCGCTGAGCGCGGCGTCGTGGCGCCAGTGCAGTGGTTCGTCGGGGTCCACGAAGCGCCCCTGGGCCGCCTGGAGCTCGACCGCGAGCACCTCGCCTGCGTAGCCCTCGGCCAGGAGCGACTGGAGGGTCGCGTCGACCTCGAGCGTGTGGGGCGCCGGCACGAGCTGAGCGACGAGGTTTGACGCCCGGCGCGCGGCGGCGAGCATGCGCCGCCCCTCGGCGGCGTCCATGGCCATGCGCGCCTCGCACAGGACGTGCTTGCCCGCCTCGAGCGCGGCGACGGTGATCTCGCAGTGCATGTAGGGCCAGGTTCCGATGCAGACGGCGTCGACGTCACGGGCCCGCACGAGGTCCCGCCAGTCCTCGTAAACCCGGGCGAGCCCGAACTCGCGCGCGACGCGCTCGCCGGACTCCTTCGTCCGGTTCGCGACCGCCACCAGCTCGACGCCCGGCTGCTTCTGGAACCCCGGGATGTGCCGGCGGCGGGTGTTGTTGCCTGCGCCGACGAATCCCACGCGGATCGTCCCCTGAGTCATGAGGCGTCAGAGACCGCCGGTGACGTCGACGGTCACGCCGGTGACGAAGTCCGCGTCGCGGGAGGCGAGGAAGCAGATCACTCGCGCCTGATCACGCGCCTCGGCGACCCGGCGCAGCGGCGTGCGGGCGATTTCCTGCGCCTGCTCGTCCGCCGTCCGCTGCTCCCACCGTGGCCGGATGCGCTCGGTCAGCGTCAGGCTGGGAGCGATCGCGTTGACGGTGACGCCGAACGGCCCCAGCTCGTGCGCCAGCTTCCTCGTGAAGGCGATGATCCCGCCTTTGGCGGCGGCGTACGCGCTGCTGCTGCTCGGGCTGAGCCCTCGTCCAGCGATAGACGAGATGTTCACGATCTTCCCGGCGCGCTGACGCTTCATGACTGGCGCGACCATGTGGCAAAAGAGAAACGTCCCGTCGAGGTTGAAGGTGAGGAGGCGCTGCCATTCGGCGAGCGTGAGCTCGTCGACCGCGGCGGCCGGCCGCGGGATGATGGTGCTCCCGCCCACCGCGTTGACCAGGATGTCGATGCGCCCGAGTTCGCGGACGACGCCCGCCACCACGTCCTCGACCTGAGCCGGGTCCAGGGCATCGGCCGGCCGCGCGTGCGCCTGGCCGCCGGCGCGCCGGATCGCGCCCATGGCCTCCTCGAGGCGGCCCTTGTCGGTGTCGACGCCGACGACGATCCCGCCTTCGCCGCCGATGATCTCGGCGGTGGCGCGGCCGATCCCGCTCCCCGCCGCCGTGATGAGCGCCACCCGCTCCGTGAATCGCATCGTCACCGGGCAAGGATAGCGCGCCACGGGGACGATTGCCTCGCGAGCCGAGTGCCACTACGATCCCGGCACGGAGGGTTCTATGACGACGGCTCTGCCTCGACCGTTCACCGGCGAGGAGTTCCTGGACAGCCTGCGCGGCGGGCGGGAGGTCTGGATCTACGGCGAACGGGTCAGGGACGTGACCACGCACCCCGCCTTTCGCAATCCGGCACGCATGCTGGCCCGACTCTACGACGCGCTCCACGAGCCGGCGATGCATGCCGTGTTGACGTGCCCGACCGACACGGGCTCGGGTGGCTACACGCACAAGTACTTCCGCGCGCCGAGGAGCGCCGACGACTTGATCGCCGCACGTGACGCGATCGCCGCCTGGGCGCGCCTCACGTACGGCTGGATGGGGCGCTCGCCCGACTACAAGGCGTCCTTCCTGGCCACGCTCGGCGCCAACGCCGACTACTACACGCCCTACGCGGACAACGCGCGGCGCTGGTACCGCGCGGCTCAGGAGCGTGTCCTGTTCATGAATCACGCCCTCGTTCAGCCGCCGGTGGACCGCCATCGCCCGCCGGACGAGGTCGCCGACGTCTACGTGCATGTCGAGAAGGAGACCGACGCCGGACTGGTCGTGAGCGGAGCCAAGGTCGTCGCCACCGGTTCGGCGCTCACCCACCACAACTTCATCGCCCATCCGACCACCGTGCCCATCAAGACGAAGGAGTTCGCGGCGGTCTTCATCGCCGCCATGGACACACCGGGGGTCAAGCTGATCTGCCGGCCGTCCTACGCGATGACGGCGGAAGTCATGGGGAGCCCGTTCGACTATCCGCTCAGTAGCCGCATGGACGAGAACGACGCGATCCTCGTCCTCGATCACGCGCTCGTGCCCTGGGAGAACGTCTTCGTGTACGAAGACGTGGAGAAGTCGAACACGTTCTTCCCGGGTTCCGGCTTTCTCCCGCGCGCGATGCTCCACGGCTGCACGCGCCTGGCGGTCAAGCTCGATTTCATCGCGGGCCTCGTCCTGAAGGCCGTGGACGCCGTCGGCTCGCGCGAGACGCGCCACGTCCAGGCGTCGGTCGGAGAGGCGATCGCCTGGCGCAATCTCTTCTGGGGTCTGAGCGACGCGATGGCGCGCGCGCCCGTGCCATGGGCCGGCGGCAGCGTGTTGCCCAACCCGGAGTACGCGCAGGCCTACCGCGTCTTCTCGACCGTCGCCTACCCCCGCGTCAGGGAGCTCACGGAGAGCATCCTGGGGAGCGGTCTGATTTACATGAACTCGCACGCCGTCGACTTCCGGACGCCGGCGCTCCGCCCCTATCTCGAGAAGTACCTGCGCGGCTCCGACGGCACCAGCGCGGTCGAGCGCCTCAAGCTGATGAAGCTCCTGTGGGACGCGATCGGCACCGAGTTCGGCGGGCGGCACGAGCTGTACGAGCGCAACTATGCGGGCGCCGCCGAGACAATCCGCGTCATCACGCTGGAGATGGCCCAGGCGAGCGGCCAGACCCGGAAGTTCAGAGGCTTCGCCGAGCAGTGCATGGCCGAGTACGACCTCGACGGCTGGACCGTGCCCGACCTGATCACCCCGGAGGACGTGAACCTCTTTCTGAGGAGGCCACGATGACGCAGATTCCAAACACGGCGAGGGAGCGTCTGGCCGCGGGTCAGCTCTGCCTGGGCATGGCGCTGCGCCAGGCGCGCACCGTCGAGATCGGGCGCGTCCTGGCCGCGTGCGGATTCGATTTTGCGTTCCTCGACATGGAACACAACACGATGAGCATCGACACGGCGGCGCAGATCGCCGTGGCCTGCCACGACGCGGGCGTGACGCCGCTCGTGCGTGTGCCGGGCTACGAGCACTACCTGGCCACGCGGCTGCTCGACGCGGGGGCGCTGGGGATCGTCTTCCCACACGTGGACACCCCCGAGCACGCGAGGCAACTCGTCAGCAACTGCAAATATCCGCCCATGGGTCACCGCTCGCTCGGCGGCCCGATGGCGCAGCTCGGCTTCCGCCCGCACCCGCGGGCCGAATCCACGGCGCTGGTCAACGAGGCGACGCTGGTGGTGACGATGCTCGAAACCCCCAGGGCGATCGACAACGCCGACGCCATCGCCGCCGTCCCTGGAGTGGACGTGCTGCTGATCGGTACGAACGACCTGACCCTCGAGATGGGCATCCCCGGCAAGTACGACGACCCCCGGGTCATGCGCGCGTACGAGACGGTCATCGCCGCCTGCACGCGACACGGCAAGTACCCGGGCATGGGGGGAATCTACGACCACCCGACCATGGAGAAGTACATCAGGGTCGGCGCGCGCTTCGTTCTCTGTGGCAGCGACCTCTCCTTCGTCATGGCGGGGGGTCAGGCGCGGGTCGACTTCCTCCGAGGTGTCAAGCTGGTCAGAACTTGACACAGTCAAGTAAATGCTTGACAGTGTCATCCACAGGGCCCTCCTGGGAGGGTGACGGTGGCCGAGACCGACTTCGCGGCGCGCGTCGCGGCGGTGCGGCGGTTCAACCGCTTCTACACCAAGCAGATCGGTGTGCTCCACCAGGGCTATCTCGAGAGCCCGTTCTCGCTGACCGAGGTGCGTGTCCTCTATGAGCTCGCGCACCGGGAGAAGCCCACGGCAACCGAGCTCGGCAACGAGCTGGGGCTGGACGCGGGGTATCTGAGTCGGATTCTCCGAGACTTCGAACGGCGTCGCCTCCTCGACCGCCGACCCTCAAAGGCCGACGGCCGACAGAGCCTGTTGTCGCTGACCGAAAAGGGACAGAAGGCGTTCGCCCCGCTCCACGCGCGCTCGCGCGACCAGATCGGCGCGATGCTGCGGAGGTTGGCCGCCGCCGATCAGAACCGCCTGCTCGGGGCGATGGGCAGCATCGAGGGCCTGCTCGGCGCGCAACGCGAGCGGAAGGCCCCGTACCTGCTCCGGCCGCATCAGCCCGGCGATATCGGCTGGGTGGTCCACCGCCACGGCGTCCTGTACGCGCAGGAGTACGGCTGGGACGAGCGGTTCGAGGCGCTGGTCGCGTCGATCGTCGCGAAGTTCATCGAGCGTTACGACCCCAAGAAGGAGCGCGCCTGGATCGCGGAGAAGGACGGCGAGATCGTCGGCTCCGTGTTCCTCGTCAAGCAGTCCACGGCGGTGGCCCAGCTTCGCCTGCTGCTCGTCGAGCCCAAGGCGCGCGGACTCGGCATCGGCGCGCGCCTCGTGGACGAGTGCGTGCGCTTCGCGCGGCAGGCGGGCTACCGGAAGCTCACGCTGTGGACCAACAGCGTGCTGCGCGCCGCCCGGCGCATTTACGAGGGCGCCGGCTTCCGTCTGGTCCACCGGGAACGGCACACGAGCTTCGGCCACGACCTGATCGGGGAGACGTGGGAGCTCCCGCTGTGACGGGCCGGCGCTGAGGGTCCGGGAGTGAGGAACGTCAGGGGCCGGGCGGAGCGAGCGCGACGAGGCGCGGCATGACCTCGGCGGTGAACAAGTCGATCGATGCGCCCGCCTCCGCCTCGCTCATGTCGCCGAACGCGAGCCGGCAGACGAAGTAGGTGCAGCCGCTCGCGAGCACCTGGCGCTCGATCTCCTCGTGCACGCGGGCCGGCGTGCCCGCGATGGCGATCCCGCGCTGGCGGGCCTCGTCGAAGTCGCGGGCGAAGCGGATGGGGATGGAGCCGAAGTCCCGCCAGAGCTTCGTGAGGTTCGCGTACCACGCGGCGTAGTTCGGCCGCGCGAGCGCCTCGGCCTCCCCGTCGGTCGGCGCCACGACGACGTGGCGTGACATGCCGAGCTTCGGCATCGGCGCCCCGCCGTGCTTCCGCTGCCAGACATCGCGATACCGGTCGAAGAGCGGCGTCGCCCCCTCGCACGGGTTGTTCGTGATGACGTGGACCCGGTTGGTGGCCGCCCACTCGGCGCCGGCCGCGTGGCCGAGGCCGTACCAGAGGGGGGGATGCGGCTTCTGGAAGGGCCGGAGGACCATCGGGACGTTGCGGTAGGTGTAGCGCGGCCCGCGATGGTCGAGCACGTCGCTCGTGAGCCCCTGGAGGATCACCTCGAGCGCCTCCCGGTAGATCTCCTCGGTCTCCAGGTGGTGCAGGTTGAAGTACGCCATCTCGTAGGGAACGATCCCCCGGCCCACACCGAGATCGAAGCGCCCGCGCGAGAGCTGGTCGAGCATGCAGACCTCTTCGATGAGCCGGAGCGGGTCGTAGAGCGGCAGGCAGTACACGCACGGTCCCAGACGGATCCGCCGGGTCCGCTGGGTGGCTGCGGCGAGGAAGATGCCGGGCACCGGCGCCAGCCCGAGCGGCGTCGCGTGGTGCTCGGCGAGGTGATACGCGGAGAAGCCCGCGGCGTCGTACTTCTCCAGCAGACGCAACCGGCTCTCGTAGAACTCGTCGAGCGGCACCTCACGCCGGTCGAGATGATCGAAGATCCCCAGGTCCATCAGGGACCGACCGGCGCGCTCACGCTCCGCCTCCACTCGGGCGCCGCGGGGTCGCCGACGCCGTCGTCTCTTGACGCGTCACTTCTCGGACGCGATAGCGGACGGCCCGCCGCATCATCCATCGAACCGCCAACAGATCGACGAACGCTCGGAGCGCACGGTTCTTGATCCCGTACTTGGACCGGCCGAAACGGCGCGGGCGGTGATGCACCGGGACCTCGACCACCTGGTAGCCCGCCGTCCGGAGCAGGGTCGGCACGAACCGATGCATGCCCGTGTAGGGCGGGATCGCGCCGACACACTCCCGACGCATCACGCGCAGGCTGCAGGCGCTGTCCCGCACGGCGTCGCCCGTGAGCCAGTTGCGAATGGCGTTGGCGACGCGCGAGGAGGCGCGCCTCGGCCAGGGATCGCGGCGCTGGCGCCGCCAGCCCACCGCCGCGTCGGTGCCCTCGAGCGCCGCCAGCAGGAGTGGCAGGTCCTGCGGGTCGTTCTGGAGGTCTCCATCGAGGGTCGCGACGATCTGTCCCCGCGCGGCCTCGTAGCCCGCGTGGAACGCGGCCGTCAGCCCGGCGTTCGCGTCGAAGCAGAGGAGGCGTACGCGGGGATCCTGCGCCATCACGGCGCGGATCGCGTCGGCGCTCCCGTCGGTGGAGCCATCGTCCACGAAGACGATCTCCGCCGATCGACCGAGCCGCCCGAGGACGGCGTCGAGCTCCATCCAGAGGAGCGCAATGTTCTCCACCTCGTTGAACACGGGGACGATAACCGACAGCTCGAGCGCCTGGCTCATCGCGTCGATCGGCCGACGACGACCATCGTCTTGTCCGCGAGGGGGGCGGACGCCAGCACCCGCCACGCGGAGTCCGCCGCCGGCGCCAGCGCCCGCCACCGTTCGGCCGTCATGATGAAGGCGTCGTGCGGGGCGGTGGCGAGACGGGCCCGCACGGCGGCATCGTCTGCGATCTCGACGACACGACGCTGGAGATAGAAGTCATAGCTCAGCCGGAGGCCAGGATAGCCGACCACCGTCCCGCCCGGCGCAACGTTCGCGGCGGCTGCGACCGTGAGCGGTCGCACGTCGAAGGCACGGGTGTAGCGGATCGGGTACGTGATCCCCTCGACGAGGAGGATGCCCGCCATGGCGAGCGCGAGCCCGACGGCCCCGGTGGTGGGCGCCCCGAGCCGCACGCCCCGCACCAGCACGACGCAGGCCGCGAGCCCCAGGGCGACGATCGCGACCCGCTCCCATCCCGCCTCCGGAATGTACACGCGGTCTTCGTCCCCGACGAGACGCGTCAGGGGCGAGAGCGCACTGGCCCCGGCGGCGGCGACGGCGAACACGCCGCCCACGAGCGACGCGAGATTCCGTGCCCGCCGCGCGCGGCCGGCGAGCTGGGCGGTCAGGAACTCGGCGGCCAGGAGCGCGAGCCCCGGAGAAACCACCAGCATGTATCGAGAACGATAGTTCCCTGAGATGGCGATGAGCAGCCACAGGGTCGCCGTCCAGAGCGCGACGCGCCGCCGTCCGGCATCGGGAGACTGCCGCCACCAGACCGGCGCCGCGGCGGCGAGCAGGGTCCAGGGGAGGAACGACACCAACGGCGCGTAGAGCGCCGTGAGCCGAGGCAGGATGGCCCCGAGCAGGTACCACGTCAGGTAGTGACCGCCGAGGACCTGATCGCCGAAGCTGCCCTGCGACCAAGCCTGGTACGGCACCAACCACACGATCGCGGCCACACCGAAGGCCAGACCGGTTCCGAGCAGCGGGCGGAGCTTGCGAAGCGCGGCGGGTCCCTCCGTGAACCCCACCGCGACGCCGGCGGCGGCGAGCGCGGCGAGCGCCTGCGGCCCCTTGCTGAGGAGGGCGCCCGTGAAGCAGGCGTAAAAGGCGAGCACTGGCGTGAGAGACCATCCGGCGCGCTGACCCCTGAGGAGCCAGTAGAGGGCCCACACGAGCCACGCGTTCAGCATCCCGTCCGGCACGACCTGATGGCTCAGCTCGAAGTAGAGCGGTGTCGTGGCGAGGATCAGGCCCGCGACGGCGCCGGCCTGCCATCCCCAGAGGAGCCGCCCGACCGCGATCACGCCCGCGACGCCGGCCACGGACGAGACGAGCGCTGGGATCGCGGCGCTCACCTCCGTCACGCGGCCGAAGGGGACCGACGCCACGGCCACCGCCCAGAAGAAGAGCTGGGGCTTATTGAGGTAGTGGCGGCCGCGGAGCTCGGCGACCAGCCACCGGCCGTGGTCGAGGGCGTCTTGCGCCAGCAGCGCGAATCGCGCCTCGTCCGACGACCAGAACGGGCGGCGTCCCGCAGGGGTGGCGAGGATCACCGCGGAGAGGACAAGGACGCCGAGAATTGAGGCGCCGGGACGTGGCAGAGCGCCGCCCATCGCTCGTCAGGATACACGAGGTCTTCGGGGTACTATATCCGCGCGACGGCGATCCGCCGCCGCTGCTAAGGAGGAGAGGCGTGGCTAAATTCAAGATCGTCACACCGGCTGGGGCGGGCTACGGAGCGCCGGGTTACGCGCTGGAGATGGAAGCCCTCGGCCCGCTCGGCGCGGAGATCGTCGAAGTCGAGGCCAAGACGGAAGACGACTTCGTCAAGACGGCGCGCGACGCCGACGCCCTGTACGCCAAGGGGCGCCGCATCACCAAGCCGATCGTCGATGGCCTCGAGCGGTGCCGGGTGATCGCCCTCGGCACCGTCGGGGTCGACTCCGTAGACGTCGCCGCGGCCACGGCGCGAGGGATTCCGGTCACCAATGTTCCGGACACGTTCATCGAGGAGGTCGCCGACCACACGATGACGCTGATCCTGGCCACGTTCCGCCGGCTGGTCGTCCAGGATCGGCTGGTGCGCGAAGGACGGTGGCGAGAGGGGCGGCCAATGCTGTACGAGCTTCCACGGCTCATGGGTCAGACCCTGGGCTTCGTCGCCTTCGGTCACGTGGCGCGGGCCGTCGCGGTCCGGGCCAGGCCGTTCGGCGTGCACATGCTGGCCTACGACCCCTACATCGAAGAGCTGGTCATGAGCCAGTACGGGGTGGAGCCGGTGGGCCTCAGCGAGCTGCTGCAACGCTCGGACATCGTCTCCATGCACGCTCCCGCGACGCCGGACGCCCAGCACCTCTTGACCGAAGAGCACTTCCGGTCGATGAAGCGGAGCGCGATCTTCGTGAACACCGGGCGTGGGCCGACGGTGGACGAGCCGGCGCTCATCAAGGCCCTCGAGGAAGGCTGGATCGCTGGCGCCGGCCTGGACGTGCTCGAGCAGGAGCCGCCTGCGCCGTCCAATCCGCTGCTCCGTATGGACAACGTCATCCTCACCGCGCACGTGGCGTCGGCCTCGGCGAGGTTCGATCCGGCGCGGCGGCGGCGAGTGGGCCAGGAGATCGCACTGGTACTTCGCGGCCGATGGCCCAGGAGCTGCGTGAACCCCGCGGTCCTCCCGAAGACCGGGCTGGTACGCTGGCAGCCTTACTCCATGGAACGAGGGCCGGGCGCGTAAGCGTCCCTGCGGAGGTGGACCATGGACTATGACGTCCTGATCAGGAACGGGCTCGTCGCGGACGGATCGGGGATGCCGGCCTACCAGGCGGACGTCGGGATCGCCGGCGGGCGGATCGTCGCGATCGGGAAGGTCGACGGGCGTGCGGGCGAGGTGGTCGACGCCACCGGCCAGGTGGTGGCGCCCGGATTCATCGACCCGCACACCCACTACGATGCCCAGCTCTTCTGGGACCCGCTCGCCACCCCGACGTCGTGGCACGGCTTCACGAGCGTACTTATGACCAACTGCGGCTTCGGCATCGCGCCCCTCAAGCCCGAGCATCGCGACTACATCCGGAGGATGCTGGCGAAGGTGGAGGCGATGCCGCTCGCGTCCTTGGAGCAGGGGGTCCCGTGGAGCTGGCAGAGCTACGGGGAGTACCTCCAGGCGCTCGACCGCGGCCTCGGCGTCAACGTCATGTCCCTGGCGCCGCACTCGACGATCCGGTACCACGTGATGGGCGACGATGCGCGCAAGCGCCCCGCCGCCGCGGAGGAGATCCAGGCGATGGCGGGCGTCGTCGCCGAGTGCATGGACGCGGGTGCCTTCGGGTTTTCCTCCTCGTACGGCCCCGTCCACTTCGACGGCGACGGCCTGCCCGTGCCGAGCCGCTGGGCCGACGGCGACGAGATCATCGCGTTGGCCCGAGTGCTCAAACCCTTCCGGCGGGGCGTCGTCTGCTTCATCCCGAAGGAGGTCCCGCTCGTCGGCGCCGACGATATGCGCTACATGGCCCGGCTCTCGACCGAGAGCGGGCGCCCCGTCCTCTGGAACCTGTTATTGCACTCCTGGAACGCGCCGGACCACTGGCGGCAGGTTCTCGACTGGACCCGGAGCCAGTTCCGTGGGGGCGCCCGGGTCCACCCGCTCGCGCTCTGTGAGCGCTTCGACCTGAGCTTCTCGCTGCGCGGCGGGATCTTCGGCGACATGCCGGCCTGGAAGGACTTCTTCGAGACGTCACGCCCGCGGGCAGAGAAGCTCGCGCGCCTGCGTATGCCGGAGGTGCGTGCGGCGCTCCAGGCCGACCTGGACGACCCGACGCCGCGCGTGTTCTCCAAGCGCATGCAGGACGTGTTCGTCGACGCGGTCACCCACGAGCGGAACCGCCCCTGGCTCGGGAAGAACGTCGTCGAGATCGGGCGCGCGCAGGGGAAGAGTCCGCTCGACGCCATGCTCGATCTGGCCCTCGATGAGGAGCTCGGGACCGAGTTCCGCATCGTCGGATTCCAGAATGGTGACGAGGACGCGCTCCGGGCAATGATCGCGGATCCCCACGTCGTCGTCGGCGGTTCCGACGGTGGGGCGCACGTGGCCTTCATCTGTCAAACGGCCTATTCGAGCCACCTGCTCGGCTATTGGGTGCGGGACAAGCACGCGCTCTCTCTCGAGGCGGCCGTGCGGCGGCTGACGTTCGAGCCGGCGCTGCTGCTCGGCATGCGGGACCGCGGGCTCGTGCGCGAGGGACTCGCTGCCGATCTCGTGGTCTTCGATCCGGACCGTGTGGCGGCGGGTGCCCGGGAGAACCGGCGCGACCTTCCGGGCAACGCCACGCGGATCGTCCGGCCCGCCGTGGGCTACCGCGCCACGCTCGTCAACGGCGAGGTGGTCCTGCGCGACGGCGAGGCCACCGGCCGCCTGCCGGGTCGCGTCCTGCGTGGCTCGAGCTGACGGAGAGGAGCGCATCAGGAGGGCTCGTCACATGACCGGACCCATCCCGGCGCGCTGGGCGCCTTACTTACAGAGCGTGCTTCGGATCGACGCCGCGCTCCTCTTCATGGCGCACGGCACCCAGAAGCTCTTCGCCGTGCCCGTCGCCCAGCCGCGCGACCCCGTCGCGCTGGCCTCGCTGCAGGGCGTGGCCGGCGTCCTCGAGACGTTCGGCGGCTTGCTGCTGTTCGTCGGGCTCTTCACTCGGCCCGTGGCCCTGCTCCTCGCGGGAGAAATGGCCGTCGCCTATTTCCTCCGTCACGCGCCCCGGGGTTTCTGGCCGATCCTCAACCAGGGCGAGCTGGCGGCGCTCTATTGCTTCCTCTGGTTGTACCTCGCTGGGGCGGGCGCCGGCCCGTGGAGCCTCGACGCTCGCTGGCGATGGCCCCGTGCAACGCCGTAGGTGATATGGCTCTCCCTCCGAGGACGATGTTCGAGAACATTTTGGTCGCGCGCGTCCTCTTGTACATCGACCGGCACCTGACACTGCGCGAACAGCGATGTCAGAATGAGCATGCTCACTGTCAACCGGGAGGCTGTACGTTCGTCTTCTGACCGCTGGCCGGGCTCTGCCAGCCACTGAAGTCCCCGCGATTTCCAACGCCTGTTTGAGACGGCCATGGCCCGACGCGATTCCGGAATTGGCACCCCCCCTGCACTAGAGCTCTCCCAGAGATAGAAGACCCCTCCCGATAAGGGCACACCCGTCGCGAGACGGGGCCGCAAAGCCACGGGTCAGGCAACAGCGCCTGACGGCCGGGCTACCGAAGGAGGGCGCAAGACGCCTCCCGGGCATAGGTGGTCTTCAGTCGAAAGGAGACCACCGTGTCGGTTCGACGCCGGTACGTCATCGGTCTCGCCTGCGTCGCCCTCTCGTTGCTGGTCCGAGTCCTCGGGTTCGCCTTTATCGGCGACAGCGCCAGTCACCCCCCGCCGGCGACCGGCTCGTTTGCGTATAGCAGCTTCGTGCCCCCGCTGACGCCGGGGGCGAGCTACATCGACCCGGTGTTCGGCGAGAGGGTGCGGCGGCTCACCACCGACCACGCCCACGACGACATCTACGCCCGCAACAT
>Ga0209266_1000008_pt1 | contig 167921 bp, 141 predicted proteins | sample GraSoiAngelo_132_FD_185889 | JGI IMG/M metagenome (GOLD analysis project Ga0209266, IMG submission 185889) | Grasslands soil microbial communities from the Angelo Coastal Reserve, California, USA - 14_0929_02_40cm (SPAdes) (version 2) | ecosystem: Environmental > Terrestrial > Soil >...
GATGTGTCGCGCACCATCGGCTGGTTTACAAGCATATTCCCGATCTGTTTGCAGTGTCCGTTCGGTGCTGAGCCAGGGGCCGCGCTGAAGTCCATTAAAGAACAATTGCGGGCTATTCCGAACCGGGGAATTAGCTATGGACTGCTGCGCTATCTCGGGTCGCCCGAACTCAGGAAAGAGCTGGAGGGTTGTCCGCAGCCACCAATTCAATTCAATTACCTCGGACAATTCGACAATGTAGTTTCGGAATCGAGCCTTTTTGCACTCGGAACGGAAGCAGTGGGGCCCTGCCAGGATGCTAGAAACCTTCGGCGTTACCTCCTTCAAGTGAACGCTGGCGTAAGCGCTGGGCAACTTCATATCACTTGGTCGTATAGTGCAAACGTTCATGCGCGCAGCACCGTTGAGCGTCTCGCCGAACAATATTTGCAGGCGCTGCGGACGCTTATCGAGCACTGTCGAACGACGTCGGCCGGAGGCCATACCCCCTCCGATTTCCCCCTCATCAAACTCGATCAAACTCAATTGGACAGGCTGATGGGAAACAATCCGCTCGTCGAAGATGTTTACCCACTCTCCCCAATGCAGCAGGGATTGCTGTTCCACACCTTGTATGCCCCGCAATCGGGCACCTATTTCATGCAGTTGACTTTCAAACTTGCAGGCGAGTTTGATCCGGTCTTATTTCAGGACGCGTGGCAAGAGGTGGTCAGCCGCCATAGCACCCTGCGCACGGCCTTCAGCTGGCAAGAGTCGAAAGAGCCTTTGCAGATCGTTTATGGGCGCGTGGAAGTTCCGTTTGAGCACCTCGACTGGAGCGCCGAGCCACCGGCAGAGCAAGAGGAACTGCTGCGCGTTTACTTTCAGGAACAGAAAGGAAATGGATTTAATCTCAGCCAGGCGCCGCTTTTGCGGCTAACGCTCATCGATCTGGGTCGTGGCACACATCAGTTTGTGTGGGCATGGAGTCACCTTATTCTAGATGGCTGGTCCGTGCCGCTAGTGCTGAAGCAGGTCTTTCTTTGCTATCAGGAAAGATATGCACGGACCCAAGCCCCGATCCTATACACGCCGCCATACCGCAACTATATTGCGTGGCTGCAGAAACAAGATATGTCGAGGGCAGAGGTTTTCTGGGGTGAGGCGCTGAAGGGTTTCACCGCGCCAACTCCCCTGGTAATTGACCGACCCGCTAGCGCTTCAACCGACAGAGATTATGGCGAGCAAAGTGCGCAACTCTCTCTGACCGCTTCGGCGGAACTGCAAGCCTTTGCCCGGCGGCAGCAAGTGACGTTAGGCGTCGTGGCGGAAGCAGCATGGGGGCTGCTGCTCAGTCGTTATAGCGGAGAACGCGACGTTTTGTTCGGTGCAACGGTTTCCGGCCGGCCTGCGGTGTTGCCGCATGTGGATTCGATGATCGGCCTTTTTATCAATACTCTGCCGGTACGGGTGCGGATTGCCGCTGACGATCTACCTGGTCCGTGGCTCAAAGCACTCCAGGCCGAGCAGGTAGAACTCCGCGAATATGAGTACACTCCTCTGGTACAGGTGCAAGAGTGGAGTGAATTGCCGGCGGGGACGCGGCTATTCGATAGTATTTTGATCTTCGAGAACTATCCGGTCGACAGCTCTGGGGAGTGGAGCCAGAATCTGCAGATCAGCGACGTCCGATCCTTTGAGCGCACGAATTATCCGCTGACCCTGATGGTCATGCCGGGGAAGCAGTTTTCTCTGCGACTGCTGTATGAGCGCGGTCGGTTCGAAGACCAGACCATCAGGAGACTTTTGCACCATTACCTCACGTTGCTTCAGGGTCTAGTGGCCTCGCCTGAAAGCCGCGTTTGCAAGGTGGCTATGTTGACCGAAGCGGAGCAGCGGCAACAACTCGAACGAAACGATACCTCCCGGCCCTTCTCAGCCGACAAGAGCATTCATCAGCTGTTTGAAATGCAGGCACAGGAAACGCCCCAGGCCGTCGCCGTGGCGTGTGACAACGAGCGAATATCGTACGCGGACCTGGATCGAAGGGCGAATCAATTGGCTCACTATCTTCGCGAACGAGGCGTAGAAAACGGCTCGCTGGTTGCTATCTGCGTGGAGCGCTCTATCAACATGATGGTGGGTTTGTTTGGAATCCTAAAGGCTGGTGCTGCTTACCTTCCTGTGGATCCCAACTATCCTAAGGACCGGATCGCCTTCATGCTCGAAGACGCTTCCGTCCAAATCATCCTCACAGAACAAACGCTGCTCAGCAGCATTCCTCAGAGTAACGCTGCCGTAGTCTGTATAGACAGTCACTGGAGCGAAATCTCGCGGAGCCGCGAAGGAATCCTTCCTCGAGTAAGGGCGCAGAATCTGGCTTATGTGCTGTACACCTCCGGGTCAACGGGGAGACCAAAAGGAGTCATGGTTCAACATCGAAGTGTCGTGAACTTCCTCGAGTCCATGCGGCACGAGCCGGGAATGACCTCCCGCGACGTCATGTTGGCTGTAACCACGCTTTCCTTCGACATCGCTGCACTGGAATTGTACCTGCCGTTGATCGTCGGGGCCCGAGTGGAGATTGCCACGCGCGATGTCACCTTGGATCCTGCGCGATTGTCGCACCAGCTCAGGAGTGTCAGCGCTACGGCGATGCAGGCAACGCCAGCAACTTGGCGAATGTTAATTGACTCGGGATGGAAAGGAGACCGACATCTCCGGATTCTTTGCGGCGGAGAAGCTCTTCCCGCTGAACTTGCCAATGAATTGCTGTCCCGGGGCGAATCGGTGTGGAACCTCTATGGGCCGACCGAGACGACCATCTGGTCCACGGTGCACAGAGTTGAGCGCACCGATTCAGCCTACGTGCCCATCGGTCGCCCCATCGCCAACACGCAGACCTATATTCTCGACCTGGACAGCAACCTGGTCCCTGAGGGCGTGGCCGGCGAATTGTACATTGCCGGATCCGGCCTGGCGCTCGGCTATCTGAACCGTCCGGAGCTAACGGCGGAACGCTTCGTGCCGAATCCTTTCGACGCCGACTCTGGCGCGCGGATGTACCGGACAGGCGATCTGGCCCGGTTCCGGTCCGACGGAACCATCGAATACTTGGGACGGAGCGACAATCAGGTGAAGATCCGAGGTCATCGCATTGAACTTGGTGAGATTGAGGCTGCGCTCGAAGAGCAGGAAAGCGTGGGCCAAGCGGTTGTCGTCGTGAGGGAATTTGGCGCGGGCGACAAACGTCTCATCGCTTACGTTGCCGCTCGGGCCGGTCATAGACCGGTTTCTTCGGAATTGAGTACTTTCCTTAGCTCGAGACTGCCGGGCTATATGATTCCGTCCAGATTTGTGCGACTGGACCAATTCCCACTTACCCCCAATGGAAAAGTCGACCGCAAGGCGCTTCCCGCAGCCCATCAACCAGAGACCATCGAGCACCTCCGACCGGCGGCCGCGAAGGATGGTCTGGAACTCCAAATCACCAATATCTGGGAGCGAGTATTGGGCATTCGGCCGATAAGACTTCAGGATAACTTCTTCGAGTTGGGCGGACATTCGCTTCTTGCCGTGCGCTTGTTCGCCGAGATGGAGAAGATTTTCGGCAAAACCATTCCCTTAGCGATCCTCTTTAAGGCGCCTACGATCAAGGAATTCGCCAAAGTGCTCGGGAGGGAAGACTGGTCCGCGGCATGGTCCTCGCTGGTCGCTCTGCAGCCTTGGGGTTCTGCCGCCCCTTTCTTCTGCGTCCATTCACTGGGCACCAACCTGGTTAGCTACGCGCAACTTGCCAGACACGTAGGGCTCGATCAGCCGTTTTACGGCTTACAGCCCATTGGGCTAGACGGAAGGGAATCGCCTCACACGCGCGTCGAGGACATGGCCGCGCACTACCTGCGAGAGATACGCGCGATCCAGCCGGAAGGTCCATATCATCTGGGTGGTGTGTGCCTTGGAGGAGTGGTGGCGTTCGAAATGGCACAGCAATTGCGCGCCACCGGACAGCAGGTAGGGTTCCTCCTGCTGATCGACGCAGGCTTTCCAGGCAGGCCAAAACACATGCGTGAAAGAGTGCAATCTAACGGTCTAACTGCCTTGGTCGACTACTACCTCGGCGACGTGCTGCTCCGATCTCCGAAGGAAAAACTCGCTTATCTTGCTACGCGTTTTAAGAACTTGCTTCGAAGATCAGTTCGCGCTTGCTTGCGCTTGAGCAAGAGTCTTACGTTTCAGACATCCCGGGGCGAGGGGACGAATCTTGAGCAGTTCATCCAGCGTGTGAAGCAGGCCAATGCCCAAGCTGGAGATAGCTATCTCCCGCTGCATTATCCCGGGAAAGTTACCCTGTTCTGGTGCAGCGACACGCCTATGCGAGCTTACCGAGACCGACGGCTGGCCTGGAGTCAGGTCGCGGGAGGGGGACTCGAAGTACACGCAATTCCTGGCAATCATCTGTCGATGGTCGATTATCCTCACGTCATGGCCATGGGCGAAGAACTCAGGGCCTGCCTCAGCAAGAACCACGCCACCTCACGTGCACAGGCGGCGGATTAGTTCGCAAGAATTCCGACCGGAGACCAGTAGCTGACGACGAACTGAATAGTGCTATCCGATCGAGAACCGAGGAGCAACTTCATGAGTACGGCAACTGGAACGGTGACCACGGCCAACGAAACTGCAACGAACTTGTGGTTTAACAACCTGCGACCGAATCCGAATGCCAACATGCGCTTGTTCTGCGTGCCCTACGCTGGGGGTGGGGCGCAGGCGTTCCAACAATGGCCTGATATTCTGCCTCCGTCCTTCGACGTTTGGGCCGCAAACCTTCCCGGTCGGGGTAAGCGATTGATGGAATCAGCCTTCTTCCAGCTCTCTGGTCTGATCGCCGCGCTGACGGAGGCTCTTATGCCTTTACTCGATAAGCCGTTTGCCATATTCGGACACAGCATGGGGGCGCTCATCGCCTACGAAACCGTGCGAACCCTTAGAAAGCTGCATGGCCCGATGCCCGTTCACCTGCTGGTTTCAGGATGCTTCGCTCCTCAGCTCCCCGATCCCTGCCATATTCACCACTTGCCGCAAGAAGAGTTCGTCAGGGAGTTGCGCCGCCTTAACGGCATGCCCAAGGAGATCCTCGAAAACCAGGAGTTGATGGAATTGGTCTTGCCGTCGCTGCGGGCGGATTTTACCGCGACCGAAACATACGTCTATAACGACGAGCCTCCCCTGTCGTGTTCTATTTCAGTCTTGGGTGGATGGCGAGATCCGCTGACCACTCGGGAGTCACTCGAAGCCTGGCGCATTCACACAACGGGATACTTCTCCATGCGCATGCTTCCGGGGGATCACTTTTTCATCCACAGCATGCAACGATTGTTGCTGGATCTGATCGTGAGCGAACTGCAGCAGGCAACTTGTCAGCGCCAAGAAGTAATTTGCGAAGAAACGTTCAGAGATATTCCCTGAAGTTCAGTGCCCGCTAGCTCGTGCCGGCCCGATCTCTCATGATATACGCTGCTGCAACAACCTACTAAGTTCATGACGACCGTGTCCTTCATCATGCCTGTAAGGAACGAGGAAGAATACATCCGTGTGTCCCTGCAATCACTGGTGGACCAGAGCTACCCGGCTGGTGAATGCGAAATTATTGTAGTGGACGGACGTTCATCAGATCGAACGCGCGAAATCATTGAAGAGATTCGTGAAAAGAATCCACAGGTTCTTTGCCTGGACAACCCTGCGGGCATCGTTCCCACGGCAATGAATATAGGAATCCGGGCCGCGCGTGGAGAGGTTATCATTCGAGCCGACGGACACAATATCTACCCTGCGGATTATACGGCGAACTGCGTGAAGTGTTTGCTCAAAACAGGCGCTGACAATGTTGGAGGACCGTGGCTGACCGTTCCCGCTGACAGGAGCTTCGGCGCAACGCTCGTCGCAGCGATCTTGAGCAGTCCATTCGGAGTCGGTAACTCCAAGTTCCGAACAAGTCGTGAAGAGGGATTCGTCGACACAGTTCCTTTCGGAGCCTTTCGGAAGGCAATTTTTGACAGAGTGGGTATGTACAACGAGCAATTGGTCCGAAATCAAGATAACGAACTTAATGCTCGGATCAGGAGCGCCGGCGGGAAGATTTATCTCACGCCCGCACTGACGACCCGTCATTGTCCCGTTAAGACTTTCCCGGCTTTTCTGAAATATGCTTTCAAAACAAGCCGATGGCACTTCTTTACTTTGCGTGAGAACAGACGATCGATGTCCCTGCGCCATCTAGCGCCAGCAATGTTTTTGATGTTTCTCGTCGTGCTGCTGTTGGCCTCCTTCGCAAGTGGAATCGCACTGGTACTTCTGAGCGCGGTGATCGGCACATATCTGGCGATAGGTTTCTGCTTTTCGCTGGGAAAGAAGGCCGAAGATCATCGAGTGGCCCTGGCTCAGCCGTTCGCGTCTTTGCTTTTCCATGTTGTCTATGGGGCTGGGACGCTTTTGGGGTTCATCTACATTTTTCGGCGGCCAAGCAATAAACCCATTCGACCAGGACTTTCAATCCTCGAAAAAGAGAAATAACAACGCGACAGCTGTCCGCGGAATTAATTATGCTGAAAGCAAAGATTCAGCCATTGTTGCCTACTGCGCCATCGATTAACCACGTCACCGAAATCCAGCTCTCTGAAGAGAATCGGATCCGTGAAGCGTACGCTCAGCGGCGGAAAAGCACCCAGGGCACCTACTCATTTTTCAATCCCTCCTACGTTCTTCACGTTCAGGAGCGAGAGAGCGAATTATTGTGCATGCTCGCCCATCGGGAGGTGGGCCCGTTAGAGACTAGAAGAATTCTGGAGATTGGCTGTGGCACGGGTCACTGGCTTAGGGCATTTATGCAGTGGGGAGCGCAACCGGAAAATGTCTTTGGCGTTGACTTGCTGCCGGACAGGATTGAGCAAGCGCGAAGAGTTTGTCCTGAAGGTGTGCGTTTGGAATGCGGAAACGCAACGGCGCTGAATTTTCCAGACGCAACTTTCGACCTCGTTCTACAATCCACGGTTTTTACTTCGATTCTCGATCTTGAGATGAAGGACCGAATTGCGATAGAGATGCTCCGAGTCCTTAAGCCGGGCGGCTTTGTTATCTGGTACGACTTCTTTGTGGATAATCCGCGAAATCCGGACGTTCGCGGCGTTCGCAAAAGCGAGATTCACAGACTTTTTCCGGGCTGCCAGATTGATCTTCGTCAAATAACACTGGCTCCCCCGATCGGTCGGTTGGTCGCGCGCTATTCGCCTTTAGTGTACATGCTACTCTCCCGAACCAAAATTCTATGCACACATTACCTTGGGCTCATCAAGAAGTGTTAAAAGCCACTACTTCCGAATTGCAGGTTCCCTTTCATCGCGCTCCCGTGGGTGAGGAAGAGGTGCAGGCGGTGAGTGAAGTGATCCGCTCGGGCTGGCTGACGATGGGGGCAGTGGCTGGCCACGATTAGCGTGTTTTCTCGCCATCGTGGCCCAAAATCACGTGAAATTGTCCACATAATTCGATGAGCTGGAATTCGAAGGTTGGCTAATCTATTGCATCCCGGAATTGTCGAAACGCAGATAGAACTGGATTGAGCGTATAGCCGGGCCGCGCCACTGCCACTTGGCTGTTTATGGATCTTCAGATTGACAACATTGGGCTCCCGCCAGACAACGAAGTCCATGTCTGGTGCGCAAAGGTGAACCGCCTCGCGCGGCCGCTTGAGGCACTCCGCGGGGTCTTGTCGGAAGATGAGCTACGAAGGACGGCGAAGCTTCATTTCCGTAGAGACCGTGATCGGTTCGTCGCTGCTCGTGGTTTGCTCCGAATACTTCTGCAATGCTACACAGGCGTTGATGCGGCGGCGCTAAGGTTTTGCTATAACGAATTTGGAAAACCGGCGCTGACCCCCGGAAGGAATGACGTGCGCTTCAGCATTTCGCATTCACACGATGCGGCATTGTTTGCAGTAGCCAAAGGAAGTAACGTCGGTGTAGATATCGAAAGGATTCGGCCGCGGTTCGCGAACGAGCAAATCGCGGAAAAGTTTTTCTCAGAGAGCGAAGTTAAGGCTCTTCGTGCCCTTCCGGCTGAGCTCCAACCGGAAGGATTTTTCAACTGCTGGACAAGAAAAGAGGCGTACATCAAAGCTCGGGGAGAAGGTTTGTCGCTGCCCCTGCGAGATTTTGACGTTTCATTGAAACCTGGTGAGCCGGCTAGGTTGCTAAGGCACGCTCAGCCACCAGAGCTAGCACGGTGGACCTTGCAAGCCCTCAGCGTCCCTGCTGGCTACGTCGCAGCAATCGCAGTTGAGAACAAAGGCCGGATAGTTCGTTGGCAGATGTCAGAACTGTGAAGTAGAAACCCCAAAGCGTTGCGAAAGCGTGTTTGGTTGTAGAACGATGCACCATTGGACCAACTCTTTCTAACGAATTAACCTCAACGTGTTTGCCGGGCAGTCCCCAGGTTGACTCCCCTAAGGCCGTTCGTGCAAAGAGACCGATATCCCGAACGCCGGCGCACAGTGCGCCTTCCCCTGCAAATTCCTCTGACGGTTCGATGCGGCCTTCCCGAGAGCGAAACAATCGACCTAATGGCTTCCACCTGCGTGGTGAGCGCCCACGGCGCTCTTCTGCTCATGGATACCCCGGTGAGTTCCGGCCAGAGCGTTGTCCTGATCAATGACCTGACTTCCGAGGCCGTAGACAGTCACGTCACCTCGCTGCGGAAAGTGGGCGACCACTGCTTTGTTGGCATCACGTTCGTGGCCCCCCATGTTGATTTTTGGCACATTGTATTTCCCAAGTCTGGCACACTCCGGGCGATCCGTTCTGCGCAGACCGGAGGACTGGTGCGGCCGGGCTCCCAGTAGGGCGATTCTCTTCTTCGGTTCATCCGGGTTGAGGGTCGTCCGACTCTCGATGTCTACAGGGCCATGCTGCGTCTAGATGCAGGGCCAGGAGCCTCCTCGCGCCAAAACGGGGCGAATCGGAACTGGGCCGGCACCTTCCATTACCGGTCTAGGATTCTGGAGCATCCCCGACGGAGAAATACGTGCAATCCGGGTGTTGAAATATAACTGCACTGACGCTTGCTTCCGGGTCCATCATGAAGCCGTCGGTCAGTTGCACGCCGATTTCTTCTGGCTTCAATAGTCTCCAAATCCCTGCTTGATCCTCGAGATTCGGGCACGCCGGATAGCCGAAGCTGTAACGCTTTCCACGGTAGCGCGAAGTGAATCGCTGCGCCATGGTCATCTCCGGCGGATCGGGGAATCCCCAGTCTTCTCGAATACGCCGGTGCAGCCATTCCGCGCTGGCTTCTGCTGATTCAATCGCCAGCGCCTGCAAGCCATGCGACTTGAAGTAGTAACCCTCATTCTTAGCCTTTTCCGCACGCTCGCGAATTCCTTCACCCGCCGTCACGACGAATAACGCCACATGATCGCGCTTTCCGTCCCGTGCAGGCAGCACGTAATCGCTCAGGCAGAGAAAATCTCTCATCCTCTGCCGGCCGAACTGAAACGTGTGCAAAGCTTCTTTTGCGCCTGGCGCGAAAAGATTCAGCGCTTCCCCCTCCGCCTCGGCTTCGAAGAACTGCCAAACCGCGCGCACCTTCATGAACTTCGCCGCCTCGCGCTTCACTTCTTCCATGCTTTCGAATAGTTCGACGGCTTTCGGATCGCGTTCCGCAAAACGTTTCTCGAAGTCGCCTCGAAACCCCATGTGACGCCCGTAGAGCATGAACGGGTTAATGTAGCTCCACACCTCACGCAAATCCGGCACCAGCCTTACTTTGCGTTCGAGCGTTGCCACATCCGGAATCGGCAGGTCGCCACGCACGCGCGGCGAGCGAGTCACTGCCGGTACCTCCTTTACTGTCACGATCGTCGAGACGCTCACCCCATTTCCGCTTGCCGTGTGATTCCGTAGCACTGTCTCACGCGTCGCCGGGTCCATCAATTCATTCATCAGCCGAAGCCCGGTCATGGCATCCTTTGCGTAACACACGGCTTTCCCATAACTTGGTGCGATCTTCGTCTCGGTGAACTTTGCCGAGAGCGCCGCTCCTCCCACTAGCATCGGAATCTCAATACCTGCATCCTTCAAATCGCTGGCCGTGGTCACCATCTGCTGCGCGCTCTTCACCAGGAGCCCCGATAGTCCGATGGCATCTGGCTTGTGCACCTGATAGGCCTTGATGAGCTCTTCGGGCGGTACCTTGATACCAAGGTTCACGACGTCATAGCCGTTGTTTTTTAGAATGATCTCCACGAGGTTTTTACCAATGTCGTGAACGTCACCCTTCACGGTTGCCAGCACCACTTTTCCGCGCTTGGCGGTGTCTGCTTTTTCCATGAACTGCTCGAGATGGCTCACTGCCGCCTTCATCGCTTCGGCGGACTGCAATACTTCGGCCACGATCAATTCATTCGCGTTGAAGAGCCGCCCGACTTCCGCCATTCCGGCCATCAACGGGCCGTTCACGATGTCGAGTGGAGCCGCTCCTTCCGCACGCTTGCGTTCGAGATCTTCGATCAGCCCGTCGCGCGTTCCTTCGATGATGTAATTACCAAGGCGCTCGTCGAGAGGGAGGTCTGCGGCGCGAGCTTTTTCTTTTCTCTTAGTGATCCGGAAATGCTCGGCGATCCGCGCGATATGGTATTGATTGACTGCCGCGCGCTGCTCCTTGGTCTGTTTCCGCCAATCTGCTGGGACGTCTCTGAGCAGCCGAACGCTTGAATGATCTGCAGGAACATCTTTCGGCGGATGCGAAAACAAGAGGTTTTCAGCGAGTTCTCGTTCTTCGGCGGGGATGGACGCAAACCGCTCGATCTTCTCCGTGTTGACGATGGCCAGATCCAGCCCGGCCTTCGTCGAGTAGTACAGGAAAACAGAATTCACCACCTCGCGAGCGCCCGCAGGCAGCCCAAAGGAAACGTTCGAAATGCCCAGAATCGTGCGCACTTCGGGCAAAGCCTGCTTGATCAGCCGGATGCCTTCCACCGTCTCGACCGCTCCGCCGATATAGTTTTCATCCCCGGTGGCGCAAGGGAAGACCAGGGGATCGAAAATGATGTCCTCCGGTCCGAGCCCGTATTTTTCCGTCAGCAGCTTGTAGGAACGCTCGGCAATCGCGAGCTTCCGCTCGCGCGTAAACGCTTGGGCCTGCAGCTTGTCCTCATCGATGCAGCCGACCACTACGGCCGCTCCGAACTCATGAGCAATCGGCACGACGCGTTCGAATTTTTCCTCGCCGTCCTCGAGGTTGATGGAATTGATGATGGATTTGCCCTGGCAATAGGTCAGCGCCAGCTCAATCGCCGTCGCGTCGGTCGTATCGATCATCAAAGGCGCTTTTACTTTGCGGATCAATTTTCCATAGAACGGCGGGATATCTTTCTTCTCGTCGCGCTCCGTGCTCTGCAGGCATACATCCACGACTTGCGCCCCGCCGCGCACCTGCCGCCGCGCAATTTCGCTGGCTTCCTCCCACTTTTCTTCCGCCACCAAGTTTTTGAACAGCCGCGAGCCGATCACGTTGGTGCGCTCGCCGACGAGCAACGGCCGCGTGCTGTCCTCCGCTTCAATGGCTTCAATCCCGGAGTACACCGCCCGATGCGAGTCGGCCGGGCGCTGGCGCGGCTTCTTACCCTCCACCATTTGGGCTATCGCCCGAATATGCTTTTCTGTCGTGCCGCAGCATCCGCCGATGAAATTCAGCCAGCCGTGATCGGCGAATTTCTCAAGCTGGGCCGCGAGCGTCGTCGGCGTTTCGAGGTATTTTCCCTCTTCATCCGGCAGCCCCGCGTTCGGATAGCAAGACACAAATTCGCCGGTAAGCTGGCTCAGTGTACGGATATGGTCGGTCATGAACTCCGGCCCCGTTGCACAGTTCATGCCAAAGGCTAGCGGCTTCGCATGGCGGAGCGACGCCCACATCGCCTCGACCGTCTGCCCGGCAAGCATGGTGCCCATCGGTTCGATGGTGACCGATACGATGATCGGGACTTGGCTGCCCAGTTCTTTCGAGAGTTTGTGGATGGCAAGGATGGCGGCCTTGATGTTCCGTGTGTCTTGGCAGGTCTCGACCAGCAGCAGGTCGATTCCGCCTTCCACCAGCCCTTTGGCCTGCACGTAGTAAGCCTCACGCAACTCTTCGAATGTCACCCCGCCAGTAACCGTAATCGCTTTGGTCGTCGGCCCCATCGAACCGGCCACAAACCGCGGCTTCCCGGGAGTAGTGAATTCATCCGCTGCTTGTCGCGCAAGCTCCGCCGCGCGTTTGTTCAGGAGGTGCGCGTCCGCGGCGAGTCCATATTCGGCGAGCACAATCGGCGCCCCGCCGAAGCTGTTGGTCTCGACGATGTCCGATCCTGCTTCAAAGTATCTCCGGTGAATATCGAGAACCACGTCCGGCCGTGTTCGAACCAGGTTCTCATTGCAGCCTTCGAGCGCCACTCCGCCAAAATCCTGCGCAGTCAGATTCCGTTGTTGCAGCATCGTCCCCATCGCCCCGTCAAGCACGAGGATCCGCTCTGCCAGCAACTCCCGTAAAGCTTTGGCCGATTCGCTTAGGTTACGCATCCGCTCAAACGCCCTGCCCCTGGCCGCTTCGCCGGACCAAATGGTAGAAATTCCATAGGGATCTAGCGATTCCGGACCCCTCTATTTTACCCAGGTTCCCAGGCGGATACCTATCCCTACGCAGTGAACGAGTGCTTTTTTCGCCCGAATGGCAGTTACTGGCATTTTCACACCCGTCTTAGCGAAACACAGCAAGAACTTCTCGCTCGAGGACAGCCTGTCCATCAGCGTCGACCGCATGCAGCGGTCAGCGCAACTTCGAGCCCAGCAAGAAACGGTCCAGGCATGGAAGGCATCGCGAATCACCGATGACGTTGCGAAGTTCGTAATCTATCGTGCGTGGACCCCATGCAGTGAGACCTCGACCTGATGAGCGGCACAGTGTGCCCAACCTTAGTCAGCAATTACATGTACCGGGGCTTCGTCTTCGCGCAAGATGCCATCGCCGATTTTGTTCGCTCTCTGGAAAGAGCGGACAAAGTAGCCTTCTATTCGTACAGCCGCGACCTTTACCGGGCCGCGGCTTTGACCTCCGATCGGTCAGAAGTTGTGCGCGGCGTGCGCACGAGCGTGGCTGGGGACGATGCGGCGCTCTATAACTCGTTGTTGTTGACTGTGCAAGACGCCGGCCAGCGTCCGGGAAGAAAGGTGATCGTAGTGTTCTCGAACGGCCCCGACAATTCGAGCATGGTGCCCCCTGAAGATGTCGCCGAGCTGGCCCAATCAGCGGGCATACCGATCTACATGATAAGCACGACGGAGGCGCAGCTTGAGCCCGTTTCAACCGCTGTTTTTGACCGTATGAGCGCGGCCACTGGCGGCAAGGCCTATTTTGCCAAGAGTTGGCGGGATGAAAAGAAAGCGTTTGCCTCTATCCGAGACGATTTGGCGCATCTTTATTCGTTCAGCTATTATCCCAAGCCGAATCCCAATCGCGGATGGCGCTCCATCAAAGTACAACTCGTAGGCGACCGCTTGAAGAAGTATCACGTCCGGACGAGGAACGGATATCGTCCCAGACCGAACCGGTTTTCTACAGGCAATGTGCCAGCAGAGTCTGTGCCGAACTGATACAACAGAATCGCGCAAACGTCGACATTTGGAAACAGCTATCCAGTCTTCCATTTTACCAAGCAATCCTAATTCCAAGCTTGGCAACATTGTCGCAGGCGTTTCACTCCGGTCCTGGCGGCCACTGACCTTCGGAACGAAAAGGTCCTTCACGCTCCAGTCGTCCTAGCTCTTTCGCTAGGTAGCCGGATCTATGGTCAGCCTCTTCCGCCAAGTCCTGCAGATGGTGCCGAACTGGCCAAAAGCAGTAAAGCAGAATCCAGTGTGGTTATCGGCCGCTAGTTGTGATATGTTACATGTAACCCGTCACGGAGGCAGCCATGGGAAGAAAGAGTCGATCCAAGTCGTCCCGCGACAGGGTCGGAGCGCATCGCAAGCGCTTGCGCCAACTAGGCTTGCGGCCTATCCAGATTTGGGTACCCGACATGCGCTCGCCCGCTTTTGTGTCAGAGGCCCGCAGGCAATCCCTTGCTGTTGCCAGAAGTGCTCATGCCAAAGAGGATCAGGACTTTATCGATGCCATCTCCGACCGGGTCGGGACGTGAAGCGGGGAGAGATTAGGACTGTTGCAGGTGGCAAGGACTACGCTCGAAAGCCCCGCCCAGTGGTGATCCTCCAAGACGACCGTTTCGACATGACCGACTCGGTTACAGTGTGCGCGTTCACGACCGATCCAACGGATGCTCCTCTTTTTCGGCTCCTCATCAAGCCGAGCGAGAACAATGGACTGCGAGTTGAGTGTCGCTTAATGGCGGATAAGGTCACAACCGTTCCGAAAACAAAGATCGGGGCATGTGTTGGACGTCTTGCTGATGAGGATATGGTTCGGCTGAATCGTGCTGTTCTGGTCTTCTTGGGGATTGCCGCTCCCACTGGCAACGAACAACTGGAACCGGCATAACTCTCTTCAAAGCCTGCCAACTCATCTGTGGCGCGACAGCAAAGTTGCGGAAGTTCATCCCCATGGGTTGCGGCGTAAGTAACCCTATGTCCCAGGCGCATTGGCCGCACTGAAACGCGGTTTCCCAGATGCTACACGGCTTGAAAACATTTGTAGTTTTTGTTAACATTACTGTGCGAGCTTAAAGATGATTGTTGCGGATGCCTCAGTGCTTATTGCTTTGGCAAAAATGCGCAGGCTCGACCTGCTCAACCTGGTGTATGGCGATACTTTGATCGGACCTCAGGTTAAGGCCGAGACGGTTGATGCCGGCAAGAGCATCTCGGCTCCCGGCGTGGAGCGTATTGAAAGGGCACTGGATGATGGTTGGCTTCAAGTTGCAAGACTCTCATCCAAGGAAAAGCATATAGCGCTCAGCATCGTTTCAAAGGGCGGTCTAGGCGCGGGCGAGGCCGAGTCCATCGCCTTAGCGAGCTCCCGTAAACTGATGGTGATTATAGACGACCGGGCGGCCCGATCATTTGCAGAAGTTATGGGAGTCGCGTTCGTTGGGACAGCGGGAATGTTGTTCCACGGATTTTTCATAAAGCACCTGACTTTGGCTGAACTCGAGGACACGGTTGAGGAGTTGAGTAAGACAATCTGGCTTGCTCCGGCCGTTGTTGTGGAAGTGTTGAAGAAAGCTCGGGAGGCTGAGCGATGAAAAAGGAACAGATGGTGGGTACGAGGCTGCCTGACACAGTTGTTCGGGACCTTGAAGCGATCGAGGAAGTCGAGCAATCCGATCGATCGACGACGGTAAGAAAACTTCTGTCTCGGGCGATACAGGACTGGAAGCTGGACCACTACTCGCGGCTGTATGGCAACGGCAAGCTCACACTGGCACGTGCTGCCCGTGGGGCAGGAGTCTCACTCTGGGAAATGATGGATTACGTGAAAACCAAGAAAATCACTGCCCAGTACGATCTCGAGGATCTTCAACGAGACCTGCAAACCATCGCGCAGGTGAAAGGCGGTAGTTGATGGGCCGCACGCTTAGCAGAGATTGAGCATGCAGTGCGGTGTGGCCGGCCGGCGAAGCATCTGTACCAGCCAATGCGGAGTCGTCAGCAGGAGTTGTCGAAGTTCATGCCGATGAGCTGTGGCGCAAGCAACCCCGTGTCCCAGCCGCATTGGCCGCACTGAAAGGCGGTTTCCCAGATGTTATACTGCCTGCGGACGCGGGAAGGAACGCTCCATGAGCCCACGCCTGAAAATCCTGAATATCGTTGGGGCGCGCCCCAACCTTCCGAAAATTGCGCCGCTCATGCATGAGATGCAGAGCCATCCGGAAATCGAAGCCATCCTCGTTCACACCGGCCAGCACTACGACGAAAAGCTCTCTGACATTTTCTTCCGCCAGATGGGCATCCCCTCGCCGCACGTGAATCTGGAAGTTGGTTCCGGCTCGCACGCGTCGCAAACTGCGGAAATCCTGAAACGCATCGAACCGGTTCTTCTCGAGCGCCAGCCCGACCTCGTTCTGGTAGTCGGTGACGTCAATTCCACCATCGCCGTTTCTCTCGCCGCCGCCAAGCTTGGCATCCGCGTTGCCCATGTCGAAGCCGGCCTCCGCAGCTTTGACCGCACCATGCCGGAGGAGATCAATCGCATCCTGACCGACGCGATTGCCGACTACCTCTTCGTTACCGAGGAAGATGCCATCGAGCACCTCCTCAAAGAAGGACGTCCCCGCAGCAGTATTTTCATGGTAGGCAACGTGATGATCGATTCCTTGCGCCACTTTTTGCCCATCGCCCAGCAGTCCGCAATCGGCGATGAACTGGCCCTAAAAAATGGCGCAGGCTGGCAGCGCTTCGGTGTCCTGACCCTCCATCGTCCTTCGAATGTCGATTCGACGGAAAAGCTCAGCCGGCTCCTCGGGGCGATCGATGCCGTTGCCGCCGAAATGCCGGTCATTTTTCCGGTGCACCCCCGCACCCAGCACCGCCTAACCCAAGTCGGCATCCAGCATCATCCGCAACTCCGCCTCATTTCGCCCGTCGGGTACCTCGATTTTCTCTGTCTCTTGAGCAAAGCCAGCCTCGTGCTCACCGATTCCGGCGGCATCCAAGAGGAGACCACGGCTCTCGGCGTCCCTTGCCTCACCCTGCGGGAAAGTACCGAGCGCCCCGTCACCATCTCCCAAGGTACCAACCTTCTAGTTGGTACGGATCCGGGGAAGATCGTCGCTGCCGCTCGTGATACCCTCGCGGGCAACGGTAAAGCTGGCCGCATCCCTCCTCTTTGGGACGGTCATGCTGCCAAGCGCATAGTTGACATATTATTGAAGGAAGTACCCCGGGGCCATGCATCGTAGCTGTCAGTAACAACTCGTGAACATGGGCGCCAAAGGACTTGCCCCTTAGGCCAGTTTTCAATACCCTGTCGAACAGTGACTACGAAACGGTCGTCCTCGAAATTGACGGTCTGCATCCTCTCGCCGCACCCTTTGGTGCTGAGCGAATTCGAACGCATTTTGGCAAAAGCCCAATTCAAGGTTGCCCTCAAGCAATTGGAGTCCACGCTCGCGCCCGATCTGCGCACCCTGGAGCCGCCCAAAGCTCAGGTTTACGTCATTGACGCGCATGCCGCGAAGCCTGCCACCGGCGCGCTCTTGGCCAATCTTATGGAGCGCCATCCGGAAGCCCGGCTCATCGTCGTCGGCGAGCAGCACAACGAAGCCAACAGTTTTTCTCTCCTGCGTCTTGGCGTGAAGGGCCTTCTCACCTATGTCGAAGCCCGCGAACAATTGATCCGCGCTCTCCCGCTCGTTGCCAGTGGAGGATTCTGGGTTCCGCGCCAGCTTCTCTCGGGATTCGTTGATTCCATCCTCACCGGCCAGGGCCGTCGCCTGAAGACCGATTCCGTCACCAATCTGAGCCGCCGCGAGCAGGAAGTTCTCGACTCGCTGCTGGAGAATCTTTCGAACAAAGAAATTGCCAGCAAGCTCAACATTGCGGAGCGCACCGTGAAGTTTCACGTTTCGAACCTGCTCAACAAATTCGGGGTTCGCCGCCGCGCCGACCTCATTCTTCTTACCTTTCAGCGCCGCTTGTCGCAGGCTTAATCTTTGCTGGATTTTCGGGCCGCCCCGCTTTTCCACGCCCCTAACCGTTGCTTGAGGTAATCTTGAACACATCTATTTTGGTTTTCTACCTGACTCGAGGAGAACGTAGTGGTGAATATTCTTGTTACGGGCGCAGCGGGTTACATCGGCAGTGTCTGTTCGGAAGTCTTGATTTCGCGCGGCATGTCTGTCATCGCCCTGGACAGCTTGGTCGAAGGCCATCGGCCTGCCGTGCCGCCCGATGCCATCTTTTGCCAGGTTGATCTCGCCGATCGCGCTCAGCTTGACGCTGTTTTCTCTCGGCACAAAATAGACGCGGTCATGCACTTTGCCGCCGAAGCTCTTGTCGCCAAGTCCGTGCGCGAGCCCAGCATCTTCTACGCCACAAACGTAGCGTCCGGTGTCAATCTCCTCGATGCCGTCACCCGCCACGGCGTGAAAAAATTCATCTTTTCTTCGACTGCCGCCACCTACGGCGAACCCGAAATCGTTCCTATCCCTGAAGACCATCCGAAGGCGCCCATCAATCCATACGGAAAATCCAAGCTCGTTTTCGAACAGATTCTTGCAGATTACAGACTCTACACCGGACTCAAATACGTGAGCCTCCGCTATTTCAACGCCGCCGGAGCTTCCAGGGAGTGCGGCGAAAATCATCGCGTGGAAACTCATCTCATTCCCAGAGTTCTCGATGCCGCCGCTGGTGGCTTGCCCCATGTCGATGTCTTCGGCACGGATTATCCCACTCCCGACGGAACCTGCGTCCGCGATTACATCCACGTGCTCGATATTGCCGATTCCCATGTCCGCGCTCTCGAGGAAATCGACCGCGTTTCCGGCGAAGCCTTCAATGTCGGCAACAGCCGCGGCTTCTCCATCTTGGAAGTCATCGATACGGCGGAGCGCGTCACCGGCCGCAAAATCCCTCGCAAATTGGGTCCGCGCCGTCCCGGTGATCCTGCTGTCCTGGTCGCTAGCAAGGAAAAACTCAAGCGTGACCTCGGATGGGAAGCCTCTCATTCCTCGCTCGAAGAAATCATCCAGTCAGCCTGGGCATGGAAACAGAATCACCCGCACGGGTACGCGCAAAACGCGTCAGCCTAGGTTTAATCGCTGAATTTATACCGGATAATGCACCACAGTGCCTGGAGGCCGTCTTTCCAGGTAATCTTCTTGCCTTCCTCGTAGGTGCGGCCGGCGTAGGTGATCGGGACTTCGTAGATGCGCCACTTGTGCTTGGCGATCTTTGCCGTGATCTCCGGTTCGAATCCAAACCGGTTCGATTTGATCTGGACTCCTGTGAGTACTTCTCTCCGAAACACCTTGTAGCAGGTCTCCATGTCCGACAGCTTCAGGTTCGTGAAGATGTCCGAGAGCAGCGTAAGCATCCGGTTCGCAACGTAGTGCCAGAAATAATGCACGCGCTGTGGCCCGCCCAAAAATCTCGAGCCGTACACCACGTCCGCGCGCCCGTCAATGATTGGCTCCAGCAGAACCTCGTAATCACGCGGGTCGTATTCCAGGTCCGCGTCCTGCACCAGCACGATATCTCCTGTCACTTGCTCAAAACCACGCCGCAACGCCGCTCCCTTTCCCTGGTTCGGCGTCTGGAAGCAGAACTTCAAATCCCGCAACACAATGGGGTCGCTCCCATCCTGCGCTGGCGCGAACGCTTCGCCATTCGCTTGCCGCGCCGCCATGTTCTCCAGAATCTGTCGCGTCCCGTCCGTCGAGCAATCATCGACGACGATCACTTCCTTGCGAGTCTCCGTGTCCAGCACCCGCCGCAAGATCTCATCGATCGTCGATTTTTCGTTGTAAACGGGAATAACAATCGACACCTTCGGGTCGCGCAGCGCGGAGGGACTATATCGTTGACGGGCCATGATGCCGGAAGATTGTAACGGCGCAACCTTCACTGAGTAAAGGCAAGTCCCTGCTTCCATCTGGCCCTGGTTGCGATCGGTCTTTTCGCCCTTCCCCAAACCCGCTATCCTTGTAAGGCGCCGCGGCGGACTGAGTTGTTTCGCGAGTTCGCGCCGAGTACAGAATGGAATCCGCCCTTCTCTGTGCCCGGCGTTTGCCCCCGTCCGGGTCGGGGCGAGCTCGGTGTCGAGAAATACATGCTGTAACGCCTGGTTTCAGATGCCCACCTTCTTCATCGAACAATTCGGCTGCCGCGCCACGCAAGCCGATGGTGCCGCCCTTGAGCGCCAGTTGCTCGACCGCGGTTGCACCTGTGCCGCCACTCCCGCTGCCGCAGACATCGTGGTCGTCAACACCTGCACCGTCACGGCGTCCGCTGACGCCCAGGCCCGCAATGCAATTCGTAAGCTTCACGCCGCCAATCCCGCCATCCGCGTCATCGTCACTGGTTGCTATGCCCAGCGCGCTCCCGAAGAGCTCGCCGCCCTTCCCGGCGTCTCCTGGGTCGTCGGCAATTCCCACAAGCCCCAAATCCCTCAACTCATCGACTCGCTCTCTGCAGCCGCGCCCGCCGATTCTGCCAATGATTTTTTCCCCGCCGTCGCCCTTCTTCCGGACTCAACCGTCCCGTTCCATTCCTTCGTAGGGGCGCAACCAATTGCGCCCCCGCTTGGCAACATCCTTACTGGCAGCATCTTCGACCGCACCGAATTTCTCTCCGCCCCTGTCCTTGGTGGAGAAGGGAATCACACCCGGCCCACCCTCAAAATCCAGGACGGCTGCGACTCCCGCTGCTCGTACTGTGTCATCCCTTTCGTCCGCGGCAAGAGCCGCAGCTTGCCGCCCGGCGAAGTCATTCGGGAAATCCAGCGCCTCACCGAATCCGGCTATCGCGAAATCGTTCTCAGCGGCATTAACCTTGGCACCTACGGCCGCGACCTTTCTCCTCGCGCTGAATTCGACGACCTCCTCCGCCGCATCCTTGACGAAACCGCCGTCGAACGCCTCCGCATTAGCTCCATCGAGCCTCTCGACGTTACCCAGGATCTCGTCGATCTCTTCGCGGGAACGGATCGCATCGCCCAGCACTTCCACATGCCCTTGCAGTCCGCCTCGGACCGTATCCTCGCCGCCATGCACCGTTGGTATCGCGCGGAGCACTACGCACGCCGCGTCGAACTCATCCAGGAGCGTCTCCCGCGCGCCGCCATCGGCGCCGATGTAATTACCGGTTTCCCAGGCGAAACGGAAGACGACCACGCCACCACGCTCGCCTTTATCGAGCGTCTCCCCTTCACCTATCTCCACGTTTTCTCTTTTTCCAAGCGCCCCGGCACTAAAGCCGCCTCGCTTTCGAACGAAGTTCCCGGCACCGTCATTAAGCGACGTGCCCGCGAACTCCGCGCCCTCGGCGAATCCAAATCCGCCGCCTTCCGCCACTCCCAAATCGGCCGCAGCCTCCGCGTCCTCACTCTCTGCGCCAATGATTCGGTTGATTCCTCACGGGAGAACACCACCCCGGCTCTGTCCACGAACTACCTGAAAGTAAGAGTGAACGGGAGTTTTTCCGCCAACCGCACCTTAAATGTTTTGATTTCAGGTGAAACGGTAACAACTCTGGTGGGTGAACCTATTCTTTCCTGCTCCGCGAGCGGCGTCGGCCTCGACCCGGTCGGGGCTTCTCTCCGTTAATCTTTCCTTTCTTCTCTTCTCTGCGCTGACTCTGCGTTATCTTCCGATTTCCTATCCCTCAAAAATCACCTGCGCTAGCGCCTGGCTCTCCGTGTGAGTGATGCTGAGCGCCACGCTCTTCACCCCAATCTGTTGTGCAATCGTCGCTGCTTCGCCCGTGATTGCCAGCGTCGGCCGCCCACCCGTCTCCCGCACTACTTCCAAGTCCACCCATCGAACACCGCGTCGCCAGCCCGTTCCCAGCGCCTTCATCGCCGCTTCTTTCGCTGCGAAACGCCCGGCATACCGCTCATATTTGTTCCTGAACCGCTCGCAATACTCCCTCTCTCTCGTCGTGAACACGCGCCGCAAAAATGTTTCTCCATACCGTTCAATTGCCGACTGAATCCGCTCGACCTCCGCAATGTCCACGCCCATGCCAATGATCAAGACGCCTCCATCGCTCCGCTGTGCTGTCCGGCAGCCGACTCCGATTATACTGGTAGACTTGTGGCTTCCACGAAAACAGTAACGGCCAGACACAGCGCTCGCAAACCGGGCGTCTCCTTCAGCGCAGGAACTCCTTGGGCCGAGCGCAGCACACGCGGCATCCGAATTCTCCAGGTGCCTACTCTCACCAAGTTCTCCTGGCTCATCCACGGCTTCAGCACCAAGCCTGGCGGCGTCAGCGATCAGGACGGCGAAAAAGTTCTCAATCTCGGCTTCACCGAATGGGACACCAAAGAAAACGTCCTCGAAAACCGCCGCCGCTTTCAATCTGCCCTCGACGCCTCCGGCCTCAAACTTGTCTCCCTGAAGCAAATCCATTCTGACGTGATACATCTTTTTGATGCCGCACCCGCCCAACCTTGCCAAGGCGATGCCTCCGTCACGAGTCGCCCCGGTCTTCTCCTGGGCGCCCAAACCGCTGACTGCGTTCCGATTCTCATCGTGGATCCCAAGAAGCGCACCGTCGCCGCTGTTCACGCCGGCTGGCGAGGTACTCTCGCGCGAATCGTCGTCAAAGCCATCGGCCAGATGCAAATGCAATTTAAGACCAAGCCTGCCGATCTGCTCGCCGCCATCGGCCCTTCCATTGGCGGTTGCTGCTATGAAGTCGGCACCGAAGTTGCCACCCAGTTTCTTTCTCAGTTCGCCGATGCCCCCGAATGGTTTGACGAATTCCGGACCGGCGATGAACCCAATCCTATCCAGTGGCTGAACATGATGCCGCCCGGCCACCAGCCCCCGCCGAAGAACGTCCTCCTCGATCTTCGCAAAGCCAATCGCGCCCAACTTCTCGGCGCCGGCTTGCGGTCACAAAACATCTTCGCCAGCGACCTCTGCACCGCCTGCCATCGCGACCTTCTCTTCAGCTATCGCAAAGAAGGCGCCCTCAGCGGCCGCCTCCTCTCCGTCATCGGCATTCTCTAACTCTTGGCCCGTCACGGACTTGTCTTGGGCGTCGTTTCAATAAATTTTTAAGCAAGTTTTTTCTTAACTTTTCCTTACACACTGTTATATTTAATTTCGTAGAAAACCGTATCTGGACTGCGGGAGGAAGCTCCCGCTTTTCTATTTAGGACAGTCGTTTCTCCCTTTGCTGGTCAAAAACAATAAGAATCGCGTCTTTTAGAATCAACTACTTGCGAAATGCAAATTTTGTAAGCCCTTTCTTTTGACATTCATGCAAATTGGTGGGGTGTGGTGTAGTAGGGGGTACCTGTTGTTTTCCTGTTACGAACCTTCCACTCAAAGAGGGCTGGCCGCTGACAAGGGAGCACCGTCGATTTGCAGCAGCGCCAACTGCCCGCATGCCGCCATCACGTCCCGCCCGCGCGAATAGCGTACGAATGCCGGCACGCCGCGCTCCACCAGGATCCGGCGGAACTCCTCAATTCGCTCAGGCGATGATTCGCGGTAGGGAAGTTCTCCCGGATTCCACGGAATCAAGTTCACTTTCACGCTTTTCAATGGCGACAGCAGACGCACCACCCGCCGCGCATCTTCCGCGGCATCGTTTACTCCCCCGAGCATCACATATTCAAAGGTCAAATGTTCCCAGGTTCGCAGCGGATATTCCTTGCAGGCTTTCATCAGCGCAGCAAGCGGATATTTCTTGTTGATCGGCATCAGCGCGTCGCGCTGTTCGTCATTGGATGCATTCAAGGAAATCGCCAGTTTCGGCCGCACCTTTTCCTGCGCCAGCCGCTCGATTCCCGGCACAATTCCGCTTGTAGAAAGGGTCACGTGTCTTGGCGAAATTCCCATGCCCTCCGGATCCAGCAGGATGTGTACCGCCGCCATCACCGGCTCGAAATTCAGCAGCGGCTCGCCCTGCCCCATCAGCACAATGTTGGTCTGATGCGCGAGTTGTGTTTTGTGCTCTTCCAGTGGCAGCAAGACCTGCGCCAAAATCTCTCTGGCCGTCAGGTTGCGTATCAGTCCCAGTTGCGCCGTCAAGCAAAAATGACAATCCACCGCACAGCCCGCCTGCGTGGAAACACAAATCGTCTGCCGCCCCTCGCTCGGCATAAACACCGCTTCCACCGAAGCCGGCCGCGCCAATTTCTCTCCGCCACCTGGGAGCCCGAACAAATACCGCACCGATCCGTCCGTCGACTCGAACCGCTGCTTCACTTCCGGCAATGTAATGCGTGCTTCTTTCGAGAGACGCTCGCGCAGCGCTGCCGGAAGATTCGTAATCTGCGCCACATCAAATTTTCTTTCGGAGTACAGAGCATGATAAATCTGCGCCCCCCGAAACGCCGGCTCGCCAAGCGCCACACAGAATGCTCGCAGCTCTTCTTTCGATTTTCCCAGAAGTTCCATCAGTCGCTTGTTCGCCCGCGGAGAGATTTCAGCAGCTCGGCGGGCGTAAGGTACAGATTACCTCTTTTCCTTATCTCATTGCTTCGTCGGCTCATTACTTCACTCTGGAATCGCGCTATAATTCTTTGGCAATCCCCGCTTCTACTGGATTGCTTTGCCGCCTTTTTTCGGGCGCGTGAATTGGAGGTTCTCCATGGCAGGAAACGTCGCTGTCGAGCAGGTCACCATCGCGGAGTGGGTCAAGGGCCTCGCCGCCATCCCGGTGCGCGAATTCACGCTCCAAAATGTTCAAGACTACGTCGTCCACCACTCCGTCCTTCCGGAGACGCTCGACAAATACTGTTATTTCTCAAAAGGCAGCTACACGCGCAATCTGATTTTCAGGAATGATCTCTTTGAATGTATGACCGTCTGCTGGGAAGTCGGCCAGCACAGCCGCATCCACAATCATCGCGATCAGAACTGCTGGATGTCCGCGCCCATCGGACAGCTGCGTGTTCAGAACTACAGGGTGGACCGCCGCGACGCTGCTCACGGCACCTGCAAAATCATTCCGACCGATACTTACGATCTCGACGCCGCGCATCCCGCCTACGTGAATCCCATCGAGCCGGTCCACGAAGTCATGAATCTGGCTGAATTCAACCAGCGCGCCGTCAGCATCCACATTTATTCCAAGCCCTTCGATAGTTGCGAGGTCTATCTCCGCGAACAGGGCACCTATTCCAACGTCCCGCTCTTTTACACCAGCGAATACGGCAAACTGAACTCCGCTGAAAAACTTCTGTAGCGCAAGCTTTGCCCGCGGCCGATTCTACTCTTCTGCCATCGTCGCCATGGACGAGTTCCCAGGACGACGCAAGTTATAAGTAGCTGCAAATAAAATCTTTAACGGATCTCATGCTTCTGTTTTTCCTTTCCGCCCTGGCTGTGCAACAATAATAAGATGGCCACGGAAACGCGCGACATCCAGAAACACGTTTTGCCCAATGGCCTCGTGGTCATCACCGAGACCATGCCTCATGTGCGCTCTGTCTCCGTGGGCGTCTGGGTCCGCAACGGCTCACGCCGCGAAGTTCCCGAAGAGAACGGCCTGGCCCATTTCATGGAGCACATGGTTTTCAAGGGCACGGAGCGCCGTTCCGCCGAAGCCATCGCCCGTGAAATGGATTCCATCGGCGGCATGCTCGACGCCTTCACTTCCAAGGAACAAATTTGCTTCAATGCCAAAGTTCTTGACGAGCACTTGCCCATCGCCTTTGACATCATCGCGGACCTGGTCCTTCGCCCGAAATTTGATTCCGAAGATGTGAAGAAAGAGCGCCAGGTGGTCCTCGAAGAAATCAAGATGGACCTCGACAATCCAGAATATCTTCTTCACGAAATTTTCACGCGCGGTTTCTGGCCGCAACACTCGCTCGGCCGCCCGATTCTCGGTACTCCGGAGACCGTCAAGGCATTCAATCGCGATTCACTGTTTGCGCGTTTCCGGGAATGGTTCGCGCCGGACCATCTGGTAGTGACCGCCGCTGGCAACGTCACTCACGAACAGGTGCTGGAATTGGTGCAGCGGGAATTCGGCGGCATGAAACCAACGGGTCCCGCCGAAAGCGACGGAGCTCCGCACGCGGAAGCGCCCATCCATCTCGAACCCAAGCGCGATCTCGAACAAGTCCATCTGTGCATCGGCGTTCCGTCGGTTCCGCTGGGCCACGAAGACCGCTTCGGCGTTGCTGTCCTCAACAATCTTCTTGGCGGCGGCATGTCCTCGCGCCTTTTTCAGAATATTCGCGAAAAGCAGGGTCTCGCTTATGCCGTTTTCAGCGAGCTGACGCCCTACTCCGACGCAGGAATGATGACCGTTTACGCCGGCACCGCCAAGGAGACCGTTGGCCAGGTCATCGATCTGACCATCCAGGAATTTCGCGCTTTGAAGGAATCGCCGGTTACGGAAGAAGAGCTTCGCCGTTCAAAAAATCACCTCAAGGGTTCGCTGATGCTCTCGCTCGAGTCCACCAGCTCGCGCATGTCCAATCTCGCGCGCCAGGAGCTTTATTTTGGTCGGTTCTACACGCTCGACGAAATTCTGGACTCCATCGAAGCCGTCACCCACGATGAACTCCAGTCCCTTGCGCGGCAATATTTCCAAGCCGGCCAAATCGCCGTCACCGTCCTCGGCCCACTAAACGGCTTCACCCTCGACCGCTCCCGTCTTGCCTGCTGAGGGGGTGCTTCGGCCATTCGGATTCCTGTGCTTTGGTGATAAGAGATGTTCAAGCGATAGTTAATTCAAGCCCATCAGCGATGCACGCCGAAGCAGCGTACTCGATGTGCAGGACGCGCCTTGGGGCATGTGATTGTGATTTCGATGAAGCATGCACAATGAGAGGGCGCATCGCCAGAACGCCACTGCGGGGCACGAGGCAATCTATCGCGGCAACTCGTGTCGAGAGATCGTGGAGTTCCTCATCGCTTAGAACACCAAGCGTATGAGTTTTGGGCAAGACGCGCAATGGGCCATTTTCCGCAGTTGAGTCGTCCAGGTGCAGCCGCAGGGCGAGCACTTGCGACAATGCATTCGCTGGAGCGTGTGCATAAATCACGTCATCCTTAACCGACCATGGCCCCCAACCTGGACTCTCATGCCGTTCGCGAAGTGGCAAGGCCGTGTCCTGGTGCCAAACTACGAGCCAGTTGGCGGTCGGCGATTTATCGAAGAGCGTTGCACGAAACGGAAACGCGCCGTTCCCAAGAATTTGCTGCGCGACTCCCAAAAGCTGCGAACCGCGCGCCATCGCTCTAACAGTTGCCAGTTGCATCGCATGTCGTACACCGGCTCGGCTTCTTGGCAAGTTCGCCAGGCTCAATTCTTCGAGCAGGTCTTCAACATCCTGCTGCGCCAGCACGTTGGGAATGATTCCGAATCCCTGTTCCTCAATCCCTTTTGCCCAAATCAACAGTTTTTCTTCTCTAGCGAGCGTTGCCATGGGGAGTTAACGTCCAAGCCTGGCTAGGTTTGCGTGGCGCGGTCGGCATTGACGGCGGCGCCGATGATGCCCATTTCGTCGCTGGTGGGGACTACTTCAAAACGGCTGCCTTGCAGCGGGCTCATTTTCACCATCTCGTGCAAGAGCCTGTCCAGCAATCCGATGTCGATGAATCTTACGTCCGGCCCGGTAACAAAAAACATTCCGGGGCCTTCCATGTGGATGCTGGTGGCGGTGGCGGCAGCCAAGGCACGGTGGCACAGCATTACGAATTCGGCGCAACGCGCGTCACCTGCGCGGGCGTTTTCGAAAACTTCCTCCGGCTCGAGGTCCAGGAATCGCAGGCGCATGGACCGCCGGCCGAGAATACCTTCGAGATGTCCGCGGCCGCCGCAACCGCAGAAGTTTTCCTTGGTGTCCAGCGTGACGACAGAGTGGCCGCCTTCCCAGATTCCTTCGCTGGAAGGATAGCGGCCAAACCCCACGCCGTTGCCCAGCGTCCACACGCGCATGAGCTTGTTTAATTTTCCCTGCGTCGCGGCGATTCCCGCGGCCATGACGTCCGCATCATTAAAAACGCGAACGTGCGCGCCTGCGATCTTGCCGCTCAGCGCGGAGGACAGCGCGCCTTGTAACGCAAATCCCTTGGCCTGATGGAAGTTTGGCGAATCCTCGACCACGCCGTTGCGAATGATGCCGGGGAAACCGATGCCAATGGCGGCGATCTTTTCTCCTCCCGCGACTTTGTCGACGTGTTGGCGGATGCAATCGACGATGCCTTCCGCGGGCATGGACTGCAGCGGGTCCAGCGATTGTGGTTTTTCCGGAAAGATGCTGAGCGGACCGACGACCTTGTGACCTTCCACGAGGCCTACGGCGATATGTTCCATTACAAGTACGCCAACTGTCCTGCGCATGGTGCTCCTACTCATTCTGGTAAATCAAAGATTCCATCAATCGATTCCTCACTCGTAAGCGGCTAGCCCCTCACCAGCTTGTTGAGGCCATTGAATGCCGCCGCCTTGTAGCACTCCGCAAGCGTCGGATAGTTGAAGACGGTATCCACGAAATATTCGACCGTGCCGTTGAGAGCGAAAACCGCCTGCCCAATATGCAGCAACTCAGAGGCCCCTTCTCCGATGATGTGGACTCCCAGCAATTTTTTGGACGAGGGATCGAAAATGAGTTTCAGGCGTCCGGTGGTGTCGCCGCGAATCTGCCCGCGCGCAATCTCCCGGAAATACGCCATGCCCACTTCGTAAGGAACGCCTTCGTCGGTAAGCTGCTCCTCTGTTTTGCCGATGAACGAAATTTCCGGAATGGTGTAAATCCCATAGGGATAATTCGCGCGGTTGGAATTTGTCGGCATGCCAAACGCTCTGGCGGCGGCGATGCGCCCTTGTTCCATGGAGACCGAGCCGAGGCTGGGAAAACCGATCACGTCTCCCACGGCAAAGATATGCGGCTGCTTGGTGCGATAATTTTCATCGACCATGATTCGCCCTCGCGCGTCCGCCTCCAGGCCGCCCGCGGCAAGATTCAATTCATCCACGTTACCCTGGCGGCCGACTGCGTAGAGCAACGCCTCACCCGAGACTTTTTTCTTGCTCTTGAGATTAGCTACGACCAAGCGGTCCGGAGTTTCTTCGACACTTTCAACCTCCTCGTTCAGGCGCAGCGTGACGCGGCGGTCCCGCAAATGGTAGCAAAGCGCCTCGACCATTTCCGCGTCGGCAAATTCGAGCAAGCGCGGGCGCTTCTCGATCAGTGTCACGCGCACGCCGAGCGTGGCGAACATGCAGACGTATTCGACGCCGATCACGCCGCCGCCCACGACAATCATGGACTTGGGAATCTCCGGCATACGAAGGATCTGATCGCTATTGATGATGGTCTTGTCGTTGAAAGGAACGAGGGGAGAAACCGCGGGCTTCGTGCCCGTGGCGATAACGACGTATCCGGCTTCGAGCTCGGTTTGTCCGCGCGAACTTGTGATTTGCATGTGGTGAGGATCGAGAAAGCTGGCCGTTCCTGTAAGCACGTCGATGCCATTGCGCGAAAGTTGCGCGCGGATTACATCGATTTCCGTCTTGATGACGTTGAGCGCGCGGAAGGAGAGATCCGCCATGGTGATCGGTTCCTTCACGCGATAGTTAACGCCGTAAATGCTTTGATACTGATACCCGGAGAGATGCAGGACGGCTTCGCGTATGGTTTTGCTGGGAATCGTTCCAGTATTGATGGCGGTTCCGCCAATAACTTCCAGCTTTTCGACGAGCGCGGCGCGCTTGCCAAACTTCGCCGCTTGAATCGCAGCGCGTTGCCCCCCAGGGCCGGAACCAACCACGATGAGATCGTACTTTTCCATGGTTCGCCGCGGGAGTATATCATTGATGCAATCGCGTAGTCCCTGTTGACGCGCCTCAAGCGCTCTGCCATCATTTTGAGAATTTGATTGGTCGCGGCCAGGGTTTTTGATCTCGGGAATTTTGCGAGGGGTGAACGATCGGGTTGCGGGTTTCCATCCTAGCGTCTGGCAGCTCGGGCAACATCACGTTGCTTGAGACCGGGCGGACCCGACTCCTCGTGGACGCCGGACTGGGCAAACGCGAAACGCTTGCCCGGCTCGCAGCCGTCGAAAGAACCGTCGAGCACATTGACGGCATCCTGATTACCCACGAACACACCGACCATTGCAACGGCCTCCCGCAAATGCTGGGCATTTGGAAAGCGCCGCTTTACGTTACCGAGCCGACCATGGATGCGATGAAACGCATCCTCCCGCAAACATTTGGCAAGCGGCTCAGGCGCGTTGAAACCATCCAGCCGGGCCAGCGCTTCACGATTGGCGACATTGACGTTCACGCGTTTGCGATTCCGCACGACGCTGCCGATCCCATCGGCTTTACGTTCCGATCGAATGGCGCAAAGATGGCCATCGTTACCGACCTGGGCTACATGCCGGAGCTGGTGAAAGTGCATTTGCGCGGAGCGGATTGCCTGGTGCTGGAATCCAATCACGATCTGGATATGTTGAAGGTTGGGCCTTACCCGTGGCAGGTGAAGCAGCGCGTCCTGAGCCGCACTGGGCATCTTTCGAATCACGCCGTCAGCGAATACCTTTGCGACCCTGACGGCTTCGACGCGATCGCGCGATATCTGGTTCTCGCGCACGTTTCGCAAGAAAACAACAATCCGGACCTCGTGCGCCTATCCGCTGAAGAAGCATTGAAGCGCCGCCCGGCCGAAACGGCCTTCGCCGGCGAACTTCTGGTGGCCTCCCAGCATGTTCCGCTCAAACCACTCGAATTATGAGGCGAAAATCTTCGCACTGTTCGCGAGCAGTGCAGTTGGCAGTGCGCGTTCGACTGGTTAGTCCAGACCAGTTTTCTTCTTTACTTCGTTGAGCCCTCGCAATTCGGGCAACACATAGAGATCTCGCGGGCGGCCCGCCGCAATTTTGGACTTAATCAATCCTTCGAGAGAGAGGACTCTGCACTCTACCCCGCCCACATTTTTCACTTCCGACGCACTGAGAACTTCTTGAAACGAGCCGAGGCCGGATACCTCACCCAGAAAATCGAGGTCACCCAGATCCGTGCTCAAGGTAAAATTCTGCCCGTTCGCAATAGTCTTGGCATCAAAGTGGAAGGGCAGGTCAGATGGTGCTTCCGCGGAGGACAGGGTGGAACAGCTCAAGGGCCTTCGCGAGCCGCTCCATGTTCTTTGTCGTGCGAGCGTAACAGAAGGCAATATCCCTGGTGAGATGCGCGGAACCTTGCAGCTCCATCGCGGCCCCGCCGATGACCACGAATTCAACGCCCGCGTCGTAAAGAATGCGGATCGTCTCTTCGAGCTTCATTGCTTGTTTTGCCGAGATTGCTTTGCGATCTGGACTTAGAAGGTTTGAAAAGGATCTGTTCATTCCCGGCGAAAAGATCTGAACTGTTTTTTGGATTTGGTTAGTTTGAAATTTCGTTGCCATCTCGGACTGCGTTCCGCTAGACTTGTATTGTCTTGGTAGAGGTGCGGAAGCCATGAGTAGCCGGGCGCGCAATTCCGATCAGCTTCGGACGCCCGCGCGAAAGGGGCAGAGTTATTGGAGTTGTCTTCCGCCGAAATCGCAGCGGTAGCTGAAACCGCAGCGGTTGGGGAATAGGTCCAAGGCCTGTTCACTGTCATCCGATGATTCGGATGAAGCGCTATCGAGAGGCAGCAGCCTCGATTTGTATCCTCGCGGTTCCTTCCTTTCGTTTCGCTCATCCAGAAAAGCCCGGCAGAAATGGATCTGTTCGCATTGACACGCGCGCTGGTCGACATCGAGTCGACTACGAACCACGAAAAAAACGTGGGCGATTATCTGTTCGCGCATTTGTCCGTGCTCGCTTCGCGGCACAACGGCCGCATCGAGCGCATTCCCGCCGAACCGAATCGCGACAATATTTTTGTCTTCTGGGGCGAACTCGCCGTCACTCTTTCCACGCACATGGATACCGTCCCGCCGTTCTTTGTATCTCGCGAGGACGGAGAATTTATTTGGGGCCGCGGTTCCTGCGACGCGAAGGGAATCATCGCCGCGATGATTGCAGCGGCGGAAAAACTGCTCGCGGCAGGCACGCGGAACTTTGGCTTGTTGTTTGTTGTCGGCGAAGAACGCAATAGCGCCGGGGCAAGGGCGGCGGCGGCAACTCCGCGCGGTTCGCGATTTCTTATCAATGGCGAGCCCACTGAAAATTGCCTGGCTCTCGGTTCCAAAGGCGCGCTGCGATTCGAAATCACCGCGTGTGGAAAACTCGCGCACTCCGCCTATCCCGAGCTAGGCCATTCGGCCATCCATACGCTGCTGGATGTTCTTGACGATATTCGACAAATACCATTGCCGGAAGACGTGCTGCTCGGCCGCAGCACGCTGAATATTGGCACGATCGGTGGCGGCCGCGCACCCAACGTGGTTGCGGATCACGCCGAAGCGGAAATTATGTTCCGCACCGTCGGCGATCCCGCGAAGCTGCGTGAAGCTATTTCCGTTGCAGTTGCGGGCCGTGCCGAAGCTCGCGAAGTGCTGCACACGCCGGCGGTCGAACTGTCGAAATTCGATGGGCTGCCCACCACGATTGTTGCCTTCACGACGGACATTCCGACGTTCGATGGAGCGTGGGGCCGGCCCTTCCTCATCGGGCCCGGGAGCATTCACGTGGCGCACACCGCCGAAGAGCGCATCTCCAAAAAAGAATTGTCCGAAGCGGTGGACATTTACGCGCGCATGGCGACGCAGCTTCTCGCCACCGGCCGGAGCGGCGCATGAGCATGGGCCTCGCCATTGTTGGTTACGGAAAGATGGGGCGGCTGATCGAGCAGCTTGCTCCTGAATACGGCTTCGACGTGCGAGCGAAATTCGATGGGCGGAGCAATCCGCGCGGGCAGGCTCTTTCTAGTCAGAATCTTCGCGGAGTGGATGTGGCCGTAGAATTTACTTCGCCCGACGCCGCTCCGGAAAATATTCGTAGCTTGGCTGCGATCGGCGTTAATTCCGTGAGCGGCACGACTGGGTGGTTCGGTGACCTTCCCTCCGTCCGCGAAGCTGTCACGAAAGGCGGAACCGGACTTGTTTGGGCGCCCAATTTTTCCGTAGGCGTAAATCTTTTTATGCAAGCGGTGGCGCATACCGCGGCGCTTTTTGCGAAGCATGTGGACTACGAAGCATGGGCCTGGGAGATTCATCACTCAGCGAAGAAAGACGCACCTTCGGGCACATTGAAAAAACTTGCGGAGGAGATACGAGCGAGCGGCTTCACCCGCCCCGTGTGCTTGAGTTCCAATCGCGCAGGCGCGCATCCCGGCACGCATGAAATTGGCTTTGATTCGGCCGCCGACACCATCACGCTACGGCACACGGCGCGGAGCCGGGATGGCTTTGCGCGCGGTGCATTGCGCGCCGCACGATGGATCAAGGGCAAGCAAGGCGTGTTCGAGTTTCGCGAGATTCTCGGCGAATTGAGCTGAGGAAATTTGGTGACGACGGATCGCCGCCAACATTGTTTGTGGAGTTAGACGAAAAGCATAGCAAGGAGAAGGAACATGTTTACCGGGACCGGAACTGCACTTGTCACGCCATTTCGAACGGACGGTTCGCTCGACGAAGCCGCGCTGCGCCGATTGGTGCGGCGACAACTCGACGCGGACGTCGATTTTCTCGTTCCTTGCGGAACGACCGGCGAGAGCCCGACGCTGACGCACAAAGAACATTTGCGCGTGGTTGAAATCGCTGTCGAACTCGCTAAGGGGAAAGTCCCAGTCCTGGCGGGCGCGGGCGGCTATAACACCGCGGAAGTGATTGCGCTGGCGCGCGAACTAGCCGCCCTTGGCGCCGATGGAATTCTCTCCGTCACGCCGTATTACAACAAGCCGACGCAGGAAGGACTCTTCCAGCATTACCGCGCGATCGCGCAGGCGGTTTCGCTGCCGATCGTTCTTTATAGCGTGCAAGGACGAACGGGTGTGAACATCGAGCCGGCCACGGTGAAGCGGCTGGCGCAAATCGAGAACATCATCGGTATCAAGGAGGCCTCTGGCAACTTGTCGCAAATGGCGGCGATCCTCAACACCGTACCCGAGGACTTCATCGTGGTTTCTGGGGACGATGCCATCACGCTTCCGCTGACTGCGCTTGGCGGACGCGGGGTCATCTCCGTGGCGTCCAATGAAATTCCAGCAGAAATGTCGCAGTTGACGCGGCTCGCGCTCCGTGGCGACTACGCCGGGGCGCGCGCGATTCACCGGCGCTATCATCCGCTGATGGAAATCAATTTCGTTGAATCCAATCCCATCCCGGTGAAGGCTGCCATGGCCGAAATGGGACTGCTCGAACCGGTATGGCGCTTGCCACTCGTTCCGCCCAAGGCGGAGAATCAGGCGCGCATCGGCGCGGTGCTTGAATCGCTCGGACTCGTCAAGAGGGTGCATGCAGCCTGCGCAAATTGAAAAGTTGTTTGACGATGCGCCAGCGCATTATGAAGAAGAACATCAATGGCTTTTCCGCGATTTCAAAGCAGCGCTGAACCGCGGGGACATTCGCGCCGCCGAACCGGATGCCTCCGCAAAATCTGGCTGGCGCGCAAACCCCTGGGTGAAGAAGGGAATTTTGCTGGGCTTTCGAATGGGCGCGATCGCGGACATGTCCATCGACGCAACGAGACAACCGTTCTTTGACAAGTCCACGTATCCGGTGCGGGCGTTCGCGGCTTCCGACGGCGTGCGCATTGTTCCTGGCGGCTCCAGCATTCGCGACGGCAGTTACATCGGGCGCGGGGTAATTTGTATGCCGCCGATGTTTGTGAACGTTGGCGCGTACGTGGGCGAAGGCACGATGATCGATTCGCATGCGCTCATTGGGAGCTGTGCGCAGGTCGGGCGCAACTGCCACATTTCCGCGGGATCGCAAATCGGAGGCGTCCTTGAACCCGTTGGCGCCCTGCCGGTAATTATCGAAGATGAAGTTCTGGTTGGCGGGAATTCAGGTGTCTATGAAGGAACTGTCGTGAAGCGGCGCGCTGTTCTTGGCACCGGCACGATTCTTAATCGCTCGATTCCGGTTTACGATCTGATTCGAGAAAAGGTCTACACGGCCACCGAGGCAGAGCCGCTTATCATCCCTGAAGAAGCCATCGTAGTGCCCGGATCGCGCGCTGTCTCGCATCCTAGCGGTGCGAAATGGGGGCTCGCGCTGCAGGCCGCGGTTATCGTGAAATATCGCGATTCGAAGACGGATGCCCGCGTGCAGCTCGAAGACCTCTTGCGCTAGCGCTTCACTGCGTCAACACTTTTTCAAAAAACTGCAGCGCGCGCGGGTCGTTCGATTGCCCCAGCCAGAACATGGCCTGTTTCCGCACTGCCGGATTCCGATTGGTCTGCGCGACTTCTATCAATTTGGGCACGCCTTCATCCTTCGGCAATTGGCTGAGCGCAAAGACCGCTTTTTTCTTCACTTCCGTGTCGGGGTCGTTCTCGATCGCTCCGGTAATAATGCCGACAGCTTTCTTTCCCGCTCTTTGGGCCAACCAGAACAGAGCCTGTCCGCGCACGTGCGAGCTGGTGTCATCGTGCGCCATACGAATCATTTCATCAAGCGCCTCGGGTTCGTGGCTCACGGAAAGCGCAAACGCAACGTGAGCACGAACATCCGAGCTCGGATCGGCTTTCGCCATGCGTTGCAGAGCGATCAATCCGGCCTTGCCACGCGCCGCCCCCATCCAGAATGCCGCTTGCTTCCGCAATGCTTCGCGCTGCTCCGGCGCTGTAAAGGATTCGAGCGCCCGGTCGGCTGATGCATCCGCATGAAGCGCAATTGCCGTCAACGCGCCGCTGCCGATCTTGCGTTCGCCATGTTCTTCAAAATCCAGACGACGCACGTAAGTTGCGAGGAGCGCAACACTCTCCGGTGCTTTGACTCCCGTGAGCCAGATAAACGGCAGTCCGCCCGCGTCCACCACGCAATCTTCCGATGCAACGCGAATTTTAACGACTTGCTTGGCTTCCAGGCGATACAGCACGACAACTCGACGCGCCCCTTCCAGCTTGATGCTCCCGTCCGAATGCGACGTGCTGGTTGTTCCGCCATTTTCCTTTTCCAGACGGCAAGTTCCGCAATTCCCATCATTCCAGTTGTTGTCGCAGCAAGCGCCACGCTCGCCGGCAACTTCGTCGACGCTATACCCGACCCATTCGGGCGCTTCGGCTTTTCCCGCGAGTTCGCGAATGGCCGCATCGAGACTTGCGCCGACAGCACGCGTCTCCAGCTTCGCGTTTTCAATACGCGGAGCCTCAGACGACTGCATGGTGGCCGTGCCTGCTTGTCCATCTCGGGCCGGGGCATTGCCTTTTGCCAGTTGCACCGCGGCAGTGCTAATTCCAGCCACGATCATCGCGAACCCGAGTGCTTTTTGCAGCGCCGAAACAATTCGTTCTTCTCGCATGGTTTTTCTCCTACTTTTGTAGCAGTTCCATCAGGTAATCGGTGCCTTCTTTGGAATGCATCAGCGACAATTTAGATACCGCCGTCTTTTTGAGTTCAGGGTCTTTCTCGCTTCGCGCGATAGCCACCAGCGCTTTCGCGTTGCCCTGCAAGAAATAGGCGTTCAGCACCTCTGCCTTGACCGCGCGATCTGCTTCCTTGGCGTAAATGTCTTGCAGTGCCTTGCCTGAATCTTCCGAGTGGATCAGGCCAAGGTTTCGAATCGCCGCCCGGCGCAAATCCGCGTCCTTTTCTCCTTGCGCCGCTTTCACGAGCCTTCCCGAATCGCCCGCAAGGAAAAATGCCTGCAGGATGTCTCTGCGCAGATCCGTCGAAGTTTCCGCCTGGTACAACTGCTCCAGTTCGCTCGTTCCATGAACCAGCCCGAGTTGCCGGATGGCCTCGCGCCGCAGCGACTCATCCTTTTCACTCTTCGCCGCAGCGAACAGGTGCTCGTGATCGCCGCCGATCATGTAGCTGCGCAGAATGGCGTGCTTCACAGAGGCGTCGCTGCTCGAGGCGTAAACCTCCGCCAGCGTTTTCCGAGCTTCACTGCCGCCGAAGAGTCCCAGGTATTCAACCGCCTTGCGCTGGAGGTCCGGATTGGTCTGGCCTCGCGCGATTCTGCCCAGAATCTCGCGTGCCTGTGCCGACCCGCTTTGCGCCAGCACAAAGAGCGCCTTCGATTTTTCCTTTGGAGTGCCCGAACCGTTGATCACTTTCTCGAGCAAGGGCAGCGTGCGCTCCGGGTCGCTGCTCATCAGCCCTTGAATGGCCAGCATTTTCAATTCTTCGTCGCTCTGGTCTGCTGGCTTTACAGGTTGCCCGGTGGATTGCTTTACTTCGATCTCCAGAGCAGTAGCGTCTTTTTGCCAGCGGCTTTGCGGAAACCGCCGCTTCATATCGGCAATCGTGGCCAGAGCCGTGTCTCTCTTGCCCATGCGGTTCTCTGCGTACGCCTTCCAGTAGAGGGCCGCATCCGTTTGCGGGCCGTTCAGATCCGCTAGTTGCCGGAATTTGTCCGCGGCCCGGTCGTAGCGATCCTCATCCAAGTCTTCACGGCCGTCGTCGTACAATTCTTGCAGCCGTTCTATTTTTTCTTGCACCCGCTCGCGCGCTTCCTGTTCGCGCTCGCGCTTTTCCTCTTCTCGTTCACGCGCTTCCTGCTCGCGCTCGCGCTTCTCCTGTTCTTTGTCTCGCGCCTCCTGAGAGTCTTGCAGCGAATCTCCGGACTGCATGCGAATTGCCTTGAGCTCACGGGCGCGCGTGGTTGCCGGCGCCAGCAGCAGCGCGGTGATTGCGATCCAGGCCGCGCTTGCCTTTCCAACTGAATTGCCGATGGTCATACCTTGTTCCTCTCTCTTTTCGCAGAATCGTTTTGCGGCGCAGGCTTGCTGGCCTCCTGCCGTTGTTGCAGTTCCTTGTTGACCACACGAACCTTGAACAGAATCCCGCGCGCCTCGATCTTTTTCTGTATGGCCTCAAGCTGCGCCGGCGTTACTTCTCCCGGGCTATGCGCCACGTCCAGGAGCACGCGCTCCAGTTCGTCCAGCACGCTAGCGAGTCCCGCATCCCCTTCTCGTAGAGCGGTCTGCCGGTACAAACGGTTTTCCTGCAGTAAATCTTCCGCGCGGCGTTGCTCAGCCGAGATGTCCACTTCTTTCTGCTTGGGGTTGTCCGGCGCCTCGTTTGAAAGCTCGATTAACATCCGCTCGGAGTGGCCAAGGTGTTCGCCCACGGCGACGACCAGCACGCGTTCCCGAACTTGTTCCTTGTTCACGACGTTGTCACCGATGCCGCCGTGCTTCGTGATGCGCCCGGCAACGAAAGCCGCGACAATCAGCGCAACGATCCCGCCCGCCGCCGCGAGCCGTCGCGGCTCGAACCACGCCTGCCACCAACGTCCTGGTTGTTCCGCCAGCCGTGGTGCAATTTCCTTCCAGACTTGCCGCCCGTAATCTGCTCCCGGATCCGGCACCGGCAGCGTATCCAGCGCCGCGAGCACTGCCTCGATTCGCTCCATCTCGGCGCGGCACTTTTCGCAGGCCGACAGATGATCCGCTATCACTGCGCGCCGCTCGGCAACTCCCTCGCGATATGCAATCAATTCTTCTTCCCTCATGTGTCTCATGACTCAGTTCCCATCGCGCGTGCCTGCGCTTTTGTTTCCACAAACGGCTGCAGCGCATGGCGCAATTTTTGGACGGCTCGAAAGACCGTGTTCTTCGCCGCGCTCGAACTCGATTTCAAGACTCCCGCGATTTCTTCGATCCCGCAGCCCTCCCAATGCCGCATCACGAAGGCCGTTCTTTCGGCCTCCGAAAGGGCCGCCAGCGCCCGCTCCATCTGTTTTCGCAGCTCGAGACTCTGCGTCAACCGTTCCGGAGTCGGCGCTTCATCCTGGACGCGATTTACGGGATCGTTTTCCGTTCCCTCCCGGTCTTCGACTCTGGGCGTTTCCCGGAGCGCGTTTTCCTTCTGGCGCTGACGCATGCGGTCAATCGCGTAGTTCGCGGCAATTCGATAAACCCAAGTCCCGAAATTTGCTCGCGCCGCAAACTGACCGAGCTTTTGATACCCGCGCAAAAACGCCTCCTGGACCACTTCTTCGGCATCGTGCCGGTTCCCGGTCATGCGGTAGGCAAGCCGGAAAACGCTGTGGCTGTGCCGCTCAACCAGAACGCGATAGGCATCGCGATCGCCCGCGAGCGTGCGCTCCACGGCGAGGGCGTCGCTCTCTGCGATGGCCTGGGCGCTATCGACGCTCTGCTGCATCCGAGTCATTAGACAGGATTCGAGGCTTGCGGTTAGGTTGAGCTTAGACCCTTGTCCATCAACAACATAGCGCTTCTTGGGTCTCAAAAGGGACTACTGGAAAGGGGGCCTGGGCCGGCTCGGCCCGGAAGTTCCTCATAGCCTCATAGAAAGTTAATCACCGACCATTCATCGTTTCACTCGTACCGCAACGCGACTATCGGATCCACCTTCATCGCGCGGCGTGCCGGCACACAACACGCCGCCAACGCCACGATCGCCAAAATAGTGCCAACTCCGGCGAAAGTCAGCGGATCCGTGGCACTCACGCCAAAAAGCTGATTAGCCATCAGGCGGGTGAGCCCCAGCGAGGCCAACAGCCCAATGAGAATTCCGATGACCGTCGTCTTCATGCTTTCAGCCAAAATCTGGCGCAGCACATCGCTCCGCCTGGCGCCCAATGCCATGCGTATACCGATTTCATGCGTCCGTTGCCCCACCAGATAGGAAATGACGCCATAAATCCCCATGCTCGCCAGTCCCAACGCCAATGCGCCAAAGACGCAAAGCACGATCATCGAGACCCGGCGCGCCGCCAACGAATCGGCAATTATCTCTTCCACGGTTTGCGCGTTGAACATAACCTGCTCGCTGCTGATTTCTTTCAGGGCCCTTCGGATATTTCCGGCCGCTGCCTCTGTACTGCCGTCGATGCGCACCAGCACACCAGTCCCGCTGGATGACAGGTGCATGATCTCGTCTGGGCCCTGCAAGTAGGAGGAATAAAGCTGTGCTCGGAGTGACTGCTTGTCGTCTGAATCGAGACCCCACTGTTTTACGTGTCCGACGACTCCAACGATTTCCGCCATTCCTCCCAAAGAAGCCAGATTCAGGCGCTTCCCGATGGGATCTTGGCCGCCAAAGAACTTTTGCGCGAACACATCATCAACGACGATCACGTGCCGCGAGTGTTCACGATCTTGCTCCGTAAAGAAGCGGCCGCGCTCCAGCGGAATTCCCATAACCTTCAAATAGTCTTCTTGAACCACGTAGCTGATGGCCCAGCTCATTTCGCTCTCGCTGGCCGGTTTTGGCTGTCCTTCCATCCAGAATAGCTCTTCATCGTCGCTTGCCAGCGGCACGGCGGCCCACGAAAGGGACACGGCCTTTACACCAGGAGTCGAACGCAGCTTGTCCTGAATCGCCCGCAGGGCCGCGCGAATCGCATCAGCGCTAGCATCTCTCATCGACGACGGAAGAGAGACCCCGAATGTCAGCACATTGCGCGAATCAAAGCCTGGATTCACGCTCCAAAGCGCGCTTAGGCTGCGGATCATCAAGCCTGCCGCGATCAACAACACCAGCGCCATGGCCATTTCCGCAACTACGAAAGCTCCCTGCACGCGTTGTTTTCCGCCGCCGGACCTCTGTCCTCCTTCTTTCAATGTGTCGTGCAAATTCGTCTTCGAGATTCGCAACGCCGGCACAAGTCCAAACAAAATGCCACAAAGCAGCGCAATGCCCGCTGTGAACAGCAAAACTTTCCAATCCATTCCAACTTCACTCGCGCGCGGCAATCCCGAAGGCAATCGCTGCAGCGCCACCTTCGTTCCCCACGCAGCGATTACGAAGCCGAGTCCGCCGCCCGCCAGTGCCAGCAGCATGCTTTCTGTCAGAAGCTGCCGTACGATTCTTCCCCGGCCAGCGCCCAGCGCCGCGCGAACGGCGAACTCACGATTGCGTCCCATTGAGCGGGCCAGGAGGAGATTGGCCACGTTCACGCACGCGATCAAGAGCACGAATCCGACGGCCGCGAGCAATACCAGCAGAAGCCGCCGTACATCGCCGACCATCTGCTCCTTAAGTGGAATGAGCGTCGCCCCGATGCCCTTGTCCGCCTCTGGATATTCTTCCGCCAGGTGTTCCGTCACTCGCGCCATATCGGACCGCGCCTGTTGAATCGTCACATCCGGTTTCAGCCGCCCAAGTCCATGAATTCCCAGGCCCGCCATCCGGATGTGTAGCGCCGGATTCGTCCACTGGCCGATAGGAACGTACAGTTCGCTGGCGCGAAACGTTCCAACCTGCAAGTTGAAATTCGCCGGCACCACGCCCACAATCGTGTAGCTTCGTCCATCCAGCGTGAGCCCTTTTCCAAGCGCATCCGGCGCGGACGCAAACTTCCGGTTCCAGAATCCCTCACTGATAATCACAATAGGATTGGCCCCGAAATGGTCTTCCCCTTCCTCGAACATCCGCCCGATCAACGGTTTTACTCCGAGCATGGGAAAAAAATCAGTGGAAACAAATTGCGTACGCACTTGTTCCGCATCGCCGGCACCCGTCAGATTGAACGAATATCCACGCGAAATAGCCATCTTGGAAAAAGTCGTGTTCTGTTTACGCCAGTCTTGAAAGTTCAGGAAGGAGATTGAACCTGCTTCAAAATTCGGCTTGCTTTCGTGGAGCGTCACCAGTTGTTCCGGCTGCGGATAGGGCAGGGGATTGAAGAGCACGCCGTTCACTACAGAAAACAGCGCCGTGTTCGCGCCAATTCCCACCGCCAGCGTCAGGACCGCCGCGGTCGCGAACCCCGGCGACTTCGCGAGCATCCTCATCCCAAATCGCAAGTCCTGCATTATCCGATCGAGCGATCCCCAGCCCCAGACGTCGCGCGTCATTTCCCGCACTAGCCCCACGTTGCCGAACTCGCGGCGAGCTGCGCGCTCCGCTTCCACGCTAGCCTCACCCCGTTCTTCGCGCTCCCGCGCCGCCATCTCCAGATGGCAGCGCACTTCTTCGTCGAGTTCTTTCTCGCGCTTCCGTTTGCCAAAGAGTCCCTTGAGCCACCTCATTCGCGACTCCTTTTCTAATTCCCAATTTCTGTTATCCATTTTCAAATTTCTATTCGTACCGCAGTGCGCTCAAGGGGTCCATCCGCGTGGCCCGCCGTGCGGGAATATAACCGGCAAGAATCGCCACCACCAGGAGCAGGAGCGAAAAGCCGAGCAAAATACCAAAGTCTGTCTTTAGGATTCCAAAAACCAGGCTGGCCATCGTGCGGCTAAGACCGAGCGAAACAGGCAATGCGATCAACAAGCCTAGGCCTGTGAGTCTCAGTGCTTGCCATAGGACGAGTTTCATTAAGTCGCCGTGGCTTGCCCCCAGTGCGTAGCGGATTCCGATTTCTCGCGTCCGTTGCGCAACGCTTTCTGACAACACTCCGTATACGCCAACAGAGGAAAGCGCCAATGCCACAATCCCAAACACTCCCATCAAGATTCCCATGATGCGTACGATGGCAATGGAATCCGCTACCTCTTCTTCGAGCGTGTTGATGCCGAGGAGGGCAATCTCCGAATCGAGTTTCTTAACTACCGCGCGGACACTTGCGGCATAGTTCCCCGGCGCGCTCTCCGTTCGGAGGAGCATGGCCATGGACCTGACAGGTTTCTGGGTAAATGGCCTATAGATCACGGCACGAGCAGCGGGATTCCACCAGTTTTGCCTTACGTCTCCGACCACACCCACGATGGTAATCCACGGTTCGGAAGAGTCAGCTGCTCCCAGCTTGAACCGGCGGCCCACCGCGTCTCCTGCGGGCCAAAACCTCGTCGCCATTGTTTGGCTGATGACGGCAACCACGAAGTTCGCTGCGCCGTCGGCATCCGAGAGGGAGCGTCCCGCGACGACGGCAATCCGCAACGCATCGAAATAACCGGCGCTGGCAATCTGTAGATCGGCCGATGGCTGATCGCTCGGTTTGGCTGCGGGCCGCCCTTCGACCGTAAATACTGTCCGTTCACTATCCACATTGCTCGCGGGAGGATTTGTCACCAGTGCCGCATTCCGCACTCCGGGCAGCGCAGCAGACTCTTGTATGAATTGAGAATAAAAGCTACGTACTCTAGCGCTATCGCTGTATTGCTTCTCCGGTAGCGTGATTTCGACCCGCAATATGTTCGCGAGTTCAAATCCCTTGTAAACCTGCGCCAAGCGGACAAAACTTTGAATCATCAGGCCCGCGCAAACGAGCAAGACCAACGCGAACATCACCTGAGTCACTACAAGTCCGCTACGCAATCTGCTTTTTGCACGACTCACCGACCATCGGCTGGCGTCCTTTAGCGTTTCGCTCAGTTCCACTTTGCCCGTGTGTAGCACGGTGGCCAATCCGAAAAATAGCCCCACTCCCAATGCCACGAGAATCCCAAAAGCCAGCACATTGCCGTCAACGCGGATGCCATCCCAACCCGGGACCCATTTCGTCCACCCCACTGGAATACCTTTGCGCAGGGCGCTTACGCTCCAGAGGGACGCCGCCAGCGCGGTTCCTCCTGCAATCACTGCCAGCACCAGCGCCTCGCAAAGGAACAGTTGGCCCAGCCTTCCGCGTCCTGCTCCCAAAGCCGTGCGTACTGCTATTTCTTTTTGCCGGCCGATCATCCGCGCAAAGACCAGATTCGCCAAGTTGGCGCATGCCAGCAACAGCACGAAGCCGGCCGCCGCCTGCAGCAGGGAGAAGAGCGGCAACGTATACACGTAAAGCTCTCTCCGCAATTCCAGAAGCGTTGCGGTTCTTCCCGCGTTTGTTTTCGGAAATTCGTCCGCCAGGTGTTTCGAAATGTTTGCAACGGCTGCGCGCGCCTGGCCCGCACTGACGCCGGGCCTCAGCCTGGCCAACGCCTGAAAGTTCATCTGCGCGCGATCAACTCTCTCAGCAGGAGTCAAAGCAAGGGGCACCCACAATTCCACCGGGACAGGAAAACTAAAATCTTTGGGCATGATGCCGACGACCGTATAGTTGGCTCCATTCAATGGGATGGTTTTCCCGATCAGTCGCGGATCGCCCCCGAACTGCCGTTTCCACAGACCGTGCCCCACGAGGGCGACGTGATCTGATCCAAGCTGTTCGTCATCCTGTGTAAATATCCGACCCGCAGCCGGCAAGACTCCCAACACGCCGAAAAAATTCGCGGATACGCGGCACCCAAGAACGGGTTGCGCGTCTCCTTGTTTGCTCAAGCTGAAATTCCGCCAGCCATAGGTTGACACTTCTTCGAACACATTCGAGTTGGCGCGCAAATCTTCCAAGTCCGCAGCCGAAACATATCTTGAGTCGTAGCCCTCATCGGCGCCGCGGTACTCCCACATGCGCACTAGCTGGTCTAGGTTGCGGAATTTATAGGGATGGAGGAGCAACGCGTTCACCATGCTGAAGACGGCCGTGTTGGCGCCGATACCGAGGGCCAGGGTCAAACTAGCCACGGTGCTGAAGCCCGGAGACTTGTGCAACATGCGCAAGCCGAAGCGCGCATCCTCGTACAAATCGTGCAGCCACCGCCATCCCCAAGTGTCCCGCGTAACCTCCTTCACCAATTCCACGTTCCCAAACTCTCTCCGGGCCGCACGTTGCGCCTCCCCTTTCTTCTCGCCGCGCTCTGCCCGCTCCTGTGCCGCCATCTCCAGATGGCTCCGCACTTCCTCTTCCAGTTCCTTCTCCTGCCTCCGTTTGCCAAAGAGTCCATTCAGCCAGCTCATGGCAGCCCCTTTTTCCGGCTTCTAATTCCTGCTTTCCAATTTCTATTCGTATCTGAGCGCCACCATCGGATCGACCTTCGTCGCCGTCCGTGCAGGGATATAGCACGCGAGCAGGCTTACCATACCGAGAACGAACGTCTCCGTGGCGAATGAAAGCGGGTCGTCTGGATGGACGTTATAGAGCATGCCTGCCATCAGGCGAGTCAAAAGGAATGACGCAGGCAGACCCAGTGCGACGCCAATGAACACAATCCTCATTCCCTGCCAAGCAACGAGAGTCATGATCCGCTTGCGGTCTGCGCCCAGAGCCGCCCGAATACCGATTTCACGCGTTCGCTGCGCAACTGAGAAAGCCATGAGGCCGTAAAGGCCAACGGCGACCAGGCTTAGGGCCAAGGCTCCAAATGCACCAGCCAGATCGCTTACCAGCCGCTGCTGCGCGAGCGTGCCGAGCACGCGGTCTCGCAGAGTCCTAATATCAAATATGGGCACATTTCTATCGATCACGCCGAACTCGCGGCGAACCTCGGAAACCACAGTTTCGGGATTTGCGGAACTCACTCGAACGTGAAGTGTCGGCATATACGGTCCCGCTTGTTGAAGGTTATAAAAAATCATGGGGGGCGAAGTTTGATGCAGGTCGTAATAGCGGGAAGAACGGACTACTCCAATAATTTCAAATGCGACATCGTTCCCCTGTACAGGTGCCTCAATCATCTTGCCAATGGGGTTGCTACTCCCAAAAAGCCGCTGGGCCAAAAGTTCGTCCACAACTACGACAGCCTTTGAGCGTTCGTTGTCCCGTTCGGAAAAGTCGCGCCCATTGAACAATGGGATTCCAAGGGTGGCGAAAAGGCCTGGGCTGACGATGTCCATATCGGCATCGACAGTTCGCCCGTCGGACGCATGGACAGCGGAGCGCAGGGCGCCGCGGCTCCCATACGGCCCCTCTTCAGCAAGAGCTGCGAGCTCGACTCCGGGAAGCGTCGACATGCGTCGGACCACGTCGGCGGTGAGGGTCCGAATCCGCTGACCGTCGTAAAACTCTTTCTGCGGCTTCATTCGGAAGAGCAGTACCCGATCCGGCTGAGGAAATGGATCAGCGGCCCGAAGGTTCGCCAGGGACCGCTCGAAGAGCCCAGCTATCGTCAGAAGCAGCAGCGACAGCGCGACTTGGCCAATTGTTAGGGCTTGGCGAAAGATCCCTCCCTTTGCATCGCCGATCGAGGCGGCAGAATCACTCTTGAGCCCTAGGCTCACGTTGTTTCCCGTTGACTGCAAGGAGGGAACGAGACCAATGACCACGCCAGCGAGTATGGTCAGACCCGCCGTGAACCACAGAGTTCGCAGGTCAGGACTGAGATCCAGAACCATGTTTATGTGTCCTTGGGGAAGAAAACGCAGAATCGTGTTCCCCGTCGAGGACATGATGGCAAGACCGACGGCCCCTGCGGCCATTGCCAGAAGCGCACTCTCCGTAAACATTTGCCGAATAAGCCGGCTTCTGCCTGCGCCGATAGCTGCGCGAACGGCAAGCTCGCGTCGCCTGGTGGTCGCACGTGCAAGGAGCATGCCTGTGAGGTTGAAAGCCGTGACCAGTAAGACGACGCCGGCGAGGCCGACTAGAACCAACAGCGAAGTGCGATATTGCCTCAAATCTCCCTGCCATCCTCTGCCACCGGGCACCAGTCGGATATGACGTGCCGGATTCACCTCATGCCGATCGAGCTGGTGGTCGCGCAAGAACTGCTGACAGGCCGCGTCCGTGGCAGCCTCCGCTTGTGCGATTCCGATTCCTGGGTTGAGCCGTGCCATGATTTCGGCGTACGGCGAGCTGAGCAGTTCACTTTGGCTGAGGCTCTGTCCGCGGGGCATCTCTGGTACACGCAGCTCCGGGTCAAACCCCACGACCAAACTGTAAAAATCTGGCGGTGAAACCCCAACAATCGCAAGAGGATAATTGTTCAGCCGGATGTTGTGCCCGAGCACTTGCGGATCACTGCCAAACCGTCGTTGCGAAAAGCGGTACGAGAGGACGACTTCAGGCGCCCACTGACCTTTCTGCACCCCGACCGAAAACCCTTGGCCGTGCACGGGCCGAACTCCTAGGAAAGCAAAAAAGTTCGGTGAAACAACTTCACCCACCACGCGCTCCGCGCCGCTGCCGTTGTACGAAAAGGACAATCCGTCATCGGTCCTGGTAATCACATCGGAAAAAATGCCGCTGCGACGCAGTTCCTCGGCCACGCCCACAGGCAGAATGTTGCTTTCACGATGGTCTTGTCTGACTGCTATCAACCGTACGAGGCTTTGCGGGTCCGCCACTGGCAGCGTCCGCCACAGGGCGGCGTTTGCCGTGTTAAAAATGGCAGCGTTGGCGCCGATACCGAGCGCCAGAGTCAGCACAGCAACGGCCGTGAACCCCGGATTCTTCGTCAACATCCTCAATCCGTAGCGCGCATCATCGGCCAAATCTCTCAACCATCTCCAGCCCCAAATGTCCTTCGTCACTTCCACCACTAATCCCACATTCCCAAACTCCCGCCGCGCCGCGTGCTCCGCTTCCTCCTTCTTCTCCCCTCGCTCTGCGCGCTCCCGCACTGCCATCTCCAAATGGCTCCGCACTTCCTCGTCCAGTTCTTTCTCCCGCTTCCTCTTGCCAAAGAGTTCACACACCCAGCCCATCGCGACTCCTCTTCTTGCCACTCCTAATTTCCGATTTCCATTTTCCAATTTCTATTCGTATCTGAGCGCCGCCATCGGATCGACCTGCATCGCCCGCCTTGCGGGAATATAGCTTGCAAGCAGAGCCACGCCCGTAAGCAACACCGATACCGCGCCGAGCACGGCGGGATCAGTTGGGCGAACTCCGTAAAGCAGGCCACTGAGCAGTCGTGTGACACCTATCGAGCCCGCGATCCCAAGCAATATCCCCAGTAGGACCCAATTCATGCTCCCGCGTAACACCAGCCTCAGCACATCGTTGCTGCGTGCGCCCAGCGCCACGCGAATGCCTATCTCCTGAGTGCGCTGCGCTACAGAATAGTTTGCGACTCCTGCAATTCCCACTGCTGCCAAAACCAGCGCCAGCAACGCGAACCCAGACAGCAGCAGCATCGGGAAGCGCCGCGAACCGGTCGAATTGCGCACGATTTCCTCCATGACTTCTACTTGTGAAACGGGCCGGTCAGGTAAGACCTCGGCCAAGGCCTTCTTGATAGGTGCTGTGAACGCGCTGGGTGTGCCAATGGTGCGGACGACAATGCCCATCACCGGCCATCCCGCCTGGGTGTAAGGCCGGAAAAATTGACCCCGCACCGGCTCATCCAGTCCCCGGTAACGCACATCACCAACCACTCCCACCACCGTCAGGCGCGCACCGTTCGAGTCCCCGAGTCTGATGGCTCTGCCGACCGGGTCCTCCTTAGGCCAGAAAGTGTGCGCCATGGTCTCATTGATGACGATTACTCCGGCCGAGCCGAGCGTATCCTGATGCGTGAACTCTCGCCCTTTCAGGAGCGGAATACCCATAGTTCGGAAATAGTTCGGGCAAGCGACGCTATAGCCTGCGCCCGGCAGGTGTCCTGGCTCGGCGGGAGGTTGACCTTCGATCTGAAAACCTCGCCCGGCATCTCCTTCGAAGGGCAGATGAGCAACAGCGCCAACGGACACAATACCCGGCACGGCGCCCACATGCGACTCGAGGTCTTGGCAAAAGCGCGGGAGTCCAGGCGGGCCATTGTAGAGCTCCTCTTGCGGAACCGACATTTGCATCGTAAGCACATTTTTCGGGTTCAGCCCAGGATCGACGCCCAGTAGCCGTGCCATGCTTTCGATCATGAGCCCGGCACCGCACAGCAGAACCAGCGCCAAAGCCACTTCACAGGCTACCAGTGCGTTGCGTAGCCGGCTCCGTCCTCCCTCCGTTGATCCGCGCCCGCCTTCTTTGAGAGGCTCGTTCACTTTGCCGCGCAGGGTGTTGAGAGCCGGCGCCAGACCAAACAGAACGCCCGCGAGGAGGCAAACGACCAAGGTAAATCCGAAGACCCGGCCGTCGATAGCGACGGACTCGACCTCGCGCAGCGGAAGGTTCAAGTTATCGAGCTGGAAGAAATGAAACAGCAGTCCATTACCCCAGGCCGTGAGAGGCAATGCGGCCGCCCCGCCCAAGACTGCCAGCAGCAAGCTTTCCGTCAACAACTGACGCGCCACGCGGAAGCCGGGAGCGCCAAGAGCACGACGAATCGCGAATTCCTTCTGGCGCGCCGTACCGCGGGCCAGCAGCAGGTTGGCGACGTTAACGCAAGCAATGAGCAGCACAAATCCAACGGCTGCCATCAGAGCCGTCATCGCTGTTTTCAGGCTACCCATTTCGAACTCCGGCAGGGACGTCACAGTTGCGCCCATCCCGGCATCTTCTGTTGGGTACTGTTGCACCAAGCGGCCAGCGATGGTTTCCATTTCTGTCCGCGCCTGAGCCCCAGTCACGCCAGCCTTGAGGCGGGCGATGGCAATGAAACTGTTTTCGTCACGGCCGTAGTCTGTTTTGTTATATCCCACGGGCACCCATAACTGGCGTGCCTTGCTCCAGAACTGCCAGTGGAATTCGCGCGGCATCACTCCCACCACGGTGAAGTCCTCTCCGTCAATCTTGATGGTCCTGCCCAGGAGTTGAGGATCGCCGCCGTAACCTCGTTCCCACAAACGATAGCTCAGAACGACTTCATGGTCTTTGCCCGGTAGTTCTTCCTCGGGTAGAAACGTACGTCCGAGAAGAGGTTTCACACCCAGCACGGAAAAGAATCCTGCCGACACGCGCAGGCCGGACACTTGCTCTGGCTCGTGGTTATTTCCTGTAGCGGAAAGATTGTAGCCACGTCCGGCGGAATCAAAGATGGCCATGTCCTCGAAAGAGTGGCTCTGGCGCTTGAAATCCCAAAAATTCGGCGCGGACACGATGTTTGTATGGTTTGGCCCTTTGCCAAACGTCTCCCATACCAGAACGAGGCTATCCGGGTTGGGAAATGGCAGCGCCCTCAGGAGCGTAGCGTTCATCACGCTAAAAATGGTTGTGTTGGCGCCAATCCCGAGGGCGAGTGTGAGGACAGCGATGCTTGTGAACCCCGGATTTTTTCCCAGCATCCTCAGACCGAAACGCACATCATCGACGACGTCTCTTAGCCACTTTCCTCCCCAGGCGTCCCGCGTGACTTCCTTCACCAATCCCACGTTCCCAAACTCCCGCCGTGCCGCGTGCTCCGCTTCTTCCGTCGTCTCGCCTCGCGCTTCGCGCTCTTGCGCCGCCATTTCCAAATGGCTCCGTACTTCTGCGTCAAGGTCCGCTTCCCGCTTCTTGTGTCGCCAAAAACTCACCGGCCACCTCTGCTTTTCTTTACTTCCTTCATTGCGTCTTCATTTACTCTTCCGGCTGCAGCACGCCGGCGATTGCATCCGAAAGCTGCGACCACTTCGAGCGTTCTCTGGTCAGTTGCTTCTTTCCCGCGGCCGTCAGTTGATAAAACTTCGCCCGCTGCTTGTTTTCGGAGATTCGCCATTCCGCCTTGATCCATTTCTGTTTTTCCAGGCGGTGCAGCGCTGGATACAGCGAACCGGTATCCACCTGCAGCAGTTCGCCGGAGCGATTCCGGATCGCCACACTAATCCCGTAGCCGTGCTGCGGTCCCCATTGCAGCGTATGCAAAATCAGCAGGTCCAGCGTCCCCTGCAAAATCTCAATCCGGTTCTGGTACCGCTGCCTTTTTTCTCCCACGGTCTTCCCCTAATCAGGCCTTGCACCTAAAGTAAATTCCTTAACCGCTTCCTCAACGTGGCTCGATCGAATCTGCTCTTTGCTATTGACGACGGAACCCCGCTCTTTGTTCCATCCAAGGCTGTCGACATTCTACCCCAAGGTAGTAGACACCCTACACCCTGCCCTTGTGCAACTCTTGTGCCGGTCCGGATCAACCCGCAAACCCTTGCTGGCCAGAGCCTTATCCAGCGCGCAGTCCTCGCCCGGACTTCGCAACTGCTCGCTTCCGCCATTCGCCTTCCCAATTTCGGACACTCGCCCGGGCACGGCCGTCCAGCGAAGCGTTCTCCAAGTGCGGTATCATGAAATTGGGCCACATTCCCAGAATCATCTTTTCGCCGCTTAGGAGAGGGAATTGATTCCACGCTACACGCGCCAGGAGATGGGCCACGTTTGGAGCGACGCCAACAAGTTCGCCAAGTGGCTGGAAGTCGAGCTTGCCGCGACGGAGACCCTCGCGGAGGCTGGGCTGGTTCCGAAAGATGCCGCAGCCGCGATTCGCTCGCGTGCCAAAATCGACGTTTCAAAGATCCATCAGATTGAAGACCGCGTGAAGCACGACGTTATCGCGTTCACCATGGCCGTCGGCGAATCCGTTGGCGATCCCGCCGCCGCACGCTGGCTGCACTACGGCATGACATCCAACGACGTCGTCGATACCGCGCAGGCTTTGCAAGTTCGCGATGCTTCAAAACTCATCGAGCGCGAACTGGTAACGTTTGGCGAAATTCTCGATCTGCGCGCGCACGAATTTCGTCACACGCCGCAGATTGGCCGTACTCACGGGATTCACGCGGAGCCCATCACCTTTGGCTTGAAAATCGCCAATTGGTTTTCAGAGAATCAGCGCAACATCGCGCGGTTCCGCGACGCGGCCGCGCAGATGGCTGTCGGAAAAATCTCTGGCGCCGTCGGTAATGCTTCGCATCTCGGCACGGAAATCGAAGAACGCATCTGCAAGCGTCTAGGTCTCAGCGTCGCTCCCGTCGCTTCTCAGGTCATTCAGCGCGACCGCCACGCGCAATATCTCAGCGCCCTCGCGCTTATCGCCGCCACGCTCGAAAAGATCGCCCTCGAAATTCGCCATCTCCAGCGCACTGAAGTCCGCGAGGTCGAAGAACCGTTCAGCGGCGAGCAGCGCGGCAGTTCCGCCATGCCTCACAAGCGCAATCCCGTTTCCTGCGAACAGATCTGCGGCCTCGCGCGCCTCGTGCGTTCCAACATGCTCGCCGCGTTCGAAAACGTCGCCCTTTGGCACGAGCGTGACATTTCTCACAGCTCCGTCGAGCGGGTCATTCTTCCCGACTCCACCATTTTGGTCGATTACATGCTTTCCAAAATGGCCATGATCCTCGGCCAGATGCGCGTGTTTCCGGAGCGCATGTTGCGGAACCTCGAATCCACGCACGGCCTCGTTTATTCGGGGCAGTTGCTTCAGGATTTGGTCGAGAAGGGCATGCCGCGCGAGGATGCCTACAAAGCGGTGCAGGAAAACGCCATGGCTGCCTGGGAAACCGACACCAGTTTTCGCGACCGCGTTGCGAAAGATGCTCGCATCGCGAAATATCTCGATTCGAAAGCGCTGGCGCACACTTTCGATTTGCAGCGCCAGCTCCGTTCCGTCGATGCCATTTTTGACCGCGTTTTTGGCGCGCATCCTGCGGGAGAAAAATCCGCGGCGGGCTCTGCAGGCAAGCACTAAGCGCGATTTCAGATTCGCGCGTTCGCAATCCGCCGCAAAAAAATTGCGGCGATTTTGCGCCGCAAACAAAAAAGCGCTCCGGTTTGGACCGGAGCGCCGTTCTACCTCTTCTAATCCCGGCTTGCGCTGAAATTAGCTGCGGAGGCGGAAACTCGAACTGCCATCATCCACCAGACGCGTAGGAAAGCAAAGAATAAAAATCTACTCGACGCGCTGAACGTAACGTGCCTCGGAAGTATCCACTTTGATTTTGTCACCTTCGTTCACGAAGGGCGGCACCTGCACGATCAGGCCGGTTTCCAGAGTGGCCGGCTTCATGACCGCGCTGGCCGTGGCTTTTTGCAAAGTGGGTTCGGTCTTAACGACTTTCAAATCCATGGTGTCCGGCAGGTCAACGCCGATCGGTTTCTCGTCGAAGAATTCGATTTTCACCACCGTGTTGGGAATCAGGTAGTAGACGGTTTCGCCGAGCAGTTCGCGCGTCAGGTGCATCTGCTCGTAGGTTTCCGTATTCATAAAATGAAAATCGTCGCCCTCGCTGTAGAGGTACTCATATTCGATTTCATCGAGGATCGCGCGGTCGACAAATTCTTCGGCGCGGAACCGGTAATCGATAATCGCTCCGGTTTTCAGATTCTTCATGCGCGTTTGCATCGAGCCGCGCTTGTTGCCGGGCGTGCGGTGCTCGGTGCTGAAAACGGTGAAAAGTTGGCCCTCGTGCTGAATGACCATGCCGGGGCGAAGTTGTGTCGCTTTGACGCTGCTCATTTTTTTTTGCGGCCCTAGCCGGGTCGGGGCCGACTGCTCCCTGGAACGATTGCGAATTTCGGAAATTCAGGCGGGCCAGGAACACGGCCTCATCCAGAATGACTCGAGGCACGCTGGAAGAAAAAACGTGTCCAACGCGAACCAACAGTATAAGTGCTCGCGTTTCCCGCGGTCAATCGGCCTCCTTTGTCGGTGTCCTTTGCCGGCCTCCTTTGCCGCAGAGAGCCTCCCAAAAAAGAAATGTTCCTCTTCTCAAAAGCCCTGGCGCTCCGCGGTCACCGGCATTCCGGAATAATGAACATGAACCAGACGCCATCGGCCGTCTTGCTTCTGATAGAGCTGAGTTTCCCTGCCGTGAGTTGTGAGAGGAGAACCATCTTTTCTGAACTTGGCAGCGAAATCCCAATAAAACTCGGCTTGGGCCGCGTCGCCGTACAGGTGAACGGAAACGTCATGAACGCTTAGTTTGCGCTCCGAGAAGGTATCGCCCATCAAATGCTGATAGACATTTTGCTTGATTTGCTCGAAGCCATGCTCGTGGCCCAACGGGTGGATGAAGGAGACCTCAGGCGAATCCAACCAGACTTCGGCGGCTAGGGCCGTGTCCGCGCCGTCAATAGATTTCGCGTATTTCTCGATCAAGTTACGAATTAAGCCGCCGTCGGAGGAAATTTCCGCTGACAAATTATTTCCATGACCCTCGCCCTTTTCCCCTTTTGCGCGCTGTGCAGCGGCGGCGGCCATGATTTTTTCGATTTCATCGGGATCGCGCGGGAGGCGTTCACTGAGCAGCTTGTGGCCGGATTCGACGATAAGGACATCGTCTTCGATGCGCACGCCGAGATTCTCTTCGGGGATGTAGATGCCGGGCTCAATGGTAATGACCATGCCGGGCTGGAAAGCGGCGCAATGGTCGCCGGGGTCGTGAACGTTCAGGCCGATGGGATGGCCGAGGCCGTGGATGAAATAGGACCCGAGGGATTTGCCATGGAGATCTTTCCCGTGCGTGTCGATGTAGTTGTAGGCAATTTTCTGCACGCTCTTGTCGCCTTTGCTGCAAAAATCCATGCCCGGCTTGAGCGCGGCGAGGGCGGCGTTTTGCGCGCCGAGAACGATTTCATAGATTTCACGCTGGCGCGCGGTGAACTTGCCATTGGCGGGAAGGGTGCGCGTGATGTCCGCGGAATAACCGGCGTATTGCGCACCAACGTCAAGAACGACGATGTCGCCATTTTCGATTTTGCGCGAGAGCTTGTCGTAGTGGAGCGCGGTGGAATTCAGGCCGGCGCCGACAATGGGAGCGTAGCCCTCCGCTTCCGAACCACCCCAGGCATGGACTTCGACCATTTTTGCCGCAACCTGATATTCGTAAAGTCCCGGGCGCATCAACTTCATCGCTTCCAGATGGGAGTCCAGTGTCAAGTCAATCGCTTCTTTCAAGAAGGCGAGTTCGCCCGGTGATTTGATCTGGCGCATCGCGCCAATCTGCGCGCGAACGTCCTTGAGTTTCGCTTGCGGCGCGGCGAGCTGCAGCCAATCGACAACCTCTTTTTCGTGCGGATAGCCGCCAAGTTCTTTCTGGTAAGGAAGGATCGTGTAGAAGTTTGGAAAAGTCCTGGCAAGATTCTCGAGCGTGGAGCGAAACTCGCTGTCGAACTGTTTCACGGCGGCAAATCCCGTGCGCACTTCGATGCCGGGATCCGAGGGCGACATGCGGACGCCGTTCCATTTTTCCTTTTGCGGATTTTTTGCGGGGAGAAATAGAATTTCGCGCGGCCCATTCGCGGCGCCGCCGCCCTTGGCTGCAGGAAGAATCAGAAGACCGGCGCCTTCTTCGTTATGGCCAGTGAGGTAGTAGAAACTCTCTTCCTGCTCGAAGATGTAGGTTTGCGAAACTTCTTCGCGGCCGGTGTAGCCCCACAGGACGATCGGGCCATCGACCTGCGCGGCGAGCCTGGCGCGGCGCTCCGCGTAGACACTATTGGGTTCGCGCTCGCGGCGCTCCTGCGCGGTCGCGATGCCGCAAACTAGGCTGAGCAAAACCCAGATGGCCAGCATCGCTGAGTTCAACAGACTACGCGACCCAATCGGCCACAGACGACCACTCATTCGCGCACCTCGGAACTGCCGTTTTGATCTTGCGCCCACAGGGCATGTGGGTTTGCGGCGTGCCACGCGGGGATGGGCGATTGTAACTGAAAGGGCTGGTCGGGAGAAATGCTGGAGAAACGCCGACAAGCTCGCGACGAGCACAGAAGGGAAGCCCCTCAGGGGTCTCGGATGTGTGGCAAGTAAAGGACTTACAGCATAGGGAGCGTGCCTCCCCCGGGTCATTTTTGAAACCATATGATTCCAGAAGGGTTAGAGGGCGGGGGTCGGTAAACGATATGATTCCATACACTTTCCGTCAAATTGGCGATCGATCGCAAAGGCTGTGGCGGGCAGACGGAGGATCGTGTTGAACTAAACAAACAAGGATACCACATTGATATGATATGTCAATAATTAATTTAAGTCGTTTCGATACTGTGGCATAGCGTGGTGTCTGTTGGAAACGAACCCAGCATGCTTTGAAAAAATCAAAGTCCAAGGGCATGCGCCACCGAAGATCGTCTCTTCGCGTTAAGGACGAATCCACCATCACGTTACAGGTTGGCCGTGGGAAAGGGAAGCAACCCATGCTGGTGGGTCGGCATCCATCGAGAAAGAAAGACGTCCGCCCTCACATCCCTGGTGTGTGTCAATTCAGATCGTATCTAATGCTGGAGGTTCCTTCATGAGGCGAATCATTCCTTTTGCTCTCGTACTCCTGAGCTGCACGATCCTGGCCGCGTGCGGCGGTTCCATGAATACTATGAACCAAAGCAGTGGCGTACCCATGAGCTTGACCATTGGGGATACGCCGCCGAGCGGCGCGGCGGTCTTGTTTTTTGAGGCTTTGATAACCGGGGCCAGCCTACAGCCTTCGGATTCGAGCAAGCCGGCGGTTTCGGTGCTGTCTTCGCCCGTAGAAATCGAGTTCGGGCACTTGCAAACCGACAGAGCGTTTCTGAGCCTGGCAAACGTCACACCCGACACGTATGCCAGCCTTAAATTGACCTTCGGTGGCGCACAACTGACGATCGTGAACCATTCGGGAGCCGCGATCGGTTCCTGCGCCAACAATACGGTCTGCCAGTTGACGCCGAGCTTCAATCCGTCTTCGGTAACGCTATCGAGCGCGCCGTTCCCGATTACGATGGACGCGAATTCGGTGTTTGGGATCAAACTCGATTTCAACTTGAATACTTCCATTCAGACTGACCTATCCATTAATCCGGCAGTGACCATTGCCCAGGTGATCCACAGAGAAGCTGCCGACGAAGACAAGGAGATGGAAGACCTGGATGAGGTGGAAGGCCAGGTAACCGCACTGGAGACCAACCAGTTCACGCTGATGAACCGGAGAAGCGGAAAATCCTTCATGATCGACGTGGACAGCAACACGGTGTTTGAGGATTTTGGACGCGCGGGATGCACCGCCAGCCCGCAGGACTTTACTTGCGTCAAGATGGATCAGATCCTGGAAGTCAACTTAAGCGAAAACGGCGCCGGAACGATGCTGGCCAAACGCGTGGAATTTGAAGAAGACGCCAGCAAGGAGGCGATTAAGGGAACCATCACCAGCGTGGACAGCAGCACGCAGTTCCACATGGTGGTCTTCCGAGAAGAGCCGGACGTGAATGGAATTTCCGAGGGGTCTCCCGTGGCCGTTACCATTGCTCCGAACGCTACCTTCCAGGTGGGCATGGCAGAAATGGGCGAGAACGGCGGGTTCAGCTTCCTGAACTTCAGCTTCGCCAGCTCTGCCGACTTAATGGTGGGGCAAGACGTTCAGGTTCGTCACGGCACGGTGACGACGACTAGCGGCGTCACCACGATCACAACCGACCTAGTGCGTTTGTGGCCCTCGCAAATCACCGGCCAAGTGGGGACCATCAACTCCGCGAATGGTACCTTTGCGCTGACGAACCTATCGCCATTGTTCACGGGCGCTACTCCGCCAGTCACCACAATTACGGTTCAGATGCTTCCGTTCATGACCTTCGAGGACTTTCCGAACCAGACCTCGCTGGCCGTGGGCGACACCGTATCGGTGAAGGGTCTCCTGTTCAACACCTCGGGAACGCCGACACTGGTGACCAGGACCATCCGACACCACTAGAATCATTCGGTGGCGATAAAACCGGTTCTTTCTGGCGGCAAGCCTCTCGCGATTGCGGGAGGCTTGCCGGCTCTCGCGCCGCACGTTTGGCATTTACTGACGGGCGCAAGGCTGGAAGCAAGCAGATACCATTTTCGCGGCCCGGCGAATCTAATCTGTTGTGAGTAAACGAGCCGGAATCATCGCGTTTGTCAGCGTCATTCAGTCCATATTGTTCTTGACGCACTTTTTCATTTATAAGACGTGGACGTTTGCGGCGCCAGCGATTGAGGCGTCTGCCGTATGGCTTAAGGTGACCGTTGGAGTTTTGTCGATCAGCTTCCTGGCAGCGTCGCTGCTGGCATTTCGCTACTCCAATCCCCTGATACGAACTCTCTATCGCATTGCCGCCGTGTGGCTTGGAATTGTCAGCTTCCTGTTTTTTGCGGCAAGTGGGTCGTGGGTGGTTTTTGGCGTCACGCGGCTCGCTGGTGTGGACGTAAATTTCCATACGATCGTGGAGGTTTTGTACGCGGCGGCAGCATTGAGCGGATTTGCCGGACTGCTAAATGCCGGGTGGACGCGAATTCGAAGAATCACCGTGCGGCTTGAGAATTTGCCGAAAGCGTGGCGCGGGCGAACGGCGGCACTTGTCAGCGACCTGCATCTGGGGCACGTCCGGAACGGCGGCTTTCTACGGCGGATTGTCGCCAGGGTGATGAGAGAGAATCCGGACGCCGTGTTCCTGGCTGGCGATTTGTACGATGGGACGGCCATCGATGCGGCGAAAGCCGCGGAACCCTTGCGGGATCTGCGCGCGCCGCAGGGCACGTACTTCGTCGCCGGCAATCACGAGCAGTTCGGCGACGATTCGCGATACCTGCGGGCGGTCAGCAACGCGGGAGTGCGCGTGCTGCACAACGAGAAGGTGGACGCAGATCAATTGCAGATCGTGGGTGTGCCCTACATTCACGCCGCGCATGACGAGCATTTCCAGAAGGTGCTGCGACAGATCCGGGTAGACCGGAATCGCGCCAGCATCCTGCTGACGCATGCGCCGGACCGGCCGCACATCGCGGAGAAAGAAGGGATTTCGTTGCAGGTTTCGGGACACACGCACGTGGGCCAGTTTTTCCCGTGGACGTGGATGGCGCGGCGGATTTACCGCCAATTTGTGTACGGACTGAGCCGGGTTGGGAAGATGCTTATTTATACCAGCAGCGGCGCGGGAACCTGGGGACCTCCGCTGCGGCTCGGATCCAGCCCGGAAATTGTCTTCTTTCAGTTTGAGTGAGTTGAACGACCGGGCCGTGGAATGATCTGCGGGACTTCGATCAGCTGCGGAAGAAATCAATCAACAATTCAGAGACGCGAGCCGCTTCTTCGTGCTGGAGCCAATGCGTGGCATTGGCGAAGGTGAAGAGTTCCGCGTTCGTGCAGTAGCGCAGGCTTTCGCGCGCCATTTCGGCCAGAAGGAAGGCGTCGCGGTCGCCCCAGAGGATGCGGGTGGGGACCCGGACAATGTTGTCTGAAAATTTGACGCGAGCGCGGAAGAGCGCGCGATACCAGTTGATCATGCCGGTGAGAGCGCCGGGCTGCGACCAAGCCGCTCGATATTGCGCGAGATCTTCCGTCGAGAAAGTCCCCGGACGGCTGGAGCGGAGCAGTGATCGCGAGACGATGCGGAAGTTGAACGCGGAGAAAAAGATCTCCGGAAGCCAGGGAAGTTGAAAGAAAAACATGTACCAACTGCGGAGGAGTTGGCGCGGACGCGTGCTAAGAAATTTGCGCATCACCGAAGGGTGAGGGACGTTGAGAACCGCGAGCTTCGAAATGCGCTGCGGATGCAGGAGGGCGGCGCTCCAGGCAACCGCAGCGCCCCAATCGTGCCCGGCGAGAAAGATTTTTTCTCGGCCGAGTTGATCGGCGATGGCGATAACGTCGGAGACGAGTTCAGCTAAAGCGTAGGCTGCCACGCCGGAGGGTTTGCTGCTGAGGTTGTAACCGCGCTGGTCCGGGACGACGACGCGAAAACCGGTAGCAGCCAGCGGCTCGATCTGCTGGCGCCAGCCGTAGGAAAATTCCGGGAAACCGTGCAGAAGGACGACGACCGGGCCGTCGTTCGGCCCGGCAGCGACCGCATGCAAACTTACTGCGCCATTCTGGAATGAGAGGTTTTCCAAGGAGCGTCAATACTATCCAAAAAATCAGAAGCCCGGGGCTCCGGAAGTGGCGGGACGCATTTCGGGCGCGTTGACGCCGAAGCGGAGGCGCGCGAAGTACGTCTGGCCAAGAGACATCGAGCCGGTGTACAGGTAGCCCCAAACGAAGAGTAGCAGGAACGGCACAGTGGCGTAATTCTCGTTGGAGATGGCGTACACAACGGCGAGCGAGAAATACAGGCCGAGCAGCACTTCCGCGTAAGGCATCCAGCCAGCTTTGTTCTTGTACGATTTTTTGGCGAAGGTGCCCTGTTTGCCTTCGATATTGAATTTGGGCGTGCGGGCAAACGCGCTTTTTTTGCCGAGCAGCGCTTCGATCACCGCCTGCGCGTTGCGAACGGAAATCCCGATCCCGGTGGCCATGACGAAGGGCAGATAGAGAAAAGTGCGCCACCAGGTCTTGGGCCGCAGCTCTTTTTGCGCGACGAGATAAAAGCTGGAGATGGAACACGTGGAGGCGAGAAAGAGCGGCAGGTCGATCACCAGCATCTGAACCCAGCCTTGATAGAAGCGCACGATCATCGCAGGCAGCAACATGGTGGAGAGCAGGATCATCAGCGGGTAGCTGATGTTTCCGGTGAGGTGGAAGAAGGCTTCGGCTTTGACGTGCCAGGGCGCCTTCGACTTCCAAACTTTGGGCAGGATTTTCTTGGCGGTCTGCATGAGGCCCTTGGCCCAGCGCGCCTGCTGGGCTTTGAAGCCGTTCATGTCCACGGGAAGCTCGGAAGCGCATTCGATTTGCGGGAGGTAAAGAAACTTCCAGCCCTTGAGTTGCGAACGATAGGAAAGATCGGTGTCTTCCGTGAGCGTGTCGTGCTCCCAGCCGCCCGCGTCGTCGATGGCCTTGCGGCGCCAAACGCCGGCCGTGCCATTGAAATTGAAGAACGTGCCGCGGCGGGAACGCGCGCCGTGCTCGACGACAAAGTGGCCATCGAGAAGAATGGTTTCGACATTGGTGAGTAGCGAATAGTCGCTGTTGAGATAGGTCCAGCGCGTCTGCACCATGCCGATATTGGCGCCACCATCAGGATTCATGAAATAAGGAATAGTGCGGCAAAGAAAATCGGGCTCGGGGAGAAAGTCGGCATCGAAGATGGCAATGAACTCGCCCTTGGCGGTTTTCAGGCCGTTTTCGAGGGCGCCGGCTTTGTAACCTTCGCGGTTGGTGCGGTGAATATAGACGATGGGCATGCCCTGGGCGGCGTGGCGCTCGACGCAAGCGCGAGCCACCTCGCAAGTTTCGTCCGTGGAGTCGTCGAGGACTTGCACGTCAAGCAGCTCCGGCGGGTAGTCGAAGCGCGAGACGGCTTCGACGAGCCGCTCGATAACGTAGCGCTCGTTGAAAATTGGCAATTGCACAGTGACGCGCGGCCAGTGGGCAACCGGCGGCGGAGCCGGGGGAACATTCTTGGAATACGCGAAATAGTCGTAGACCAGCCAGTAGCGGTGGAGGCCGTAGACGGCAAGGACGAACAGAACGATGAAGTAGGGAATCATCATCGCCAGGTCGAAAGCATTGGCGTGGTAGATGCCGGTGAAGGTTCTGTCGGTGAGCTTGTGCCAATAGTGACTAATGGAGTTTTGCGCCGCGAAAACAACCGAGAGTGAAAGAGCTGTGTGCACGATGAGAAGTGGTTCCGCTGCCGGACAGAGTCTCTCTGAGTTGAAATTCGAGAAAACCAATTATACGGCAAGTCCTTGGTCCGAATGAAGCCGAACGTCCTGGTCCGCAGTAACGCTGCGGGACTGTGTGCGCTGTCTGAATGCTCCTTCAGGGGACGAGCACGATTTTCCCGGAAGCGCCGGGCTCGAGGATTTCCCTGTGGGCGCGCGTAGCTTCAGCGAGGGGCAGTTCTTTGCCGACGACCGGGCGCAGTGTGCCGTCTTCGAGGCCGGCAATGATTCCGGCATGAATTTGCGCTTCTTCCGCCGGAGTGATGGCCCACAGCGTGAAGCCCCGAGCGGAAGCGCGGCGCAGCATCAAGTCGCGCGGGTTAATGGTGATCTCGCCGCGATTGCCGATAATAATCACGCGGCCATTCGTGGCGAGAAGCTTCAAGTCAGCCGAAAGATTCACGTTGGCGAGCATTTCGAGGATGACATCCACACCGCGCCCGCCCGCCGCTTTCATAATTTCTTCCTGATAGCCGGCCTTGCTGTGATCGAAAACCTGGTGCGCGCCCTCACGCTTGACGAGATCGGCGCCCTTCTGCGTTCCGGCGGTGCCCAAAACGGTGAGTCCCATGGCGCGCGCCATTTGTACTGCTGCGCTGCCGACCCCACCGCTCGCGCCATGCACCAGGACGGTTTCCGACGCTTGCGCTAGCGCAGCGTGATGCAGCGCATGGTACGCGGTCCCGTAAGGAACCCACACGCCTGCACCCTGGCCAAAGCTGATTCTTTCCGGCAATGGGTGCACTTGCTCTTCTAGAGCAAGAGCGTATTGCGCGTACGCGCCTGTAACGGTCTTAGCGGTGTAGACGCGATCGCCCGGTTTCACTTTTTTCACGTCCGCGCTAATCGCTTCAATTACTCCCGCAGCGTCTGAACCGGGCGTGTAGGGAAGCGGCGGCTTGATCGCGTAGGTGCCTGCGCGCATGTAGGTGTCGTAGGGATTCACACCGGCGGCATGGATACGCACAAGGACTTGTCCGGCGGCGGGTTTTGGCGTGGGGACTTCTTCGAGCTTCAGGACTTCAGGGCCGCCGAATTCACGAACGAGAATGGCTTTCATTGTTTCACTCCGTGGAAGAATTAGCGATCATGAACCGGCACTCCGCTGCTCAACTAGTCTGAATTAGACTAGAGCCCATTAGTCTGAATAAGACTAGAAATGGTCATCGGCGACGACGGTGGCCACTTCCTTATCGATCACACCAGCGGACTGCGCCCAAGCGGTGGTCTGCCAATTGTCTTTGCCTTTTTTCTGTGGAATCCATGGCGGAAGCGACTGGTTCAGATAGTTCGCCAGAGCGTAGATGTAAGGCTCGTACATTTTGCGAAACTCTAAAAGTTTGCGGTCGGCCTCTTCACCGTCATGCAATTTCATGCCGTGCTGAGCGAGGATGTCGCGGATTCGGCGCAAGTCTTGTGCAGGAAGGCGGTCGTGCGGCAGAGGCTTGGGCGCTGTGCCGAAGACCTGCGAAAGGTCGACAACGGCGTGACGTGCGATCGCAAAAGTAAGCTCGGCCTGTTTCTCACAAGCGCCTTCGATACCTACGATCGCGAGAGCGCACGTGTCCAAAATCGCAGTGAGCGAAGCAACCCAGGATTGGTTGTCGTGCTGCGAGCGAAAATAGGCGAGCACGGGATAGGAGAGATGGCTTTCCATCAGGTCCGCGCACCACATCTCCCACTCCTTGAGGAGGACGCGAAGGGCGTCCTGGCCGCGGGCGTAACTGTGGCGGAGAAGCAGTTCGCCGGCGGTGGGCGGTGTGCCGGCGCGCGAATCGAGGAGCGAGATGTTCACTTCACGCCTGGAAAACGAGCCATAGATGAACGGCAAGTAGCCGATGACGGCCGCAAGAAAACCGAATCCAAAGCCGGCCTCTGTGACGACCAAGACGCGAGCCAAGCCAGAGCGCGGAATAACGTCACCGAGGCCGAGGGTGAAAAAGGTCGTGCCGCTGAGATAGATGTCCGTCAAGAAACTGGACTGACTACCCGTCATTGATACAGCGGAGCCGGCGCCATACTGCATGAGTCCAAAGCCAAGCACGAGGCCAACGGCCCAAACGCCGACGAGAACGAGGAGCGAGAGCGGACCGTAGAAGCCCAGCAAGGCTTCACGGGTTTTGCGCGTGCGGATAAAGCACATTATAAATTTCCATGCGCTCCAGGTGGACCGATAAAACAGGCGCGCGAGACGGAACTTTCGCGTCACGCGGCGGGGAAGAATGATGGCCTCGAATGCGTCCCAGAGCACGATCAGAAAGATCGCGACACCTGCAGCGAACGCTCCTGGAGCTGGAATCATGTGCGGCATTGTACCTGTTTGGACCCTTGCATGAGAACGTTTGGCAAGAACATTCCCCGAAGTTGCCGGAAGAAAACATCAGATGAGAAACCTGGCTGCTAGGATACCAACCTTGCGCTGACGCTGATTTCTGCCTTGAAGAGCTTCGAGACCGGGCAGCCGGTTTCGGCGGCTTTCACGGCGGCGTCAAATTTGGCCTTGTCCGCACCGGGGACTTGCGCAACGAGGTCCAGGTGGCTTTTCGTGATGGCGAAACCGTCGGGCAATTTTTCGAGCGAAATCGTTGCCGTCGTCTCAAGCCTGCTGGCAGTCATACCCGCTCCGCCCAACTGGGCGGAAAGAGCCATCGTAAATCAACCCGCGTGCGCGGCAGCGAGTAACTCCTCGGGATTGGTCCCAACGCCGTTTTCAAAACGCGTGCTGTAGGAGTATTGGGTCTGCTTTAGGACGCCGCTGTCCGTCGAAATCGAGCCCTTGCCATCCTTCAAACCGCCCTGCCAAACTGCGGATGCTTTGCGCTGCATGGTTTCCTCCTTTTGACTCCTTCGTTCCTTTTGAATTCACAGATTCGATTCCTGGGCCTGGTGGAAGGGTATATTCAGACAATGAGCTTGTCGAGAAGGTCTTGGAAGCGCGAGTGAATGCGGTCCTGAAAGAAAGTGCGCACCGGCCCTGGCCGATGCCTGCGGGGCCGTGGGTGATGGCGCAGAGCTGGCACGACCTGCTCTTCGCGCACTGGCAAGTCGATCGAACGGTCCTGCGCTCCCTGCTCCCGTCGCAATTGCAAGTCGACACGTTCGAAGGACACGCCTGGCTCGCGGTTGTTCCCTTTCGCATGACCGGTGTACGGTTACGCGGGACGCCGGCGCTTCCGTGGCTTTCGGCATTTCCCGAATTGAACGTCCGAACCTATGTGACTTACGATGGCCAGCCCGGCGTGTGGTTTTTCAGTCTGGACGCCGGCAATGCGCCGGCGGTTGCAGTTGCGCGAGCGTGGTTTCACTTGCCATATTTTCGCGCGCGCATGATATGCGTAGAACGGGAAGGCTGGATTCATTACCAGAGCGAGCGCACCCACCGAGGAGCGCCTTCAGGATCGTTGGAGGGCCGATATTGCCCTATTGGCAAGGTCTTTTTCGCGCAGAACGGGACACTCGAATATTTTTTGACGGAGCGGTATTGCCTGTACACGACGGACGAGCGCGGCGGAATCATTCGCGGCGAGATTCATCATCTGCCGTGGCCGCTTCAGTGCGCCGGTGCGGAGCTTGCCCATAACTCGATGGCGGAGTCCTTGGGGATTGCCCTGGATTCGAAGCCGATCCTGCATTTCGCTCGAAGGCAGGACGTGCTGGTGTGGTCGCCGCGGCAGCCGACTGCGCCGAAAGATGGCTCATCGAAAGACTGACGTTGTAAAGCTGCATTTCCATACTGACTTCCGCGTCCTTCATCCACTTTTGGTTTTGGGCCGGCGACGGACGCTTTTCGCCGGAAGCATGGCGACCCTTCTTTTCGCGATCGAGGGCATCGTCAATTTCGCCGAGGGAATCCATGGGCTGGAATTCCAGGAACGCTGGCAAGAGAAGCCCCGAATGAACCTGGTAGATCATCCACGGAGTCTCGATGTCGTTGGTTTCATGAGCTCTGGCCCGGGCCCGGAACGCGTCGGCAAATTCGTCTTCGTAGCCCGGCCGGAGTTGAAAAATGGAAACGCGCACGTAGCGAGCTTTAGCAAGGTCGATCTTGTTAAGATGATAGCTGAGGTCATCGCGGCGGAAGGCCATGACCGTGCGCGTGGCGGTTACGAATTCCTGCAGTTTTTGTTGGAGGTTGGCGACATCGGGATAGGCGCCGAGCCCTTCGGCCACGTCGGCCCCCGCTTTTTCAATTTCTGCGAATGTGTCGAATCCATCGAAGTAAAGCACGTGCGGCGAACCTGTTGCGGACTGCAGTGCCAGCCAATAGACAGGAATCTTTGAGTTCGCATAGCCCCGCACAATGTCCGCCTCCGCCTGTTCGTAGGCCGCTTCTTTGCCGGGAACGAGATCCGCGCGATAGAGGAGAAGAGTGTTCGGAGTGACCCCAGTTTCCGGCGTAGGAGTGACCGTCTGGGCCCGCAAGGACGGGCCAGCCGTTAGGAGAAAAAACGCGCAAATGAAAATGTCTTTGCAATTCATGCGAACTCTCCAAGGGCAGAAGTGGGCCTGGATGGTTTAGCCTACCATTTGTGAAAGATAAAGAATGCGGCGATCACGATAAAAACGAAGCCGACGCCGTAATTCCACCTGAATTTGTCGCCGAGATAAAGCACTGAAAAAAAGGGGAAAACGGACAGCGTGATGATCTCCTGAATGGTTTTCAGTTGGGCGGCGCTAAATTGGTAGGAGCCGATACGGTTTGCGGGTACCTGAAAACAGTATTCGAAGAAGGCGATCCCCCAACTAACCACGATCACTTTCCACAGCCCCTCGCTGCGGAATTTCAAGTGGCCGTACCACGCAATGGTCATGAAGATGTTCGAGATCGTGAGCAGTAGAATAGTCCACATTCAAAAGGCGCTCCTCGCAAGTTAGTGTAATACAGGACTTTGACGGGAAAGGATTCAGGCAAGTAACAAGTTCTCTAGGCTGCTTTTAGTGGCGAATTCCACACAACTGTACTTTCGCCCCCTTTTCTACTCTTGATTCCTTCCGTTAGTCTCGTTGTATACGCTGTGAAATTGTTTGTTCGCTGTTCGCGGAATTTAATAACAACTTCCGCAAGATGGAGACGACGAGTGGGTACAAGACGTTACAAATTCTTCGCGGTTTTTCTCGGATGGGCAATTTTTCTGGCCACGGATGCCGGGGGCCAGGAAAAAACCGTGCTGGTCGAGACCGGTTCCAGCATGCCGGAACCGCTGTATAAGAGTTGGATTGACGAATTCCACCAACAGCAGCCCTCTACGGACATTCGCTACATGGCTGTCGGAACTGGGGAGAGTGCCAGGAACATTCTTGCAGGCTCAGGCGACTTCGGAGGCGGGGATGCGCCGATTCCAGAAGCCCAGTTGCGCGCTTCCGGCAAATCGATTCTTGAATTGCCCGTCGTTTTAATCGGAATTGTAATCATTTACGAGCTGCCCGATGTGAAGGGCGAACTTAAGCTCACGGGGCCGGTGCTGGCCAATATTTTTCTCGGGAAAATCAAGGCCTGGAACGATCCCGCGATCGCGAAGCTGAATCCAGAAATGAAATTACCGGAGCTTTCCGTTCAAGTGCTTCATCGTAACGAGGGCAAGGGGTCCAACTACATTCTTTCCGACTATCTGGCCAAAGTGAGTCCTGAATTTCTGGCTACCGCCGGGCGCAGCGAATCGCCGAAATGGCCTGTGGGCCAGGCCTTCCAGCGTTCGCAGGATCTGGTGGCCAAGCTGCGCGGCACGCCCGGCGCGATCGGGTATACCGAACTCAATATTGCTGCAGGATCGGGTGTGCGCATCGCCAGCATTAAGAATGCAGCCGGTGAATTCGTCAAGCCTTCCGCAAACTCGATCGGGGCGGCGGCGACCGCGAGCGGCAGCAAGATGAACAATGATTTCCGCCTTTCTCTGACGAATGCAACCGGCAAAGCAAGTTATCCGATCAGCAGTTTCACGTGGCTCTATGTGCCAGCCGCCGCCAAGGATTCCGGCCGGGGCAGCGTCGTGGCCAGCTACCTGAAGTGGGTCTACACCAGCGGCCAAAAGGTCGCCCAGGAAAAGGGCTACGCAATCTTGCCTCCCGAAGTTTTGGAAAAAGCGGTGGCCAAGGCCGCTAGCGTCCGTTGATCCGTTGAATCTTGCCCAATAAACAGCTATACGTTTAGAGTAAGGCTCACCAAGTCAGTACGCGTGGGCAGCGGCGGCATCTTCGAGCGGTCCACCGGGTGATACAGCGTGTCGCGCTCAACGGGCACGCGGCCGGCGGCTCGAATCAAGCGCTCCAATTCATTGCGTGGAGTGAACTCGGACGTTTTCGCGCCAGCGTCGTGATAAATCTTTTCTTCGACAACCGTGCCGTCAAGGTCGTTTGCGCCGAAGCACAGCGCGATCTGCGCGATGCTCGGCGAAAGCATGATCCAGTACGCCTTGATGTGTTCGAAATTATCAAGCAGTAGCCGTGAAACGGCGATGTTGCGCAAATCGGCGTAGCCCGTAGGCTTCGGAATATGCGATAGCGCGGTGTTGTCCGGATGAAACGCCAGCGGAATAAACGTTACAAAGCCATGCGTTTCGTCCTGTAGCTCGCGCAGCTTGACGAGGTGGTCGACGCGCTCTTCCTCCGTCTCCACATGCCCGTAGAGCATCGTAGCGTTCGAGCGCAGTCCGATTTCGTGCGCCTGCCGCGCGATGTTGAGCCACATCTGCCCGCTGACCTTGTGGTCACAAATAATCCGGCGCACGCGCGGATGGAAAATTTCTGCGCCGCCGCCGGGCAGGGAATCGACACCCGCTTCCTTTAATTTGAGTAAAGTTTCCTTGATCGACAGCTTCGCGATGCGCGCAAAGTAGCCCACCTCGACCATGGTGAACGCTTTCAGGTGCACGCCCGGGCAGCGCTGTTTCAACCCGCGAATCATTTCCAGAAAATATTCGAACGGCAAATCCGGGTGCAGGCCGCCGACGATATGGAATTCCAGGGCTCCTTCGCGCGCGCCCTGTTCGGCTCGCGCGTAAATTTCTTCCAGCGAAAAGTTGTAAGCGCCTGGCGCGTCGGGGTCACGGCCAAAGGCGCAGAGCTTGCAATGAGCGACACAAATGTTGGTCGGATTAATGTGCCGGTTGACGTTGAAATAGGTGACGTTGCCGTGTTTTTTTTCGCGCACGTAATTCGCCATCCAGCCAACGGCCAGGAGGTCCGGCGAACGATACAGCGTGATGCCATCGTCAAAGGCAAGCCGTTCACCCGCGAGCACTTTCTCGGCAATCGGCTTCAGCCGCTGATCGGTGATCGTAAGTTCGCTCATTATGAATCCATCGAAAGTTTCAAACGCGCCAAACCGCCGCCGCAGCGCCCCAGAACAGCAGAAACAGCATACTAATATAGCCGTTCACCGTGAAAAACGCAGCGTCCAGCCTGCTCAAGTCATCTGCTTTGACAAGGGAATGTTCGTACCCCAGCAGTGACGCGACAACCGCGATTCCCGCCCACGCCGGCCAAGGCAAGCCGAAGCTCAACGCCAGCCCGGCTAGAAATGCGATTACGCCGATGTGCATGATGCGCGCGATGAACAGCGCTTTTGCAATCCCGAATCTCTTGGGCACCGAGAAAAGCCCCGCGCTTCGGTCGTAATCAATATCCTGGCATGCATAGAGCACGTCGAACCCGCCAACCCACAGCGTAACCGCGGCGCAAAGAATGAGCATGCGGGTATCGAGGCTGCCCGTGATGGCGATCCAAGCAGCGGCGGGGGAGATGCCCAGGGCAAATCCGAGAAAAAGGTGCGACCAGGTGGTGAAGCGCTTGGTAAAGGAATAGAAAAACAAAATCGCGATTGCCAGCGGCGCCAGTTTCAGAGCGAGCGGATTCAATTGCCAGGCCGCGATGAAAAACATCGCGACTGCAACAGCCGTAAAAAGCCTGGCAAATTGGAGCGTCAGTGTGCCCGCCGGAAGCGCGCGCTGTTTGGTGCGCGGATTCTCTCGGTCGAAACGCAAATCGGCGATACGGTTCATGGTCATTGCCGCGGAGCGTGCGGCGACCATGGCCACAATAATCCACAGGATTTGGCGAAGCGAGGGCCAGCTATGACGCGTCCACCGCGCTGCCAGCAACGCTCCCGTAAGCGCGAACGGCAGTGCAAACACGGAATGCTCGAACTTGATCATTTCGAGCACGGTTTTGATGCGGCTGGCCATTTCTAAATTGCGTTTTGCCTCACGCTTCCGCCTTTCTTGCAGCGGGCGTGCCCGCCCAGCGAACCATTTTTTCCTGCGCCAATCCAATCTGCGCCAGGACGCGGCAAACGTATTGCGTAGCGAGATCGTCGATGGTCTTCGGATGGTGATAAAACGCCGGCACCGCAGGCATAATCACCGCTCCGGCCTGCTGCGCGCGCAGCATGTTCTCAAGGTGCACGCGGTTGAACGGCGTGTCGCGCACGCAAAGAACCAGCTTGTGTCCCTCCTTCAGCATCACGTCTGCCGCCCGCGATACCAAGTCGTCGCTGATTCCGCCCGCAATCGCGCCGAGCGTCCCCATCGAGCACGGAATGATTATCATGGAGTCCACCGCGTAGCTGCCCGAAGCGATGGAAGCGCCCACGTCTTTGTTCGGCAGAACTTCGATCTTCGCAACCGGATGCCCCAGAATGCGTGTCGGGAGCTGCTTCAGGTCGCCGGAAGTAATGCCCAGCTCTTCGGCAAACAGCCGCTGGCCGGCTTCCGTGATCACCAAGTGGACGCGGCCGACGCGCGGGTCTTCTTCAAGTAATACCAGCGCCTTTTGCGCCAGAATCGCTCCGCTGGCGCCGGTCACACCCACGGTCACAATCTGTTTTTGTATGTCCGCCATATTTTGTTCGCGGGTAGAATCAGTCTCGCAGCGGCGTTTCGGCAAGTCAAGCAAAGGCAATCGTCTTCCGCGATGATAGAATTCGCGGCGGCCGGAGAATATGAATCAAGCTGAATTGCTGAAAATTCTGGAATCCGTGAAGGCGGGCGAACTCGCTCCGGACAAGGCCATCGAGCGCCTGAAGCATCTGCCATTTGAAGATCTTGGCTTTGCCAAGGTGGATCATCACCGCGCATTGCGACAGGGTTTTGCCGAAGTGGTTCTAGGAAAAGGCAAGACGCCGCAGCAAGTCGCGGAAATTGTGCGTGCCATGCTGGGGGAAAAAAATTCGAGCCACAACATCCTGGTAACCCGCGGCGATAAGAAGATTTTTGCAGCCGTGAAACGCGCCGGCGGAAAAGATGCGCGTAACGCGAAGTTTTACGAATTGTCCGGCGTCATCGCGATCGAGCGCAGCCAGGAAATTACCGGCAAAGGAACAATTCTCGTGATCTCCGCAGGCACCAGCGACATACCCATCGCGGAGGAAGCGCTGCTCACGGCGCGCATGATGGGCAACCGCGCCGAACCTCTGTATGACGTCGGCGTGGCGGGCATTCATCGCCTGCTCGAGTACCGCGAGAGCAAGCTGGCACAGGCGCGTGTGATTATCTGCGTGGCCGGAATGGAAGGCGCACTTCCCAGCGTCGTCGGCGGCCTAGTCGCGGTGCCGGTCGTTGCCGTGCCCACCAGTGTCGGCTACGGTGCTAGCTTTGGCGGCGTCGCCGCGCTGCTCGGCATGCTCAATTCTTGCGCCTCCAACGTTACCGTCGTTAACATTGACAACGGTTTCGGCGCGGCCTGCGTCGCATCTTGCATCAACCGGCTATAACTAGATTTCGTCTACGCCTTCAGCAAAACTTTCATAACGCCGGATCGCTGTGCGAAACGAATGGCCGTTGGCGCTTCCGCCAGTAGAAGTGTCTGCGTGATGAGCGCACGCGGGTCAACATCACCTGAGTGCAACAGCGCAATGGCTTTATCAAATGGCCCGCAGCGCGAGCCGACAACAGTAATCTCTTTGACTACGATCGGCCACGTTTCGGCGGCTGCCGGCCCGTGAAATGTAGACTTGAGTACGAGCGTCCCCCGCGGCTCGGTAATGTGCTGTGCGAGAGCGAGGCCGCTCGGTGAACCGGTAGCTTCGACTACCAAGCGAAAGCGTTCTTTAATCCGCTTCGCATCGGACGCATCACCGCGCACTTTTTTCGTTTGCATTCCGGCGCGGCGAGCGAGCGCCAGTTTGTTCGCGTGTTTGCCATACATCACGACCTGCGGCACTGCGGTCTGTAGCACGCGCGCGATCAATTGCGCGAGTTTTCCATCGCCAAGGACTGCGAAGGAGCGAAATTCCTTCACGTTAACCTGATCAAGTATTTCGCAAGCAGCCGCCAGCGGTTCAACGAAGACGGCCTGCTCATCGGTGACCTTCTTCGGAACGGCGTGGAGGTTCTCGATCGGCAGCGCCAAATATTCTGCAAAGGCTCCGTCGTGGTTGAGGATGCCCAGCACTGTCCGCCGTGCACAATGCGTTTTCAGTCCACGGCGGCAGAAATCGCAAACCGGTTTGAAGCCGTACGCGGAACAAGAAACGTTAATCTCCCCACAGACGCGCTGACCGATCCATTTTCTCTTATCCTCCGTAGAAACGCCGCGGATGTCTGCAACCTCGCCCACGAATTCATGGCCCGGCGTTCCCTTAAATCCATGATAGCCGCGCAGAATCTCAACGTCGGTGTTGCAAATTCCCGCTAGTCGCACGCGAACGAGCGCCCACCCCGGCCGCAGTTTCGGCAGCGGCCTCGATGTTGCTTTCAATTTTCCATTGTCCACACGGAAGGAGAGCACGGTGCGCTGCCTAGCTTGCTTGCTTCTGGTCTTTGTGGGAGCGAGATTTTGCCGGCAGAGCCCTCCGTCCAGGCGCCGCCATTTTCTCGATCAAATCGAACTTGGCCTCAAGCCGCACCAAACGGCGATCGAGGTCGGTATAGCCATCCGCCAAATGCCTCACTTGCACCGTCAGCGATTCCATCCGGTCTTCGATAAGAACCATTTTCCGAATGGCCGATACTGCATCCCGCGCCCAGGTCACTTGTCGTTCCTACGGTGTTTCAGAATGCGGTCGACGTAAGCGACGGTTTCATCCAGGTTTTTGATCATCCGGTCCGCGGCTTGATTTGCCGCCTTAGCCAGGCCGCGAAGCTCCTCTTCATTCTCCACCGGCAAGTCCAAGTACAAGTCCACTGCGTCACGCACTTCTTGCGAAAAAGATTTTCCGCGCAGTTTCGCGCGACGCGCGAGGCGCTGCTTCTGTACCGGATCCATATGAATGAGCGCCGTGGCCAAATCGTGCTCCTATATCGCGCCTATATCATATCACGGCAGGGCTCAATGGATGGAGTTCGTAGAACGGGGAGCCCCCTCCCTTCATTCATAACGCAGGGCCACGATAGGATCGACGCGCATGGCGCGGCGCGCGGGAAGGTAGGAGGCCGCCAGCGCCACCGCGACCAGCAACGACGCCACGCCTAGAAATGTCACTGGATCGTATGTACCCACCCCGAAGAGCAAGCTCGTCAGGAAGCGCGCCACGACAAACGCGCCCGCCAGTCCGATCGCAACCCCGATCAGCGTCAATTTCAACGTCTGCCCCAGAATCATGGTGCGCACCGAGGCCAATTGCGCTCCCAGTGCCATGCGCACTCCAATTTCCTGCGTGCGCTGGCTCACCGTGTAACTCATTACGCCATAGATGCCCACGGCTGCGAGCACGACTGCAAGCACGGCGAAAACCCCAACCAGCGTGGCCGAAAATCGTCTTGGAGAGATGGAATCCGTGAGCAACCCGTCCATAGTCATCACGTGCGTTACTGGCAGATTCGGATCCGCTTTGTGAATCACCTCTGTGACCGCAGCCGCCAGCGCCACCGGATCGGAAGCCGTCCGCACTACCACATACGGGGTCCACCCTCCCACGAAGTAAACGTCAAAAGTTGGCTCACCATCCAGCCCAAACTGATGCACGTTTCCCGTGACGCCAATGATGGTGCTCCAACACGGTTTTGGATCGAGCGAGCAGAGATTGATGCGCTTCCCGAGCGCGTCGCTTTTGGGCCAGAAACGCCGTTCCATCGTCTCGTTGATCACCGCCCTCGGCACTTTCCAATCGTCCTCGGTAAAGAATCGCCCCTTGCGCAGGGGAATTCCCATGGTCGAAAAATAGCCAAGACTCACGGTTCGGAATTGCACAATCGGCCGCGCTCCTGCGTTAGGGATGGGCTGGCCCTCGATCACAAATCTCGACGCTTGGCGAAACTCGCTGCTCAAGGGCAGATCGTCGATGCCTGCCGCTTCCTTCACCCCCGGAAGAGCGCGGATGCGCTCCACGATTTGCTCGAATTGCAGGGACTGCTTCTGTCCAATCTGGATCCACTCTTCCTGCGAAAGCTGCTTGGCCTGTGCAAAGGGCAGCGCCGCCTGTTCCACCTCCATCGTCAAGATATGGTCCACGCGGAAACCCGGATCCACTTCCAATAGATGTTGAAAGCTCCGCAGCAGCAGGCCCGCGCCAATCAGCGGCACGAGCGCCATAGCAATCTCCGAGATCACCAGGAAGTTGTGTGTGCGGCGATGTCCCGATCCGCTCGTCCCTTTGCTCCCCTGCTTGAGAGTTCCTGCGAGATTTGCCCGGAGTGTGCGCAGCGCCGGAAGCAGCCCGCAAATGATCCCGGTGGCCACGCAAACCGCCGCAGTGAACGCCAGCACCGCACTGTTCAGGCCGCTCTCTCGCAATACTCCTAGATCCGCGGGAACAAACGCCATCAAGGTGCGCAAACCGCAAGCCGCCAGGATTATCCCTAGCGCTCCTCCCGCCAACGATAGCAACATGCTTTCCGTGAGCAGCTGGCGTGATAACCGCCAGGAGCTGGCGCCCAACGCGGTCCGAACCGCGACTTCTCGTTCCCTGCCGGCATTACGCACCAGCAGCAGATTCACGATGTTTGCGCAGGCGATCAGCAGCACCAGGCCCACGGCCCCGGAGAGCACCAACAGGATGCCCTGCAGCTTCGCAGCGGACGGGTCTTCCATCGGTTCGACGAGCACCCCAAAAAACTTGTGTGAGTCCGGATACTGAATGGTTTCCTGTTGATTCAGCCTGACCACCTCGTCGCGAGCCTGCGCTAGCGTTACGCCGGTTTTGACCCGCGCCACTCCGATGAAAGCGTGATGAACGTGCTCGGTAAGGTCGTCTCCATACTGGCCGATGGGCATCCAAAGGTCAGGCCAACGCAGAAGACGAAAATCTGCCGGCAACACGCCCACCACGGTGTAACGCTGGTTGTCGAGCTTGATCGTTCGTCCGATCACAGCGGCATCGCCTCCAAACCGGCTCTGCCAAAGGTGGTGGCTCAAAATCACCACGGGAGAACTGCCTGCCCGATCCTCTTCTGCAATGAAGTAGCGGCCCGCCGCGAGCCGTATCCCGAGCAAGGGGAACAGTCCCGCGCTTGCGTAACTCCCGAGCACGCGCTGCGGTTCTCCTTCGCCAGTTAAATTAAATCCCTGGGAGATATGGGCGTAGCAGCCCATTTCGGAAAAACTGGCGTTTTGCTGGCGCCAGTCCGCGTAGTCGCCCGGCGACAGGGCGGCGCGCGGAACCTGCGGCGGATAGGTATTCCAGATTTGAACTAAGTTTCCCGGTTGAGGATAAGGCAGCGGGCGAAGCAGCACGTTTTCTACCACGCTGAATATCGCCGTATTGGCTCCGATCCCCAGAGCCAGCGTCAGCACCGCGACCATCGTGAAGCCGGGATTCTTGGCCAGCGTGCGTAGGCCATAGCGGATGTCTTTTAGGAAGTTTTCCATCGAATGGTTCCTCGGCAAAGGATTAAGCGCCGCCCAAATTGAATTTGCACCACACCCGCCCCGCCTCCTTATTCGACGCGAGAGTCCAGGGGAAAGACATCCGAGTAAATGAAGCCGGATTCGCTCGAATGGAAGCCTATTCGTGTCTCACGGAGCCCGCTCTCTAATGCAGCGCGGCGGAGAGGGTCTTGATCAACAATGGTTCTTGTTCCCGAAATACCGTACGCAAGTCGAGGATGAGTTTCTCATCTTCCACGCGGGCGACGACCGAGACGCCGGCAGGGGCCCGCCGAAGCCGCTGCTCCAGTTTCGTCGCGGAGTAGCGGGCGCTGGCAATGCGAATAATTTTTGTAGGAAGAGATTGTGAAGGCGTCGAGCCGCCTCCCGGGAGAGAACTGCCATCGGCGATTTCAATCTCCACTTCGTCCAAAGGAAGTTCCGGGCGCAACTCGCGAACGAAATTCTCCGCTCGGTGCTTCAGTTCCTGCGAAGTAGCGCGGATCATTCGGAGGCCGGGAATCTCGTCCCACGCCGCGCGAAGATAGGCTCCAAGAGTGGCTTCCAGGGCGGCGATGGTAAGTTTGTCTACCCGTAGCGCACGAAACAGCGGGTACCGGCGAACGCGCGTGACAAGATCTTTTTTCCCAGCGATAAGGCCTGCCTGCGGCCCGCCCAGAAGTTTGTCGCCACTGAACATCACTACAGAAACGCCCGCGTCGACGCTTTGTTTTACCGTGGGTTCGCACACTCCGAATTCTGAAAGATCAACGAGGCAGCCCGAGCCGAGGTCTTCCACCAGCGGCAGGCCGCTCCGCTGCCCGAGTGCCACTAGTTCTTCAATCGAAGGCTTATCGGTAAAACCCGTTACTTTGAAGTTCGAGGGATGGACACGAAGCAGCACGCGCGTCTTTTCGCTGATGGCGTTTTCGTAGTCCGCAAGGTGCGTGCGATTGGTGGTGCCGACTTCGCGGAGGATCGCGCCACTCTGCTCCATGATCTCCGGGATTCGGAATCCATCGCCGATTTCAATCAGTTCTCCGCGCGAGACGATGACTTCGCCGCCGCGAGCCAGCGCTGCGAGCGTCACCAGCACTGCCGCTGCGCAATTGTTCACCACGATTGCCGCTTCCGCGCCTGTCAATCGTGTCAGCAGTTCCTCAGTATGCACGTCGCGTTTCCCGCGCGCACCCGCTTCGAGATCGTATTCGAGATTGGAATACTGCGTCGCCGTGCGGCGAAATTCGTCAACCACCGTCTCTGTCAATGGCGCCCGGCCCAGGTTCGTGTGTAGGATCACTCCCGTGGCATTGATCACCGGCTGCAGCGAACGCGAAAGAATCCGTTCGACTTCCGTGCTGATGAGTTCCTCGACAGTGGAGGCGTTCAGTCCCAGCGCTGTCCAATTCGAATCGCCAGCAATGCGCGTGCGTAAATCCGCGAGCACCGCGCGCGCAACCTCGACCACCAGGTTGCGGTCCACGCGTTTCGAAAGCGCCGCCAGCCTCGGCTGAGCGAGCAATTCGTCTACTGACGGAATCTGCCGCAGCAATTCTGCCTGTTCTGCCGAAATTGTTCTCTTGCTCCCCGCTTCCATTTGCACATTTCAACACAGTGCGAACCCGCGGGCAATGCCGTTGGCCCTCCCGGGCGTCTATGTCCGGTCGTAACCTGGCTCGGCCGAGTGTTGAGCTCCTGCGGCATTCGCGAATCGCAGCGGCGCGGTAGCGGATTCGAATCGCCACCCATTCCTCCGGTTGACGGTTTTCTTCCATCGCCTTAGCATGGACCTTCGAGGTTTCTCCCCGCGCATGGCCACCATTGACGAAGAATTGGCTACACTCGAAAAGGATATTCGACAGCTGAAGGTTGAATACGACCAGTATTTCGGCGGCGGCCGGAAGCGTCCACCCACCGAAATTGAGTGGCGCATCGATATGCTGGTCAAGCGCTATGGGGAACGCGGGGGCGAACTGAAATCCGCGCAGCGCTTTCGCTTTAACAATCTCACCCAGACCTACGCAAAATATAAGGACATCTTCCGGAAAAAACTGAAGCAGAAGGAAGAAGGTACGATTCAGCGGCATTTCGGGGCGGCGGCGAAGGAGATCGAGGCTGCCCGCACGAAAAAAGAGAGCGAGGAACATGTGGCGGTGGCTGCCGTGGGAGATTCCTTGGCATTTCGAATGACCTGTTCCGAGCCGGAGCGTGAAAAGGAAAAAGTCGAGCAGTTATATCAGGCGTTCCTGCAAGCCAAGCAAACCGCCGGGGAAGCGACGGGAAAGCTGTCGCGTTCCAGCTTCAACGAATTCGTCCTGAAGAAAACGAAAGAGTTGCAAAAGCAGAAGAATTGCCGCGATGTTGAATACGTCGTCGAAGTGGTGGAAGGCCAGGTCAAACTGAAAGCGCTTGTGAAGTCGTAAGTCTTCCCTTGTTCCCCGCGCGTTTTGTGCTTTCCCTATTCTCGCGAGCCCCGTACACTATTGTGCTTTTCCCATTGGAGGCATCCATGGTGGTGCGGCGCGCGCTGATCAGCGTCTTTGACAAGACGGGGATTGTGGAATTTGCCAAGCGTTTAGCGGCGCTGAAGATCGAAATTCTCTCGACCGGCGGAACCGCCAAACTGCTTCGCGAAACAGGAATCGCGGTCCGCGACGTTTCCGATTTCACCGGCTGGCCCGAAATGCTGGGTGGTCGCGTGAAGACCCTGCATCCGAAAGTGCACGGCGGGTTGCTCTATCGCCGTGGCCACGCAGAGGACCAGAAGCAGGTCGCGGAACATGGAATCGCCCCGATCGACTTGCTGGTCGTGAATCTGTATCCGTTTGAAGCCACGGCGGCGAAAGCAGGCCTGACCGCCGAAGAGCTGATCGAAAACATTGACATCGGCGGGCCAACGATGCTGCGCTCGGCGGCCAAGAACTTCGAGAGCGTCACCGTGGTGACGGATCCGGCGGATTTCGCGCGCGTTGCGGCGGAATTCGAAAGCGCGGGCGAAACCACGCTGGCAACCCGGCTGGAGTTAGCACGAAAAGTTTTTGCCACAACTTCGCGGTACGATGGCATGATTACTGTGGATCTGGAGCGTTTGTCGGCTGGCTCTGGACACGTTTCCCTTTCGCCGAGACCCGTACTGCCGGAGCGCGTGCACATCGCCCTGCGCCGCCAGCAAGAATTGCGTTACGGAGAAAATCCCCACCAGGCCGCGGCGCTGTACGTTTCGGCGGGCCGCGCCCCAGAAGGTTTGGCCGCGGCAAAACAACTGCAGGGCAAAGAGCTTTCCTACAACAACCTCGTCGATTTGGAAGCGGCGCGCAGCCTGGCTGCTGAGTTCAAGAATCCCGCAGCGGTAATCATCAAGCACAACAATCCCTGCGGTACGGCGGAACAGGCCACGTTGCGCGAAGCCTATTTGAAGGCGCTGGCGTGTGATCCGGTTTCGGCGTTTGGCGGCGTTCTGTCGTTCAACCGCGTGGTGGATGCGGCGACCGCTGAAGAGGTCGCGAAATTGTTCGCGGAATGCATCGCGGCCCCTGGTTTTGCGGACCGCGCCAAAGAAATTTTCGCTGCGAAAAAGAATCTGCGCTTGCTCTTATTGCCCGCCGGAGGCCTGGAGCCGGAACGGGAGCTGCAGCTCAAGCGTATCCTCGGCGGAATGCTGGTGCAGCAGCCGGACCTCGGCGAGCTCAAGGACGATGAACTGCGCACGGTGACGAAGCGCGTTCCCACGGCCGAAGAAATGCAAACGATGCGCTTCGCCTGGAAAGTGGCGAAGCACGTCAAGTCCAATGCCATCGTGTTTGCAAAGGACGGCGCGACGCTGGGCGTCGGCGCGGGCCAGATGAGCCGCGTCGACTCGGTGAAAATTGCGGTGATGAAAGCGCAGTCTTCCCTGGCCGGCACCGTGGTCGCCTCCGACGCGTTTTTTCCCTTTCCGGATGGCGTAGAAGAAGCGGCCAAAGCGGGTGCCACCGCGGTGATTCAGCCAGGAGGCTCCGTCCGGGATGCCGATGTCGTAGCCGCCGCGGACCGCCTGGGCCTGGCCATGGTATTCACGGGCATGCGGCACTTCCTGCACTGAAGGTGACGAGCTGATGAAGGATAAACTCCCTGCTTTTTTCCGTTAACCTAGTTGGTTAATCCGGCTGTTTAAGCTTGGTGCGCCGACTCACGTAGAGATCTTGAGCTCCGAACCCGCCGCTGCGCGTCGATTGAAAGTAGAGTTCCGTTCCGTCAAAAGAAAGCGCTGGACGGTTGTCAGCACCCACACTATTCACGACAGGCCCGAGACTAATTGGAGTTGACCAAGGATCCGAAGTGCTGGGTCGCGTCGAAACCGATAGATCCATGTTGCCAACTGACGGCGGCCGAAAAGTGCCCCAGATGATTTCCAGCCCGTCCCGTCGAATTGCTGGGCCGAAGTCGGTTTTCGCGGAGCTGAGTTCCACTACCTCGACGGCTGGCCCGAAGGTTTCATCCGGCTGGAGGTCACTAGCCTAGATGTCGCCATCACCTGTGCCGCCGGGCCGATCCGCCGACGGCCTCGGCCATGCCATGATGTTCACCGGCATATGGCATATTTCCTGCACTAAACGCGCGCTGTGGATCCTTTTGTCCTTGCGCGGCATCCATTGAGTTGCAAGCGTGAGCTGCAAGCGATGATCGAAAACGCAAACCAGGAGGCGATACGATGCCCGGCAATCGCGAAGGGATGAAGATTGTTCTGCAAGTTGGAGCGGAACTGCGCATTCGAAACAATGGCGACGTGACCATGGATAATCCCGAGCTGGAGCTGGCTCGCGACGACAGGGCCGCCGATGCCGTCCTGCTTTACCGTTTCGATGAGGACACGCGGGAGCACATCCTGCGGCTGGTGGAGCCCGTCGCAGACCACAAACATGTCAAAGTTCACCGTGTCAACGATTGAAACAGGCGATCCTGGACCACGCTACCTTACCCGGTGATAACTGACTGCGATCACCTTTGGTTTGCCGTCCGCCTCGGTGATGTCGCCGTGCGAAGTGTAAGTGTCCGAGCCAGCGTGCGCAAGAATGGCGTCTTTACATCAGCCGCCTTCAACGTTTTCGCTCCGGTTTGCATCCTACCTGTGGGGGTGCCCAAGCTCTGGAAACGGCTAGCATTTGGCTTTTGACCGCGTTTCGGCCGCATGGGATAATTTAAGTTTCTGGGGCTACAATGAACCTTCGAGAGATTACTCTTTCCATAGTTTTGGCGGGCATTTCGGCCGCCGCTGCCATAGCGCAAGCGCCGCAAGAGCAGCTTAGTGAGCCGAAGTCCGCCTCTTCCCTAAACGATTCCGCGCGCGCCGATGCCTATTACAACTTCACGATGGGCCATATTTACGAACAGCAATACGAAGCCACTAGCAACGCCGAATACGCCACCAAAGCGATCGAAGCCTACAAAAAAGCGTATGCGCTCGACCCGAAATCGCAGGTTATCGGCGAGCGCCTGGCGGAGATGTACTGGAAGGCGCAGCGCATTCACGATGCCGTAGCGGAAGCACAGGAAATCCTGAAGCGCGACCCCGACAATGTGCAATCGCGGCGGCTTCTGGGGCGGATCTACTTGCGGAGTCTCGGCGATGTCAGCTCGAGCAACGGCCAGCCGGAAACGGTGAACCGGGCCATCGAGCAGTACCGCGAGATCAACCGGCTCGATCCTTCGGATACTGAGTCGGCGTTGTGGCTGGCGCGGCTCTACAGGCTAAAGAACGAACACGACAAGGCCGAGCAGGTCCTGCGGAGCATCCTCAAGACTGATCCCGAAAGCGAACCGACCGTCGAGCAACTGACGCAGTTGCTGATGGACGAAGGCAAGTCCGCTGAGGCCGTCACGCTGCTCGAAAGCATCACCGCGCATTCTCCCTCGGCGGTGCTGCTCGATCTTCTGGGCGATGCCTATACGCAAACGCATGAGCTGGCCAAGGCGGAAGCGGCTTATCGCCAGGCCGTGGATCTCGATCCTTCCGAGCCCAGCCATCAGCGCGGGCTGGGACAGACCTTGCTGGCGGAAGAGAAATATTCCGAGGCTCTGAAGGTTTACCAAAAACTTTCCGATGTGATGCCGGACGATTCGGACGTGTATCTGCGAATCGCCCAGATTTACCGCGAGCTGCATCAACTCGATAAGGCGGAAGAGAATCTCGTCAAAGCGCGGCAGTACGCCCCCGGCAGCCTGGAAGTCATGTACAACGAGGCCATGCTGTACCAGGCGCAGGGGCGCTACGAGGATGCCATCCGCGTTTTGTCGGACGCCGTGACCGGAATCAAGGGGCAGTCTCCCGCCGTGCCGTCGCGGCGGCGGTCGCTGGCCATCCTGTATCAGCAGCTCGGGCAGCTTTATCGTGATACCCAGAATTATCAGGCGGCAATTTATACCTTTGAAGAATTAGGGCATCTCGGCGAGGAAGAAGATCGCCGCGCGCGGATGCTGATCATGGATACATACCGCGCCGCAAAAGATTTGTCCAAAGCACTGCAAACGGGCAAGGAAGCCCTGGCGAAATATCCCGCCGATCCGTCGATTCGAACCAGCCACGCCCTGTTGCTCGGCGAAAACGGCCAAACGGACGACGCTGTCAAAATGCTGCGAGCGCAGCTTCACGGTGATACGAGCGACCGCGAAGCCTATTTGAACATTGCCCAGGTGTACGAGCGCGGCCGGCATTACAAGGAAGCCGAAGAGGCCGCGCACGCTGCGGAAGTGCTGCCGGGTCAGCCGCGTGAAAACGAAATGGTGTGGTTCCTCCTCGGCGCTATCTACGAGCGGCAGAAGTTTTTTGACAAAGCCGAAGAACAGTTCAAGAAGGTGCTGGCCGTTAATCCAAAAAACGCTCCGGTACTGAATTACTACGGCTACATGCTCGGCGACTTGGGGATACGGCTTGACGAGGCGGAAGCGCTCGTGCAGCAGGCCCTGAAGGAAGATCCTTACAACGGGGCCTATCTCGACAGTCTCGGCTGGATTTATTTCAAAGAGAACAAGCTGGGCGCTTCGGAAAGCACGCTGCGCAAGGCCGTGGAGCGCGAAAGACACGACGCGACCATTCATTCCCATCTTGGCGATCTTTACGCGAAGCTAGGCCGCGGCGATCTAGCCGCCGCGGAATGGGAGAAATCGTTGGTGGAATGGCGGCGCTCTCTCCCCGCGGACCTGGAAGCCGACAAGGTCGCGGAACTCGAAAAGAAGCTCTCGCAATCGAAGCATCGCGTGGCGCAGAAATCAACGACCAGCGTCGCCAAGCCATAGCCCAGCGCATGCCCGAAGTCCGCATTCCCGCGTTCGCAAAAATCAACTTGCGCCTAGATATCCTCGGAAAACGTGACGATGGCTTTCACGAATTACGGACCATTTTTCAGACTATCTCGCTGCATGATGAATTGCGCTTGCGGGCGTCACGTTCGCCGGGAATTTCACTGACCATCCAGGGAAACCAGCCGCTCTCCGCGGAACCGCCCCAGAAAAATCTTGTGTATCGCGCTGTGGAGGCGCTGCGCCATGAACTGAAAATCGCGAGCGGCGTCGAAATCGCGCTCCAGAAAACGATCCCCGCGGGCCGGGGCCTTGGAGGTGGATCAAGCGACGCTGCCGCAGCGTTGTTGGGCTATTTGCGGCTCACAAAAAAGAAATTGGCAGCCGCGCGATTGCTGGAAATCGCGTCGTCACTCGGCGCGGATGTGCCGTTTTTCCTGCTCGGCGGGCGAGCTCTGGGCGTAAACAAGGGCGATGAAATCTATCCGCTGCCGGACATCCCGAAGTCGCAGATCCTTGTTGTATCCCCGAAAGACATTTATGTACCGACGCCGGACGCCTACGGTTGGCTGGAGGCCAAGCCCTTCGCGTTGACAAATTCGGCGGGAACCTCTAAACTCTTTCAGTTCTGTGCTCTATCCTGGAGCGCGCAGGGAAGCGGCCTTTCGAATGATTTCGAGCGACCGGTTTTCCAGCGTTATCCCCGGCTTGATCAAATCAAGCGGGAATTGCTCCAAAGAGGAGCTGCAGAGGCCTCGCTGGCGGGTAGCGGTTCGGCGGTGTTTGGAGTTTTCCCGAGCCCAGCGATGGCGCGCCGAGCCGCTGTTGGGTTTCCGCACGATCAGACCTTCGTTTGCGAGACCGTCTCGCGCGACAGGTACGCTCGTTTGATGCGCATCGCAGGCTAGTCTGCCGGCGTGTCGTGGATTCGTCCTCAGCGTCTCTTCGTGTCCATTCCGTTGTAGAAGATCTTTCCGGTTCGGTTGCAGGTATGTTGGTGTGGCAACGGAATGGTCACACGGAGCGCAAGCGTCGTGAACGACGACCGATTTAAGATTTTCTCTGGGACCGCGAATCCAGTATTGGCGGAAAGCATTTGCAAGGAATTGGATGTGCCGCTCGGCAAGGCCCTGCTGGGGCGCTTCAGTGATGGCGAGATTTATTTCCAGATCCTGGAAAACGTTCGCGGGGCGGACGTGTTCGTCGTTCAGCCGTGTCATGCTCCGGTGGATTGTCACCTGCTGGAACTGCTGCTGATGATCGATGCGTTCAAGAGAGCATCGGCGTGGCGGATTACCGCGGTGCTGCCGTACTACTGCTACGCGCGGCAGGACCGCAAAGACAAGCCGCGGGTTCCCATCTCCGCGAAGCTGGTGGCGGACTTGTTGGAAACTGCGGGTGCCAGCCGGGCGCTGACTTTGGATTTGCACGCGCCGCAGATTCAGGGCTATTTCGACGTGCCGGTGGATCATTTGTACGGCTCGCCGGTGCTGGTGGAATATTTCCGACATTTGAAGTTGCCGAATTTGACGGTCGTTTCGCCCGACGCGGGCGGCGTGGAGCGCGCGCGGTTTTTTGCAAAGAAGCTGGATGCGCCGCTGGCCATCGTGGACAAGCGCCGCGTGGACGTGGACGTGAGTGAAGTGATGCACCTGATTGGAGACGTGCGCGGGCGCAGCGCGCTGGTCGTGGACGATATCATTGATACCGCGGGAACTTTAGTGAAGACCGCGGAGGCGCTCCTGCGGGAAGGCGCCACACAGGTGTTTGCCGCTTGCACGCACGCCGTGCTTTCCGGTCCCGCCGTGGAACGATTGGAGAAATCGCGGATCACCGAAGTCGTGGCAACAGACTCCGTTCCATTGACGGAAGCGGCGAAAAAGATGGGCAAGATTCGCGTATTGAGCGTCGCCGATTTGCTGGCGCGCGGGATTCGCTCGATTCACGAAGAGACCTCGATCAGCGAACTGTTTATCTGATTTTGTAGGACAGACATTCCTGTCCGTCCTCTGAGGAATTGCAGGACAGGCGAGCGGACAGGCAAGAATGTTTGTCCCACCTCGCATTCAAGAAGGGAAGAAGGACATGGCACAGAAGGCAGAAAAAGCGGAAAAAATTGTAGTGGAAGGTGCGCCCCGCAGCACGCGCGGCAAAAACGAGGCGCGGCGGCTCCGCCAGACCGGCAAAGTTCCGGCCGTGTTGTACGGAGGCAAGGGCCAATCCATCACTCTTGCGGTGAACGCCAAGCAAGTGAACACGATTCTCCGTTCGGAGAGCGGACATAACACTCTTTTTCAAGTGGATCTTGGCGGCAAGCACGAGCCTGCGATTCTGAAAGATTGGTTGACGGATCCCGTCACCGGAAAACTGCTGCACGTGGATCTTCTGCGCGTAGCCATGGATGTTCGAATGAAGGTGATGGTTCCCGTGCACACGTTTGGCGAGCCTGCCGGTGTGAAAGTGCAAGGTGGAGTTTTTGAAGTCGTGACGCGCGAAGTGGAAATCGAATGCTTGCCGGCGGATATCCCCACCGAGTTCAAGGTGGATGTCAGCGGATTGATGCTCAACGCGCAGTTGCGCGCCAGTGATTTGCCAATGGACACCACCAAGCTCAAGCTGCTGACGGAGCCCGAGCGCGTGCTGGCGCACGTTGTAACGCTCAAGGTTGAAGAAGAGAAGCCCGCGGAGGCCGTGGCAGCGGAAGGTGCAGCGCCGGCCGAGCCGGAAGTCATCAAAAAGGGCAAGAAGGAAGAGGAAGGCGAAGAAGGCGCCGAGGCGGCGGAAGCCAAGCCCAAGGCGGAGAAGACCGAAAAAGGCGACAAGGGCGAAAAGAAAAAGTAACGCGCGCGTTTTGCGGGCGCCTGGAAAAAGGTCTATGCGGCTCATTGTCGGACTTGGGAATCCCGATCCGGAGTATCAGTGGACGCCGCATAACCTGGGTTTCATGGCGGTGGATGAACTGGCGAATCGCAGCGGGATTCGCGTGGAACGGCCCGAAGGCAAGGCGTTGGTGGGCCCAGGAAAGATTGCCGGGGAGGAAGTGCTCCTGGCGAAGCCGCAGACGTACATGAATCTCAGCGGCGTATCCGTAATGGCGCTGCTGGGAAAGTACGAACTGGGCGTGGACGATCTGCTGGTGCTGTGGGACGAAGCGCAACTGCCGCTGGGAACGATTCGGATCCATCCGGACGGCAGCGCGGGAAGCCACAACGGCGCAAAGTCCGTGATCAGCTCGGTCGGGACGCAGGAATTTGCGAGGCTGCGGCTGGGTTGCGGGCCGGATCATCCGCTGAGCAGCCGCAAAGAATATGTGCTGCGGCCGATGAACAAGGCGGAGCTGGAAGTCGCCGCGGAAATGATCGGTGAAGCTGGAGACGCCGTGGAGATGATCCTGAGCCAGGGACTTGATGCGGCGATGACCAAGTACAACCGGCGGAAGCCGGCTGAATCGGAAGAGGCGGAAGAAGAGTAGAAAGAGTTTTTTCGTTTTGCGCGTATGGAAAAGATTTGAAGCGACGCCGATTCGTTCGGGGTCAAAGAAAAAGAGGTCATCATGGAAGAACGTTATTACGATTTGGTTTTCATCGTGAGGCCGGCGACGCCGGAAGAGGAAATCAAAAAGCTGCTTGCGGTCGTCGAACACACTTGCGCCGAAAAGGGCGGCAAGATCGAAAAGACCGAGCACTGGGGCACTCGGAAGCTGGCCTACCGCGTGGCCAAGCACCGCGAAGGAATTTACGTGCACCAGGAAATCCGCACCACGCACGGCGAATTGATCGCCGAGCTGGAACGGCGCCTGCGCGTGCAAGACAACGTGATCAAGTATCAGACCGTGCGGCTGGACGAAGATTTGAAACGCCAGAAGAAACTTTCGCTGAAGCGCGACAAGCGCGCGGCACGGCGTCCGCGGCGCACGACGCCAGCGCCGGCTGCTGCGGCAGCTCCGGAGCAGGCCGCGGCGCCGAGCTAGTTCTGCGCGACGAGAAGTTTTCTTGTTTTGAGCAAAGTGACTCCGGGTGACCGGCTCACAAAAGTTTGTTCTCGGCAAGGCCGGGGCGATAAGTGAAAGGGTGGAAGGTATGGCAGAGGAACAGAAGCAAGCACCAGCGCCGGGAGGAGCTCCGCGGCGTGAAGGCGGCCACGGCGGCGGGCACGGTGGCCCACGGCGCGAAGGTGGCCCAGGTGGTGGCGGTCCGGGCGGACCTGGCGGTCCTGGAGGCCGGCCCAGGGGCAAGCGCCAGTATTTCCGCAAGAAGAAGGTCTGCAAGTTCTGCGTCGAGAGGATGGACTTTATCGACTACAAGCGCGCGGACATTCTGTCGCAGTTCGTGCAGGAGCGCGGGAAGATTCTGCCGCGGCGAATGACGGGCGTTTGCGCGCGGCACCAGCGCTGGCTGGGCGTGGCCATCAAGAGGGCGCGCAACATCGCGTTGTTGCCATTTTCTGGAAGCGCGGCGGGCACCCAGGCGCCGCGCGCGGTAGTGCCGGGGGCGGCCCATGCCGCGCCGTCGCATGGAACGCCAGCACCGGCTGCAGCGCCCGTAGCCGAAGCGCCAAAGGCGTAAACCCTCGCGGGGCTGACCCCTGAGAGGCAAGGAAACAGGAGCTTAGAGAGAAGACATGCAAATCATTCTTCAAGAAGACGTCGAAAAACTGGGCCACCGCGGGGATGTGGTGACGGTGAAGCCGGGCTATGCGCGCAATTTTCTTTTGCCGAAAAAGCTTGCTGTGGAGGCTACCGCCGGCAACTTGAAAGCGATCGAGCGGATTCGCACTTCGCTGGCGAAGAAGACGGCCACGGAGCTGGAAGCGGCGCAGAAACAAGCCGAATTGCTGAACGGCGTGGCGTTGAAGTTCACGCGCAAGACTGGGGAGAACGATCAAATGTTCGGTTCGGTCACTTCCGCGGATATCGCGGAAGCACTGGCGGCGCAAGGCTTCAAGATCGACAAGCGCCAGGCACAGCTTGGCGAGCCGCTCAAGACCATCGGAGAATTTCCGGTGACCATCAAGGTGTTCCGCGACGTGACGGCGCAGATCAGGGTGGCGGTCGAAAAAGAAGCGTAGCAATTGAGCTCAAATTCCAGCCGGTGAACACCGCAATCTGCGGCGCTACATTGAATCCACAGGCAAAACTTCGATGCGCGCCTGGCGCAACGCGGCACATTTTTCAACGCTGCACGCGGTGAACAACATTGCGCCGAGAAAGTCAAAAAGTTTTGCAGAGATTTCCGACGCGATGCACAGGCAGTCCAATTGACGCAAAATTTTCCTCCGCGCACAATGCGCCCAGCGTAGGAAAGCAGCAAACAGGAATTGGTCGAGCCCATCATAATCCTCGCCACCTGAAAATTTCTTGACTGGTGCGTCCCGTACCGAAGACGGTCTTGCGCGGCAAAAGATCTTTGTGGTATGTTGGGCGAACAAAAAGCGAACTATAGGAATGACGTTCTATGCCTGTTGACGCGACACTTGAGAAGCCCTTACCGAATAATCTGGATGCGGAACGTTCCGTTCTGGGCGCGATTCTGCTGGATAACCACGCGCTGAACCCGGCGATTGAACATCTACGGCCCGAAGACTTCTTTCTGGACCAGCACCGGCGGGTGTTTACGCAGATGATCGCGCTGGGCGAGGGCCAGCAGGCCATCGACCTGGTGACGCTGACCGAGGAGCTGAACCGCAAGGGGGAGCTGGAAGCCTCCGGCGGCGCACCGTACCTGGCGTCGCTCGCGGATGGCATGCCGAAGGTCACGAACATCGAGCACTACGCGCGCATCGTCAAGGAAAAGGCGATTCTGCGGAACCTGATTCACGCCACGCACAACATTCAGCAGCGCGCCTTTGAAGGCGAGGACGGCGCGGACGCGATTCTGGATAACGCAGAATCTTCGATTTTTGCTTTGGCGGAAGACCGCGCGCGCGCGGGGCTGATTTCGGTAAAAGACATCGTCCGCGACAATTTCGAACGGCTGGAAAGAATCTTCCGTGAAGGAAAGAGCATCACGGGGATTCCCACGGGCTACGTCGAGCTCGATAAGCTCACGTCCGGCCTGCAGCCTTCGGAACTATTGATTCTGGCGGCGCGGCCTTCGCAGGGGAAAACGGCGCTGGCGCTGAACCTGATGGAAAACATCGCCATTCGCGGCGGACACCCGGTGGCCATGTTCAGCCTGGAAATGTCCAAGGAATCGCTGCTGCAGCGGCTGGTAGCGTCCGTAGCGCAGATTGACGCGCACAAATTCCGCACCGGCCATTTGAGCAAAGAAGACTGGCGGCGGATGACGGAATCGCTGGGGACGATTTCATCGGCGCCGCTATGGATCGACGACGCCGGATCGATCAGCGTGCTGGAAATTGGGGCCAAGGCGCGGCGGCTGAAGCGCGACAAAGGATTGTCCATGCTGGTGGTGGACTATCTCCAACTTATTACCGCGCGGGGACGGTTTGGCAACCGCCAGGAAGAAGTGTCCAGCATCTCGCGAGGATTGAAGGGCATGGCGAAGGAACTGCAGATTCCCGTGCTAGTGCTCAGCCAGTTGACGCGCGCGCCGGAGCGCGACGAACGCGGGCCGCAACTATCGGATTTGCGCGAATCCGGCGCCATCGAACAGGACGCCGACGTGGTGATGTTCATCTACCGGCCGCATTTCTTCAAAGCGGGCGCGACGCCGGAAGAAAGGGAAGAAACGGAACTCCGAATCGCGAAACAGCGAAATGGACCGACCGACATGGTCAAGTTCGTATTCCGGAGCCGGTTCACGCGGTTTGAGGAGGCGGCGCCAGACGCCTTCTCACAATTCGCCCCCGACGATATGTAATTGCTGCCACAGCGCGGCAGTTTGCCCACGGTCGAGGCACGCCTGAGCCGGCCGCGTGATTATTGGACACAGCTAGAGGGAAGTGTAGGACACCTGGGAAGAAGTCCGATCCAACCATAACCGGGTTTATCCCCTCCTCTACCCTTCGTCGAGGAAGTGTGCACAAGCTGCTGATTTGAAGTGAGTTAAAGACTTGCCTGTTACATCGAGATAGTGGGTAAGTTATAGAAGATAGGTGTTCAGGCACGGAACGACGGATTGGAATTGGTTGCGCAGACTTGGTTTGAAGAGCTCCCACCCCTACCCCATCAATTTGGATGAATGAATATCAAAAGAAAGGGCTTACAAAATAACTTCTTCGAAGATGACTGCTTTTTTGGGTCGATAGAATGTCTACGTCGAGGCAAGGCAAGGGCATGCGGCTTGCACTGAAGAAGGGTGTTGTCATTCACGCGGCAGCCAAAGTGGCTGGCGGCAGGCCGGAGCCATGCGAATGGCGTACACTAAATTTTTCGGAAGGCACATGGCAGGCACACGGAAAACTCCCCACAAAGAAGTGCGACGCCCGGTATGGGCGGAAGTTTCGCTTGGCGCGCTCACGCAAAATTTGGAAGCGATCCGCAAGTACGTAAACCCGCCTCACGAAAAACGCAATACGCCGCGCAAGATTCTCTCCATCGTCAAAGGGAATGGCTACGGGCACGGCGGACCGGAAGTAGCGAAGGCGCTGGAGAAGGCGGGCTCGCACTGGTTTGGCGTGACGTGCACAGACGAGGGGATTGCGGTGCGCCAGAACGGCGTCCGCAAGCCAATCCTGGTATTGACGAGCTTCGTGCCAGGAGAAGAATCGCGCCTGGTGGAGCACGACCTGACGGCGGTGATTCACCGGTGCGAACAGCTGGAATTGCTGAATGCGGCGGCGGCGCGGCGAGGCGGCAAGAAGCGCGTGCCATTCCACTTGAAAATCGACACGGGAATGAACCGGCTGGGCGTTTCTTCGACGGACATGGATTGCTTTGCGCGGCAATTGGGGAAGTGCAAGCACCTGGAGCTCACCGGCATTTTCTCGCACTTTGCATCGTCGGAAGTTTTTACCGATACCGCTGTTGGGCAGCAGACGCGCGAACAAGAAGAGCGATTTTATGCGGCGCTCGAACGCTTGCGCGCCCTCGGGATTGATCCGGGCCTAGTGCATCTGGCGAACAGCGCGGCGATCGTGTCGCGGCCGGAAACGTGGGCGGACATGGTGCGGCCCGGAGCGATTCTGTTTGGCTACCATCCGGGCTACGATCCCGCAGAGAAACGCGAGGAAGCGGAGGCGCGGTTGCCCCTGAGACCAGTAATGAGCCTGCGCGCGCGGATCATCAGCATGCGGAACGTCCCCGCGGGCGCGGGAGTCGGCTACAACGCGACATTCGTGGCCAAGCGGCCGTCGCGCATCGGCGTTCTGGCGGCGGGGTATGGAGATGGCATCCACCGTTCGCTGGGAAATCGCGGGAACGTACTGTTGCGCGGGAAGCTCGCGCCAATCGTCGGCATTATTTCCATGGACGTGACCATGATCGATGTGACGGACGTCGAGGGCGCGGAAATCGGCGACGTAGCCACGATTCATGGGACGGACGGCAAGGAAGTGTTGCCGGCAAATCGCGTGGCGCGCAGTATCGGGACGGTGACCTCGGATCTGCTATGCGCTGTGAGCCAGCGTGTACCCCGGCTGTATTTCCCATAAGGGGAAAGTCCTGCTGGTTTCACCGGAATATCCACCACGCCACTTAGAAACCCGCTTGACGCCGCAATATTGAGAGAGTATATAAACCACGGCGATGTAAAAACGTCGCACATCCCGCATCGGCCCTCTCCCACTCTCCGCTCCTGCGGGCTGGCTGTACTGATTTTGCAGTGAAAGCGCAAAACTGTGAGGTCGTATGAGCCGGATGGGTAGTGAAGCGCAGCGGCGCATGCATTCTCCAGAATTCAAGATTTCACCTCAACGAGAAGGAATCGGCACGAGCGTGCGTCCCGGGTGGGGCCGTGGCTGGGATTTTTGGGTGGTCCGAGCGTTCCTGCTCGCGTGCACGGGGGCGGTGAGTTACACCTTGGGGCCGTTCGGGCTGCGAGGATTGCAAGCCGGCGGCGTAGGAATTCTGATTGGGCTGGTAGTTTTGTTTGCGGAGTTGCGATTGCGCCGGGCCGCGTTGAGCGGGTTGCTGGGCGGCGCGTTTGGGGCGGTGCTGGGTGTATTCGCAGCGCTGCTGGTAACGCTGGTGATCTCCCGCACGGATGAGCCGGAACCGACCAAGTCCTTTCTCGAATTTGCGGCGCTCTTCGGTTTTGGCTATTTGGGACTCGTGCTTGGCTCGGGCCGGGGCGGAGAGCTGCAAGTGGATGCGCTGGATGGTTTTTTTGGGAAGAGGTCCACACCCGCGGAATCCATGAAACTTCTGGATACCAGCGTGTTGATTGACGGGCGGATTGCGGAGATATGCGAGGCGCAGTTCATGGAAGGTGTGCTCGGAGTGCCGCAATTTGTGCTACACGAATTGCAGATGGTCGCGGATTCTTCGGACTCGCTGAAGAGGCAGCGCGGACGGCGCGGGCTGGAGGTACTGCAACGAATTCAGAAAATGCCGCAGGTGGAAGTGCGGATTCTGGAAGAGGATGTGCCCCAAGCCGGGGATGTAGATCACAAACTGGTTGAACTGGCGCGGCGGACGGGCGCAAAAATTGTTACCAACGATTTTAACTTGAACAAAGTGGCCACGGTGCAAGGGTTTTCGGTGCTGAACGTAAATCAATTGGCGCAGGCATTGAAACCGGCCGTGCTTCCAGGCGAGCCCATGCGGGTTTTGATTCTTCGTGAAGGGAAAGAACAGAATCAAGGCGTGGCTTATCTGGATGACGGCACAATGGTGGTCGTGGATGGCGCGCGGCGGCTGATCAACAGGAGCGTTGACATTATTGTCACATCGGTGCACCAGACCACCGCAGGGAAGATGATTTTCGGACGCCTGGAAGAACGCGCGGAACAGGCGGCTCCTGCGGTACGCCACGCTGCGGCGGGACGGGGAGAGAGCAACGGCGTTGTGCGTTCCGAGACGACGGGGAGCCGGTCGGCGACATCGACTCGTCTGCAGGAACAGGGCACGCTGGAGCGCCAGGCCCGCGCCATCTTACCTGAACCCGACGCCGGTTGAGCGATAGCCCGCCCGAGCCGTCAATTTCACCCCGCGCCTCCCTTGAGGTACACTCTGGAGTTTGCGAATCCACGCCCTGAGGCGTCCGGGCGGATCGCCCCCAATATGAGCCGAATTGCTGCCATTCTTCCAGCGGCGGGGATGGGAACGCGCATGGGCGCGGAAACGCCCAAGCAGTTTCTGGAGCTGGACGGAACGCCGATCGTGATCCTGAGCCTGCGGCGGATCGCGGCGTGCCCGCAGGTGACGGACATTATTGTGGCGACGCGGGCGGATGAAGTGGCGCGGCTCGAGGGGCGGATCAAGCAGGAAAAATTCAAGCAGGCCGTGCGCGTGGTGAAAGGCGGCGATTCGCGGCAGGATTCCGTAGCTGCGGCGCTGCGCGAAGTAGCGAACGGAACGGAAATCGTGCTGGTGCACGACGCAGTGCGGCCGTTCGTTACGCCGGAGCAGGTTGCGCGTGTGATTGAAGAAGCGCGGCGATGCGAGGCGGCGATTCTGGGAATCCCGGCCATGGACACGGTCAAGGAAGTGAAGCGCGCGAGTCTACCCGAGGATGTGGCGTTGATTACGGGCACGGTGCCGCGCGAGCGCGTGGTGCTGGCGCAGACGCCGCAAGCGTTTGCGACGAAATTATTGAAAGAGGCCTTTGCACGCGCCGAAACCGATGGAGTGAACGCGTCGGATGAGGCGGGGCTGGTGGAGCGCATGGGACACGATGTGCATGTGGTGCTGGGTTCCGAGCGAAACATGAAAATCACCAAGCCGGCAGACATGGAACTGGCGCGGTTTTATATGGAACGCGAGCGGCAGAAGGCTTGAGAATGAACTCAAGTTCAACAGCGAAGACGATCCTGTTTTGGATTTCGATTGTTTTTCTTGGCGTAATGCTTTGGAAGCTGGTTTCTGCGAACGGACGTTCGGCGCAAGGAGACGAGCCCAGCTACAGTGAGTTCATGAGTAGGGTTGACGACATAAAAGAGGTGACGCTCTATCTGTCACCAAACAGCTATGAGCTGACGGGAGAGTATATACAGCCTGCAAATCGAAGATTTCATCTGACAGTTCCCAAGGAAGTCGTTCCCGACCTCTTGAGCCAACTTCGCGAACGAGGTGTTCTGGTCAGGGTGAAGGAGGTTCGAAGTGGAGATTGGGTCCTGATTCTTCTGAACGCGGCCCCGTTGATATTGCTGGTTGGTTTCTGTCTTTTCCTGATGCGGCAGACGCAGGGGAAATGGCGACGAACTGGAGTGGCGATACTCGGTTCGCCGCGAACTGGAATTGGATATGACTTGCACCGATTAGAACAGGGACGACCGCTCATTGTTGGCGGGATCGAGTTGCCGTTTGACAAGGGGCCGGTGGGGCATTCGGACGGGGATGTGCTGGCGCATGCGTTTTGCGATGCGCTGCTTGGGGCGGCAGGGCTGGGGGACATTGGGACGCATTTTCCGGACACCGATCCAAAGTGGAAAGGCGTAAACAGCATGATCTTTCTGGAACACGCGAAAAAGCTGCTGGATGAAAAGCGATTTACGATTGAGCACGTCGATGCGGTGGTGATTACCGAAAAGCCCAAGCTGGGGCCGCACTTTCCGAAGATGCGTGAGGCGCTGGCGAAAGCGCTGGGCGTTGGCACCGAGAAGATTCATCTCAAAGCGAAGACCAACGAGGGTGTTGACGCGATCGGCCGCGGGGAAGCCATCGCGGCGCACGTGGTCGCTACGCTGACCTCGCGATAATTTGGCAAAAGAACGGGTCTGCAGACCCGCCACTACAACACGGTCGGACTACGGTTCGCTACAATCGCCTTGATGGCTCCTAATGATTCTTCTGATGCGTCGCTTGGCGCCGCGAGCGTTTTCACTGCGGCTGACGTTCTTGCTGTTCTGCGAGAACGTGCGTGGCTTGCGGCAGAGCCTTCGGCGGAGCAACAGGCATGGTGCGAACATGCGGCGTCAATGCTCGGTGGCCACGCCGCTGACCGCGCTGCGCTGGCGGATTTGCTTGGACTGGTTTTTCATTATGACGCGCGCGAGATTATTTCCAGAGTCGAGAGTCATGTGGTGCTTTCGCGCTACGCGGCGAGGGAAGTGCTCCGGCAAATGGCCTTGCTGCTTCTGGATGGAGCGGTGCTGACATCGGAAAGATTCAAGGAGATTGTTACGGCATTAAAAGACGGAATGGAATTGCGCGGACGCGAGCTGTTTCATCCGATTCGGCTGGCGCTGGCGGGGCGAGCGGGGGAAGGAGAACTTGACCGGGTGATCCTGCTACTGGATGAGGCGACTGCGCTTTCGTTTGCAGTGCCGGTAAAATCGGCACGCGAGAGAATTCTCGAGTTTTGTTCGGCCCTGGATTGAGACCGCAGGGCAGAAAAATATTTAACCCGGAAGACGCAGAGAACACGGAGCGGAAAGAAACGGGCGGAACTATTGACTGTCGAACGGTAAACTCTCTTCTCCATGGATAAGCTGACTGGCATACATGCGGTAAAGGAAGCGCTGGAGGCGCGGCGTCCGATCGATCGTATTGCGATTGCGAGGGGGCGGCAGGACACGCGAGTCGAAGAGATCGTGCAACTGGCGCGCAAGCAAGGCGTTCCGGTGCGGTTCGAGGACCGGGGACAAATCGACCGGCTGGCCAATTCGAAAGATCACCAGGGAGTAGTGGCGTTGGCGGCGGCGCGTGCGGCTGCGACATTGGAAGATATTCTGGGGCATGCCAACAGCAGCCACGGCCAGCTAGGGCTGATTGTTCTGCTGGATGGAGTGGAAGATCCGCACAATCTGGGGGCAATCATTCGAACGGCGCTGGCGGCGGGCGCGCACGGCGTCGTGATTCCGGAACGGCGCGCGGCAGGGCTTACCGACACGGTTGCGCGTGCTTCGGCAGGAGCGCTGGCGCATCTGCCGGTCGCGAAAGTGACGAATCTTGTGCGGACGATGGAAGAGTTGAAGGAAGCGGGATATTGGCTGGTGGGACTGGATGAGCAGGGCGAGAAGAATTACACGGAAGTGGACTACACTTCGCCGGTGGGGATTGTGCTTGGCAGCGAAGGGCAAGGCTTGCATGAGTTAACGCGCAAGCGATGCGATTTTGTTGTGTCGCTGCCGACGACTGGCCCGGTAAAGTCCCTCAACGTGTCTGTGGCTGCCGGTGTTGTACTCTTTGAAGCACTTCGCCAACGAGACTCGCGAACAAGAGCGAAGTGAGGCCTTCCTGGGTTCATGCGAATTCGGCAGTTGACCCTTTTTATTTCTTACTTATCGTACTGAATCAGTGAGAAGACGTCCACGCCGTTGAGTTTGCGACGGCCGTTGAGGAAAGTGAGTTCGACGGCGAAGGCGGCGCCTTCGACCGCACCGCCGAGTTGTTGAATGAGCTTGGCGGTCGCGGCGGCAGTGCCACCCGTGGCGAGCAGGTCGTCACAAATGATCACGCGCTGGCCGGGCTTGACGGCATCTTCGTGGATTTCGAGCGTGTCCGTGCCGTACTCCAGGGCATAGGAGACGCTGGCGGTTCTGGCAGGGAGCTTCTTCGGTTTTCGAACAGGAACAAAACCTGCGCCAAGCCGGTACGCCAAAGCGGGAGCAAAAATGAAGCCGCGCGCTTCGATTCCCGCTACTAGGTCAATCGCGTGACCGTTGTAATGCTCGCAGAGCCGGTCAATCAAGGTGTGAAAACCCTGCTTGTCCTTCAGCAGCGTGGTCAAGTCGTAAAAAAGAATGCCCGGCTTCGGGTAGTCCGGTACTTCGCGGATCAGCTTCTTCAAATCGTTCATTCGAACGTGTCCCCCTGTTTGCGTTCACGTCAATACGCATGATTCAAGCGCTCGGATTGATGACGAATCCGCCTTCGTACTGCGGATCTGGACTTGCCGGCTCCTCGTGGACCTCACTGACACTTGAGAAGCAAGGCCCGCACTCCAACATCGCCCGGAATTCGGCGTGCTGCTGCGGAGTGGCCATAACATACACTTCAACACGGCCATCCCGCAGGTTCCTCACAAAGCCGCTCACGCGCAGCTTTTCCGCGGCATCCTGCGCGAAATAACGGAAACCCACGCCCTGGACCATCCCCGAGACGAAATATCGTTTGGCTAGTTTTGCGTCGCTCACAAATCGTCAAAATTGTAGCAGAGAGACGGGAATTCCTGCTTGCGGGTGCCAGTGGATTGCGGCTGCTAGGGTTACGCCGAAGGAGTGCGCTAAACTTTTGCTTCGATGCTGAGCGCGAGGCTGCCCAGAGGCGAATTGAACGCATCAAACTCTTATATGAACCAGGCAAGAGTTTTTCCATGCCACAGGCACCGGTCATTGCTTTTGCGCGGCATTGTTCTGCTCTCTTTGGCTGCGATGGATGGGGCATGGTTGCCCGCGCAGGACGCTCCGCAAGGACCACTCGCTCCGCCGCCAGAGCATCACGTTACGCGCGTCGGAAATGTGGCCGAGCCAGAGGCGCCGCCATCGCTGCCGGAGACGGAAATCATCAAACACTTTTCCGAAAAAGAGGATGAATACATCCTCTCGCGCACGCGCTATACGTATCGGAAAACGATACGAATCCAGGAGTTTGGCCCGGACGGGCAGCCTTCGGGCGAATTTGTGCTGGTGACACAACCGGGCCGAGATGCGGACGGCAAGCTATTCGAGAAGGTGGTCGAGAGGCCGCGCTCGACGCTCCCGCATCTCTTTCTCCGGTCGGAAGATATCGAAGGGCTTCAGCGCATTCCCGCGTTTCCGCTGACTTCAAACCAGCTTGCGAAATACGACCTGAAATACCTGGGCAAAGAACAGGTGGATGAAATCGATTGTTACATTTTTCAAGCCAAGCCAAAAATGGTTGAACGGGTCAGGGCCTACTTCGACGGCATCGTGTGGGTGGATGTGAAATACCTGGAAGTCGTGAAAACTTATGGGAAATGGGTTACCGATCAGGGCGACATGCACCCTGTGGCGGATCTACCTTTCAGCCTGTTCGAGACTTATCGCGAAAATGTCGACGGAAAATACTGGTTCCCGAACTACTCGCGCTCGGACGGCACGCTGAATTTGAAGGGGCAGGAGATTCCCGTTCGGCTGGTCATCAAATGGACGGACTTCAAACCCGTTCAAGGCGCGCCACAAGCAGCCGTGCCGCCGGCCCCAGCGACTACTGCGAAACCGTAGGCATGGCCGCTAAGCAAACTGGTCCATTAGCAATGCAACTTCTTCAGTGTGTCAGGTAGCTCCTCGATCGAACCAATCAGGAACTCCGGACCTGCCGCGCGCAGACGCTTCTCCGTCGGGAAGGGACCGAGCACACCAATTGCGGACACGCCGGCGCGACGGGCCATCTCCACGTCCTGCGGAGCGTCACCGACATAGACGCAAGCGGAAGGGTGCAGCTGCATTTGTCGTAGCGCCAGGCGCAAAGGCTCCGGATGCGGCTTCTTGCGGAGGGTGTCCCCGCTGCAAACGCGCGCCGTGAATAACGTTGTCAAACGAAACTCGCGCAATTGACGCGTAACACGATCGCGATCGCCGCTGGTGACCAGGCCAAGAGGATGAGCGTTGCGGAGTCTGGCGAGGACCCGGCGCACACCGGCCATCAGCTTCGGCCGATGCTTCGCATAATGCGCGCGCCATGCGCGGTCAGCATCATCCCAGCGCTTCCGGGGCAATCCCGCGGCGCGGTAAACCTGATACCAGTTCGGTGAATAGTTGTCCTCAAACTCTTCGAGCCCCCACGCAATGCCCATCTCCTTGAACATAGCGAGGTACGCGGAAGTATCGGCGTGGTAGGAATTGACGAGCGTGCCGTCCCAGTCGAAGAGAACTCCTTGAATGGCGCACGTTCGTTTCGGGGGCATGGTTTCACAGAGTAACAGAAACGACGTGAGGGTCGAATGCTACAGAGTCCATGAAAGATGGAGGGAAAAGCTTGGAAAGCTCGTTCGGAAAAGAAGGGTGGAGTGAAAACTAAGGTTTCAGATAACGGGAAGGGATGCAGTCGTCGCGATCAAACTGGACATCATCGAAGGCCGCGGCGATGCCGTGCCAACCGGGCATGGCGACCGTCTCTGTTCTGCATACACGTGCCATGGTTGCAACGACGACGTTGCCAAGGCCCAAGGGCTTTCTTACCAGCACAATTTCCAGCTCGATCGTATTGCCAACCGCCAGTTGCCGGGGGCACAGAAAATAGACGCCTGTGGAGCTGATGTTGCGAGTGACAAGCGTTACGGGAAATTCCTCGGGCACTCCACCAGCACTACGAAGGCGAAGCGGAAGGTTCAGGCTGGCACGGGGATATTCACGCTGCTCTGGATGGACGCCCACGGTGTGAGTGGGCACGCGGACAAAACGTCGAGGCTGCTCAGGGCGTAGGAGCGGGGCCAATCTCAGGGTAGGAACACGCAGCGCACGGACACGCGGAGCAACGGAGATCAGTTGCGGTCCAACAGCGGATTCGCGGGCTTCTTCGGCCGGTTCGTCCGGCCACAACTCAAATGGAGCTACGCGATTCGTCGCGCTCATCAATCCCTCAGAGACGCCACTTCACAGTCGCTGGCTTTGGCCCAACAAGCGTAAAATCTGTCCGTCTTTCTGGATTTGCCCCGTCCACGCCTGTGCGGCGCGGAGCGCTAAGATGCCACTAGTCAAGGCTAGCGTCAACCTGTGGAAAACGGCGGACGTGTCTTAACCTCAAACACTCGGTAATAGTACCGGAAGTCCGCCACTATATTCTGTGGATACTCCAATGAAATGCTCTACCAATATGGTGCTCGACAGCGAGGGCCGGTGCATCTATTCATGGAAGGGATTTCAGGTGAAAATAAATTAATGTCCACCCCGGCCCTTGATTCTCGAAATTCGATGGGAACTCCCGAGCAAGCGGCGCACACGCCTGCCCGAGTGACGACTCTGGTGCTTGTGGCCTTCGGGGCCGTGTATCTCGTTTGGGGCTCAACCTATTTGGCGATCCGCATTGGAGTCGAATCGTTTCCACCGCTGCTCTTAGCAGGATTCCGCCACCTAACTGTGGGATTGTTGCTGTATCCGATCCTTCGAAGGACGACTGGGATCAAGCCTACAGCCGCAAACTGGCGTGCCGCTGTTGTCACCGGGGCTCTGCTGCAATTCGCCGGAAATGGCGGCGTCAGCTGGGCAGAGCAGACCGTGCCCTCTGGAATCACGGCGCTTCTGGTGGCAACGGTATCGCTCTGGCTGGTAATCGTAGATTGGCTACGTCCCGGCGGCCTAAAGCCGGTTCCGAGAGTGGTCATTGGGTTACTCATGGGATTTGCAGGGATGGCGCTGCTGGTTGGGCCGGCGCGCCTGGGAGGCTCAGAGCGCGTCGATCCGCGAGGCGCTGCCGTACTGGTGATTGCCTCGCTAGCCTGGGCGTGTGGCTCGCTATATTCAAAGCACGGTGGAATGCCTAGTTCGGCGATGCTCGGTGTGGCGATGCAAGGCCTTGCAGGGGGCGCGATTCTGCTGATCGTTGGACTGTTCGCCGGAGAATTCCGCGAGCTGCATCTAAGTGCGATTTCGCTTCGCTCGTGGCTGGCGCTTGGCTACCTGATCGTCTTCGGGTCGGCCATCGGATTCAGCGCGTACCTGTATATTCTGCAGAAGAGCACTGCGGCCCGCGTGGCAACCTACGCGTTCGTGAATCCTGTGGTGGCGCTGTTCCTAGGCTGGCTGATTCTCGGGGAGGCCATTACTTTGCGCACTGCCGTTGCCGCGGCAATCATCCTTACGGCGGTCATACTGGTGATCACAGCGCCGCACCGGGAGCCCGCGCCAATCACGACGCCTGTTCCAGCACCTGGCGAGGGCTGATCATACCGTCCATTTGCTGCCCCGCCTTTCATTGCTTGCGGATCATTCTGAATTGATCAGTGGCACCTGCGATTGAACACCGGCATAATTATGCCCGACTAATACGGCCACGCTCGATCACAAACCGACGCTCAAGAAGGAGCCGCAACGTTGGCCCGCGGATACTCACCAAAGAAAGAGCTCTGCGAATGTGGCCACGCGAAAGGATTCCACCGCAACGCGAACAAACCACCAGCGCACGGGCGCACACGTGCGGCTTCCCTGAATGCCGCTGCCAGTCCTACAAACCGAAGTCACGATGAAGCCGCGCCCGTGCGTCTGGTGGCTGCCGGTTGCACGTCGCGGTCCGTCTTCTCCCTACTTCCATCAGTTTGACCCATACTTTCCGGATAGATTTGCTTTTCCGCTTGCGCTATTTTTAGCGTGTGAACATGAGCCACACACAAACTAAATTTGCACAGAACATTTCGGCACATGCGGCCGCGCGATACTGGCGGGCAACGCTGGCACGCGATTCCCGAGCCGATGGGAGCTTCGTGCTGGCCGTGCGCTCCACACATATCTATTGCCGGCCCTCGTGCCCGGCGCGGCGGCCGCTGCGGCGCAACGTCACGTTCTTCCGTACCCGGGAAGAAGCGGAAAAGCAGGGGTACCGGCCTTGCCTGCGGTGCCGCCCGAATGAAATTGCGGGTCCCGTGGCGCTGGTGCAACGCGCTGCGGGTCACCTCGCGGAATCTTCCGAAGAGGGCGTGCGTTTGGGAGCCGTAGCTGCGGCGCTCGGGATTACGCAAGCAACGCTACGCCGCGCGTTCCTGCAAGTGACGGGACTGAAGCCGCGTGAGCTTGCCGAGGCGCTGCGTATCAAGCGCTTCAAGGCGATGCTTCGATCGGGAAAGAGCATTACCGATGCGCTGTACGAAACGGGGTACGGCTCTTCGAGCCGGGTCTACGAGCGCAGCAACGCACAGCTTGGTATGACGCCGGCGACTTATCGAAAGGGAGGACAGGGTATGAAGATTGGATACACCATTGCGAAATCGCCACTCGGGAAAGTTCTGGTGGCGGCAACGGAGCGAGGGGTCTCAGCGGTTTATCTGGGCGATGCGGAAAACGCCATGATCGCTGAACTTCGTCAAGAGTATCCGCGAGCGGAAATTATGCCCGCAACGAATTCCTTCCAGACGTGGGTGCGGGAGATCGTTGAACGCATTGAAGGCAAGCAGTCCCGATTGGAACTACCGCTGGACTTGCAGGCAACGGCGTTTCAACGGCGTGTCTGGCAGGAACTGCAGCGGATTCCACGCGGCAGGACCCGCACGTACTCGCAAGTTGCGCGGTCTCTTGGCCGACCGAAGGCTGTGCGGGCGGTCGCGAGGGCCTGTGCGACGAACCCCGTGTCCATCGTAGTGCCCTGCCATCGCGTAATTCGAGAGGACGGAGCGCTGGCTGGATATCGATGGGGGCTTTCGCGCAAGGAACAATTACTGGCGCAAGAGCGCGCTGTCGGCAACTGACTCTAAAGTGTCTAGGGTAGTTAGAGTCGGAGCGCAGTTGCGGGACAATGGATCACAGGACTCTGCCATTCACAGATCTACGCGTGGGGTTTCACGCGGCTGACGCTCTTCGGCCAGTCCTGCTTAAACTTGGCGTCGCCGATTTTCAGGTTCTTCATGGCGTTGATATAGTGAAACAGAAAATAGTCCCCCGAGCCGGCTTCAAAAAACTTCTGCTGAACGGGCAGCCAGGAGGCTTCGTCGACCCACATCTGAATCTTGATGATTTGATTCCGGATTTGATCTGATTTGGGGGTCAACTCCAGAACGACAGTCTTCTTTTGGTCGAGCTCTTCTTCGCCAACGACGGAAACGAGATAGCTCTTCTTGATGTTGTCGCTCTTCGTTCCGAAGCCAAGCAAAACGTATTGATCGACCATCGAACGGTTCTTGCCGAGGTCGAATTCCTCGACGCGGTTGATTTTCGGGTTGTAGACGAATAGGGAATCGCCGGTCCGTAGAATCGTGCGCAAATCCGGTTTTGTGATTTCGATGCGCATTTTTTCATCACGGCGCACGAAAATGTGGCCCGTTTCCGTGGAGGTATCTTTCACCACCGCGGTGTACTTGATGTGCTCAATGTCGGCGGTCAGCGTGTGGAAGTCCTGCGCGGACTTGTCCATCATGCCCAAGACGCCTTCGATGGTCCAGTTTGTGCTTGCCTGCGCCGAGAGAGGACGAAACCAGGCAGCGGCACAGCACAGACTCACGAAGCCAAGAAGAAGGAATGCTCTACGTCTCAAACGTGGCCTCTATCCAGATAAATGGGGGACGCATGCAAGCTTTCGGAATCCTAACACATACAAAGAGATGCGCGAATGCGCCGGGATGTTACCTGCATACAAGTTCTAACGTTCACCAAAACCACGGCTAATGGCGAATCTCCACCTGGTAGGCAATCACCGTGCCTAGATCATCGCGCAACGGTTCAATATTGGCGATGGAGAAATTCCCGTTGTGCAGTTCGGGCAGCGCTTCCTGCAAGGCGTTGTGCAGGTCGTTCTGGAGCGCGAGCTTGGTCGGCGGAGCCAGGATGCGTGCGTCCACGCGATACTTCAGCCGGTTGCCCTCTTTCGAAATCAATTGAACCTGTCCCGGTTCGACAGGAGCTCCGCCTTGCGGTTTATCGTGAAACCAGTTTCGCGGAGTGAGAAGCACGAAGACCAAAATCAGGACAACGGCCACGTCGTATTGCCAGGTACCCCGTTCGTAGGACCAGAAAAACGTCCGGGAAAGAATTTGGCCAAGGCTTGCCATCTTAATCCGCTGGCACGCCGTCGACGATCACGCCGTCGCGCATGTGCACCACGCGGTCGAAATACGTGGTTGCTTCGGGGTTGTGTGTGATCATGACAATGGTCTGGCCCAGATCCTTGTTCAGTTGGCGCAGCATTTGCAGGACGATTTCCGAGTTTTTGGAATCGAGGTTGCCCGTGGGTTCGTCAGCGAGGAGAATTTTCGGCTCATTGATGATCGCCCGCGCGATGGCTACGCGCTGTTGCTCACCGCCGGAAAGTTCCGAGGGCTTGTGATGCAAGCGGCCTGCCAGGCCGAGCATCTGCGTTACCACGTCGAAACGATGGGGATCGAACCCGTCGCCATGAATAAATTGGGCGATGGCGATATTGCCTTTGGCCGTCAAGGTCGGAAGCAGGTTGAATCGCTGAAAGACGAAGCCGATTTTGTGGCGGCGCAGTTTGGTGCGGGCGGCGTCGCTTAATTCGGTGAGGTCATTCCCGTCGACCAGCACCTTGCCGCGGGAGGCTTGCGCCAAGCCGCCAATCACGTACAGCAGAGAAGACTTGCCGCAGCCGGAAGGTCCCATCACCGCGACCGATTCGCCGGGCTGCACCTCGAAATTCACGCCACGCAATGCCGGGACTTCGACTTTCCCTGCGCGGTAGAGCTTCCACAAGTTTTCAGTTCTGAGTATCGGCTCCACGCTCTTTTTTCCCTGGGAAATCAGCCCTTCGGCAGGTGTCCGTATTGTAACTGTGATTCCCATTCGTGCCTAGCCGTCCTCTCTGCTTCGCGACCCTTCTTGTTTTTCTTTGTTGCCGCTGCGTTCCTCCCGCAAGTTCCGGGTTTAATTCCTTCGTCCTAGTCGTACGACAACGCTTGCACCGGATCTTTGCGGCTCGCCAGCCATGCAGGATAGCTTGCGCCAAACAGCGCGCCGAGGAGCGCGATGCCAGCCGCGCGAAGAATCCATCCCGAAGTGATAAGAATGGTCAGGGTCGGGAACTTCCAGAGAAACCCGGCCCGGACCAAATAGCTCAGTCCGACACCCGCGGCAATTCCAAGTGCGCAAAGCGCCGCGGATTCCGAGAGCAATGCCCTGACGACAAACCAGCGGTTTGCGCCGAGCGATTTCAGGACGCCAATATCCCTGGTGCGCTCGATTACGGTGGTGTACATGGTGAGAAAAATGACCAACAGTCCGATAGTGACGGCCAGCAGAATCATGGCGTTGATAAAGGACTCCAGTCCCGGGATATTCGTCGAGGTCATCAAGGAGAAATAATCCTTGAGCGGACGGACAGTGTAATTGGGAAGAAGGTGGCGCATGTCTTCCATAACATCCTCGGTGTGCTCGGGGCGCGTGCACTTCACGAAGAATACGCTGGCTTTGTCCCGAGCGCCCACCAATTCCTGCAGAGTAGCGCGAGAGACAAAGAGCCGAGATCCCTTTCCATGCTCGACGATTCCCGCAACATGCCAATCATGATTGAAGATGCGGTAGGTTTGACCGGGCTGTAAGTTTTTTGTTTTCGCCGCAATGTCGTCCACAAGAATGTCGTCCGGGCCTTCCAGGTCATGCCCTTGGATGAATACAAATCCGCCGGAGACGGCTCGAAAGCTCTCCGGATCAATTCCGTAAACGATTTCCACACCTGAAGTGTTGAATTGAAAGAGAACCGGGGCCACAGATTGGACGTACTTCATTTCCGCAAGCTTCTCGCCGATTTTGACGGGCATGGGTGCGCTGCCAAAGGCAAAAAAGACAGAGGAGTTCGCCGGCAGCAGCATGATATCTGCTCCGATGCCTTCAATGCGTTTGGCCGTCTCGGTCAGCAGGCCGCTGGTCAGCCCGACGATCAGCACGACAAGGGCGACTTCCACCGCGATTCCCATAGCGCCAATCAGCGTGCGCAGCGGGCGATGCAGCAGGTTGCGGAGGATCAGCTCGCCCATCATGGCTGCTTGCTCTCCGTCGCTTGGCCAACAGGCACCAATTCCGCTCCTTCCGGTTGTTCAAGCTTGAAACGCTCGGCAGGGATTTCTTCGTTCATAGTGACTTTTGTGACCTGCATATCCAGCTTGTAGTCGTCGTGCGGTCTCTCAATTCGAATCACTCGCGGAAACATGAGCGCTCCATTGGAAGCTGCTCCCGGGGCAGCCTGTCCGTCGCTAGTGTCCGGAAGCTGCCAATCCGCCAGGCGAACATCGGAAAGCAGAAAGCCCTTCGGCCCGAAATTTAGAATGCGGGCGACATGCAGGTCCGCGCGGTCAAACCAAATTTCTCGCAGCACTTCCACCTGATAGCCGCCGCGCAGAACGGTCAGGACATAGTACCTGGCGTTCTCGTCGTTGAACTCCCGCAGCGTCACGGATTCTTCCTTGCGGATTTCCGGCCAGAGCAGGGCGTCCAGAAGGTGCTGAGGCCGCAAATTCTCGATGGGCTTGCTGCTGGACCGCTCGACGGCCACCGGCCCAACGAGGAACTTTTTCTTCGACGGAATCGAAACCCGAAAGGTTTCGCCGTCGCTGGCCATGTCGAAGACTGTAGTTCCAATCACCGGCGCCTGCCCGATCATGCGAACCACTGCGGGCCGTGCTGCCAGAAGAAAGGCCTTAACTTCATGATACTCATCGATGACACCGCTATATTGCGATCCCGCGGTCGGCTTCAGTTCCACGGTAGCGTTCAGAGTTTTTATGCTGCGGGCGATCAAATTGTAGGCCTCGAGGAGCTCTTCACGCGTGGCATCCTTGGCGACCGGCCTCTGCGCGACGACGGTATGGCCGGTCACAACCCTGCCGCCAGGACAGCCGCAGGAAATCGCCGCCAGTGTCAGCAGGACCATGCATGTTTTGACACGTCGCATCAATGAGTTCCGTCCCCATTCCCACAAATAGTGCAATCTAGCAACCACTTGGATCCCGCCAAGGAACTCCTCTTGCGACTTGGGAAGCATTCAATTAGGCCGCGCAATATGGATGTCAAATGGCTGAACCGCCGGGCGCACCCGCCGGATGATTTCGCTGGGCCAGAGCGATTCACTCAACAACGTCACCCAGCCATCCTCAGGCTCGCAAATTGCGCAGAACGTGTAGCGATTGTACGCCTGCTGGTAGGCGTCCAAGCCTCGCCTGGATAGGTCGCCTTCGAGCGGTGCATCGGCAGATTGCGCTAAGGTACCCACCCTGATGCCGAAGGTCTCACCTTCGAAACGTTCAAAGATCTGCCGCAAATGTTCTTCATTTGGCTGTGGCAGAACGACACAGCGCTCTGCGACTTCGCGCAAAGTAATTTCATGCAGCTTACAAAACTCTTTTACGCGCTCAATGTGGCTGAAAAAATCCACGACATACGGTTCGCTTCCCGCAAGGGCAGGGAAAACCGCCGACCAAATCTCCGCGGCATGCTTGCCGCGAACCGGCTCGCGCTCTTCGGTTTCGAGCAGTTCGAGTCCCACGGCCTTCACGTCGCCGCCGAGGTCCAGCCCCTGCACATCCAGGGAAAACGGCGGCAATTCCAGTGCACCGCTTCCAGGAGCCGCAACTCCGGAGGTATTCATTCTTCGGACTCCGACTGCGGAAACTTGGCGCGAAAATCGGGCGACTGTTTCCGAACGTCGAGCCAGTCAAAGAAGGCGTCCGGCGTTTCCAGCCAGATGCGGAACCATCCGGCGATCTCCACTTTTTCAGCGCGTTTTTGAGCTTCCACCTTGCGGTTGCGCGAGATCATCTCCGCGCGGCGCTTGCCGAGGCGCGCTACGTTCAAGACGCGCTCCACGGCCGCGTGCTCCCCATGGGCACGGAACTTGCGCATTAATTCATCCAGCCGCATGATGCTGACTTCGGCGTCCTCCAGCGTTTTGAAATGCAGCAGATCCTCGAATTCTTCCTCGTATTGTTCCTCGGCTTCTTCCATCTGGTTGATGGTTACCTTTTGTCCCGCGTCTTTCAGCACATCCGCGATATATTCCATTCCCGTTTTGCCGGCCTCGCCATGTTCTGCCAGCAGCCGCCGGCGCAGCTGGTCGATTTCTGCGGGCGTCCATTGTTGTACTTTTATCTCCCGCGCAGTTTCCAGGATCAGCGCTTTCTTTGATTTCAGATCTTCGGTCATCTGGCTTTGCCTCGATGCAGCTTGCTGTGTCTTTTCTTGGGGCTGGGAGGCGGAGTCGGGGGTGGCGGAGGATCTGCGGGAAGTCCTGCCAGCAGCCGGCGATACTTCACCACATTCTTGTTGTGTTCCGCCAGTGTGGCGCTAAAAAAATGCCCCCCCTGCGTGTTGGCCACGAAATACAAGTAATTTGTCTGCGCTGGCTGCATCGCGGCGCGCAGGGACGCTTCGCCAGGATTGCCGATCGGTCCGGGGGGCAGACCGCCGTGCTCATAGGTATTATAAGCAGAATCGAACTGCAGGTCCTTCCCGGTCAGGCTGCCGTTGTATTTTCCAAGCCGCTCCATCCCGTAAATCACGGTCGGATCGCATTGCAATCGCATGCCTTTGCGGAGACGATTTTCAAATGCGCCGGCCACCAGCGGACGCTCCTCGGGTTTCGGTGTCTCCCGTTCCACGAGAGATGCAAGAGTCACAATCCTGTTCACGGACCGGTGGTCGCCTTCGTTTGTTGGTGCACCCGACGCCGGCGTCGCAATGCGCTTCCATTCCTCCTTGAACTTGCGCACCATTTCCGCCGTTAATTCGCTGGCTGCGGGGTGGCGGGGAAGCTCATAAGTGGCAGGGAAGAGGAAACCTTCGAGCGTCTGCGCTCCAGGCGCAAGATCGCGAATCAGCGACGGATCACCCGCCGCGTAAAGTAAATCGCCGGCGCGCATGAACTTTCCTGCCTCTAGCTCGCGTGCGATGTCGAACATCGTTTCGCCTTCGCGCACCGTGAACGGCTGTTGGAACACCTGGCCGTTTGCGACTTTCCAGAAGACATCGCTGCCGGTCATCGCGTGATCGAAGAAGTATTCCCCCGCCTGAAGCGTGCGCTTCGGATGCCGCCGCGCGTAAATCTCGAAAGCCAGCTTGCTACGCACCACGCCATTCTTTTTCAGAATGTACCCCACATACCGGCGCGACGCCCCTCGTGGCACTTCAACGAAGACACCTTCTTTTGCAAATCCCTGGTATGGGTGCGTCATTCCATACCACATCCATGCTGCGGTGCCCCCAGCAATCAGCGCGACAAGCAGTAATAGCACGACCAAATGTTTCAACTAAACCTCACGCCATCATTCCCAGTTCGCTCAGGCCTTATCGGCCGTCTGCTCCTGGCGATTCAGGTACTCTTTCAAGATTACAGCGGCCGCTACAGCGTCTACGCTCATTTTGGCCTGGATATTTTTCGGTTTCTTGCTGCCGCCCAATTTTTCCTCGTGGATGAATCGTCCCTGAACTTCTTCCAGCAGGCGTTCAGCCTCCCAGCTGGTAAGTCTTTCATCCACCATTTCCACCGGCACGCCAATCTGTTTCCACACACGTTGCGCGAAGCGTTCCGCCTCTTCGGCCATTTCGCCGCGCGTGCCATCCAGCCGCAGCGGCAACCCCATGACAATCTGCCTCACCCCGTGTTTGCGCACCAACTCACGCAGCCGTCGCATATCCTCGTTGCGGTTGATGCGTTCTATCGTGCTTAGCGGCCTGGCCATCCGCGTCTCGGTATCCGCCAGAGCAAGTCCAATCCTCGAGCGGCCATAGTCCACGCCCAGAATGAATCGCCGTTCCATTCGATTTAATTCGTTTTTCGCAATCCCCACGCTTCCAGTATACCGGGAAGGGCTCCACGAGATATGCCATGCGTCCAAAGAGATGCCGGTCACGTGGATCTGTTGTATAGAATGGAATGCCGAATCTACGGTTTGCGGCCGCGCGCGCCGCTCCGCCAGGCGTCCCAATAACCAAGCAATTTCAGCTGCTGGTCGAGTCCGGTTTCCTTAACCAGAACATCCAGTTCCGCGCGGGAGAGGCGCTTGCCGAGCGGTTCGGTGCGGTCGGCAATTCCCCACGCCGTCAGAGCAGCGAGCACGGTGTGCAACTTGAGTTCGCGCATATCGACTTTGTCCAGCGTGTCCGAAGCCGCGTGATAATTCGGCAGGTAGTTGGCCTCTTCTTGATTTGCTACCAGGGTGGGCAGGCCTTCGAGCAGGAAATCAAAATTGTCGGTGCCGAAGGAAGCGTCATAGGTGTGATTGTTCGCACCCCAGGATTCCAGCGGTTTGAGGACTTCGCGCACGCCTGCCTCAATGTCGCGGCGCCCACCCAGCGAAAACCCGGTGACGCGGCCAATGCCCGCATCAAAGGTGATCATCGCGCGGATTTTATCGAGTTCCGCGCGATGCGCCTTCACGTATTCAAATGAACCAATCGTTCCTTGCTCCTCGCCGCTGAAGAGCACAAAGCGAATGGTCCGCCGTGGCAGAAGTCCCGTCGCCTTGATCGCCCGCGCCGCTTCAATCACCAGAGCCGCGTTGCAGCCATTGTCGAGGGCCCCCGTGCCCAGCTCCCACGAATCCAGATGCGCGCCAAGAATGACGATCTCGTCCGGCTTTTCATAGCCGCGAATTTCGCCGACAACGTTCTCCTGCTCCATCGGCTTGCCAGACTTATTAGGCATGTCAAGGTGCACTCGTACTCTTCCGGGATAGGCGGCGACGGTCCGCGCAAGCCGCATGGCGTCTTCGCGCGCCACGACGGCCTGCGGAATCTTGTCGATCTCACCGGCAAGCGAATTCGTATGGCGATAGAGCAACAGCCTTTCCCTCGCGCCCATCCACAGGATGGCTTTCGCGCCGTTCTTGACGGTATGCCCGATAATCATCGGTGGCCGCATGTATTCATTGAACAGATCGGCCCACGTCGAACCGATGTCGCTGTGAACCAAAAGAATCGCGCCTTTGACGAATCCGCCCGCCTTTGCAAAATCGTCCTCACCGCCGTACCCCACATCGACGAGATTCGCCTCAATTCCGTCTGCTGGCGTCGCCGGTGACCACCCCGTCGCCTTTAACCGCACGGGAAATTTCACGGGGCCCAGCAATTCGAGTCGCGTGTTGCCCTCGCTCCAGGTCACCGGCAGCGTGTATTTCTCCGTGCGAACATCCACGCCCGCCGCTCGAAAGGCCCCCACGCCCCACTCCACAGCCTTGGCCATTTCCGGCGAGCCGGTTACGCGACCACCGATTTCGTCCGTAAGCCGTCGCAGATTCTCTTCCATGGGCGATGGACCCATCACGATTGGCAGAATTTTCGCCGCGGCCTCAGCACACGATGATGCTTCCGTGGTCGAGCAACCCGCCGCCGCCCCTTTCGCAGCTTGCCCCGGGATCAGGGGATTTTGCTTCGCCGGAGGGAGCTGGGCTTGCACAGACGCAGTCCAAGCAAAAAGGCAAAGAAGAGGAATAAGAAAAATCGGGTGCTGCAGCATGAGTTGGCTCTCTTTTCCTAAAATTTCTCGGCAAAGCTATCAGTGCGGGTTGCAGAGCGGATTATACCGAAGGAAGCTCGCTGACGGCATGCTTCCCGTTGGATGCTCTTTGTCTAGTTCCTCGGCGTGTGCTTAGGATCGATAAGGCAGTCGGCGACGCGCGCGACTTGAATCATCTCAGCGACGTCGTGCACGCGCACAATATGCGCCCCGTGCAGAATGCTCGAAGTAACAGTCGCAGCAGTGCCCCAGATACGGTCCTCCGGGGGAGCGGCTCTACCGTCCCGGGCCAAGGTCGCGCCAAGAAATCCTTTGCGCGAAGTTCCGACCAGTAGCGGGAAACCGAGCTTCGCCAGTTGCGGGAGCTTTTGCAGTATTTCGTAATTCTGCGCGAAGCTTTTGCCGAAGCCGATCCCCGGATCGAGGATCATCTGTGATTTCGCCACGCCCGCCTTGCGCGCTACGGCCATGGATTTCCGCAATCCTTGGATGACATCTTTCATGACATCTCGCGCAAATCCTCCCGACTGCATTGTTCGCGGCTCTCCGCGCATGTGCATCAGGATCAGGGGCACGCGGTGGCGCGCGGCTACTTCGGCAACCTGTGGATCGCTTCTCAGCCCGGACACGTCGTTGACGAGTTCTGCTCCCGCGCGGACTGCGATCTCAGCGACGCTGGCCCTGCGCGTGTCCACAGAAATGGGAGTTCTCAAGCGTCCGCGGAGCGCTTCAAGGACAGGAAGAATGCGATCCAGCTCTTCACAGGGAGGCGTCTCCACGGATCCGGGCCGCGTCGATTCGCCGCCGATGTCGAGCAAGTCGGCGCCAGCGCGCTCGATGGCATAGGCTTGCTCGATTGCGCGGTCGGGTTGCAAGAATTTGCCGGCGTCGGAAAAGCTGTCCGGCGTCACGTTCAACACGCCCATGACCAGCGTGCGTTCGCCGAGGACCAGCGTGCGCGAATTGAGTCTGAGGCGAAAGAGTTTGCGCCGAATCATGAGAGGTAGAAGTGTAGCGCGGGAGAAGACTTTACTGAGAGTTCACAAAGTCGCAGGACCAGGGAAGAGCGTGGCTAGTCCAGGTCAAAATCGCGGATGGGTTTGCTCGCCGGAGTGTCCTTGGCTTTCTTCATCGCCTCTTCAAATTTCTTTGCCAGGATGTCTTCCTTGTTCGTTTCCTGGAACCAGGAGTCCGCGAACTTGTCTTCGCGCTGGCGGTTCTGTTCGGCGAGAATTTTCTGGGCGTTGCTCAGGTCCACGTTAGGGCCGGCCTTGACGGGCGCTTCATGAGAGAGCACAGCGCCAAAAACGGGATCAACGACGAGCTTTGCCTGACAGCAAGGGCACGTGACGTGAAGGTTTTCGCTGTTGCGGGTTCCCATAACGCGTATTGTACTCCTTCGCGCCAAAAAAGTAGGGGCACGATATATCGTGCCCCTACGGTTGCCTGAACTAGGCGCACGTTACGCTTTTGCCGGGTTTTCACCACGGGTGAAACCCGGCGCGGGCCGCAGCTCGGGACGCACCACCTTCGGATCCGTGCCCGGCGCAGCTTGTGGCGGTGGCGTGGGAGGAGTGCGCGGCTTGTCCGGCAGCGGCTTGCCTTCCATCAGCAGCTTCACTTCGTTGGCGTCGATGACTTCCCGTTCGAGCAGCGCCTGGGCGATGCGCTCAAGAATGTCTCGGTTGTTCGCGAGGATGTTCTTGGCCTTCTCGTAGCCGCCGTTAACGATGCGCTTCACTTCCTTGTCGATCTGGATGGCGGTGTCTTCCGAATAATCGCGATGTTGCGCGATTTCGCGGCCGAGGAAGATGGCTTCATCTTTCTTGCCGTAAGCCAGCGGACCCAACTCGCTCATGCCCCATTCGCAGACCATGTTGCGCGCAATTTCCGTGGCTCGTTCAATGTCGTTGCCCGCGCCAGTGGTGATGTGACCGAGAAAAATCTCCTCGGCCGAGCGGCCTCCCATGAGCACGGCGAGCATCGCTTCCAAATACTCGCGAGTGTAGGTGTGCTTGTCGTCTTCCGGCAGCTGCATCGTAAGGCCGAGAGCCATGCCGCGCGGGATAATCGTCACTTTGTGGACGGGGTCAGCGCCTGGCGTCATCGCAGCAACAAGAGCGTGGCCGGCCTCGTGATACGCAGTGTTCTTCTTCTCCTCATCGGAAAGAATCATTGACCTGCGCTCGACGCCCATCATCACCTTGTCTTTGGACATCTCGAAGTCGACCATCATGACGAATTTGCGGTTCTGGCGCGCAGCCCACAACGCCGCCTCATTCACGAGGTTTGCCAAATCCGCGCCGGAAAATCCCGGCGTGCCCCGCGCGATGATGGACAAATCCACGTCATCACCGATGGGCACCTTGCGCGTGTGGACGCGAAGAATCTCTTCGCGGCCCTTGACGTCAGGACGCGCCACCACCACGCGACGGTCGAAGCGCCCCGGCCGCAACAGCGCGGGGTCAAGAACGTCGGGCCGGTTCGTCGCGGCGATCAAAATCACGCCTTCGTTCGATTCGAAGCCGTCCATTTCAACGAGCAGCGCGTTCAACGTCTGCTCGCGCTCGTCGTGCCCGCCACCAAGTCCGGCACCGCGATGCCGCCCAACGGCGTCAATTTCATCGATGAAGATGATGCAGGGCGCGTTCTTCTTGCCCTGTTCAAACAGATCGCGAACGCGGCTCGCGCCCACGCCGACGAACATTTCCACAAAGTCCGAACCGGAAATTGAGAAGAAGGGAACGTTGGCTTCACCGGCGATGGCGCGCGCCAGCAGCGTCTTACCCGTGCCTGGAGGCCCGACAAGCAGCACGCCCTTCGGAATTCGCCCTCCCAGCTTCTGGAACTTCTGCGGATCCTTCAGGAACTCAATGATTTCCTGCAGCTCTTCCTTGGCCTCATCCGTTCCGGCGACATCTTTGAACGTGGCCTTCTTCTGCTGCGCAGAAAGCAACCGAGCGCGCGACTTGCCAAAACTCAATGCCTTGTTTCCACCTGACTGCATCTGCCGCATCAGGAACAAGCAAAACCCCACGAGAAGAATCAGCGGGGCAGCGTTCAAAAGGATCAACACCCAGTCGCCGCTGTGCACTTCTATCACTTTGATTTGTACCGCCTTGTCGCGCAGGGCCTTGGCCAGCCCAGGTGCGTCCTCCTTGAATACCGTGGTGTGAAATTTGCGGTTCGCAGGCCGAACGTATTCCCCTTTGAGTTCGTAGCTGTTCGGCGAAAGGTACATCGTGACTTCTTTCACGTCGCCGGCGTCGACCTTTTGCATGAATTCGCTGTAGCTGGGTTCCTCCTCGCGCGCCTGCGCCCCATTGGCGGACACCAGCTTCCAGAGCATCACGCCCAGAAAGACGATCGAAATCCAAAAGAGAATTGTTTTTGCCGTGGAACTAGAATTCACGTTGTCCTCACTAATCCTGCAACCCGAAACCGAGAATAAAAGCTTCTCTACTTCTTTCGCCCTCGTCCGCTTTTCCTGTGCATCCCATTGGTCCCTGGAGAAAGCTGCCGGAGGTTGCGCCCCGTCCCGTTGGCTGCCGCAAGGCCATAGCCAACCCACATATCATTAGATGCGGTCCGGAACCCAAAGTAATCGGGCTCCAGGGCCACTCGCCGCTTCGCCGGCTTATCCAGCAGCACTGCCAGCCGGATCGAGCGCGGCTTGCTTTCGCCCAGCCGCCGCAGCAAAAAGTCTTGCGTCACACCGCTCTCCAGCACCGCGTCAACCAGCAGCACGTCACGGCCTTTCAATTCCGGGCCCGAACCAAAAAAAACTTCCCGCCTCGCGTGCCCGCTTTGCTCGACGTCCCGCACTTCTTCGCGGACGAAATGGCAAACAACCGTCGCATCGATCTGCCTCATCAAGTCTGCCGCAAAAACAAAACCGCGATCCAGCGTTATGACTATATCCAGTCGCCGCCCCGCGTACTCCCGCGTGACCTCTTTGCCCAAGGCCGCCACACGTGCGGCGATGCGAGCCGCGGAAAACGCCGTTCCCTTTCGGCTACTCAAATTTTTCCTCGGCGATCAAAATGCCCGCCCGGGTCCTTTCATTCGCGGCATATTCGGCGGCAACGGGAAAACCGCGAGTCCATACAAGCTCGCCGCCACTTGTGAGCACCGGCCAGCCATCGCGCTCCCATCGGCTGAGGTGCCTCTCGTTCAGTAAACGTTTCAGCTTGTGAGCGCTTCGATGACCCATGGGACGCAACCGGTCTCCGGGGCGCCAATTGCGCAGTACCATCGGGAAACGCAATCGGTCGCGGTCCAGAACCGCCCCATAACTACTAGTTTCCCCTCTCTGGGGAGGCCAGTCAATCACCGTGAGGCGGAATACGCACCCCAGTTCCGCAACGCGCACTTCGCTATCGCGGCCTGCCAAATCGATCTTGTATTCATATTCCGGGGGCATGTTTTGCGAAGCTCGCTCTCCAATATTTTCTACAGCATGAAACACAAGCGCGTCCCGGTCTTTTCGTACTTCCACGCCGCCCGGCAGCGAGAGCGAACTCCCACTTTGTCTCCTCCGCGCCAGTTCGAGCACGGCTTCAACGTGGTTGGCGCCCAGTTGGCCCGCGCGCGGCTTGACCTTCTCCACGATTCGCCTCACCATCCGCGTGCTGAGTGCTTTTCTCGTTTTTACGAACTCCGCGTTCTCCGTGTTTAATCCCCCCTTTTTCCACGGCTGGAACAAATCGTCGACCGTGATTCGTGCTGGTCCACTGTTTTCCTGAACTGCCGCGCGGACGCACTCTTCAACCAGCGCGTTCAGAAATGCCTCATCCTCTCGTGCAAGGTCCGCGAGCGTCGCAAGGTGCTCAACGATTGCTGGCTGAAATTGTTTTTCAAGTAAGGGCAGAAGTTTTTTCCGGATTCGCGCGCGCATCTTCTTGGTGTCTCTATTGGTGGCATCCTCACGCCAGGTTTGTTTCCGCGCGCGCAGAAAATGCCGTAGCTCGCTGCGTCTAACGCGCAGCAACGGGCGAATAATGGGACCAGCGACAGGATGAATCCCGCCAAGCCCCGCGAGGCCTGTCCCTCGAAGGAGATGCGCGAGCACCGTCTCCGCTTGATCGTCGGCCGTGTGTGCTACCGCGATACGTTTGCATACTCCCGATTCCGTTAGAGCGCGAAAATAGTCATACCGCGCGCGCCGAGCGGCATCCTCAATGTTGGCTCGCTCTTTTTTCGCCTTCTTGGCTACCTCGACGGAAGCGGAGTGCAACTCCAGCCCATGCCGTGCCGCCAGTTGCGCGACAAACTTTTCATCAGTATCGGAAGCCTTGCCGCGCAGCTTGTGATTGAAGTGAACGAGGCTGAGCACGATGCCTAGCTTCCCACGCAATTCTAGGAGGAGCCGTAACAGCGCTACGGAATCCGCGCCGCCGGAAACCGCCACGCCCACGCGATCGCCTGGCCGCAACATACCCTGCTTTTTCAGGTCCGAGAGGATGCGATGCTCAAGAAGAGCAAATCGACCTTTGGCTGCAGCAGATGGTTTCCTTACGCCAGTCACTACTCACCGGCCTCCCCGAAGCTGTCGGGTTTACGTCGCGAGTCACGGTTTTGGCGCATCCTATCACGCCCGAAGCAGGCAATGGCCCTCTGTGGACGCCTGTGGATATCGTCAATCCGCTGTTGACATTCTTTGCCGCCCTTGGCATACTTCTTGGGCTGTGGATGTGCCTTTCTGCTGGACAGGGGGGCTTCGCTCTTTGACAACCGATACGATGTGCCAGAATCTGTTCGAAACCATTGGAGCTTTTCGAGCGCCAATGGTCTGAGTAAATTCGAGCGATCAACAATTCGCTTGGCAGGCTGATTCCGGTCGAAAGACCGGAATATTTTTTTCGCCAAGCAACCAGATTCAAACGAGAGTTTGATCCTGGCTCAGAACGAACGCTGGCGGCGTGCTTAACACATGCAAGTCGAGTGCGCGTACTGTAGCAATACGGTATGGCGCACGGCGCACGGGTGCGTAACACGTGGGCAATCTGCCCTTCGATGGGGAATAACTCCGGGAAACCGAAGCTAATTCCGCATAACATTCCTTGGACTTCGGTTCGAGGACTCAAAGCCGTAAGGCGTCGAAGGAGGAGCCCGCGCCCGATTAGCTAGTTGGTGAGGTAACGGCTCACCAAGGCAATGATCGGTAGCTGGTCTGAGAGGATGGCCAGCCACACTGGAACTGAGACACGGTCCAGACTCCTACGGGAGGCAGCAGTGGGGAATCTTGCGCAATGGGCGAAAGCCTGACGCAGCGACGCCGCGTGGGGGATGAAGCATTTCGGTGTGTAAACCCCTTTCGACTGGGACGAATACCTCGCAAGAGGGGTGACGGTACCAGTAGAAGAAGCCCCGGCTAACTACGTGCCAGCAGCCGCGGTAAGACGTAGGGGGCCAGCGTTGTTCGGAATTACTGGGTGTAAAGGGTTCGTAGGCGGTGTGGCAAGTCGGGAGTGAAATCTATGGGCTTAACCCATAGGCTGCTTCCGAAACTGCCGTGCTTGAGTGTGGGAGAGGCGCGTGGAATTGCAGGTGTAGCGGTGAAATGCGTAGATATCTGCAGGAACACCCGTGGCGAAAGCGGCGCGCTGGACCACTACTGACGCTGAGGAACGAAAGCTAGGGGAGCAAACAGGATTAGATACCCTGGTAGTCCTAGCCCTAAACGATCAGGACTTGGGGTGCCACCCGTTCGGGTGTCGTCCCGGAGCTAACGCGTTAAGTCCTGCACCTGGGGAGTACGGTCGCAAGACTGAAACTCAAAGGAATTGACGGGGGCCCGCACAAGCGGTGGAACATGTGGTTCAATTCGACGCTACGCGAGGAACCTTACCTGGGCTCGAAATGCTTCTGACCAGCTGTAGAAATACGGCCTTCCCGCAAGGGACAGGAGTATAGGCGCTGCATGGCTGTCGTCAGCTCGTGCCGTGAGGTGTTGGGTTAAGTCCCGCAACGAGCGCAACCCCTGCACGTAGTTGCCACTCGCAAGAGGGAACTCTACGTGGACTGCTCCGGATAACGGAGAGGAAGGTGGGGATGACGTCAAGTCCGCATGGCCTTTATGTCCAGGGCTACACACGTGTTACAATGCAGGGCACAAACCGTTGCCAACCCGCGAGGGGGAGCTAATCGGAAAAAACTCTGCTCAGTTCGGATTGCAGTCTGCAACTCGACTGCATGAAGCCGGAATCGCTAGTAATGGCGTATCAGATCGACGCCGTGAATACGTTCCCGGGCCTTGTACACACCGCCCGTCACATCACGAAAGTGAGCTGTACTAGAAGTCGCCGCGCGAACCGCAAGGACGCAAGCGCCCAAGGTATGACTCATGATTGGGGTGAAGTCGTAACAAGGTAGCCGTAGGAGAACCTGCGGCTGGATCACCTCCTTTCTAAAGTAGTCGTGGCTCAACCCGCTATGGTGTGCGGGTCATGCCACGCATTGCATGCCTAAGCTCTCACGGGCCGCGGGGATGCACGCTTCGAGTTACTCACACTACCCTTCTTTGGCCTAGGCTGGAGTCACGGTAGATTCGGGCAGATTCTGGCAGATCGTGTCGAGTTTCCTTTGCACGGGTTTCCGCAAAGGGTCAAAGGGCAAACAACTTATACTTGCGATTTTGGGCCGCGTGTTTCTTCCGCGGCCCTTTTTTATTGCGCTTTGTTGTCCATCAGGATGGACGTGTCCAGCCGCAGCTCATTTTTTCGCGTGCCGCTGCTTGCTCGTGCGTTTCCGCTCGCTCTCCTGTCGAACCTCGCGCCGCCATCCCGCCGGGCCTCGGACTAACTCCGGATGATCCGCTTTCCAGGCAGGAGTATCGCTTTCCAGGAAACGCAGCAGCTTTTTTCTTCGCGCAGCTTCCCGGACAGTTTCGATCAGGAATGCGCTGCGTTCCCTCGGTCCGACAATCGAATCGATTTCCTTTTACCAGGTCGGGGCAGCAGAATATGAAGCGCGTTTGTTCTTCATAAACTCCCATTCGCAATGAGCCTGCTCAGTGTGTCATATGCCTGGCGCTAAATCTTCGGGCCGGATTTGGCTCCTGTCCCGATGCGCGGTAGTAGATTCGCTACTCGCCGCCGCGTTTCGCGTTGACCACGTCTTTGCTCAAATCTAAAATTATCTGTGTCACTCTCGTTTTTCTGAGGGAGAAAGGCCCAGCCCATGCGCCGTTCCTTCGCTGCCGCAATATGTTCCATCAGTCTGCTTGCGACCCTCGCTCTTGGTCAGAGCCCAACCATTGCCCCCGTCCGAGTCACCTCAGGGACGGTCCTGAAATTTCATCTACAAACTCGTCTTAATCAGACGAGCGGAGATGCTTTGGACGCCCTTCCCAAGGGCATGGTCCTAGAGGTAAGAATACTGGATTCCATCGATTCGGACTCTGATCGGGACGGCACTGAATTTCGCGGCACGCTGGTGACTCCACTGGTTTCGGAAGGGGAGGTGATCGTCCATTCCGAAGCGGAAGTGCGAGGCTTGCTCGTGCTTTTGAGAAGCAAGACCCACCCGGAGGGCTTCCGTTACGAACTCCTCGTCACAGGACTCACCGACCGCGGAAAGTCTTTTGACCTCACGGCATCTCTGAATTCCTCGTTCCTTGATCCAGGGGGTCAGCCTGCCGGGGACTCGAAGTCCGCGACGAAATAAGGCCTGCCCAGGGCGAGAACTACCGGACCCCTATTGAAGCGACGCGAGAGTCGCCATAACTTTTTTGTTCGAGGCCCCTTGGCTATCGTGCAGAAACTAGCCGGATTTGAAATCAATCATGAAGAGATTTCCCGTTCTAGTACCTATCCCCAACCAGATTTCTATTGTTGGCACACCTCGTAACCTCAATATTCGACTGAGGATATAACATTTTCACGCTGCACAGCAGCCGTGGCAAATCTGCTGCAAAACAAACAGGCTCGGCCGAAAATCTGAGGAGGGTTCAAAAATGAAGAATGTCGGACGAGTATTTCTTACCACCGTAGCCGGTCTAACTCTCGTGGTGGCAGTGTGGGCCTTTTCACCCCCCAGCACCCAGGAGGCCGCGCTTCTAAATCTGTCAAGCACTTCCAACGTTCCACAAGAACAATCTGTATCCGGCAAGATTGCGTCAGTGGAGAAGACTTCCTTTACTCTCACTGTGGGACAGTCGCAAACGCAAAACCTGCAGCAGGATCCCGCCACTGCCAAGACCATGACCTTCCTGATCGACAAGAATACGACCATAGACGGCAGCCTGAAGGTTGGCGCCAACGCCGACGTAACGTATCGTCAGGAAAAAGGCTCCAACGTTGCGATCAGCGTGCGCGTCACCCCTTAATTCGCGGATCCGCAGTTTACGATTGCATTTTGGCTGTTGCTCAGTTTCTCCCAACGGTTCCGGCGAAGGGTGGTTTACTCACCACCCTTGCTCGGCCGCGAGTTGGGTAGGTCGCTCTTCAACTAGTCCGAGACAGATCAGGGCGTTGGTTGCGGCGGACGTGGCAACTCAGAGTTGTGTTTCTGCATGATCCAGAAACTAGTACTGACAGTACATCCACATTACTCCCCACCGGAATTTCTTACTTCCCAACCAGCGCACGCCCTCAATAAACCATGTTATTTGAGCATGTTAGAAGGGCCTCCTCTGGCAAAAGCACTGCGTCCGAAACTAACGGAGGTGTTCATGCAATTAACCAAACGCTCCTACGGTGTGGTCGGTGGCCTCGCAGCGTTGTCACTAGCGCTGGGACTTGGCGTCGCGACCAAAGTGCGAGCAGGCAGCCGCGACAGCATGACGCTGCCGCAGCACACGCCGATCCAGGTGGTGCTCGATCAGCCTGTTTCGGCAGACCGGACCAAAGCCGGTGACCGCTTCGCAGCAACCGTTGCGCAGCCGGTCGTCGTTGATGGAAACACGGTGATTCCCAAGGGCGCTCGCGTGAGTGGCGTCGTTGTGGAATCACGCCACGGCGGGCGAATCAAGGGGGAGGCGGACCTCCGGCTCGCTCTCCACAGCGTTAAGGTGAATGGCACAAGCTATCCCATTCACACCACGGCGTTTCACCGCTCCAGTAAGAGCCACAAGAGGCGCAACTTGCTGATGATCGGTGGCGGCGCCGGAACAGGCGTGCTCATCGGCGCGCTCGCCGGCGGCGGTGCGGGCGCTTTGATCGGTGGCCCAGTCGGCGCAGGTGCTGGCACTGCTGCGGCCATCTTAACCAACAAAAAGGACGTCAAGCTTCCTGCCGAGACGCACCTTACGTTCAAACTCTCTGAGCCGGTTTCCATTCCGGCAAAGAGTTAACTTCAGCGAAGACTGCCTCCGGCTGTCTTCGCAACGCTGAAATCATTTCAGCTTCCACCTGTGCCCGCTGCAGCCTTCGCTGCGGCGGGCACAGGTGTGTTTTGCTCGGTAACTATCTCTGGTCAAAAGCGCCACGGCGGGCTACTTGGTGTTCCGCATCGAACGCGCGTCGGCTCAATGAAAAACTGGGAACCCGTGGGAACCCGTGAACGGATTGCAAACAAGTCTTACGAGGAGTACGCTCAGGCGAGCCTCACTCCCTCCAGCTTCGCAAACAATCACTTCGTGAGGCAGGGCCCATCTCCGTGATTGCCGGACCGTAACGATCCGGAGGAGGAACCCCATGTCAGGCGATGCCGAAAACAAAGCCATCATTCGGCAACTCTATGAAGAAGTCTGGAACAAACGCCGGCTCGAACTCGTGGACGAAATCATTTCTCCCAGTCACGCTCTCCACGATCCCAATGCTACTGGTTCGGCGGTTGGCCCCGAAGCGTACAAACGCCTAGTCACACGTTTTGTCACTGCTTTTCCCGATTTGCGATTTGTCATCGAAGACTTCTTCGGCGAAAATGAAAAGCTGGCCGTCGCGTGGACTATTTCCGGCACTCACAAAGGCGAATTCATGGGAATCCCCGCCACCAACAAGAAAGTGTCCGTGGACGGAATCACCATCATCCACACCGTGAATGCCAAGATCATGGATTCTTACGTCAGTTGGGACGTTTGGGGACTAATGCATCAGCTTGGCGTTGTTCCTGCCTTTGGCGAGCCGAAAGGCGCCGCTGCTCGCTGATGTTTTAGCTTTACCGGAAGCAAGTCGCTGCCTTCAAAGGACTGGAGCCGTTTTCCCAAACTGAAACGATTTCCACTTCTTCCGCACTACTCTTTAGTTAGGAAGGAGTCCATCATGGCGGGAAAAGCTTCTCTCGCGCTAGATGCCATTTACGACATTTTGATTCTGGACGCTGACGGTCAGCACCTTGAATTGGAGAGTTTCAAGGATTTAGACACTGCCCGTCGGCGGCTCCCTGCGCTCGCTGCCCAATACCCGGGCATAAAAGTCGCTCTGTGGAATCGCCACACGCGAGTCATCCTGGCAGAGACCGAAGGTTACTGAATTTGCCGCCCATTTGGTTTTTGGGGCGCGACTGTCCGCGTTTTCCCCGTTTCTTCGATTTGAACTAGTGAATCTTTCGATTGCGCCTCCGACGAATTTTGAAGCGATGGCGTTCCACTAATTGTAAAATGAAGCGGCAGTCGAAAGGGGATGGGCATGTCCAAGAATGGAAAAGGTTCCTCGCCGACCGTGAGAAAACCGCGGGCGGCCACGATGCGTCCGACCACGGAAGAGATCGCGCTGCGCGCTTACCATATCTATCTGGAGCGAGGTGGAGCACCCGGAAATGCGCTCGAGGACTGGACCCGCGCCGAGCGCGAGCTGCTCGAAGAATCCGGCAAGCCTCGCCGCAAACCCGGGCCGAAACTGGTCGCCGCTTAAATCGACGGCTGCTGGACGCTCCCCGCTACGTTCTGCCTGGAATGGAAAGCCAGACCTGTCCCTGCGTTCAGGTATAACCGCAATAGCAATTTAGCTTGCAACTGCTGCTTCGTCCGTTCGAACGATTCTAGAATCAAGGAATGACCCAGCCTTCTAAGGGCGCTGCCGCCTTCCGGACTCTCTTCGGACTGCCATTTGCGGGTGCAGGCCTCGCCTTCATCTACGCGCAAATCGTCAGCCGCGGAAATTTTCGAACTATAGAAACTATCGCTGCAATCCTGTTCGGCTCTGTTTTTGTTTCCATCGGCGGTGGATTCATCTATGCGGCCTTTCACGGCTACACGCTATTGAAGCAGCAGGCCGCCCGCGTGGAATCGAATCCGCTCTCTCCCTGGCTGTGGCGAACGGATTGGGCCTCGCGCCAAGCGGAAAGCCAAAACAGGAAGAGCCAAATCACGTATTGGGTGATCTGCATTTTCTGCAATATGGTCACGCTCCCCGTGGTTGCAATGCTCGCCCCGAACATGGTGCGCGCAAGCGATCCCCGCGTATTTGTGCTTCTCGGATTTTCGTTTATGGGCTTGATTCTTCTCGTGAACGCCCTGCGCGCCACGATTCGCCACAGGCGCTTTGGGGACACGTACTTTGAGTTCGATGCGCTTCCGTTTTTACCTGGCCAGCGCGTGAGTGGAAGGATTCACCTGAAATTCGAAACTCGCGCGGAGCACGGCATCGATCTGAAGCTTTCTTGCGTGCGCAAGATCGTTTCCGGAACGGGCGACAGCCGCAGCACCACTAAGGTTGTGCTGTGGCAGGCGGATCAGAATGTTCCCGCCGGGGCCGTGCAGCCAGGACCGCTTGGCCGTGCCATTCCCGTGGATTTTTCGGTTCCCGCAGACAGTTCGGTCACTGATTTGGACAACCCGAACGACCAGGTTCTTTGGGTGCTGCACGCGCAGGATGACGTGCCAGGCGTGGATTATTCGGACGATTTTGAAATTCCTGTTTTTCGCGCCGCAGCCACGTCCGCACCGGCGAGTGATTTCGGGGCACGGATCACCACGGGAGCCGACAGCTTCGGTTTTCCCTCATCGCAACCGAGCACCATGGAATCCGGCGAGGTCGCGCAGCCCGCGCATACAAAAGTGATCGTTTCGATGGGTTCCGGCGGGACGGAATTCTATTTTCCGCCACTTCGAAACCCCACCCGCGCCCTGATTCTGCTCCTTGTCACCGTGGTCTGGAGCGCGGTGATTTACCTGATGTACCGGCAGCACGCGCCCACTTTGTTTTTTATTCTTTTTGGGCTGAGCGACGTGCTGATCATAGCTGGCTTTTTACACACTACCTTTGGCAGTTCGCGAATCGGCGCTCGCAGCGGAGAAATTCTTTCGTGCAGGGGAATCCTCGGCCTCGGACGCACCCGCAGATTTCAAGTTTCCGAAGTGGTTTCCATCCTGCCCGTGGTCAGCATGCAGCAAGGCGGCAATTCGGACAACGCACTGCACGCCATTCGAATGCGGCTCAAGAATGGCAGCAAAATCACGCTAGCCGACGAAATCGCCGGCCGCCAGGAAGCGCGCTGGGTGGTATCGCAGATCGAGACCTGGTCAGGCATGAAATTGGATACGCACGTGGAAGTGGATCTGCCTCTCGGTGTGCCTCTCACGCCTGTTCCACAACAGCCAGGGCAGACATTCACTCAGGCCAGGCCACGCGCGTCCACGGCCGTATCTATCGGCGTGTTTTTTGCGATGGTGCTTGGGATGTTCGGTTTCATGGCGTGGCGAATGACCTCGTTCACTGCGCGCACAAATAACTCCCGCACAGTGGCAGCTGCTCGTACCAAGCCGCCGGTGGCGCGGCGCGTCTTTTCGGCCCTGTTAACCGATGCGGACGTGGAGCGCGTGCGCGCACTTCCCGCGCAAGTGCAGGCGGAAGAATTGCTCGAACGCGCCATCGGTCACGACACGCGTGCTCTGGAGCTTTTCGATGAGCTGGTTGACGGATGGCGTGGCCGCATTCGAATGAGCGACCGCATGAAGCAGTTGGAGCGGCGCTCCGAGTTTTCCAAGGACCTACGAGTCCGTTACGCCAATGCTGACATCAATCTTGTGCTGGAAGGCTGGCAAAAGAATCAGGAAGCCGTCGATCTTTTGATTCAGCGCGCGCAATCTGACCCGCGCTACCGCGCCTGGGCGGTCTACTATCTGGGAATGCTGGCGGGTCGCGGTGTAGACTACGAACGCATCCACGGTGTGCTATTGAATTATGCGCGGAACGATAAGGACCCGACTGTGCGGCAATGGGCCGTCGAGGGGATGCGCTTTCTAGCCAAGGATGAGGTTCTCGATGAACTGTTCACTTCGTTCACGGAAGATCCCGCTACCGCCGTGCGCGATCGCGCGGGCTGCAATATTTCCGATTGCGGAATTTTCACGCGCAAGCAGCGAATGACGATAGTTCCGAAGCTCCTTGATCTGGCCATGAATCCTCGCACAACCGGGCAAATGCGAAGCTGGACTTTCCTCGCACTGCAAGAAATCACCGATGAAAACCTGCCGGCGGACGCGCTCGCCTGGAGCCGCTGGCATCAGGAACACGGCTCCGAAAAAATGGCCGAAGTTGAGCGCCTCGATTGGTGGCAAGTCCGCGGCGACGAATAAAGCTGGCCCCTGACGCCCTCCTCTGACTGCACGACAATTTCAAGAACACAACCATTTACAGAGGTGCGCTGCGGTGTAGACTACCTCCTCGCCGGGGAAGCTCCATCGATGCCGACAATTCAAGAAAAACAGGAACACCTTCGCATCGGCGTGGATCTTGGCGGCACCAAGATCGAATTCGTCGCGCTCGAGCGAGACGGCAGGGAATTGCATCGCCACCGCATCGCTACGCCGCGGCACGACTATGACGGCACGGTACGGGCCATAGCGGAGGCTACACAGGAAATCGAGAAAAAACTCGGACGGAGCGCCACCGTCGGCTTGGGCATTCCCGGGACTATTTCCACTAAGACCGGCTTGGTGAAAAATGCCAACTCCACGTGGCTGAACGGAAAGCCCTTCGACAAGGACTTGGGCCGCGCGCTGGGGCGCGAAGTGCGCTGCGCCAATGACGCTAACTGCCTGGCGGTTTCCGAAGCGACCGACGGCGCGGGCGCGGGCAAGCACATTGTCTTTGCGGTGATCTTGGGGACAGGTTGCGGCGGCGGAATTGCCGTGGATGGCCGCGTGCACAGCGGTTCGAACGGAGTTGCCGGCGAATGGGGACACAACACTTTGCCGTGGATGCGTTCGGACGAGTTTCCCGGCTCGGCCTGCTACTGCGGGAGGAACGGGTGCATCGAAACGTGGATTTCCGGAACGGGGCTGGAAGCGGACTATAATCGCGCCACAGGAGTTCCCCTCAAAGGTCCCGGGATTATAGCGCGAAGCGGCGCAGGTGAAGCAGCCGCGCTTGCCGCCCTCGGTCGATTTGAAGACCGCCTCACGCGGGCATTAGCACACCTCATCAACCTTCTTGATCCGGATGTAATCGTGATGGGTGGAGGAGCTTCGCAAATTCCGCGCATCTACCAAAATGTTCCGCCTCGACTGAAGGAGTATGTTTTCGGCCACGAAGCAGACACGCCCATTCTTCCGGCGAAGCATGGAGACGCGAGCGGAGTACGCGGCGCGGCCTGGCTTTGGCCCTTGGAATAAGGAATAAGTGGCCCCGCCAGCAGGTTGAGAACTGACGGGCCTTTTCCTTGGATAGAGTCGAAAGGCCTTTAGCTCTGGCCGGCAGCTTTGGCCATCTTCGCGGTCCACTCTGCGGAACGCCGCTTCATCTCCTCGGGAGCTACGTCCTCGATGTGTTGCGCAAGGCCCCACTGGTGGCCGAATGGGTCCGTAAGTTTTCCATAGCGGTCTCCCCAGAACTGATCCATGAGCGGCATGTCCACTTTGGCGCCCGCGGCAACGGCTCGATTGAACGTGGCATCCACATTTTCCGTGTACATAAAAATGGAAACGGGGTTTGTAGCGCCGGGCATGGGGGCGCAGGACATGCCGGGAAACTCGTCAGCGACGAAAATGACGGAGTCGCCGATTCTGAGTTCGCCGTGCATGACTTTGCCGTCGGGCCCGGGCATGCGCATGATTTCCGTCGCGCCAAAAATTTGTTTGTAGAAATCCATGGCGCGGCCGGCGTCTTTGCACGTCAGGCCTGGCGTAATGGAATGATACCCTTCAGGGATAGCTCGGACAGGATTTGGCATGGTGATCTCCTTGGTTGTTTGAACGTGCGCGCCGGAAACGGGAGGGACCACAGCGGAGCGCGCGTAGGGTGTAGATACTCCTGTGCTACGGCGAAGTCAACCACCAGTTGTTAACAATAGTTGCGGCGGGAGAATGCCCGCCAAAACCGCGTAAGGATAGTTCCATGAGATACGAATTCCTAGTTGAAACTTACGAAACCGAGCGAATCAAAGTGGTGAGCGTGTGGAGTGAATTCCGCGACCACGATCTTCCGGCGCGTTCGCGCGACGGTGATGCGCGAGGGCGAAGCGTGCAAGAGCAGATGGTGCATCAATGCGTGAGCGAAAATCTGTGGTTCGTCAACATGCTGGGAATTGATGTTGGCGCGCCGCCGTTGCCGGCGACGGAAACGAGGCTGGAATTCATGAAGCGTTATGCCGAAGACAGCGAAAAGCGGCTCACGGCGCTGCGGACCAAAGATGATGTGTGGTGGGAGTCGGAAACGAAATTCTTTGACCTGCAGCGATCGCGGGCCTGGGTGATGGTCCGTAGAATTGCTCACACGGCGCACCATCGAGGCCAGCAGATGGCAATGCTCCGGATGCTGGGAAGAGATTTACACAGCAATTACGGACCAACGGCCGATACCGGTGGGCTCATGCAGAATCATGCGCCGACCATTTATGGTTATCCGAACCTGAACGCGTTGCTCGACGGAGAAGCAGCCGGCGGCAAAAAGACGCCTCTTCCGGGCGCTGCGGGCAAAGCCGTGACCGAGCGCCCGGACAAGAAATAGTTCTGAGAAGCGTGCGGCCGAAGTTATTCCGGCTTGGTGATGACGCCGCAAGCGATGCGCGGGGGAGCGCCGGAACCGGTGCCGCCGGCGACGGCATGAATGACAATCGCCGTTCCGCCATTACTAAACACCGAGTTTTCGTCCGCGCCGAGAGTGACATTTGGCGCGACGGTTGTAGCGTGGGCCGTGCCATCCGCTCCAACAATTAGCGCAAAGTCCGGGATGTCGCCCGCAGGCATTCCTTCATGGCCATGGCCGCCACCTCCAAAATGTGGACCGGCGGATTTGAAATCCGGAGGCTCGCACTTTGCGACCTGATGAATGTGAATGGAGTGTTCACCCGGCGGCAGGTTCTTGATGTCAATCTTGATGGTGACGCCCTTGGCCGCAGGCGTTAGTGTCGCAGTGCCAATGCTCTGGCCCTGCGCGTTTTTGATATCCACGGTGACAGGCTTCGTCGCGGCGCGGGCAAGACTGTCCTGCGCAAGCATTAGACCTATTGCCGACAAGAACAGTGCTGCACATGCGAGTGATCTCATGTTGGTTCTCCTCACAGGGTATGGTGTTCTAGGATTAGGACTCTCTCCGAAAAACGCCCCACATCAATCTAGCGCAATATTCGGTAGAGAAGTAACAACTTGTTCCCAAACCGATAGCCACCCGTGTGAATTTGGGACAACGAGATTTGGTTAGACCTATGGGCGATAGAGATTGGGAAAATTCTTTTTCAGATTCTCGAGCTTCGGCAAGTCGTTGTAGACAATGTAAGGATTATCGGGATTGTTTTTCAGGTAGTCCTGGTGGTAGCTCTCCGCCTCGTAAAAGGCCTGGAATGGCTCAACCTTTGTGACGATCTTCCGGAAATAAACCCTCGCGGCATCGAGCTGCGCGATGTATGCCTGCGCGACACGCTTTTGATCTTCAGTCGTGTAGAAGATGGCGGAGCGATACTGTGAGCCGGTATCCGGACCTTGCCGGTTCCATTGCGTGGGATCATGGGCGACGGAGAAGAAGACCATCAGAAGCTGACCATAGGTGAGCTGAGACGGATCATAGATAATGCTGACCGTTTCCGCGTGACCTGTCACACCCATGCTCACGCTTTCGTACGACGGTGACTTGACGTGGCCTCCGGAATAGCCGGAAGTCACGCTCGATACTCCCTGTAGATGCTGGAAGACAGCTTGGACGCCCCAGAAGCAGCCTCCAGCAAAGACAGCTCTTTGCCCGCTTTTTGCTGCGGCCAATGACGTTTCGATGGCCGGCGCTGGGAAGGGTGACTTCGGAGTTTCGGGAGGCCTCGAGCCGAGGGCACGGAAAGCAGTCCAAGCGATGAGGCCGGTAATCACGATTAACGCGATGCCGCGACCAATGTAAGGGCTCTGCATGGTTGGTCTCCCTAAAAACAACTGTCTTAGCTTACTATGCCGACCCTGGATTGGATGCCCATCGCAGCCTGTCGGATGAGGAATACCCTGTCGTCTTCGCCGGCTTCAGACGAAACACCGTTGCTAGTGAGCGTCAGGGCCATCTGGAATCGCGCGTCCGTCTAAGGCATTATAGGAAGCGAAACGACAATTTTGTTTTCTGAAAGGGTATCGCTATGCGCGCGCGAAATATTCTTACCTTAGCTTTCACATTTTTGCTGCCTTCTCTGGCGCCGGCGCAAGTAACGCACGGCCAAAAGCCGATGCTGCCGGCGCCGTTCGCGACAAAATCGGCGGGCAACGCGCCGGAGGCAGCGAAGCCGCCCGCAGGATTTCTGCCCACGGTGCCGAAGGGATTTCGCGTAAATGTATTCGCCACAAATTTCAAATATCCACGCTGGCTGACGATCGCCCCGAACGGGGACATTTTTCTCGCGGATTCCGGGGCTGGGGAAATCGTCGTGATGCGCGACCTGAAGAACACCGGAGGGGCGCAAGAACGTGAAGTGTTTGTGGATGGACAGAAGGAACCCTTCGGCATCGTTTTCCACGAAGATTATGTGTACGTCGGGAATACGAACGAAATCGTGCGGTTTCGCTATGACCCCAAGACATCGAAGCGGCTCGGGGAAAAGGAACATCTTATGGACTTGCCGACGGGCGGACATAGCACGCGAGCAGTGGCATTTTCGCCGGATGGCAAGCATCTCTTCGTCTCTGTTGGCTCGAACTCGAATATTGACACAGGCGAAGATCCCCGCCGGGCTGCGGTGACCATCTGCGATCCCGACGGCAAGAATGCGCGGCTGTACGCAACGGGGCTGAGGAATCCGGTGGGACTGGCGCTGGAACCGGTGACAGGAGAGGTCTGGACGACAGTCAATGAACGCGACCGTCTCGGGGACGATCTTCCTCCCGATTACTTTACGTCGTTGAAAGACGGCGGATTCTACGGCTGGCCGTACAGCTACATCGGCGACAACGTCGATACACGCGTGAAGCAGGAACATCCGGAACGCGTTGCGCGGGCCATCATTCCCGATGTGCTGCTCGGAGCTCACGTGGCGCCGATCCAATTCGCATTTTATACCGGGAAGCAATTTCCGGAGAGCTACCGCGGCGGCGCATTCGTAGCGGAACATGGCTCGTGGAACCGTTCTATTCGTGCCGGATACCAGGTCGCGTTTGTGGCCTTCAAGGACGGCAAGCCTTTCGCCGATCCCGTGCCGTTCCTGACTGGGCTGGTTCCCGATCCAACCAAGCCGGGTGTCTACGGACGGCCTGCCGGCGTGGCCGTGGCACCGGACGGATCCCTACTGGTGTCGGATGACGGAGCGGCCGTGATTTACCGCGTCTCCGCGGCAAAATAGCCTGGTCGAGCGCCACAGCTTTGTCTAAATTGCGCTACTTCACGGTCAGCGTGAGCTGAATCGGTGACAATTGCAGCGGCTGGCGCGGAAGACATTGCTGCTGTCGCGGAGATTTACTCTTCGCGAAGGATGCGCATGAGCTCACTGGCGGCATGCGGGAGGCGTGCTCCGCGCCGCGATACCAGATAGACGTGGCGCGGCATATTCATTTGCCGCACTTTTACTTCTTTCATCCAACCGCGCTCGATTTCCCAATGGACGCACATGCGCGGCACGATGGCCACGCCCATGCCCATCTGCACGAACCGCTTGATGCTTTCGATCGTGGGCATTTCGATGGGCATGTTGAGCGCGGTGCGGTTTCTTGCAAATAGCTCGATGACGCGGCGGCGGAAGGGAGATTCCACGCTGTGCGCAATAAAGGTTTCTTCTCCAAGCTCGGCAACATCCACCTCACGCTTTTTCGCGAGGACGTGCTTGGGGTTCACCACCAGGGTCAGCTCGTCCTTCCGGACTTCCGTGGCCAGGAGCTGCGCATCGCGCGGCACAAAAGAGATTGCTCCCAGATCCAACCGGTAGTTCAGGACCTCATGGGGAATGTCCCGCGAGAGCATGCGGTGCACGCGAACCTGGACGCCGGAATGTCTTTCCCGAAACTTGGCTAGCGCGGGGAGGAGCGCGTGGATAGAGCTCTCGTTTACTCCCAGAGAGAGTTCCCCGCGCTTCAGTCCCTCCAATTCGGAGAGCCCTTTCTTGACTTCATCCCGCAGGTTGATCAGGCGTTCCGCGTAGTCCTTCAGAAGCGTGCCCGCATCAGTGAGGCGGACCGGGCGGGCTCCTCGGACAAAGAGCGGCTGCCCGAGCGAGTCCTCCAGCTTGCGGATGGCTAGGCTGATGGCGGGCTGTGTGCGGTACAACCGCTCCGCGGCGCGGGAAAAACTGCCCTCCTTCGCCACCATGAGAAATACCTGCAATTCACCGAGATCCAAGTAATCCTCCGCTCACGGCCAGTATAAGACGAAATTATCAAAACCAGAATAAAGATAAATTGGACCACAGGGCGCCTCCTGTGCGTTACTAGAGCATGGGAGACTCTATGGACGTCGTACGCATTTTCGACACTACGCTCCGTGACGGCGAACAGTCCCCGGGCTTCTCGATGAACACCGAGGAGAAGATTCGCCTGGCGCGGCAGCTTGCCGCCCTGAACGTGGACGTGATTGAAGCAGGCTTCCCCATTTCGTCGCGCGGTGACTTGGAAGCAGTCCAAAAGGTAGCGAAAGAAGTTCGCACCGTGCCGGTCGCGGCACTCGCGCGCGCCAGAAGAGAAGACGTCAACGCCGCCATCGAAGCTTTGAAACCTGCCGCCGCGCCGCGCCTGCATATTTTTCTCGCGACTTCCGATCTACACCTTCGCGTCAAGCTGAAGATGACTCGTGAGCAAGCTCTCGAAGCTATCGGCTCGATGGTTCGTTACGGCCGGCAGCATGTCGGTGAGGTGGAGTTCTCTGCCGAGGATGCCGGGCGAACCGACATCAATTTCCTTTGCCAGGTGTGCCGGACTGCGGTGGAAGCGGGCGCAACTGTCCTGAATTTGCCGGATACCGTCGGATACGCGGTGCCGGAAGAGTATGGCGCGATGTTCACCAAGGTCCGTGAATACTTGGAGGATGCCCAGGGGATTACGCTCAGCGCGCATTGCCACGACGATCTAGGCATGGCCGTGGCGAACTCGCTAGCGGCGATTCGCGCCGGCGTGCGCCAGATCGAGTGCACCATCAACGGTATTGGCGAGCGCGCAGGGAACGCCTCCCTGGAAGAAGTTGTCGTGGCTCTGGCGGTTCGTAAGGACACCTTTGGTGTCACGACGGGAATTCGACTGGAGCAGCTTTTCCCCACGAGCCGCCTGCTCACGGAAATTACGGGAGCGCAAGTCGCGCCGAATAAAGCCATTGTGGGCGCCAACGCCTTCGCGCACGAAGCCGGAATTCACCAGGATGGCATCATCAAGAACCCGCTCACTTATGAGATCATCTCGCCGCAGATGGTTGGCGTGCCGGCCCGTTCGCTGGTCCTCGGAAAGCATTCCGGCCGCAACGCGCTGCGCATGACTCTGCGCGATCTGGGTTACGACGCCAGTGATGCCGAGCTTGCGGAAGTTTATAGCCGCGTGACGGCGCTTGCGGATCAGTCCAAGCAGGTGCGCTCGCGAGACATTGTGGCCATCGCGCACGAAGTGATTCGACGGCGGCCCGCGGCGATGGCCGCGGAATCGTCTTCAGCCGCCTGAGCCTGGGCCGCGGCCAAAAGAATTTCGCAACGCCCGCATCGCGCCGTTCTACACCTCCTGCAAAGTGCGCGTGGCTTGCTGGATTTCTGATTATTTGTGGGGACTGCCATGAAGAAGACTATTGTCCTTCTGCCGGGAGACGGTATCGGCCCGGAAGTGACGCGCGCGGCTGCGGCCGTTCTCCGCGAATCCGCGCAAGAATTTAATCACCAGTTTGATTTCATAGAGCTTCCCCTCGGTGGCGCGGCCATCGACGCCGCAGGCACGCCGCTTCCCAATGAAACGCTAGACGTTTGCCGCAAAGCTGACGCCGTTTTTCTGGGAGCCGTCGGCGGCCCCAAGTGGGATTCATTGCCCGTGGGAAAGCGCCCGGAAAGCGGGCTGCTTGACCTTCGCAAAGGGCTGGGACTCTACGTCAACGTTCGTCCCGTTAAGCTTCTGGAACCGCTGAGAGGGATATCGCCCTTGAAGGTCGACAGGCTCGGCGACTTGGATCTTGAGATTGTGCGCGAACTCGCCGGCGGAATGTATTTTGGCGAACGGGGGAACACCACGGAAAAGGGCGTAGAGCGCGCTTGGGACACGGAATCGTACTCGACGCCGGAAATCGAGCGCATCGCCACGTTTGCTTATACGCGTGCAGAGAACCGCTCGAGGCGTCTGTGCTCGGTGGACAAAGCGAACGTATTGACCAGCTCGCAGCTCTGGCGCCGCACCGTCACGGCTATGAGCGCCGTCTACCCCGCCGTGAAACTCGAGCACATGTACGTGGACAACGCGGCGATGCAATTGACGCTGCGTCCCTCGCAATTTGACGTGATACTCAGCAGCAACATGTTCGGCGATATCCTAAGCGACGCGGCCGCGGCGCTGGTCGGCTCCATCGGGCTGATTCCTTCGGCCAGCTTTGGTTCGTCTGCTCCACTCTTTGAACCCATTCACGGTTCGGCGCCATCTTTGGCTGGAACAGACTCCGCCAATCCCATCGGCTCGATTCTTAGCGCCACCATGATGCTCCGAGACGCCTTCGGGCTTTCATTGGAAGCGGACTGGGTTGAGCAGTCGCTCAATCGCGTGCTCGCCGGCGGCTACCGGACGCCCGATATCACGGAGCCCGGCGCCCGCTCCGTCGGTGGCTCCGTCTTTACTGAAGTCCTTCGCGAAGAGATGCAGCGCACCTTCGAACACGCCGAGCGCTACGGCTGGGGTGTCTAGCACCGCCTCCTGCTAGCAGCTTCAACGCAACGTCAGCCCATCATCCCGGTTGTCTTGCGAGAAGCCGCTGACAATGCTACTTTTACACTTTCCGAAGCAGCCTGCCGCGGACCAGGGTCGAGGATCACATTACGCTGTGGTGGAGATGTGGGCTGCGAATCCGTTGCACAGCTATTGACCAAAGGGTGAAAAACATCATTACTCATCGCCATTTTCTTGAGCTATCCTCGCGGTGGATTGATTGCCGTTTGTCGTAGGCCTGCTATGGCGCCACACAAGTCCAATTCGAGGCGTGTCTTGCTTGCCCCCGGGACCGGCTCCGTTTCCTATTGGCGCGTCGAAGGCTCCCTGTTCGAACTTGGCGCCCTGCGCCCGGTCGGCTTTTTCACCTGGAACTCGCAGAGTTTTGCGGAACGCTGGGCCCGCCGCGCGGGCATGGCCGGCATGGCGCTGGCGCGGCCCTTCGCTTATTTTGCGAGTCGCACGTTTGCCACGCGTTTCTTGCACACATTGCTTCGGGGCGTCAGCCGCGATCGCCTCGACCTCCTCGGCGAAGAGTACTTTCACTATGTCCTGAAGCCGCAATTGCGCGGCGAGGCTGCTGAGAAGTTGATCGAAGCGGTTCGCAACGGCGAACGCGTCGTCCTGGTTGGCCAGCTCCTGGAAAACATCCTTCGTCCATTGGCGCACCATTTTGGCGTGGATTTTTTCATCTCGAATCGCTTGGAATTTCGCGATGGCAAAGCCACCGGCCGGCTCCTCGATCCCATTGTGCGCCCGCGCGGACCTTTGGCGTGGATCGCCAGTAGCGAGACCGACGGCCATATCCCCCGCGAAAAACTTCTGAACCAGCTTGGCTGGACGCAGAAGCCCGAGCGTCTTGAAAGCGCGCTGGAGTCCACCGCCCGGCCAACCGTTTCGCAGGGCAAGTCGGTTGCACTCTTCGGTGAAACTCCGCGTGTCGACCGTCTCTCGGTCCGCGAGAGTCTCGCGAATCGGCATCTGCTTCTCATCGGCGTAACCGGATTCATCGGCAAGGTCTGGCTTGTGGATCTGCTAGAAAATATTCCCAATATCGGCAAGATCACGCTTCTGATTCGCCGCAACCGCACAACCTCCGCGCTTCGCCGTTTCGAGAAGATCGTCGAGGATTCTCCGTCCTTCGATACTCTCCATGAGCGCCATGGCCGCAAGCTCGGCGCATTTCTCAAGCAGAAACTAGAAGTCGTCGAAGGGGACGTGAGCCTCCCGGGTCTCGGACTCGACCAGGAAACGCAAGCGCGGCTCGCCAATTCGCTCGACCTTATCGTCAACAGTGCCGGGTTGACGGATTTCAACCCCGACTTGCGTGACGCCCTTTCTTCCAACGTGGATTCCGCGATCCATTTGCTCGACTTTCTCCGCAAATGCCATCACGCCGGGTTGATGCATCTTTCCACTTGCTACGTGGTTGGCATGCGCGACGGTCGCGTCACCGAGGAGCTGCACGACAATTACAATCCCGCCAGCGATTCCCAATTCGATGCCGAGCGCGAAGTCGAGTCGCTCCGCGAAACCATTCGCCGCGTCGAAGAACGCGCAGAAAGCCCTGAACTGGACAAGGCCCTTCGTCGCCAGGCGCTGGGCCGCAGTGGCAACGAAGCTTCCGCTCCTGCTGCGGAGCTTGACGGTGTTTTGAAACGCAATCGAGCGCGCTGGGCGCGCAACCGTCTCGTGCGTGTCGGCCTGCGTCGCGCGCAGCATCTCGGCTGGCCCAATACTTACACGTTCACGAAAAGTCTCGGCGAATCCATCCTAGCGCGCCGGGGCCGCGACCTGCCCATCGCCATCGTCCGCCCCTCGATCGTGGAAAGCTCGGAACGCTCTCCCTTCACCGGTTGGAACGAAGGCATCAATACCTCTGGTCCGCTTTCCTATCTTCTTGGCACGAATTTTCGCCAGCTTCCTTCGAATGAGCGGAAGTGCCTCGACGTGATTCCCGTCGACATGGTTTGCCGCGGGATGACGCTCATTGCTTCCGCGGTCGTCGTCCGCCGCCATGCTCGCCTTTACCAGCTTGCGACCTCCGCGATCAATCCCGTCAATATGGGGCGCAGCATCGAGCTCACCGGGCTTGCCCACCGCAAGCATTACCGCACCACCAACGGCATCGATAGCTGGCTCAAGGTAAAATTTGAATCCATCTCGGTGTCGAAGCAGCGCTACGAACGTCTCTCCATTCCCATGCAGAAGGCCGTCATCTCTCGCATCAATCGCGCGGCCGTTTCCCTTCGAATGAAAAAGCCGCCGCTCGCCCGCGCCGAGCGCGACCTGATCCGCGCCGAAAAATTGATCGAGCTCTACGAGCCTTTTATTCTTCACAACGAACACGTCTTCGAATCCGAGAACGCGCGTCTGCTTTCCGCCATGCTTCCCGCTGACGAGCGCCCGCTCTTCGATTTCGCCCCGGAGTTCATCGACTGGTGGGACTATTGGATCAACGTGCACATACCGGCGCTTCGCCGCTGGTGCTATCCGCTGATGGAGGGCCGTCCGCTCGAGTCGCGCGAGCCCCGCGCGCTGGATTGGTCCGCTGAAGCGCCGCACGGGACTTCGCTTCCGGAAGCTGCTACGCCTTCAGACCCTTTATGGCGATCTTCGTAACCGGCTCGACCGGCTACCTGGGCAGTTACCTTGTTGCGGGACTACTCACCGGGTACCGCGACAAGCTCAATCTCCTGATTCGTGCGAAAACGGAACAGGAAGCCCGCGAACGCCTCTGGACTTCGCTGCAACTCCACTTCGAGTTTCCCGAATTTGCCGAATACCTGAACACGCGCGTGCGCATTTTTCGTGGCGACCTGACCGGCGAGCGTTTTGGCCTTTCCGATGACGAATACCATGCCCTCGTTGACACCACGGATTCCTTGATCCACTGCGCCGCATCGCTGAATCGCAAATCGGAGAAGCAGTGCCTGAATGTCAACCTGCGAGGCACGCTCGAAGTCATTCAACTCGCGCGCCGCGCTCAGAACCGCAACGGATTGCGCCGCTACTCGCATGTTTCCACCGTCGCGGTCGCGGGAAAGAGAAAAAACGAAGTCGTCACCGAAGACGCGGCCATCGACTGGTCCCGCTCTGATTACGATCCCTACGCCCGCACCAAGAAATTTTGCGAGCACATGGCCAACCAACTTTTGCCCGATGTGCACAAGACGATTTTTCGCCCCGCCATCGTTATGGGCGACAGCCGCCGCGCGGAGACTTCGCAATTCGATATGGTCCAGGCCTTCCACGTTCTCGCGCACATGCCTGTTCTTCCGCTCCGTCCCCAGGATAAAATCGACATCGTGCCGGCAAACTATGTCGGCAAAGCCATCGTGACCATGCATCAAAAGGAAGCGCCCGCTTACGGCATCTACCATCTGTCTTCCGGCACGGGTTCGCAAACCTACCGGGAGCTGACCGATGCCATCGCTCAGGCCGGCGCCATGCTTCGGCCCATCTATTTCCCGTCTTTGGGCGGACCTTTTTCCAGCACCGTCAATTGGGTCGCCAATCGCAGCGGGGCTGCGGGATACGGCGCTTCGCTGCTGAAAGTTTTCTGGCCCTATCTAGACTGGAACACCGTTTTCGACAATTCCCGCGTCGTCGCGGAACTCGGCGAAGAGCCTGCAAAATTCTCGGCTTATGCGGCCCCGCTTCTGAAATATTGCCGCGAAAACAAATTCCACTTTCCCGCCAAGCCCTGGCCGGCCTCTACGGGCGCGGTGAAAAACGTCGCGGCAGGGAGAATCCGCGCATGACCGATTTCCTCCTCGTCGCTTGGGTCAGCGCCCTGATTGAAATCACGCGCTTCGGCTGGATGCTCGGCCTCGGCGAGCGCTGGACGCCCGGCGAAAAGCTGAAGCTCCTCTTTGCGGGCTATAACGGCACGCGCAATACCGGTAGCGATGTGCGCGTTCAGGAAATGCTGCGGCAGGTCCGCCATGTTCTTGGCGCGGAGCACGTCGATTTCAGCGTCATGACGCAGAATTTCGAGCGCACCAAAGGCTACTTCGAAGGCACGCGTCAGGTTCATCTCCCCGATGTATTTCCGCCTTTCCTCTTCCACGAAGTCCGCGCCAATCACGCTGTAATCGCTTGCGAAGGCTCGATGTTTAAAAGCAAATTTGCCAATGCCCTTACCACCATGATGATTGGTTCGCTCGGTCTGGCTTCCGCTGAAAACAAGCTTTCCCTCGCCTACGGTGGCGAAGCGGGGCACATGGACGGGCTCATTCAATCGATGTGCCAGCGCTACGTCCACGATTCTCTGGTCATCACGCGCAACGTGGAATCGCGTACCCTTCTGAGTTCCCTCGGAATTCCAACTGAGCTGGGTACGGATACTGCCTGGACGTTTGAACCGCATCCGCCCGAATACGCCCGAAAGGTGCTTCGCGATGCGGGCTGGGACGAAAAGACACCCATACTCGTCCTCTGCCCCATTCATCCTTTCGTCTGGCCGGTGAAAGCCTCCATTGCGAAATACGTCGCGCGCGTCACTACCGGCGCCTATAACGACAGCCAGTATCGTACCGTTTATTTCTTTGAGTCCGGATCCGAAGTGGATAGAAAATTCGAACACTACATTTCTGGATTCACCAAGGCGATGCGGGCTTTCATTCAGCGCCATCGCGTGTTTCCAATTCTAGTGGCCATGGAACGCCTTGACACTGTCGCATGCCGCGAAATCGCTTCACGGATTCCGGGCACTCCGGTTTTCACTTCGGATGATTACGACATGTTCCAGCTTGTCTCCATCCTGCGCGCGTGCTCCTACATGGTTTCTTCGCGTTACCACGGCATTGTGACTTGCATGCCGAGTCTCGTAGCTTCCGCGGGCGTCACCATGGACGAGCGCATCCGCAATCTCATGCGCGAGCGTGGGCATCAGCATCTTTTTCTTACCGTGGATGACTCCGATCTGGAACCGAAGCTTCTCCAGGTTATGGAGACACTCGTCGCCGAAGCCGATTCCGTCCGCGAGGGCATCGGTCAAACCGTTGTCCGCAATCTCAAAGTAATGGCCCGCATGGGCACATTCCTAGAAGACGTTGTCCGGCGTAGCTATCCTGAATTTCCGTTGCGTTCCGGCGTTTTTTCCTGGGAAGACTATCTGCCGCCCCTCGGCAAAAATTTGACTCAGCTCGCCGAGCGCTACGATTCTTCGCCGGCCGCCTTGGCGGCCGTTCGCTGATCCTGCATGCCCAATTTCCTAGAAACGATCTTTGCTCAACTGAAGCGCGCGAGCGGCCGCGTCGTTCTTAGCGAAATCCATGGCGATCTCTTTGTCAGCGTGACCGGCAGGGAATTGCTGGACCAGCTTCAGCTTGTTCGCTCGTTCCTTCGACGTTCCGGCCTTCAGCCCGGAGAGCGTTGTGCCCTTCTCGCGCCCAATTCCACCCGCTGGGCGGCTTTCCATTTGGCGCTCATGGCCGAAGGCGTGATTGTTGTGCCTCTCTATTCCCGTCAGGCGCCCGTCGAACTCGCCGGCATGATGAAGGATTGCCAGCCGCGCCTTATTTTTGTGAATGACGCCGCATTCGGCGAGGCCGTTGTCCGGGCTTGGCCGGAGGCTCCACCCCGCGTGCTTTTCGAGGAAGCCCTGCGCGAATCCGCCTCACAACCTCACCTTCCTGATTCGCCAAATCCGCGCCGGGACAGCGAAATCGTGACCATCATTTATACTTCGGGAACTTCCGGTGAGCCGAAGGGCGTTTGCCTCAACGTCGGAAATCTCACCCACATGCTCTCCTGCACGACGGAACGCCTCGATCAGCTGATGGGCGCGACCCACGAACCAGACCGTGTCTTCCATTACCTGCCACTCAATTTTGCTGCATCCACGATTTTGCTGCTCTCTTGTCTCTCACGCGAAAGTGTCCTTACCCTCTCCACGGATCTCAATAAGCTCGCCGACGAAATCCGTTTGTCGTCGCCGCATTATTTTCTGAACGTCCCCACGCTGCTCGAACGCGTCCGGCGTGGCGTCGAGGACGCCATCGCCAAGCGCCCCGCGATCATCCGATCCCTGTTTGCAAAATCGCGCGCCGCCTGGCAGCGCCTGCACGTTGGGCGCGGCCGTGTAAACGATACATTTTGGCTCCGCCTCGGCCGTGCACTCATCTTCCGAAAGATTCGCGGACGTTTTGGCCCGCGCCTTCGCGCGCTCCTCTGCGGTTCCGCGCCTCTCGCTCCGGAGACGCAGCAGTTTTTTCTGATGCTCGGCATTCCCGTACTGCAGGCATATGGACTCACGGAAACCACCGGCATTTGCACGCTCGATGACCCGCGCGTGCCCGTCGAGCCGGGCTACGTCGGCGCCGCGATTACTGGCATCGAAATGAAGCTGGCTGAAAACGAAGAAATCGTCGTGCGCGGCCCGCACATTTTCCCGGGCTATTGGAATCGCCCGGAAGAAACTGCACGCGTATTGCAAAACGGATGGTTCCACACGGGCGATCAAGGCGAAGTCAACGTTCGCGGAAATTGGCGCATCAGTGGCCGCATCAAGAATCTGATCATCTTGAATTCCGGTCACAACATTGCGCCCGAACCGGTCGAGGAAAAACTCGCGCGGCTCCTTCCAGCGGCGCAACAGATCGTAATCGTTGGAAACGGCCGCGGCTATTTGTGCGCCCTCGTTTCCGGTGTCATCGAATCCGTCGCCGTGCAATCGGCGCTCGATGCCGTGAACCCTGAACTCCCCCATTACCGCCAGATCCGAGACTTCACCATTGTCCGCGATACTTTTGCTCCTGAGAACGGTTTGCTCACTGCCAACGGCAAACTTCGCCGCGACGCTATCAATGCGCGTTATGCTTCCGAAATCAATGCCATGTACGATTTGAAAGCCGTCCGCGAGGCCGCCAGCAGGCACCACGCATGAAAATTTTCACCGGCAAGACTCTGCGTTGGGAATGGCGCGAAGGCGTAATCGAGCTGACTCTGGATCATGCGCCTGCCAACGAAATTGGCACGGCCATGCTTGCAGAACTGGGAAAGTTTGTCGCCTCGTTCGAGTCACTTGCGTCGGACACTGCCGTCTGCATTATTGCCAGCGCGCGCAAATCCGTTTTTTCCGCCGGTGGAGATTTGCGCGAGCTTTATGCCACCGCGGCTGCCGTTCTTCCGAAAGATCGCCCCGCTGGCGTGCGCGCTTTTCTCGAACGCATCCACGCCGTAATGAACGCCATCGACGCCGCCCCATTTGTCACCATCGCCGCTGTTCACGGGGCTTGTCTCGGCGGAGGACTTGAGCTAGCTCTGGCTTGCGACATGATTATCGCCGACAAAATGGCGCGCTTTGCCTTTCCCGAGCTGCGCCTCGGATTTATCCCTGGCTTCGGGGGCATTCCGCGCCTGAAACGCGATCTTGGCAACGCTTTCGTCCGCGATTTGCTTTTTACCGGACGAACCGTCAACGCCACACGCGCGCATGCCGTCGGCTTGGTCGCCCAGCTGGCCGGAGAAGGCGAAGCCCTTCGAATCGCCCGCTCGACCGCCGGGCAAATCGCCAAGTACGACGCCGTAACACGTGCCACTGCCAAGAGATTCATCAAGCCCATTCCCTACGAGGAACTTCGCCGCGAAATCGACCTCTTCTGCGAACTGTTCACACGTCCCGCCGTCATGGCCGCCCTCAAGAAATTCGTCGAAGACTCCGGCCCCATGCCCTACTTGCCCTAGATTCGAAGCGCGCCGCTCCTCACCTAGCTGATTTTCCAGGTCCCACCTAGCCATCCGGCGGATGTATACGCCGCTATTCCTGTTGCATCTTGTTCATGGAGGTAAGGAAATGTCAGCAGAACTGATTGAACTTTCGAATGCGTTGGCGCAGGTGACCGAGCACGCCGCGGCGTCCCTGGTCGCCATTCACACCGAATCGCGCGGTTCGTCTAGCGGCATCGTTTGGCGCGAGGGAGTCATTGTTACGGCAGAACACGCTCTTCGCCGCGATGAGGAAATTCAAGTAACGTTGCCCGATGGCCGGGTTATGCCCGCGACGCTCGCCGGCCGCGATCCTTCGACCGATCTTGCCGTCCTGAAATGCGCGGAGGCAGGCAATCGTTTGATCGAGCGCGGTGATGCCTTAGCTATCAAACCCGGCAGCTTCACTCTTATCGTAGGGCGGACGCGCGCGAGCGGTCCCGTAGCGGCGCTGGGAGTTGTGAGCCTGGTCGTCTCGGAGCGCCGTACCTGGACCGGTTCCTCACTTGCCCCATACATCCGTCTTGATGTTGGCCTGCAACCCACCGCTGTCGGTGGCGCCGTGGTTGATGCGCACGGCAAAGTTTTGGGAATCGCATCCCCGCGTTTTGCGCGATTCGGCGCTGTCGCTATCCCCGCCGCCACCGTTGATCGCGTCGCCGAAACCTTGTTGAAAAAAGGCCGCATCCCGCGCGGCTACCTCGGTGTGGCTTTGCAGCCCGTGCGTCTCCCGGATCATCTGCGGCAGTCTTTGCCACACAAAGAGAGAACCGCTGCAATTATTCTCGAAGTCGAGCCCGATGGACCGGCTCATAAGGCTGGAATCGTCATCGGCGACATCCTGGTGTCCTTGGCGGGACAGCCCATTGCGCGTCCCGAAAATGTCCAGCTCCATTTGCAGGCAGAAAACATCGGCAAGTCTCTGACCGCCAAGATTCTTCGCGGAGGCGCCGTGCGCGACGTGTCCATTTCTGTCGGTGACCGCGCCAACGGAGGAGAGTGACATGGCCGTCGCGGGATTTGGCGAGATTGCCGAACAACTTCGCCGTTCGACTCTTTTGATTCACGCCGGAGGCAAGGGCAGCGGCTCCGGTGTGATCTGGTCCAATGATGGCCTGATCGTCACCAACGCCCATGTGGTCCACGGTTCGAACGTCCGCGTCCAACTTTGGGACGGACGCGAGTTTAGCGCAGCACTAGCCGCGCGTGATCCACGGCACGATTTGGCGGCGCTACGCATCAGCGCGGACTCTTTGCCGGCGGCCTCGCCCGCGGATTCCTCGCAACTGCGTCCCGGTGAACTCGCCATCGCCATTGGTAACCCCATGGGCTTTGTGGGGGCGCTCACTACCGGCGTGATTCACGCCATCGGCCCGTTGCGCGGGCTGGGTTCCCAAACCTGGGTGCAAGCCAGCGTGCGGCTCGCTCCTGGCAATTCCGGCGGGCCGCTGGCTGACGCCCGTGGCCATGTGATCGGCATCAATACCATGGTTGCCGGACGCCTCGCGCTCGCTATCCCGAGCAATGCTGTTCGCGATTTTCTTGCCGGCAGCCCACGCAGCGCGTGGCTGGGTGTTGCCGTCCATCCCGTGCGCTTGCCTCGCGCCAATGGCCACGCGTTCGGATTGGTCTTGTTGGAAGTGGAGCCCGGCAGTCCAGCCGCGCAAGCGTCGCTTATGGCCGGAGACATTTTGCTTGGCACAGAGGAAAAGAGTTTGGAATCCGTTGACGATCTTGCGAGCGCGATCGATGGTCAAGGCTCGCGCCTGCTGCGTTTCGAATTCCTTCGTGGCGATTACTCACGAGTCCGTCGTGTAACCGTACGGTTGGGAGTTTCAAACGGCGGAAAGGATGTAATCGCCGCGTGATTCGCGTTTTTATTGTCGCGGCTTCGCCGCTGATTCGTGCCGGCCTACAGAGCATGCTGGCGGATAGCCGCGTGGATATTGTGGGAAGCGCCTCGGATCTCGAATCCATCTCCGGCCAGTTCGTTGACGCTGAGCCGGATGTTGTTTTGGTTGAAGTCTCCGCGGACACTCAAGAAGAGTCGCTGAACACGATTGAGCACGCAGAAATTGCGCGCGAGTATCCCGTCGTCGTGCTATCGGAACAAATCAAGTCTTCTTCGCTTTCCAACGCTCTTCGCGCCGGGGTGCGTGCCGTGCTGCAGTGTGATGTTACACCGGAACAACTCCTCGCCACTTTAGAAGCTGCTGTGGCAGGGCTAGTCGTCGTTCATCCCTCGGAATTGAATGCCGTTCTTCCTGCAGCTGTCAGCTCCTCCGCGCCTGTCGACGAGTTGCTTGAGCCGCTAACACGCCGTGAGCGTGAAGTGCTTCAAATGCTGGCCTCGGGACTCGCCAATAAGGAAATTGCCGCGCGCCTCGCAATCTCCGATCACACCGTCAAATTCCACGTAGCCTCGATTTTGGGTAAGCTCGGCGCTTCCACTCGAACCGAAGCCGTTTCCGTCGGAATTCGTCGCGGTCTGGTCTTGCTCTAATCACATTTCCAAAGAGCCGCAACGCGGTAGCAACATCGCGTGGAGAATTTTCTTTCCCGGCGCAGGAATGATAGATTTACCTTTCTATGCGCACGCTGGAGCAGACCACAAAGGAAGTCCTGGATCTGGCCGCGAAACATTTTCAATTGCCATCGGGGTCGCTCGCGCCAGATGACGATTTTTTCAAGAAGCTTGGAATCGACAGCCTGCAGACTTTGGAAATGCTTTCGCGTCTCGAAAACCATTTCGGCATCGAACTGCCCGACTACGAAGTTCAAGGCGTGAGCGATTTCAAGACTCTGGCTGAGCGGATTCAATCCCGCCTGTAATGCTGGACCTTTCCAAATATCAATCCATCGGCGAGGCGCTGCGGGATGCGCTGGATCAGTTTTCAAAAGAAGTGTGTTTGATTGAAGCCGACCGCGAGCGCGAAAAAGAGCGCCTGACCTACCGCGATTTCAAAGAACGCGCGCATCCGCTTGCCAAAGCTTTGCAAGAAACCGGTTTTTCGGCTGGCTCTCTCGCCAGCATCATCATGACCAATCAGTCGAAGTGGCTGATTTCCGCTTACGCCATCTTTTTTGCCGGGGGCGTTCTCGTTCCCCTGGATTACAAACTCACGCCGGACGAGCAATGGCAATTGCTCAAGCATTCTGGGGCTACCGTGCTCATTACGGAATATCCGATTTGGCGGCAACTCGGCACCTCGTCCGGCCGTGCCAGGGCGACGAACGTGCAAACCGTTCTGGTCACCGAAGCACCGGCAAACGCCGACCTCTCCGGCGCAAAGCGCTGGGAAGAATTTCACGGAACTGGCGACCCCGTTTTCGTCCCGCGCAAACGCAGCGACACAGCTTGCATCGTCTATTCTTCTGGAACGGGCGGCCGCCCGAAGGGCTGTATGATGATGCATGAAAACTATTTGGAGCAGTGCGTCGCGCTCACCTCGCTGTATCCGTTTTGGCCGGGCGTGCACTATCTCAGTATTTTGCCGACGAACCATGCCATCGATTTCATGGTCGGTTTTTTCGGGCCGTTCACGTGCGGCGCGGCCGTGGTGCATTTGCGGACGCTGCGCCCCGAATATGTGCGCGAGGCTTTTCCCAAATACAAAATCACTTACGTGAGCCTCGTTCCTCTCGTTTTGAAAAATTTGCAGAAAGGCCTGCAAGCGCGCTTCGACGCCCTGCCGCCGGGCAAACGCAGAATTTTCAAATTGCTCGTCGGGGTGAACAAAGCGCTGACGAAAGGGCGGCCGCGCCTGCGCATTAGCCGCCTTCTGCTGAAGCAAGTGCACGAAGCGTTTGGCGGAGAGCTTGCCACGATCATTGTTGGCGGCGCCTTCAGCGAACCGCAGACGCTGCAGTTTTTCTACGACCTCGGCATTCCCGTCGCCAACGGATACGGACTCACGGAAGCAGGCACAGCAATCACCGTCAACGATTTGAAACCGTTTCGCGCGGATACCGTCGGCAAGCCGCTGCCCGGGATGGAAGTGCGCATTTTGCATCCGTCCGCGGACGGCGTTGGCGAAGTCGCCGTCCGAAGCAGAACCGTCATGGCCGGCTACTTGAATGAACCGGAACTCACGGCGCAAACCATCGTCGATGGCTGGCTTCTGACCGGCGACCTCGGGCGCTTTGACGGCGCGGGCCATTTGCAACTCACAGGCCGCAAAAAAAACATGATCGTCACCGAGGAAGGGAAGAATATTTATCCCGAAGATATCGAAGTGGTTTTCGAGAGCCTTCCCGTCAAGGAATTTTGCGTATTCGCCGCCAACTACATTTGGCCGAAACGGTCGATGACCGGCGAAAAACTTGTTCTGGCGCTGCACCTCGAGCCGGGGCAACCATACAGCGAAGAACTTCGCCGAGATATCAACGCGCGCAACAATCGCCTGATAAACTACAAGCGTATCCACGGGGTCGTCCTGCTAGACGAGGACTTTCCCCGCACGGCTTCACTCAAGATCAAACGCAACGTTCTGGCAGAGCGGCTCGCGAAGCTGGACAGTGGCACCGCGATTCTGCCTTTGTAACGCAAGTGCCGAAGTGATTGCGTGGATCGGAAGCTAGAATTTCGGATTCGTTTGCGCTCGCAATGGATCGATTTTTCGCCATCGTCAACCCCGCCGCCGGTGGCGGCCGCTCCGCGAAACTCGCGGGACCTGCGCTGGTGCGCTTGCGCGAGAAAGGATTGAAGATTGACGTCATCGCTTCGACCGGCCAGGGGCACGCGGTGCAGCTTGCCCGCGAAGCCTACGATCAAGGCTACCGACGCTTCCTTGCAGTAGGCGGCGACGGGACAGCTCACGAAATTCTCAACGGAGTTTTTGCGGGACGCACGGCGGTCCAACGCATCGCTCTGGGATTCCTGCCACTGGGCACGGGCAATTCTTTCCTGCGCGACTTTACAGAGGATGGAGCGGCAGCTTCGATGCAGGCGCTGGCTGAAGGCCGCACGCGCGCCGTTGATCTTTTGCGGCTGAGGCACGCTGCAGGCGAAATCTACTCCTTCAATCTTTTGAGTATGGGCTTTACGGCCGATGTTGCCGCGCTGACGAATCGTATGTTCAAGCCGTTCGGCGATCTCGGCTATTTGCTCGGCGTTTTCGTGCGCGTGGCGCAGTTGCAGCGGCGCTCTCTGGCCCTGCGCTGCGACGACGACGCGGAATGGGATGAAGGACGCACGCTTTTCCTGACCTTCAACAACAGCAAGTACACGGGTGGCACGATGCTCATTGCGCCGGACGCCGATCCCACCGATGGGCTGATTGAATTTGTGCGCTGGGGGCCGATCGGCCGGCTCGGGTTGCTGCGTACATTGCCGCGACTCTACGACGGTTCTCATATCAAACATCCGCTCGCTTCACGCCGCGCGGTGCGCCACGTGGAATTCAAGGAAGCGGCGCCTGTGGACGTCATGATCGACGGAGAAGTTATAACGGTGGAGTGCCGTGCACTCGACGTTCTTCCCGCGGCCGTGGACGTCTTCATATGAAGAAAACCTGGCTGGCGATCCGCAGCGCCATACTTTGGTTTCTCAGTATCCTGCATTTTTTCATCGTTGCGCCGACGCTCGTGTTCCTGGGAATTTTTCTGGATGCCCGCAAACACGATTGGCTGCAGCGCACCTTCTGCCGCCGCATCGCTTTTTTGTCGGGCGCGCGCGTGGAAGTAGTGCGGTCGACGGGTTTCGATCCGCAACGGACGTGCTTCTTCATGTCCAACCACGTGAATCTCTTCGACCCATTCATCCTGTACTGCGCCATCCCGCAGTTTGTGCGCGGGTGGGAGCTGGAGTCGCACTTCAAGATTCCGGCGTACGGCTGGCTGATGAAGCGCTTCGGCAACGTGCCGGTTCCGAATGTGCGGCGGTCGTCGGATTTGAAGCGCATGTGGCGGCTGACGCAGGACGCAGTCGATGGTGGCACCAGCCTGATTATTTTTCCCGAAGCCAAACGGACGCGCGACGGTCACGTGGATCAATTCCAGGACGGCGGTTTCCGCGTGGCGCAGCAGCTGGGCATTCCGATTGTGCCGGTGAGCCTGGTGGGCTCCTTTCAGCATCACCGGACCGGCCGCTGGATGCTGTGGCCGGCGAAAATTACGGTTCATTTGCATGACACCATCGAAACCAACGGATTGGTGAAGGAAGACGTGCCCGCGCTGCGCGAACGCGTGCGCGCCATCATCGCGGCACCTGTGGAAGAAGCACTGGGGGGAAGATGGTAGAGCGGGTCCCCCCCGGCATCTTGCATGAATATCAAAGCAAAGGAGTTGCAAAATTTGCATTTCGTAAGTGCATGAAAAGAAACAACGAGGATGGCAGTGGTCAAGGGCGCGGGATGTACGCAGCAGGTCAGCATGGTTGCACGGCATCCTCATTTTCCGACCAGGTCGGAGTCTGTGATCCCGAACAGGATCGGGATATACGATCGCCATGGCCTGTTTGCTGTCAGATAGGGAGATGAATTCAGAAGGGCGCGGAAGAATCAGAACTCAGGTGCTATTTCCGGCGTGCTTCGGTACCCATGGAAACTGCAGTTCTTGGCATCAGGAACCCTGCTAGTACCGCTATTACTAAGCTCTTGCATTCCTATCATCAGGTTATGAGGTTTACGCAAATTCATATTTTACTTTCGTCTCGGTCTTCCAAATTCTGGATGATCTCGACCTTGGATTCTAAAAGGCTCGTAACTTCTATCTCGGGAATGCCTTGAGTTTGTTGGGAATTCGCAATTGAGGAAACTCTTTCTCGCTCTGGTACAACGGTTGCTCAAAAGTCGTTTATTACCAGGTTCTCTTCCTAGTGAAGATGTCAACTTAAGCTAGATCGGACCTTGTAGGTTTGAAGAGCTTGGAATGCCGTAAGGGGTCGCAACGGCCATTCCAGGATTTTACGGAGGCAAACCATGAATCCAGCCAGAATGTCCAGCATCTTGGGAATTATACTTTCCGCGCTCGCCTTGGTGTTTGCTCCAGCAGTTTCCGCCTCGCCAACAGGAAGCATAGCCGGTTCCGTAAAAGACCAGACCGGAGCGCTGGTTTCGGGCGCGAAATTGACGCTCACCAGCATTTCGACGAACGCCAAGATTGGAGCCATAAGCGATAGCAACGGTAGTTTTCAGTTCTTGCAGTTGGCTCCAGCTGTGTACTCCCTCCAAGTGGAAGCCAACGGGTTCAAGAAAGTTGTAGTGGACAATGTCGTGGTCGAGGTGGACCAGATCACGCACGTGGATGCTACGCTTCAGATCGGCAGTGTTGCGGAAACCATCGAAGTTGCCAGCGAAGCCATTCCGCTGCTGGAGACCGATCGAAGCACCCTGAGCAATGTGGTGGAGAGCCAGGTTATAAGCAACATGCCGCTGAACGCGCGCCAATATCTGGACCTGGCGCTCCTAACGCCGGGGGTGCTGCCTTCTTCGGCCGGCACGCAGGGCGGGGGATTCAACGTGTCCGGCGCCCGTTCCCAGGCCAACATATTTCTGCTCGATGGCGTGAGCAACATCGACACGCAAATCAATTCTGCGCTCGGGAATTTCCGCATCACCGATGCGGTGCAGGAATTTGCGGTGCAAACGAGCGTAGCCACGGCGGAGTTCGGCCGCGGCACCGGCGGACAGGTGAGCATCGTTACCAAAAGCGGCACCAACACGTTTCATGGAACGGCGTTTGAGTATCTGCGCAATTCCGTGCTCGACGCCGCGGACTTTTTCACGAACAAGAATCACGGCACGAAGAATCCTCTGCACCGCAATCAGTACGGCGGAACTTTGGGCGGGCCAATCCTCAAGGACAGAATGTTCTTCTTTACATCCTATGAAGGCTTCCGGCAGGTAGCTCCAACGGTCAGCACGACTCGCGTGCCGACGGCTGCAGAACGCGCGACAGTTACCGATCCTATCTCGCTGTCTTTGCTGCAATTCTGGCCCGCTCCCAACTTCACTCCGACTTCCGGGGCAAACAATTTCATCGCCAACGTCGGCTCCACGACTTTCGACGAAACGGGTCTCGCAAAGGTGGATTACAACTTCAGTGAAAAAGATCATCTCAGCGGGCGGTGGGCTCAATATGGAGGCACTGCCTTTACGCCCGGCGCCCTCCCGTTGCTGGGCGGCAACGGCAATGCGCCCGTAAGCGAATCCGGTGTCCTCAACCACACGCATACCTTTTCAGCGCGGTTGCTGAACGAAATCCGTGTGGGCTTCTCCCGCAACAAGACATTCATCACGGTGCAGGATTCCGGCTTTGATGCCTCGACGATATTTGTCGATTCGAGCGGGAATCCCCTGCCTGGCGTCGTACATGCCAGCACGAACCATCTCGATTCCGGTCTGCCGACGATCAATGTCAGTGGCGGCTTTGCCCCCTTGGGCAGCACCAGCAACCTGCCGCAAGGTCGGATCACCAACACCTACGAACTTTTTGACAATGTGTCGTTGATCGCCCCGTTCGGCGCCTCCAGACATTCCTGGCGTTGGGGCGTCCACGCCCGCCGTGAAGATGCCCGCCGGTTTCTGGACGGTTCGGCGCGCGGCCAGTTCAGCTTTTCCAACTTCGCGGATTTTGCCGCGGGCCGGGTCAATACAGCGACATTGCTCTTTGGCTCTACGCTAGCTTATTGGCAGCGGTACCCATGGGACGCCTACTGGCAGGATACCTACAAGGTGAAAGATAATTTCACGCTGAACTACGGCGTTCGTTACGAATATCCTTCGGCGATCCATCAGGTGCGCAACCAGGCCACCAACTTCATTACTGGCGTGGGCCCGGTACTGTTAGGCAGTAACAAAGTCCTGGCCATTGACACAACGAAGACTGGGCCATCTTCTTTTTTCTTTACGCAGGCGCCCTTTACTCTCTCCGACACTGGCGTGAACCCGGACAGGAACAATGTTGCTCCGGTTCTCGGATTTGCCTACACACCTCGCTTCACCAAATCCGTGTTTGGAAACGACAGCACCGTAATTCGCGGCGGTTTTCGCGTGGGATATGATGAGGTTTTTAACAACATCCCGGCGAATATGGCCCTCAACGCACCTTTCAACCTGACAACTACGCAGAACAAGAGTACTCAAACGACTCCAACAAATCCGACCGGCAAGTTCCCCTGGGCGGTCGGATTTGATCAAAATGTGCCCTTGGTGAAGTTCGTTGGCCAGCCCAACCAGGTCGGTTTGGTGAGTATCAGCGCCGAAGACCTGAACCTCGCTAGTTCTTACCTCTACCAGTACAGCCTGGGTGTACAGCGGAGATTAGGAAGCGCCTTTTCCCTTGAGCTGGACTACGAGGGTTCGGCTGGCCACAAGCTGGGCTTGTTCATTGACCAGAACCAGCCAAAGCTGGTCGGTGGTCAACGAATCTTCCCATACCCGTTCTTTGGCTCCGTAGGGACTGGCGTAGCCATTGGCAACTCGAATTATAACAGTGGCGTTGTTACGGCCAGATACCAGGGACGCCATAGCATCTATTTTGAGGGCTCTTATACCGTCGGGAAGTCCATTGACGATGGGTCATCGTATTTCGGGTCGACCGGCGAACGTGCGGGGCTTGCGGACTCGAACAACCTCGCTGCTGAACGCGGCCCGTCCTCCTTTGACATTCGGCACCGGGCGGTTCTTACGTACGTAATCGATTTGCCCGTCGGGCCCGGCCACCGGTTGCTGGGGTGGCACACCGGCATAAACCGCCAGGTGTTCGGCGATTGGCAAATCTCCGGCGTCACTTCGTTGCAATCGGGAACGCCGTTCACCGTGTTTAACAGCTCGCAAGATTTCAGCGGATTTAACCAGTTCAATGACCGTCCCGACGTCGTCGGAACAGGGCCGCTTCACCAGGACAACTCCAATCCGGACGCGGCGTTCGACAAGACGTATTTCTCCGCGACTCCCCCGACGGGACGCGTTGGTACCTCCGGCCGCAACCAGTATTACGGCCCGGGCTTGCAGAATTACAACTTCGCGGTTGCCAAGAGTTTCCCGTTGGCTACCGAAAGAATGCATCTCCGGTTCCGGGCGGACTTTTTCAATCTCTTCAACCACACTAACTTCGCCAATCCTGTTTCGAACCAGAGCAGCGGAAATTTCGGCAAGATCACCGCAACCGTGGGCAGTGCCACGGCTACCGCCGTGGGCACAACCGCAGGCGTCGTCGGCGGTGGACCACGCGTGATTCAAGGGGCGTTGCGACTGGAGTTTTAATCCGGGACGGGCCATACCGGTGTAGACGCGGCAGGACAGTAAATGCAATTCCTCAAAGGCTGAAGCACTTCGTGTGCGCGCTAATGTCGGAGTTAAAGATTAGAGGGAGAGCTTGATTCCGGGGAGGGTACGGCCAGCGCGAGTTTCCTGCCAGGTGAAATAGATGCGGTGGATGACGGTGAGCGTGGAAACGACGGCAATGACCCAAAGGACCGGCCCCATGCGATTGAAGATGCCGCCGATGATGAGCAGGACGATGCGCTCGGGGCGCTCCATAAATCCAACTTTACACAGGGGAATGAGGGATTCCGCGCGGGCGCGCGCATAGCTGACCATGACGGAGCCAGCAGTGGCGACGGCCGCCAGAACGACATAGGGAGTGCGGCCAGCCACCGAATAGTAAACCAAGAGGCCCATGTATAGGGCCATGTCGGCATAGCGGTCAAGCGTGGAATCGTAGAAGGCGCCAAAGGCGGTGACGCGATTCTGGCGCCGCGCGACCTGGCCATCCAACATGTCCAGGAATCCGGCAAAGAAAATAATCAGCGCGCCAGTGAAGAAGCCGCCCACCGCAAAAAAAGCGGCGGCGATAAAGTTCACGACTAGTCCAAGAAATGTAAGCAGGTTGGGATTGATTCCCGTAGCGGCAATTGCGCCAACAATCTTATCAAGCAGCCATTTGCTGCCGGTTCCAATTGCCCCGGTTAACGTAGCCATAAGCGCCTAATAGTGTCTCAGAATTGGCGTGGATTCGCGAAATCGGGCCCGAATTCTAAATGCGGCAAATCCTACAACAACCCCGTGTGGCTGCCAACGGCGTTTAGGTGTGCCAATTTGGATGGGGAATTTAAATCTTTTGCATGCGTCAATTGTTCTTGACGGAGAATGGGCTTCATCCTACAGTCGGGAAGTCTGCAACTACACGACAAAATACAATGAGCGAGCTCAATCGACGCAATTTTCTACTGCGAGCGGGGACGGGTCTCAGCGCCGCGTGGGTTACGGCGAGCTGGCCTGCCTTGGTGTCCGCCGCGACACACGCGCACGCCGCGGCAAAGGCCGCGACACCGCCAAAATTTGAATTCTTCACTCCGGAAGAGGCAGCCGAGGTCGAGGCCGTCACGGCGCGAATCATACCGACGGATGACACTCCCGGTGCCCGCGAGGCCGGTGTCGTTTATTTCATTGATCATGGGCTGGTCACGTTTGGGGCGGACGATCAAAAGACGTACCGCGAAGGACTGCCCGAAATGCGCACGCGAGTGAGTGAGATGTTCCCGGGAGCTTCCAAGTTCTCCGGCTTGACGGCGGAACAGCAGGACGCGGTTTTGCATTCGTTCGATGAAAATGCAGCTGCGGGCCGAAGAGCGTTCCGGGCGCGCCCGGGTGCGCAGAATTTTTTTGAGACGCTCCGTCAGCACACGATCGCCGGATTCCTGATCGATCCGGACTACGGCGGCAACCGCAACGGGGTTGGATGGAAGCTGATTGGCCGCGAACGCGAACACGCGTTTCAAGCCCCGTTCGGCTACTACGACAAAGACTATCCCGGCTGGCAATCGGCGGCGAAAGAAGCGGACAAGACATGATGGTGGACCAGCCACGTTACAAGACTTCCGACGAAGTGGACTTTGTGATCGTGGGATCCGGGGCGGCCGGTGGCATTCTCGCCAAGGAACTTTCGAGCCATGGATTTCGCGTAGTCGTGCTGGAGCAAGGTCCGTACCTGACGGAAGCCGATTTTACGCACAATGAGATCGAAATCCTGGCGTTGGACAAGCTGACCAACCACCCGAAACTCCAACCGACTACGGTTCGCAAAACGCCGGACGAGAAGGCCAAGCCACAGCGCGCGTTGGTTTACGGACGATGCGTCGGCGGGACAAGCGTACACTTCACCGCTAACTTCTGGCGGTTTCACGAAATTGATTTCATCGAACGTAGCAAGGTGGGCCCCGTTCCTGGCGCCGGACTAATGGATTGGCCGATCACGTACGCCGATCTCGAGCCGTACTACACGAAGGTGGAATGGGAAATCGGAGTCTCCGGGCAGGCGGGCGCCAGCCCGTTTGATCCGCCGCGCTCGAAGCCTTACCCGATGCCGCCGCTATCGGTGAAGTCTTCGGGCGTGATTTTTGAGCGCGCCGCGCGGAAGCTGGGATGGCATCCGTACCCCGCGCCGATGGCCATTCTTTCTCAAGCGCGTCCGGGACGGAGTGCGTGCGTGAATTGCGGGTTCTGTCTGGGCTTCGGGTGCGAAGTCGGGGCCAAGTCCAGCTCGCTGGCTACGGCGATTCGCATGGCGGAGAAAACGGGCCGCTGCGAAATCCGACCCAATTCCTATGTGCACCGCATCGAGACGGATGCCAATGGGCGCGCCACGGGCGCCGTGTACTTCGACGAGAAGCGCAACACGCATTTGCAAAAGGCGAGGGCGGTGGTGGTGTGTGCGAACGGGGCGGAGACCCCGCGGCTGCTCTTGCTTTCCACCAACAAGCAATTTCCCAACGGGCTCGCGAACTCCAGTGGGATCGTCGGAAAATATTTGATGTTCAACAGCGGCGGGGTTGTGACTGGGCAGTTCGAGCACCCGCTCAACGACTACAAGGGCTACGCGGTGAGCCGCGTGCTGCACGATTTTTACGAACTCGATCCGCAAAAAGTCGGCTTCTACGGCGGTGGCGGACTGGATGCGCGCTTTGATTTTACGCCCATCAGTTTTGCTTTCGGCGGGTTGCCGCCCGGAACGCCGCGCTGGGGAAAGGATTTCAAAGCTGCGCTGGCGCAGGACTTCAACCGCACGATGGAGATTTTCTGCCACGGCACGTCTTTGCCTGTGGAGAACAACAGCTTCTCGCTTGACCCTGATTTGAAGGATGCATGGGGCTTGCCAGCGCTGCGCCTGACGTATAAGGATCATCCGGACGATTTGAAGCTCGGGAATTGGATGTTCAAGCGCGCAAACGAGCTTTTTGACGCCGCGGGCGCGCAGAAAAAGTGGAGTTTTCCGGTGGGGGAACAGCAGTTCGGCGTACACCTTCTCGGGACCTGCCGGATGGGGAACGATCCGAAGACGTCGGTGATCAATGCGGACCACCGCACACATGACGTCAAGAACCTTTTCCTTTGCGATGGCAGCAGCCTGGTGACCTCGGGACGCGGCCAGCCCACGATGACCATCGAAGCGCTGGCCTTCCGCGCCGCTGACCGCATCACGGCGCTGGCGAAGCGCGGCGAAATCAGCGCCTGATCTTGTACTCGATTCCGGAAAATTCAGTTGCCTCCTGTAACCGCGCTGCGCGCGTTATCGTCAATTCATCTGCGAGGGTCAAAATCGTGAATGAGAATCGTGCGAGATTCTGGCTGGGTATGTGCGGAACATTATTGTGCTTGTTGCTGGCGATTGCTGGCGCATGGGGACAGTCGAGCACGCAAAGAGCTGCGACTGCTCCGGCAGGTCCAAAATTTGCGGAAGAGGAGTTCAAGAATATTCAGGCGCTCAAAGGAATTCCGGCCGAGCAGGTGATTCCTTCGATGCAATTTATCGCCGCTTCGCTGGGCGTGGAATGCGAGTACTGCCACGTCGCGCACGCGAACGAAAAGGATGATAAGAAGCCCAAAGTCACCGCGCGCAAGATGATCAATATGATGATGGCGATCAATAAAGATAATTTCGAGGGGCATCGAGAGGTAACATGCTATTCGTGCCACCGTGGCTCCACGGAACCGGTGGGCACACCCGTCATCACAGACGAAGAGCCGCGTCGAGCAGCCGGGGAAGAGAAAAAGCCCGGCGAAGCAAAACCGGCGTTACCGGTGGCTGAGGAATTGTTAGACAAATATCTCGCGGCTATTGGCGGCAGCGAAGCGCTCCAGAGAATCACGAGCCGCGTGCAAAAGGGAACGCTTACAGTATTCGGCGGGCAGCATTTTCCAGCCGAGGTTTATTCGAAGGCTCCGGACAAGCGCGTGTCCATCATGCACCTGCAGGGCGGAGACAGCGTCACGGCGTTTGACGGGAAACAAGGATGGCTCAGCGTTCCCGGGCGTGTGCACATGATGTCGGCGGCGGAAAATGACACTGCGCACATGGATGCGGATCTTTATTTTGCGGCCCACTTGAAGACGCTGTACTCGAAATTCAGCGTTGATCCTGGTGAAAAGATCGATGGGCATGAAACCTACCTGGTGGCCGGGCGCACGCTGGGCCAGCCGCCGTTGCGCTTATACCTGGATAAAGAGTCGGGATTGTTGTTGCGATTGATCCGCTACGCGGAGACTCCCCTGGGGCGCAACCCCACGCAGATTGATTATTCGGATTATCGCGATGCGCATGGCGTGAAACTGCCCTTCCGCTGGACGATCGCGCGGCCTGGCGGCCGGTTCACGATTCAGGTCGAGCAGATTCAGCAGAATGTTGCGGTGGACGATGCCAAGTTTGTAGCCCCGCCCCCCTCTGCGGCAGCGTCAAAACCTTCAACTCCGTAATCTAGTTTAGGCTTAAGGAAGTCAAAAACGGCACTGGGCTGGGTTGTGGGTTGGAAAAAGTCCACGAACTCCCAAACAACTCCACGTTCATTTCCCAGAACGTCTTTCTCCGATAGTTTGCGACCTGCCGATTATATGGCCGAGGATACTTTCGCACCGGGGATGAGACGACCGCGGTGCGAAAGAAGGCTAGCATCACGGAGTTACAATAGCTTGATCGAGCTGACTTTCAACGTATCTAGCCACTCGCGAACCTTTCACCCCATCTTGCGAAGGGTGAATCCGAGAAAGAATCTGCAAGTCGTGTACTTCTCTAATTCATACTTCCTGAGCGCTTGCGCACCTTCTTCACCACAAGTTCTGGTGGAAGCGCACCGTTATTGAAGAGAAGCCCTCGCAGGGACACGGTGCTATCGTCAACCAAAGCGGTGACGCCCGAAACCCCCTCGAAGTCCGTCTCGCTCGATGTTTGAACGTGGATGCTGCTGATGCCGGCGTTGGTGAACAGTGCTGGCAGGTTATCAACGCTAAAGTCGGGTGGCATGATCGAGCCGGCCTTCACGTTTGGTGTGAACTGAGTCATCCGCAGCCGCACCCTGTCAGTGGTCACCGCAACGGGCGGACCTGGGTTCGCTGGACTTGTCATCCGTATCTGGACCGTTTGACCGGGCAATAACTGCGATGTATCCCTCGCCGCTTCGAAAGCGACCTGTAGCGCACTCGGAACCGGTAAGCCGTCAGCCTCCACTTGGAATCCCGGATTGCTTAAAGTGACGACCGTGGGGTTGCCGATGCTAACGTTGCTGACGCTTCTAAGTTCATTGAGCACAACTATCTCGAAGTGCGTTGCGTCGTCAACTTTGAAGACGATGCCTTCAAGATCGTCGTCCTCGGCCTCGTCTTCGAATTCAATCTTCTTGGCCAGGAACACCCCACCGGCCATGAGCATTGCGCCTACCTCGACAACCTGATTGTTCTGCAAACAGGTGAAGTTATTCGCAGCGCAAGCCTCGAAGTCGAACGCCGTATTGTTGTCGGTGGTGATGAGAAAGTCGCCATCCGGCGTATGTAGCGTGAACTTCTTGTTCGTGGTATCGAGGTTTTGAACAGCTCCCCTCAAGTCATCCAAATCGTCCAGCTCGCCGCCAGGCTTCACCGTGATCTGCTGGGCGCTGACTGCTCCGGCGAGACTGAAATCCACGCCCAGAGTAGCGCTGAGAATTGTGTTTGGGTTGACGTCTACCTGAATGCCGGTCGGCGAATTCGCCATGATGACAATGCCCGAACCTGGAAAACTAACTGTCGAGGTAAGCGTTCCGGTTGGCTCAATCTCGCATACGGCTGCAACGGCACACCCTGCTAGCGCGGCTCCCGTGTCGTTCTTGAAAGTGAGTCCGGGATTGACAAACGTGAGCGTGAGGCTCGTGAATGTCCCCGGAGGTACATTGGCTGTGCTGAGAAACGCCGATTCGGTTTCGAGTTGTTTTACCTCAATCCGAGTTGGTCCTTTGCCGCCCAGCAGATCTGCGTTCCCAGGATTGAGCACCGCTCCTGTGACGTTTACTTCAAACGATAGCAGCGTGACGCCCTGTGGTGGGGTGTCCGTTATCGTGACTGACACTGCCGCGGCTCCTGGGGCTGCGGCCGCCGTAACGGTGATCGTGGCAGTGGAACTTTTCGAGGTGTCGTTGACCGAAGTCGCAGTGAGTGTGACGGTAGCAGGGTTGGGAACGGAGGTGGGTGCATTGTAGGTGACCGCACTTGAGGTCATGTTGGAGAGCGAACCGCAAGCGGCTCCGCTGCATCCTGCGCCGGACAGGGCCCAGGTGACTCCTCTGCTCAGGTAGTCGTTCATGACTGTCGCGGTAAAATTCTGCGTTCCGCTACCGGCCGGCACGCTGGCGCTTGTCGGAGAGATGGTTACGGAAGTTGGCGCTGCTGGCGGCTGAGAAGGCGCGTTATAACTGCCGCAGCCCGCTAGGTCGAGAAGGCCCGCGGACAAGATCAACCCGCACAAAACATAGCGCGGCATCAGACTGACGATGTGTCGTGGCATGTTCGAACGCCTCCCGAATCACTCATGCAGCTCGGCCGTTTTTCATTTGATTGCCTGCTGCCAGGTAACCCAAAAAGCTAAGGTTAGGCAATTCACAAAAGGCCGTTGTCATGGGGCTGTCGGGGAAATGTAAAGAGTCGTTCGCGCCTGCACACTACAAAGACAAAACATTTTCACATCCTAGTGACAACTCTTCGTTTCACTCCTGCCAGTCTCAATGGCCTGGCCGATAGGTGAGAATTGTGGGCAATTAGAAACAACCAACCGAAACAATGGGAATTATGATGCTGTCTAGATTAAGAGTTGTTGCAATGTTCGTCTTCGTTTTGGGAATGCTTCTCTCTCTTCGTCCGCCCGCACGTGCCATCCCCGCATTCGCGCGGAAATACGACCTGCCCTGCTCCGCCTGTCATGAGGCCTGGCCAAAACTGAATGACTTCGGGATTGCGTTTCGTGACGGGGGCTATCAATTGGGGAACGAAAAGGATTCCCCGATCTGGCAGAACCCAAGCTACTGGCCCATCACTTTCCGGATCACGCCGCAATGGCATAGGGAGAGCAGCAGCAACAACGTGGTGGATACAGTTCCGGGCGACCCGGCACTCGGGCAAACCTTTCAGAATGTCACGACGGATGGCTTTGATTTTGGCGGACTGGACATTTGGGCCGCTGGGACTCTTTACAAAGACATTTCCTTTTCCGTGCTACCGTCCTCTGATTCCTCAGGATCATTTCATTTTGAAAACGTATTCGTCCGTTTCGATAATTTGCTCGGCAACCGCTGGATGAACGTCAAGGTCGGGAAATTCGAGCTGGACAACCTGGTCTCCGAGAAACGGATGCTGTTTCTCTCCAACAACGGCGGTTTTTATCAGGTCTATCATTACACGCCGTTCCGCGAGGCACAGTTCCTTGCCTCGAATCCTCTCAGTACGCAGGTCAGTACCGCTTTCGGCCTTGGCGACAATCAATTGGGCGTTGAGCTGTCTGGTCACTCGGAGAACAGCTATACACGGTATTCGGTCGCCTTGTTGAGCAGTAATGAAGGCAACCCAGGTTTACCGAATCGGACCTACGACGGATGGGTCAGTTTTAATCACGGTTTCCAAGTAGGAAAGGTTGGAGTCCAACGCGTCGGTGCTTTTGCCTACTTCGGAGAACGACCAACATTCCTCAACACTTCACTGGGCGCCCCGGTTTTGGGGGAAGGACTCGGCAACAAGTCGTTTTATCGCGCAGGCCTCACTGGTCTCTTTTACATAAAGAAGCTCGACTTCAGCACGGTGTTTGTGCACGGTTGGGACAACGTCTTTCTCGGCACGGGAACGGCGGCAAATGCACCGCTGCCCGTGGGAGCGCGGGCGCCAACCTGGAACGGCGGGTTCATTGAAACTCACTTCACCTATTCTCCGCAGCTAGTCTTTGTGCAGCGCAACGAGTTCGTTCGGATGTCCCGTCAAGTCTTTAGCACAGACCCGCACGATTTGGGTGATGTTGACGCCTATTCGTTCGGGCTGAGGTACTACCCGTTCATGTTCAGCCGCGCCGGGCTGGCTCTCCACGCCGAGTACTCGCTCGTCCGCGCGTACAAGTCAGCTTCACCGCTTCCAACGAGTGCGAGCCCATTTGGGCCCGATCTGAGGACGAGTAGTGTGTTTTTCGGGCTGGATTTCGCTTTTTGAGAAGGAAACTCCCAATGAAGCGCAATCGCATGAAGGTGGATATCGCGAGTATTCTAGTTCTCCTATTTGCAGCAGGCGCCCAAGTAACGCCTGCCCAAGAAAGCCACATAGGCGGCATAACAGGGGAAGCTACCCGCGGAAGACACCTCTACCGACGCTATTGCGTCGGATGCCACGGTCCGCTTGGGGACGGCCGGGGAGAAAATGCGCCATGGGTCGACCCCAAACCGCGCGATTTTGTGACGGGCACTTTCAAGTGCCGCTCCACACCGAGTGGAGAGCTTCCGACCGACGAAGATCTATTCAAATCCGTGACCCGGGGACTCGTCAACTCGAACATGCCGCCATGGCTGCCGCTCACTGAGCAGCAACGCGCTGACCTGGTTGCTTATGTTAAGACTTTCTCGTCGCGATTTCGCGAGGAAAAGCCGTCCGCTCCCGTCGAGGTGCCCTCAGAGCCTGCGGCCGATCAGCAAAGCATTCAGCGCGGCAGCGAGCTGTATCAAAAAATGAACTGCTGGTCGTGTCATGGCAAAGAGGGGCATGGGGATGGCCCATCGGCCCAAACGCTAGTGGACAACAGGGGCTATCCAATCCCGCCGTTCGACTTTTCGGCCGGGACGCGCTTCAAGTGCGGCGAATCTAACCAAGACCTTTATCGAATTCTTATGACTGGACTTGATGGCACACCGATGCCTTCGTCATCAAGCGCTCTGACACCGGCCCAGACATGGGACCTAGTGCACTATCTAAGGGCGCTTCAAATAAACGCAAAGTATTCAAAAGCCAGCAGCCCACCGCGAACCGGAGGCTCCGTAGCTTTGAATAAACAGTTGGTAAGGAGACCTGAGCACGCCGACCTGTTTTGATTCGGTGTTTTGAGGAGAAAAGAGTCAAAAGTTGAGGTGCTAGGGCTCTTGGAAGGAAATCACTCATGGGCACAAAAACCAGATATCTCCATCTGGCAGCGGCCACGGCAATCGCTCTTTCGGCGACGCCCGGCAGCCCCAGCAGGAGCGCAGCAATCGAGAGAAAGAGCAGCGCAGCGAAGGCGGCTAGCAGCGGTCACTCAGAGGGGCATGAAGCTGGGACTGTATCCGGCACAGTAAGAGTGATAGGGGCGCAGGCGGCTGCTGCGCGGATCAACATGGCCGCCGATCCCGCATGTTTGAGGATTCATCCGACGCCGATGATGAGCGAGGAAGTCGTCACTGAAGCGAACGGTGCGTTGAAGAATGTGATCGTCTATATTTCCAACGGGGTTGGCAATCGTTCCTTTGACCCCCCTAAGGAACCTGCCGTGTTCGAGCAAAAGGGTTGCAGCTACAGTCCGCGCGTCCTTGGGATGCAGGCAAGTCAGAGTCTGCAGATTGTCAACCTTGACCCCACCAGTCACAATATCCACCCCGTGCCGCAAAACAACCGGGAGTGGAACATCATCCAACCCCCCGGCTCATCTCCCATTGCGGAGACTTTCACTCGCGAAGAAATCATCCCTGTTCGATGCAATGTTCATCCTTGGATGAAGGGATACATCGCGGTTTTCAAGCATCCTTACTTTGCGATCACCAAAGAAGATGGCACCTTCGATCTTAAAGACGTTCCACCCGGTGAATACATGATTCAAGCCTGGCATGAAAAGTATGGCGTGCTGACTCAGAAGGTTACCCTCGAAGGCAATCAAACAAAAGTTCTGGAATTCGTTTTCAAGCCCTAAGGCGCGAACTCAGCTAGGGGCCTTTGGCTTGGGGTTTCATTCGCGATTCAAAGGGCCATTGGGCGGAGCGCCGAAGAAAGCGTGTCTCGTCATCGGCGCCCCGCTAGCCATAGGCAGCTCCTAGGTAGTTGTTCTATTTCGCGGCGAAGGACCAGGTTGCCCCCCGCTCTACTCCTCGTCACCATCAAGGCCGTCTACGGGTGTGATAGTGCCGAAGAGGCCGTCCTGCTCGCCGTTAATGCCGGCAGTGAAGAACAACGTATTGGCCGGTCCGGCCGTCCCGTCGTTGCCGAAGGTGAGAGACCAGAGCCCATCAATGGTTAGGATGGAATCATCGGGGTTCTTCACGAAGCCCATAAATTTGTACGTGAAGCCGTTGAAGGCGGCAATGCGGCCACTCCCAAAATTGCCGACGAGAATAGCGTTGCTAAATTCTCCGAAATCGCGGGTGGTCCAGACAACACCCCAGGGTGAGTTGAGCCACGTTCCATGCTGAAGGTGACCGATATTCCTGCCGGAGGGCTTGAAAAGCTCAACAAAACCGAGGCCATCACCGGCCACGTCATCGTGACGGGCAGGATCTTGCTTGGCATAGGTGACGAAGAGAATGCCACCGATGTTTTGAATATTGAACGGCGCAAAACCGTCGGGAACTCCCTCGGCTTCGAAAGCATCATCACCAAGGAACACACGCTTGAACTTTGTGTCGTAGATTTCGACGCGAGCCTTGCGGAAATTGGTGACGTAGAGAAATTTGTTGCCGTTGATTTCGCCGGAGGTTGCACCTTTATAGACGGCACCATTCGCTGAGCCGTTATCGGAGTTGTCGACCGTGAGGACAGCGTTCTGTCCGCCGTTCCACCCGGAGATCGTTCCATCTTCTGTGACGAAGATGAAGTGAGCGGACTTGCCGGGAGCAACCAGGAAATCCGTGGGGCTGCCATTGAACACGACACCCGTGGGAGTCGACGTGGTTCCTGCCGGCGAGCCGTTGGGGGGCGGAACGGTAACGACGAGCGGCCCTCCTTTGGACGGCGGCGGGAAAGCGTTGCCATTGCCATCGTACAGGGTTGATGTGCCGGAATTGTTGTTTGCGATCCACCAGGGGCTGCCGCCGGGGGAACGAGTCAGTCCCCAAGGGTTTTTCAGATTGGGGTCAGGAGGATTTGGCGTGGAAATCGAGGCCAGATCCGAAACGAGATTCGTTTGTTTATAATGTTGCGCAAGTGCGACAACGGGAAGCAATAGCACCGCGAGGCAAAGAAATAGAGAGCACCTCAAGGCTTCACGAACAAACTTCATATGTACGCCTCCTTCCAGATAATATTTCGTGTCGAAATTCGGGCTGCAGCGTGGGGACTGTCTACGGCTGAGGCCGGTTCTCGAGCTTTGTCCGGATTGAGATATCAAGAATTCTTCAAGAAGGTTGTCACGGCCATCTTTAAAAATTGTCAAAAGATTGTACGGCCACCGGGGGATGACTCATAAGTGAGCCCCTTATTTCTCTTCGTACCTCCTTGCCTACCCGCGAAGAACGGAAGTAATCCAGGCTCAATTCCGAATCCTCGTTTGGCCCGGATTTAACACTCTACGAGCGGAATTCTACAGAGGTTTCGACTCAATTGGAGGAGCGCACAGCTCGTCCCCGCTGAGCTTCATCGCAGCCGGGAACAGACGATCCGGTTGTTTGTCAGGATCTTGTCGCTGCATTGTAAACATTCTGTCTGCATCAGTGGGTTCGCATCATGAGCAGGACTTACCTGATGCCCGGCGCAAAGGGTATCCGGAGTACAATTAAGCGCTCTTCGATGCTTCGGGAGGAGAGACCCTATGAACTTTTCTACCAGAGCCCTGTTGCGAGCGGTTGAGCGGGTGCTATGGGTAGTACTTGCGGGTGGTTGGCCCGCTTTTGCTCAATCCCCTTCCGTGCCTGCCTCGCCGGCAACCCAAGCTGAACTGGACGCCAAAGTTCGAATGTTGAGCCAATCACTTGAAGAGACGCGGGTGGAGCTATCGGAGTCGCGGTCGGAAATCCGACAACTTCGGGCCGTGCTTGAACGTGTGCTGAGCAAAATGGGTGATCCCGATACGCCTACTCTCGGTGTCGCGGCCCGTCGAGAACAGACAACCGAAGAATCCGCTGGAGATTTTCAAACGGCGAAACCAAATGGTGAGCAGCACCTGGCCCGTATTACTGAGGAGGATTGGCAGATTGTGAATGCCAGGCTGGAGGAATTCCAACAAGACAAAGTCGAAAGCAGCTCCAAGTACCGACTGAAGCTTTCTGGCATAGGTTTGTTCAACGCCTTCGGCCAGACGGGTCATGTGGACAACCTGGACGTGCCAGCGGCCGCATTTCCACGACCGCCCGGAACTGCTTCCGGTAGCCTCGGCGCCTCACTCAGGCAATCAATTGTAGGACTAACAGGCGTTGGCCCAGACCTCTATGGCGCAAGGATGTCCGGTGACGTCCAGATGGATTTTTTCGGCGGCTTGCCAAGCGGCTACGGGGCAGCAACCTCAGGCGTGATGCGCTTGCGCACGGCCCGGATTCGGTTCGACTGGGAAAATACTTCAGTCGTTGTCGGCCTGGATGCACCGTTTTTTTCCCCCAACACGCCGACCTCCTACATGTCGCTAGCCGTGCCGGGATTCGCCTCTGCTGGAAACCTGTGGACTTGGGCGCCAACAATCCGGGTGGAACAACGGTGGGCGACACCTGTTTCTCAGTTCAAAATTGAAGCAGGCGTCATGGACCCCTCAAGGTATGCCGCTTTCGACGCGAGTGTGCGCACTGCAAATCCAGGTGAAAACTCTCGCCAGCCAGCGTATTCGCTGAGAATATCGGCAAACGGAAAGAGCGAAAATCGGCCCCTATCCGTTGGAGTTTCAGGTATTTACGTCCCACAGCGCTATTATGGAGGAGAGACGGTCTCTGGATGGGGCGGTGTAACGGATTGGCGGCTTCCGTTGCTGCCGCATGCGGAGCTGAGCGGCGAGTTTTTTGTCGGCAAAGGCCTGGACGCCTTTGGCGGAGTGCCATATGTATTGGTTCAGCCCTCAGATCTCAATCAGTATAATACTGTCACTGCGCCTGCCCTTGCCGGAATCAGGATGCTTGGGGGGTGGTCGCAGCTTAAGGTCAAGTTAAATGAGCGGAGCGACTTTAACTTGGCAGGCGGGTCGGGCGCTCGCAGCGCCCGTGGTACACGTCAAATCGCTTTACTCGATCCAACTCTCCAATTTCTGTCCCACCGCAACGATATGTGGTTTGCGAATTACATCTTTCGCCCGCGCTCTAATCTTGTGTTATCGACCGAGTATCGTCGCCTGAGGACTTACGAGGTCTCGGGAGCTCCGGCAATCGCTGGGCAAGTCGGCCTGGCAGTGGGGTTCATTTTCTAGGTGAACTATGAAGATCCGTCCACTCGGAATCGTTCCGTCCCTCTTGATCTTTTTCGTCACCGCTGCGGCCCAAACAAACGACCTTGCTGGCTACTCGGCGCAGACTGTCAAGGGCGAGGTCAGACTGATTCTGGCAGACTCGGGAGCGCCAATAAAGGACTCTTCCCGAGTAGTGGTTTGGCTCGTTCCCCAAGACTCGGTCCGTACGAAAGGATTCAACGCGGAGCGAACGAACTACCGTATGGCGCAATACGACAAGAAGTTCGAACCCAATTTGTTGGTCGTGCCCATGGAAAGCGTCGTCGTTTTTCCGAACCTCGATCCATGGTTCCACAGCGTGTTTTCGCTTTACCGTGGGAAACGGTTTGACCTGGGACTTTATGAGGCCGGATCGCGGAAGGCCGTGAGATTCGATCGCACCGGCGCATCTTATGTGTTCTGTAACATTCATCCGGAAATGGAGGCAGTGGTCTTGACCGTGGACTCGGAATTCTATGGAGTGTCTGACAAGGCTGGACACCTCTCCATTGCCGCCGTCCCTCCCGGAAGGTACCTTCTTCGCGTGTGGTCAGAGAACGCCACTCCGGAGGCTCTGCAGGCCCTCGAACGTCCGGTCGTCATTGGCAACGGGAGCCATGGCCTTCCGACGCTCGCGATTCCAGCGACCAGACAAATTCCCATGAAGCACAAAAACAAGTACGGCCGAGACTATGATCCCAAGACGCTAACGCCAGAATACTAAAGCCGGCAGCACTCGCGCACAGCTGCCGCAGTCTCTTACGGAAGGCTGACAACTGTTATATATGCATGGGACCAACTTGGAATTCGGGGACAAGGGAATGGAAACCGTATTGATTGTTGAAGACAGCCGCGCCATGCAACGGACTTTGCGGCGTCTGTTTGAATCGGACGGGCTGCAAGTTCGCCTTGCATCCGACGGTGTTGCAGGCCTTGAGAGCTTCAAGAAAGACACGCCTAGCGTTGTGGTACTTGACTTGAAACTCCCGCGCCTGCCCGGCAAAGAAGTCTGCCGCGCGCTCAAGGCCTATGCAGCGTCAGTCCCCATCGTCGTATTGAGCGCCAACACGGAAGTCGAGGACAAGGTTCTGCTTCTCGAACTTGGTGCGGACGACTACGTTACAAAGCCCTTTAGTCCTAAAGAGCTGCTCGCCCGTGTGCGTCGTGCGATGCGCCGCGGCGAACCAACCACCCCACATGGCACAACCGTCGCACCAGAAACACCTCAACATGAACTGCTGGCGTTCGGCGATATACGAATCGACTTTACCAGCATGGAGGCGGCGCGCGCGGGCAAACCCATCATACTCACAACTCAGGAATTCAAACTGCTTAAGTTCTTTGCGCGCTCGCCTGGCAGAGTCATTTCAAGAGAAGAATTGCTGAACGAAGTCTGGGGATACACCAATTATCCGACCACTCGCACGGTCGATAACTATATCCTTCGTCTTCGGCAAAAGCTGGAACCCGACCCAGCCAACCCGCGCTACTTTATGACCATGCACGGTTCGGGTTACAAGTTCGCACGTGACAGTGTAGTGACCGCGCCTGAGAAATAAGGCTGTTCACGGGGAATCCCATGGCGCTTCTGCGGCTACGAACGCAACTTCTCATTGCGACCGTGCTGATAGTCTGCACGTTGACCGGCGCACTGCTGTTCATCGTCCGGTATACCGTTCGATCGGAGCTTGACAAGGAAGTGAAGGAGAGCACAGAAGCCTCGACCCGCGCATTTCAAAGTGTTCAGCGGCAACGGGAGTTCCAGCTGTCCCGAACAGCGGCAATGCTGGCCGAGCTTCCTACTTTAAAAGCGTTAATGACAACCGAGGACGCGCCCACGATTCAGGACGGCTCAGAGCCCTTCTGGAAACTCGCGGGCAGTGACCTCTTTCTTCTGGCTAGGTCAGACGGCAAAGTTCTGGGATTCCATGTCAAGAAGCAGGGGTGGAGCCCGTCTGTAGCCGAGGCTGATCTTAAGGGATCTGCGGAACAAGGAGAAGATGCGGCGTGGTGGTATGCGGACAGTCAGCTCTACTGGGTGTTTTTACGTCCGATAAACGTTGGGCAAGAGAATAACAGGAAACAACTTGGAGTGCTCGCCGTGGGATACCAGGTGGATTCCACTGTGGCCGAACAACTCGCGCTCGTTTCAGGCAGTCAGATTGCTCTTGCGATAGGTGACATCGTAATTGCATCCACGCTTCCGTCCCCTGAACAAAGTGAAATGAGGAAATGGATTGGTCGGAAAGATCTCGGCTCCCCAGTTGGACCACGCGAACTGACTCTGGGCACCGATCAATACCAAGTCGCATCGGTCTGGATTCACGAAGGTCCGCCGGCCCCCGTGCGATGCTACGTACTCGTGTCCCTTCAACGGTCGAACAGTTTCCTCCAGCGGCTCAACCGCACAATTTACATTCTCGGAATCTCTGCTGTGTTCCTGGGCGCTTTGCTGCTCAGCTTTGTCTCTCGCACGATCACCCACCCCTTGGACAATCTTGTCTCGGGTGTCCGGGCGCTCGCCGCTGGCGACTACATGTTTTCAATCACGCCGCGCGGGAGCAGTGAAGTTGCGGAATTGGGAGAGGCGTTTTCGAAAATGCGCAGCGAGTTGTTGGTATCCCAACGGCGGTGGATCGCAGCCGAGCGGATTGCCGCTTTGGGGAACGCCGCGAGCTCGATCTCTCATGATCTTCGCCATCACCTGGCGGCGGTTGTCGCGAACGCGGAGTTCCTGTACGAAGCGGAGAACTTAAAGCTTAACAGGGACGAGATCTACCAAGAGATTAAAACTGCGTCGGCTGAAATGACCGATCTGCTGGATTCCCTGCGCGAATTGGCGCGAGCAGACAGCGCCGTATCTCCCGCGCCCGCTTCTCTCGATCAGACAGTCCGCCGCGCAGTCGACGCCGTTCTCACTAGGCCGGAGTTGAGAGGTCGACGGATTTTGATACGGTTGTCAGGCGAAATGGAAGGGGTATTTGACGCCAAGAAGATGGAGCGAGCATTCTTCAACCTGATACTGAACGCATGTGAGGCCACATCTCAACTGCAAGGCCAGATCAATGTCGAACTGCATTCCTCTAGGGAATCGTTTGAGGTTCGAGTCGCCGACAATGGACCTGGCATACCGGCATCGATTCGCGCCACGTTGTTCGATCCCTTCGTCAGCTCCGGAAAACCTAACGGCACTGGCCTTGGTCTCGCGATCGTGAATAAAATTATTCGCGATCACGGAGGATCGGTGCGTGTCGAGCAAACGTCCGAAGCCGGAACAGTTTTTCTCGTCAAATTCCCGCGCTCTTCACGCGCCGTGAGCGCGAGGCCACAGGCAGCAGTTACCTAGAGCATAGTGCCATTCCGGCCATAGCATTGGCAATCGATCAGCTTCCCGACGGAATATCCGCCCAGGCCGTTTTTGCCTGCCGCCGCATCTGATGCAGCAAGGAGATGCCCTGCATGCAGTAAAGCGCGTGGATGCAGGATCTTGTGACAGCTCCAGTGATACGTAGCGCTCCAATCAAAATCCGCATCGGGCTACAAGTCGGAGCGCTTCTTTCTCGACAAGAAAATTACACGTCGTAGACAAATAAAACGTCCTGCTTCCTAAGCTACGCGTGGGTAGTTCAAACTGTCTGTTGTCGTTTT